>Ga0265327_10005335_pt1 | contig 10767 bp, 10 predicted proteins | sample 41621metaG_FD_202089 | JGI IMG/M metagenome (GOLD analysis project Ga0265327, IMG submission 202089) | Rhizosphere microbial communities from Carex aquatilis grown in University of Washington, Seatle, WA, United States - 4-16-21 metaG | ecosystem: Host-associated > Plants > Roots > Rhizosphere... | reverse complement strand
CCAGGATGGCGCGGCGGCTCGCCAGCATCGCCACGCGGTCGCCGGGCTCGCACCCGAGTTCGCGCAGCCGCAGGGCGAAGCGCGTGCTGAACCGGTCGAGGGTCGCGTAATCGATGCTGACGCGCGTATCGGCCAGGGCGCACTTGGTCGGGCTGTTCCGGGCGTGACCCCGGAGGGCTTCGACAATGTGGTGACGCATGCGGCAGAGCCCTTCTGCAACGTTGAATGTAGTATTCAGACAGACAAGTTCGACGCCCGGATGCATTTGTGTGATCGAACAAAATGTTACAGGGCGATCCTGCACCCAGATACTGTCAGAACTGGCAGAAGGTGGGGCACGACGATGTACCCACCACCTTCACAAGAAAAACCACCCCTCAGCATTTCGGCCGCGAGCGCGCTTGCGATCGGCATGATTGCGTGAACCATTCGGCGGAGCGACATCAGGCGGCTGGCCGAGACCGGCAAGGCAACGGAACCGCAGCTTGGATTCACGTTGCGTTCTCGATCTGTTCAACGCATTGATCTTTGCCCCACATGCGAATGACGCGATGCGGCGGAGAATGTCGGACAACCGCCCAATTGATTGCCCGCGTTACTGCCTGGATGCGGTTCGATGCGCCGAGCTTGCGCGAGGCATTCTGCATATGAAAGAACACTGTCCGCTCGGAGATGCCCAGGATCTTCGAGATCTCCCAGCTCGTCTTGCCTTCCGAACACCAGACGAGGCATTCCTTTTCGCGCTCGGTCAGCCCCTGATCGTCCGTCGGACGCTTCGGCTCGACCGCGCGGGTTACCGCTTCGAAGACATACCCGCTCAACAGCTGGTTGTAGGGCATGGACCGCTCCAGCCTTGGTTGGCTGATCTCCAGCTCCTGCTCGCAGCTCAGGCTCAGCATTCCCCAGGCCCCGCCCAAACCGTGAACCGGAAAGCTCACGCCGGAGCGAAGCCCGAAGCTGCGCGCCTCCTTGACGAAGGCGGCTGTCTGCGGGTTGCGGGAGGCGGGTTCGGCGTAGCTCTCCGTCCACCACAGCGTCGGCGTAACGCGGGCACGGCAGTGCAACGCCGCGGGATCGACCTGGGCGTAGTTGCGCCGCTCGTAAAGTTCACACCATTGCTTCGGCAGGTTGCTGATAAGAATTGTCGTCGCACCTGTTGAAGCCGGGTAGCTCGCGACAAAAAAGAAATTGTCGAGATGAAAATGGGACGTGAGTCGCTCAAGACATTCATAAAGCTTCGGCAAACTGTCGACGTTGCGCAACAAAGAGGTCGCATGCTGGACGTCATCCTTGACTTTGGGGTGGGGCGCAATCGCTTCCAAGTCTATCGTCACAGCTGGCTCTCCACATCGTCTTTGGCACGCGTATGTCGGTCAACTAACTCGCAAAGGGAATTGCATATTTAACTGGCTGAGGGCATGACAGCACCTGTCAACACTACTAGGTAGCGCTACCTCTTCCGGCTGAGGTCGGATTACGGCATGCCCGAGATGGCAGCGCGGACCACCAATCGCGGGCAGGCGTTGAGCCGCAGAACAGCAGGCCGCATCAACATTCATGCCAACTTGGATGCCTCAAACGCCTTCGAGTCTCGCGGCAGATTCCCGCCACTTTTACGGGTAGGCTCTTGGTACCGTATCCACGTTGTATGGTTTATTGCTGATCGCAGTGACCGAAAGGACCGATTATTGCGGGGAGCGTCGGCGGCATCGGCGCCGGAGCTGCGGCAGGCCGTTCGATGGACGCACGAGCGCACAGGAGTTGACCCGCTCCTTTCAGTAGAGACAGGGGTGCATTGGACGGGGTGTTCGTCAGGGGGGACTCTTACGCCGTACCTGCTGGAGGTCCGGCGCCAGCCGGCGGACCTGATCCGAGCCGATCGCAGCCCGGATGCCCCCGACGGGAGATCGAGCCGTCAGCCGAGACGATCCGCAACTGGGCCAAGCAGGTCGAGCGCGATGCGGGACGCCGCACCGGTGGATCGCCCTCGGACGAGCGCGAAGAACTCGGTCGATTACGGCATGAGGTCCGGCAACTGCGTGGGGAGCGCGATATCCTGGGGCAGGCCGCAGCTTGATGCGCGCGGGAGCGGAGACCGGCACGATCCCGTCCGGGTCTTCCGCTTCACGAGCGCGACCGAGGCCGTTTCCCGATTGCCACGATGGCCAGGGCGCTCCGCGTCCGTCGGACGGCTACTACGCCCGGAGCCGCCCCATCGGCCTAAGTCGCTGGGATGGGAGCCGCCGAAGCGCCCCCGAACCGCGCAGGCGATCTCCCGCGGCGCATACGGCGCACCGCGCGCGTTCATGCCGAGTTGCGCGCCGAGGGACGGCACGTCTGACGGAAGCGCGTCGCCCGGCGAAGAGCCTATCTCCGTAGGCTCTGATGCACCAGGCCGGGGCGCGGCCGTCGATAGGTTCGGTCGCAGATGCTTACGACATGGCCGCGTGCGAGAGCTTCATCGCGACGCTTGAATGCGGATTGCTCGCCTGCAGGAGCTTCCGCCCCCATGCCGAGGCCCGGACGGCAATTTTCCATGTCGCGAGAGCCGGTATAATCCGAGCCGGCGCGGCCACTCCAGCCGGCGGGGCATCAAAAACCAAAGCGGCGCCCCGAGGGACGCCGCTTGTAAGAAATACCGACAGCGCGGTTACGCCGCCTTGCGCTTGCGACGGCCAAAGACGCCGGCGCCGAGAAGGCCCGTGCCAAGCAGCGCGAGCGAAGCCGGTTCGGGCACCGAAGTGACGACCCGGGTGTTCGTGAAGACAAAGCTCTCGTCGTTGTAATTGAAATCGGAACCGGGGAACGGCAGATCCTCGAAGGCCACATATGTTCCCGCCGGCACTCCGGCGAAGAGCGGATTGGTCGCAGTATATGCCGTCGAATAGATGTGATTGTGCCTGGTTTCACCCGCGGAGTCGTATGCGACGTTGAGCGACGGGTTGGAGTAAGCGTCCATCCCCAGCGAAAGATCATGCAGCACGAACGTCAGCGTGTCGCCGGCGTGCACGGGCCCGAAATTGTAGCTGTCGCCCACACTCGATGAGTGATTGTCCAGACCGAAGCCGCCCTGCGCCGTTCCGTTCACGCGCAAGCCGAGCTGATTCTCGAAGCCGGCGGAGAATCCGCCGACGATATAGGCGACGACGTCCCCATCAGCGGTCGCCGTGAAGGAATAGGTCGCGGCATTGTAGCTTCCGGGAGTCGGATAAGGGATCGCATCAGCATGTGCGGCACCCGCGAGGCCCGCCGAAAGCATCAAAGCGGCAAGTGCGCCTTGGAAAGTACGCCGGCCGATATTCATGACATCTCCTCCATTAAATCCACCCTACTTTCAGTTGAGCAATTTACATGCCACGCTATGAATGTACGTATAAACCATTGAATTGGAACGAACCCGGAGGCATGGAGATGAGCACACTGTAAAGGATCGCGACAGAATTCATTTGCGCGCGAGGAAGACGCGTTCATCAGCGCCGCGCGGGTTCAGGTCGTACGGGCGTTCCGTCGAATGAACAGGACCGCCGCTGATCGGCCGACGGTGAACCCAAAGGGGGGACGTGAGCCGAGCCAATGAGCGGCACACTATGACGCGCGTCCTTTGATCCAGATCAATGAGAAATCGGCCACGAGCGGATAAGCTTAAAAAGTGTTGCATCCACCCGCCGCGCCAAGCCGCCGCGGGAGAGAGGGAACGGGCGGATGGATGACGGCGCCGTACCTTTCCGCAAACGCTCCGCCGTCGCCGCCAGCCGCTCCCGCCCGGCACCCGCCAGTGGAAGGCTATCCGGCGGCACGCCCCACGGCAGCCACCGTTCGCGCCCCGAAACCATCGGAGACGACCATGCTCGGAACGAAATACGCCGCAGAACGCTTCGCCACCGACTACCTCGCCAAGGCTATGCTGAACCCCACCGTCATCAACGGCGTCGAGAACATGCTGACCGCGCAATCCAAGCTGCTCGGCAGCTTCGAGGAGGCGATGTCGAGCTGGATGAGCCGACGGCGCGAGTCGCTGAGCCACGTGCAGTCCTTGCTCGACCGGATGCGCAATAGCAAGGACATCACCGAAGTCTGGCAGGCGCAGCAGGAATGGATGGCGGGCGAGGCGCGCCGGCTGGCCGAAGACGCGAGTGCGTTCAGCAACACGATGGTGATGTTCACCCGCACCGCGACCCAGGAGATTGAAGAAACCCGGCGCGTCTTCGACAAGACCGGCCGCATGCTCGGCAAGGAGATGGAGGAAGCCGGCGAGGAGTTGCTGAAGGCTGCGGGCGGCAAACCTGGGACGATGCCGCGCAACGTGGCGGCATCGTAAATCGCCGGGGAGGAGACGGACACGGCTTGCCCTCCCCGTACCTGGGCGCCCCCCCCCCGCGGTCAGGTCCGCCGGTATGAGATCGTGACCGGAAATGCGCCGGACCGACGGTCCGGCGCTCGCATTGCAGGGTATCCCGTGCCATCCTCCGCGCCCCCGCGCGGCCAGCCGACCCGACGGCGGCCAAGCGGAAGCGGAGGAGACGGGACGGGATGAACACGGACGAGTTCAGGCGCCACGCCCATGCCGTGGTCGACTGGATGGCCGATTACCTGGACCGGGTCGAGCAGTACCCGGTGAAGGCACAGGTGCGGCCCGGCGAGATCGCTGCGCGGCTGCCGCCGGCCCCGCCCGAGATGGGCGAGCCAGTCGAGGCGATCCTGCGCGACTTCGAGCGCGACCTGATGCCCGGCGTCACGCACTGGCAGCATCCCGCGTTCTTCGCCTACTTCCCCGCCAACAACAGCCCGCCTTCGATCCTCGCCGAGATGCTGACGGCGGCGCTCGGCCTGCAATGCATGCTCTGGCAGACCTCGCCGGCCGCCGCGGAGCTGGAAGGCCGCGTCCTCGACTGGCTGCGCCGGATGCTCGGCCTGCCGGACGGGTTCACCGGGGTCATCCAGGACAGCGCGTCGAGCGCGACGCTGTGCTCGATCCTGACCGCGCGCGAGCGGGCGACGGGATGGCGCGCCAACGAGCACGGACTCGCCGCCGTCGCGGCCGAAACCGGGCCGATGACCGTCTACTGCTCTGCGGAGACGCATTCGTCGGTCGAGAAGGCGGTGAAGATCGCCGGACTCGGCCGCGCCAGCCTGCGCAAGATCCCGGTCGACGCGACGTTCGCGATGCGGCCCGACACGCTGGCGGCGGCGGTCGAGGCGGACATTGCGGCCGGGCGGAAGCCGGTCTGCGTCGTCGCGACGCTCGGCACGACGGGCGCGTCCGGCATCGACAGGCTGCGCCCGATCGGCGAGATCTGCCGGCGGCACGGGATCTGGCTGCACGTCGACGCGGCGTGGGCCGGCGCCGCGCTGATCCTGCCGGAGCAGCGCGGAATGCTCGACGGCATCGAGTACGCCGACAGCTTCGTGATGAACCCGCACAAATGGCTGCTCACCAACTTCGACTGCTCGGCGCATTACGTGCGCGACCCGGAGGCGCTGATCCGCACGCTGGCGATCCTGCCGGAATATCTGAAGACGCCGGAACGCGGGCAGGTCGACGACTACCGCGACTGGGGCATCCCGCTGGGACGACGCTTCCGCGCGCTGAAGCTGTGGTTCGTGATCCGCACCTACGGCGTCGCGGCGCTCCAGGAAATGGTGCGGAAGCACATCGCCCTCGCCCGCGACGCGGCCTCCTGGATCGAGGCGGAGACGGATTTCGAGCTGCTGGCGCCTTCCGTTCTGGCGCTGTTCTGCTTCCGTTACCGGCCCAGGGGCATCGATGACGAGCAGAGGCTCGACCGGCTGAACGAGGCGCTGCTCCTGAAGCTCAATGAGGGCGGACGAGCCTATTTCACGCAGACGCGGGTGAGCGGGAAATACGCGATCCGCTTCTCGATCGGCCAGCGCACGACCGAACGCCGGCACGTCGAGGCGGCCTGGGCGGAGATCCGGGAAACGGCGCGGGGACTGGAGCGATAAAGGGATCGGCTACTGCTGCTGCGAGGATGGCGGCGGCGCCGGGCGCGGCGCGGCTTCGACGTCGATACCCTCGTAGAGTTCGGCCATCTCGATATCCGCGCCCACGGAGGACAAGGACAGCATGCCGCCCTGCCCGACGAGATCGGCGGTCCAGCGCTCGCCGTCGCGACGCAGCACTTCCGCGTAGATGCTCTCCGAGTCGATCAGGACGATTTCCTGCACGCTCGGGATGCGTCGGTACTCGGGCACCTTCACCTGCCGGTCGTATCTCTCGGTGCCCGGCGACAGGATCTCGACGATCAGGACGGGATCCTGGATCGCCTGCTGGCCGCGTTCGTGCGGACGGCAGGTCGCAGCCAAGTCGGCGATGTAATAGGTATCGTTCCTGCCCGGCTTCTGAATGCCCGCCTCGCTCTGCACATTGCAAGGCCGGCGCTGGCGGAGCGCCGCATCGAGCAGTCCGCCGAAGCGCGCAGAAAGGATACGGTGTGCCGCCGCCGCCGGCGCCATCGCGACCGGGACGCCGTCGAGCAGCTCGTAGCGGCGGTCGGTCCCGTCCTCCCACCGCAGGAATTCCGCCACCGTCATGCGCCTGAATGCCGGCTCGGCCATCTTATCCTCCGCGGCGCCATTGTAACGCGAAGGCCGCGACTTTCCATCAAGCGCCAGATTATGCACCGGTATCTTGCAGCATGCGCCGCCCGCGTTCCGTCAGGCTTACGACCGTCCGGTCGGTGAGGCGGGCACCGCCGCCGGTCTCGAACCGGACGAGGCCATCGTCGACGGCATCCTCCCAGCTCGTGAGCCGCGGACAGGTGCTGCGCCACGCCTGCTTGACGTCTCCGTACGTGCGCGGCCGGTCGGCGATCCAGGCGAGGAACTGAACGACCGGGAGACTCGCCGTTTCCATCACCACCCCGTCCTCCCTTCGGTCTTTGGCGTCGCGCGCCACTACAAACAGGACCGGCCTATACGACCCCAAGCAATCCCAACACGGCCCCGGCCGCGAGCATCCAGAGCGGGTTGAGACGGGTCATGACGAGGACGGAGGCTGTCGCGGCGGTCAGCGCATAACCGGCGAGATTGTGGTCCGAGGCGCGGGTCAGGATATAGCTGGTGGCGAGCACGAGCCCGACGGTGAGCGGCACCAGCCCGGCCTGAACCACCTTGCGCCAAGGCTTGTCGCGGAAGCGGCCCCAGACGCACGAGACGCCATAGGTCAGGAGGCAGGTCGGGCCGGTCATCGCGGCGGTCGCGACGAGCGCCCCGGCGAACCCGGCGACCTGCCAGCCGATCAGCGTCACGACGATGACGTTGGGGCCGGGCGCCGCCTGGGCGATCGCGTAGAGCTGGGCGAATTCCGGGCCGCTCATCCAGCCCTGGCCCTCGACGACGAAGCGGTGGATGTCCGGTATAACGACATTGGCGCCGCCGATGGCGACCAGCGACAGCAGGACGAAATGCGACGCGAGCACTGCGAGCGGGTTGCCGCCGCCGCCTCCGCTCCCGCTCATTGCGCTACCCTCCCCTGCTCCGCCGCCGTCCGCCGGCGGCGTTCCCAGGCTGCCTCGGCGAAGGCGGCGGCGACGCCGAGCGGCGCCAGCACCAGCAGAACCAGCACGAGCGGCCATTGCAGCAGCCCGACCGCGACGAAGGCGGCGGCGCAGAACATGATCGCGACGGGACGGCGCAGCACCGGCTTCACCATCTTGATCCCCATCGCGACGACGAGGCCGGCCGCCGCCGCGGAGACGCCGCCGATCGCGTCCCGCACCGGCCCGATCTGGCCGTAGCGGGAATAGAGCACGCCGAGCCCGATCACGATCGCGCACGGCGCCAGCATCAGGCCGCAGACGGCCGCCAGCGATCCGAGCGGCCCCTGGAACCGCGCGCCGACATGGATCGACACGTTGACGATGTTCGGGCCGGGCAGGAACTGGCAGAGGCTCAGCGTCTCGGCGAACTCCTGCTCGGTGAGCCAGCGCCGCTCCTCGACGAGCCCGCGCCGCGCCCACGGCAGCACGCCGCCGAACCCGGACAGGCCCATTTTCAGGAAAGCGAGAAAGAGCGCAGCGACGGTCACGGCCTCGCACGGTTCCGCCGTCATCGCGGCGACGGTGGCGGAAGAAGAGGCGGTGGCGGTGGTGGCGGCGGACGAAGAAGAAGGCGCGGGAGGCATTACTCTTCGATACTCCTGCTGGCGTGCCGCAGCAAACGAGTTATTCTCCACATCGCATGTGATCAGGACTCACAAAGGATGAGACGACGCCTGCCGCCGCTTACGGCGCTTCGTGCCTTCGAAGCCGCGGCCCGCCTCGGCAGCTTCTCGCGCGCGGCGGAGGAGCTGCTTGTGACGCACGGCGCGATCAGCCGGCACGTGCAGGGGCTGGAGGCGCGGCTTGGCATCGCACTGTTCCGCCGCTTCGGCCGGCGCGTCGAGCCGACCGAGTCCGGGCGCAGCTACCAGCAGGCGCTCGGCGCCGCGTTCGACGACATCGCCGCGGCGACCGAACGCCTCGCCGCGACGGCCGGCCAGGGGCAAAGCCTCGTCGTCAATGCGCTCCCGACCTTCACGATGCGCTGGCTGATCCCTCGCCTCACCCGCTTTCAGCGCGCGCATCCCGAGGTCGAGCTGCGGCTCGTCACGTCCGATCGCCCGGTGGCGGCGACGGACGGGTTCGACGTCGCGATCCGCCGCGGGCCGGAGCCGTGGCCGGGTTGCCGAGCGGCGCCGTTCCTCGTCGAGCGCGAACTGCCGGTGTGCAGCCCGTCCCTCCTCGCACGGCGGCCGATCCGCACGCCCGGCGACCTCGTGTCGGGCGGGCACGTGCTGCTGCACGCCGATACGCGCCCCAACGCCTGGGCGCGCTGGCTCGACGCGGCCGGCGAGCCGGCGGCGCGGGCCGCCGCGGCGCCGGCGCAGCGCTTCGACCATTTCTACCTGACGCTCCAGGCGGCCAGCGACGGGCTCGGCGTCGCCCTGGGGCCGCTGCCGATCATTGTCGACGACCTTGCCGGCGGCCGCCTCGTCGCTCCGCTCGACGGACCGGCCGTGCCGGCGCGGAGCTACTACTGGGTCGCCGCGGAAGATCGGGCCGCGGAACCGGCGCTCGCGGCGTTCTGCGCGTGGCTTGTCGCAGAGGGGGCAGCGACAGCCGACGGCGCCTGATCCGGCCGGCAGCGGCGCGCAAAAAACGGTCGTGGCCCGTGACCATGTTGTGTCACGCCCCGTCGGCCCAACGCTGTCACGTATTTCTTTCATTGAAACGGCTCTGTTCGCTTAAAAGGTCAACGCCGCGGAGCATGTATAGAGATTACTGTACGTTGCCACAGGAGTTAATGGTCGCAGTCCGCTCATAGTATATCGCCACCATGATTTTTGGATTTTCGAGGGCACACTCACGTATCCTCTTCGATAATCTCGAACATATTGCAACATAACTGAACAATCGTAAAAAGGTTTTATTATAAATAATTCAGATTTACTGACACGATGCGGTGACACGAATCTTCTTTACCGCCAAAACCCGATTAACTCACGATTAACCGTGCCAGCCCCTTTTCTCTTACTGCGCGCATCGAAAGTCTTCCTCAAAAGGCTGAGTGCAAGCGCATCGCTCAATAACGACTTTGGCTGGAACGATGGCTTTTGATCCGAACAACCCGACCGGGTCGGGAATGGTGATGACGTTCGACGACGAGTTCGACACCAAGAGCTTCTCGGCGGACTCGGTCGCGAACAACACTAAGTGGACCGACCATATCTGGTACGAGCCGTCGAACCCCGGCGCGTTCAGCGTCTCCAACGGCATCCTGAGCATCACGCCGACCCAGGCCGCCGGCCAGACCGGCGACAACTTCGCCCAGACGACGAACTCGGCCGGCCAGGGCTGGACGCAGAAGTACGGCTACTTCGAAGCCTCGATCAAGATGCCCTCCGGCGACGGCACGTGGCCGTCCTTCTGGCTGATCAGCAACGGCCATGCCCAGGACGCGTCGCACGTCTCGCCCGAGTACGACATCATGGAGGCGCAGGGCACGACGACCGGCAACGGCTATTACACCACGCTGCACAAGGACTCGTCGCACTCCGACGACCAGCAGAACGCCGACAACTTCATCACCACCGGCGACCTGACGACCGGCTTCCACCGCTTCGGCATGCTGTGGGACCCGAACTCGCCGAACATCGAATTCTTTTTCGACGGCAAGCTCGTGAAGACCGTGGCGAAGTACGCCACGACCGATGACGGGCCGGCGACGATGATCCTCGGCGACGCCATGGGCGACATGATCGGCAGCAACGGCCAGAACGGCAGCACCGCCGGGCACACGACCATGCAGGTCGACTGGGTTCATGCTTACCAGTTCGCCGACCAGAACCCGACGCCCGTCGCCGGCGGCACACCGACGCCAACTCCGGCGCCCGCCCCTGCTCCAGCGCCGGTGCCTGCACCCGCCCCGGCACCTGCACCTGCACCTGCACCGACGCCGGCTCCGTCCACTGGCGGCACGGGCAGCGGTCCGGACCAGCTGACGCTGCATGTCTCGGCCGACACCGGACACGGCGCCGCACAGTTCACCGTCAAGGTCGACGGCCAGCAGGTCGGCGGCACGCAGACCGTCTCGGCCTCGCACGACGCCGGCCAGTGGCAGGACATCACCTTGAACGGCAGCTTCGGTACCGGCGCGCACAAGGTCGAGGTCAGCTTCGTCAACGACGGCACCGGCGGCTCGCACGCTACCGACACCAACCTCTATGTCGGCGGCGTCACGCTCGACGGCCAGCACGTCGACGGCGGC
>Ga0265327_10005333_pt1 | contig 10770 bp, 10 predicted proteins | sample 41621metaG_FD_202089 | JGI IMG/M metagenome (GOLD analysis project Ga0265327, IMG submission 202089) | Rhizosphere microbial communities from Carex aquatilis grown in University of Washington, Seatle, WA, United States - 4-16-21 metaG | ecosystem: Host-associated > Plants > Roots > Rhizosphere... | reverse complement strand
AGGATCACGGCGTTATTTTGTCCACGCATATCCTGACCGAAGTGCAGGAATCCTGCTCGCATGTGCAAATCATCCATCAAGGACAGCTGATTCTGAACGAAACCATCGCCGGGCTTAACCGGCAAATGGATACCGGCACCTTGCAAGTCGCCACCCGCTTAGCGCCTAATATAGACAGCCTGATGAATATTGCCGGCGTCAGTTCTATCGAAAATATTTCAGAAAACCGGATCAAAATTCATCACAGCGTAACCGCCAATCCGACCGAGCAAATCGCCGAGCACATCATTAACGCAGGCTGGGGCCTGCTGGAACTGACGCCGGTAAAAAGATCGATGGAAGACATTTTTATCAGCCTAACCCAAGAGCATCGCGAGTTATGAGTAGGCTTTATAAGCGCTTATTTCTCATGGATGACATTATAAAAAACTTATTCACCACGAAGACACGAAGGAACACGAAGAAATAAAACTTCGTGTTCCTTCGTGTCTTCGTGGTGAGATTTTTTTAACCGATTTTTATGGATTCACCTGACCCGTCACCATGATTTTAGCCATCGCCTCCCGCGAATTCAAAACCCTGTTCTTATCGCCGATGGCCTGGACGATATTAGCCATCCTGCAATTCATCCTGGCGTTTTTGTTTTTAACCCAGGTTGAAGCGTTCACCACACTCCAGCCCAAGCTGGCTTCGATTGAAGGCGCGCCCGGTTTAACCGACATTATCGTGCCGCCTTTATTCGGCAACGCGGGCATTATCCTGTTGCTGGTCACGCCGTTATTAACCATGCGCTTGATTTGCGAAGAACGCCGCAACAAAACCTTGTCCCTGTTGCTGTCGGCGCCCGTGTCCACTATCGACATCATTCTTGGCAAATATTTAGGCATACTCGGACTGATGTTGCTGATAATCGCCTTGATCACCCTGATGCCCTTATCCTTGCTCAGCGGCGGCGAACTGGATTTGGGCAAATTATTCGCCAACATTTTAGGCTTGTTGCTGCTGGTTACCGCCTTTACCGCAGTCGGCCTGTTCATGTCCTGTATCGCGGGACACCCTACCGTTGCCGCGATGGGCACTTTCGGCTTTTTACTGCTGTTGTGGATTTTAGACTGGTCTAACGGCAGCAACGATCAACGTAGCGAATTGTTCGAATACCTGTCGATGCTCAGACATTTCCAGAACCTTCAAAGCGGCCTGATCAGCTCGGTCGATGTCGCTTATTTTTTATTGTTTATCGCCACCTTTATCGCGCTCAGCATCCTCAGCCTGGACAACGACCGCTTACAGAAATGAAAATATCCCCGCATAAACATCAGCAAATTCGCTTAAAAAACGGGCTCATCACCCTGGCTTTATTAGGTGTGCTCGGCAGCTTGGCTTGGCTAAGCACTCGTTACCCTATCCAAACCGACATCACCGCCACTTCCTCTAACAGTCTGTCCCCAGCCTCGCAAAAACTGCTGGCATCGCTGCCCGGTAAAATACAGCTCACCGCCTATATTAAAAAAGACCAAGGACTACGAAGCCAGATTAGCCAATTGGTCGACCGCTATAAACGCCAGAAAGCCGAACTGACGCTGACCCTTATCGACCCCGATTCGCAACCGGAAAAAGTCCGCGAACTGAATATAGACGCGACCGGCGCCATTATTGTCGAATACCAGGGCCGCACTGAAAAACTGAATTTTATCGACGAATCCTCGCTGACCAATGCCTTGTTGCAACTGGCGAACGCCGACGAGCGCTGGGTCACCTTCTTGAGCGGTCACGGCGAACGCGCCCCGGACGGCATCGCCAACTTCGATTTAGGCCAATTCGGCAAGGAACTGGATCGCCGCAAAATCAAAGCTCAAACTGTCAATCTGGCGACGATGCCCGCCATTCCCGATAACTCCGCGCTGCTGGTGCTGAGCGCTCCCGCCGTGCCCTTATTGCCAGGCGAAATCGAACTGATCAAAAATTATATCCGGCAAGGCGGCAACCTGCTATTGCTGACCGATCCGGACAACGCACAGTTGGACCCGCTGGAGCAAGTCCTCGGCTTGCGCCAACTGCCGGGAACTTTGGTCGACAGCAGTTCCAAGCTCTACGGCATTAACGACCCCAGCTTCGTCCTCGCCGGCGAATATCCTGCGCATCCGATCACCCAAGGCTTGCAGACCATCAGCCTTTATCCGGTTACCGCGGCGCTGGAAATCAGCGAAGAAACGGATTTCCAAGCCGTGGAGTTACTGAAAAGCGCCGCCAAATCATGGACCGAAACCGGCCCGATAGCCGGAAAAATCCTGTTTGATGCCGATGGTGAGGAAAAACAAGGCCCACTGGTTTTTGCCTATGCTTTAACCCGTCCTTCGACACGCTCAGGACAGGCTCAAGAACAGCGCATTGTTGTGGTCGGTGACGGCGATTTCCTGTCCAACGCCTATCTTGGCAATGTCGGCAATCTGGACATGGGCCTAAGAATGATCACGTGGTTGATTCACGACGACCGCTTCATCAACATCCCGGCCAAAACCGCAAGCGATAAAAGCCTGCAATTAAGCCAAGTCGGCGTTGCCGTGATCGGCTTTGGCTTTTTGCTGGTCATACCGTTGCTGTTGATGGGTACGGGGGTTTATATCTGGCGGAAACGCAAGCAACGTTAAGCGGATGATGGGGATGTTGATTTAATAATCCGACAGTCAACAACGGCTATCGGCCAATAGAAGACATTCGCGAATCCAATCAGTTCAATGTAACTATAGTAGCCACGCATAGGCGGTAGCTCCTATTCACAACAAGTGCATGATTTTGGAGTCAGATAATGATCTAAGTCGCCACTTAACACTGAGGCGCAAACGTGCCTACCAGCATAGAATTTATACCCTCAACTACACAGCGAGAAAGTGATGCCTGAACAATCAAAATATAAACTCATCCTACCAAAAGCAGCTGGAGACACAACGGAACTAACATCCAACCAAAGTATTTTGCTAATTGGCGCAAATGGCTCGGGAAAAACACGTCTAGGCACATGGATTGAGATGACGTCCCCGCAGTGCAAACTTGTACATAGGCTGTCGGCTCAAAAATCGCTTTCGATGCCCGATACAACCACGCCAGTGTCTATTGAGCGTGCAGAAAAAGATTTGCTATTTGGCTCCGCAGATGCGAAATCAGGGAATGAAATAGCACATAAAAACGGTTACAAATGGCAAAACAAACCAGCTATATCATTTCTGAATGATTACCAGAAGCTCATGGTGTATCTTTTTTCTGACGAAACGGAGGAAAACGCCAAATACAAAGCGAGTCAAAGAGCGACATCAGTACGAGTTGAGCCGCCAAAAACAAAATTGGATCTGGTTAAGGAATTATGGGAAAGAATCCTTCCGCACAGAGAGCTAATCGTTGGCGGACTTCGAATACAAACACAAGTAAAAGGCGCCACAGACAAAATATACAGTTCGTCAGAGATGAGCGATGGCGAACGAGTAATATTTTACCTGATAGGCCAATGTTTAGCGGCGCCTTATAATGGAATTGTCGTGATCGACGAACCAGAGCTTCATTTACATAAATCTGTTCAGACTTCACTATGGGGTGAAATAGAAAAGCTCAGGCCAGATTGTTTATTTGTGTATCTAACGCATGATGTTGACTTTGCCGCCGCCAAAGAAGGCTCAAAACGTATTTGGCTAAAATCATTTGATGGTCAGGTTTGGGATTGGGAGGAACTGCTAGAAGATAGCAATCTTCCTAGTGATTTACTATTGGAGGTTCTGGGGAGTCGAAAACCAGTTGTCTTTGTCGAGGGAGATAACGGTAGCCATGATGTAGCCCTTTATCGAGCCCTTCTCCCTTCTTTTTTGGTCATCCCACGAGGTAGTTGCTCTCAAGTAATACTATCGGTAAAGGCACTTAAGGCAAACACTCAGCTTCATCACTTACAGGTCTATGGAATTATTGACCGTGATAGGCGAGTTCCCGTAGAAATTCAGAAATTGGAGCAAGACTCAATTTTTGTGCTCGCGGTAGCAGAGGTAGAGAATCTATTTTGTGTTAAGGAAATTCTTCAAATTGTCAGCCAGCGTTTAGTTCGGGATGCCAATGCTGATTTTCAAGCTGTATCCGACGAAATATTCAGCCGTTTGCAGAGAGAGCTTGAAACGCAGGTTTCGCTCCGGGTTGCCAGTGAGATTAAGTTTCAACTCAATATGTTTGATGAAAAGAAAAAAGGCTCTGCCGCTCTAACATCTGCATTGCAATCACTGGCAAACGGAATAAACGTGGAGGCAATCTATTCACAAGTTCTTACCGAATTTAATGCAGTTATATCTTCAAAGGACTTCGAAAGCCTGTTGTCTCTCTACAACCGTAAGTCTTTATCGTCACAAGCAAGTGGAGCACTTGGTTTAACAAATGGAGGCTTGCCCGAAATAGTGGTTCGTCTCGCAAAAAGTGAATGTCGGGATGAAATTACGAACGCCTTGAAAAAATACTTCGGTAATTTTGCCCTACACATGGGATAACAATTCATTCCACCGGGCTTGCGCGACAAACAATACAGATCCGGTGAGTTCAAACGTTGAATGTCCGATTTGTATAAACCTGATTATCTGCAAAGGATCGATAGCTGACTTCCACGACTGGCACTACTCGGTCGAGCTGACGTTCTTCTATTCGCTTAGCTAAGATTGATTATTGGAGCAGCCTTAGCAATTCAAAGGCGGTTTCCTGACCATTCGACCCTGGATTCAAGTATCCTATAATGCCAAACCTAATACTCAGGTCGAAATAAATACCGGGTTTGTCACACAGATATGCCGGGAGTACCTCATATGCAGGCTGTTTTAAACTTTATTTCCCCGATATTGCAAACATCGACATAAGCCCTCACTTCCCTAAACGCTCAGGGATAATCTACAGCGAACTAATACACTATGAATACAAAAATAGATGATTTGCCATTGATTATGGATATTGGCATGAATAACGGCCGGGACAGCCTTTTTTATCTCAGGAAAGGCTTTCGCGTCGTTGCGGTTGAAGCCAATCCTATCCTTGTCAAAAATGCCCAACAGCAATTAGCCGACTATATCGCTTCGGGACAGCTCATCATTGAACCGTTGGGCCTAGGACTGGAAGGGCAATGTACTTTCTACATGAATCTGGACAATGATCATTGGAGTAGTTTCCACAAAGAGTGGGGCACGCGACAAGGCACTCGTTATCAAGAAATAACGGTTGACTGCGTGCAACCTCAATTTATTTTTCAAAAATACGGCATGCCCTACTATTTAAAAATCGACATAGAAGGCAAAGACATTGATGTCGTGCGCGCCATCCATGATTTCACCGACCGCCCGCGCTACATTTCAATCGAAGAAAATCAAACCTACTTTTTTAAGGAACTCGCGTCTGTAGGTTGCCGGGCTTTTAAGCTGGTGAATCAACGGGATTCATGGCAAATAAAATGCCCGCAACCCGCTCTTGAGGGCATCTATGTGGATGCTGAGTTCGATGGAACCACTTCCGGTCCGTTCGGACAGGAGGCTCCCGGTGAATGGATGGATTTAGATCAGGCCTTAAAAAAATACCATACGGAAATACGAACCCCCAAAGGGGAATACCTGGCGGGAAACGCTTGGTTTGATATTCATGGGATGATTGATTGAATGCAAAACGGCAAGCACCACAAGACACGAAGCGTTATTTGTTCATCGCCTTTGTGTCTTCCCGGCGATAATCTTTAAAACCGAATAAATCAGCCCTCGACAGCCTGCGCGACAATTTGGCTTTTACTTTCACGCTTGTTCACATACATGCCTTCGTCGGCATGCCGCAACAATAATTCCGCGCTATCGCCGTGTTCCGGATAACTAGCTATGCCGATGCTGATATTGGTGCTGATGGTGTTGCCCCGGTAGTTAAAACTGGTCGCCACCAAGGTTTCTTTGATGCGCTTTGCCACCAGCATAGCCTCTTCTACTGAGGTATCCGGCAGCAATACGGTAAACTCATCGCCGCCGTAGCGGGCTGCAAAGTCGCAGCCTCTTAAACAATGACGGAAGTTGTCGGCGATGGATCGCAACAGCAGATTGCCCGCTTCGTGCCCGTATTTGTCATTGACGATTTTTAAATTATCGCAATCGCCCAATAGGATGCTGAACGTGCGCCCGCCGCGCCGCGCTTGTTGCAATTGCTTTTCCAATAGTTCCATAAAGGCGCGGCGGTTGTAAAGATTGGTTAACTCATCGGTTTGCGCGGTGGTTTTAATGCGGCTGAAAGCATGGTAAATGTCGTTGGACAGCATGGTGGTGATGTAACCGACCAGCAACATAGGAAACAGCCAGGTCAGTAAAACGCTGCTTTGGCTTAGAGAAAAAACCTCAGCGCCGGACATAGTGCTTTGGCCCAAATACAGATAACAAGCGCCGATTAATAAGACTTCCAATAACGTGGTCAGCTTGCCCAAAGCCAAAGAGCTGGTGATAATCGGTAGAAAGTACAAGTTCAGCAACAAGCTGTTTTGGCGGCCGGTATGCCAAACAAACCAAGTGATCAGAAAAATCATAACCCAAGTTTCCAAAGCCAGTTTCCAAACATTGGCTTTGGCAAAAAAATTGAGATAATGGAACACCATAACGAAAGCGGCAAAAGCGCAGAGACCGCCCAGTAAAAAGATTTTAACGCTTTCCTCGATATGGCCTACCACCAGATAGAACATCATCAACACCAGCAGCAACCATTCGATTTCCGCAACCGTGCGGGAAAAACCGTTCAGAGCGTCGGGTTCTTGATTGAGGCGAAAAAAAGGTTCCTTGGTCATGACGAATTTTCCCGATTGGATAGGTAATGGGCAGCAATAGAGTAAGGCTAACTGCTTTAGTCCATCTTAACACAAATATAACCCACGCCATTAGGCTCCCGTGGTCAAAACCACGACTATGCCTACCTTTAAAAGCAAGCGAAATCCAAGCTATCGACACGGAAAATAGAGGGCGCGATTTTTACCTAGATCGGCAGGACGCGGCCATACAGAGCTAGCATTGCCGGATGCCATGCAAACGCGCTCAGCTTTCCCGGCAATAACGCATGCATTCAACCGGTGGCGCCTACGGCTTCTCCGTCCATGGATTATTTAATCGTCATTCGTTAGGTTTTTTCGAAAGCGGGCTGAACTCAACCCTTGAATACGTTTTGACGCTGTCCACGCGATAGTAGGTAGCGATGCGGACTCGCCCTACCGTTTAAGCCACGGGCTCACGCAAGCTGACAAATTCTTCGGCGGCCGTCGGATGTACGCCGAGAGTGGAATCAAACACCGCTTTGGTCGCACCGGCTCGAAGGGCAACCGCCATGCCCTGGATAATTTCAGGCGCATCAGGCCCAGCCATGTGTATGCCGACAACCCGGTCGCTACTGCGCACCACGATCATCTTGATCAGCGCTTTTTCATCGATACCCGACAGGGTGTTTTTCATCGGTGTGAAACGGGTTTTATAGATGTCTATGTCCGGATACTGTTGTCGCGCCTGTGTTTCGGTCAGGCCGACAGCACCCACATTGGGTTGGCAAAAAACAGCGCTGGGAATATTGTCATAATCGACCGGTTTCGACGCGTCGCCGTACAACTTATTCGCTAAAGCCATGCCTTCCGCCAAGGCTACCGGGGTCAGATTAACCCGGTTAGTCACATCGCCCACTGCATAAATAGACGGCACGGTGGTTTGGTAGTCGGCATTGACTTTAATCGCACCGTCGCCGTCCAGTTCAACGCCCAGCGCTTCCAGTCCGAACCCGGTTGCATTCGGCCGTCTGCCGGTGGCGTACATGACCCTGTCCGTGTTGACTTTGCCGCCGTCAATAAGCCGCGTGACATACCCATCGCCGACCCTTTCCACGGCGTCAACATCGGTATTCAGCAAAAGATTAATGCCTTTTCGGGGCATTTCAGTGGTTAAAAAATCGCGTATATCCTCATCAAAGCCACGCAGCGGCTTATGCCCTCGATGACACAGCGTCGTACTCACGCCAAAGTTATGAAGCAGGCCGGCAAATTCCAGCGCAATATAACCGCCGCCGACGATAAGGATGCGTTGAGGGAGTTGATCGAGGAAAAATATGTCGTTCGAAGTGACGATATGCTGCTTGCCGGGCATATCCGGAACCGACGGCCAGCCGCCGGTTGCAATAACGATGCGCTCGGCGCTGTATTTTGCGCCATCGACCACGACAGTATGGGCATCAAGCAAACTAGCCCTGCCGGTGATAATATCGACGCCGGTTTTTTGCAGTTGATTGCCATACACAGCGTGCAGCCGCTCTATTTCCTGATTTTTGTTGGCGATCAAGCTCGGCCAGTTAAACGTCGATTGGCCGACGCTCCAGCCAAAGCCCGCGGCAGCTTGAAAATGATCTTTGAATTGAGCCGCGTAAACCAATAGTTTTTTGGGTACGCAACCGACATTGACGCAAGTGCCGCCTAAATAACGCTCTTCCGCGACAGCCACTTTTACCCCATAGCCCGACGCCATGCGCGCTGTGCGAATGCCTCCGGAACCGGCGCCGATGACAAACAGGTCGTAGTTATAGTGCGTCATTAAAACGTCTCATAGGCGGTCCGGCTCATCTGTTGCGACCTAAATAATCCAGCATCGTATCGACATCGCTTACCGTAAACGGATCGTCCGCACAATTATCGACTCGGCCCGGCTCGCTGAATAACTGGATAATCTTTTTATCGTCGACCAGCATTGAATAACGCCAGGAACGGTAACCGAAACCCAGATTCTCTTTTCTGATCAGCATGCCCATGCCTCGGGTAAAATCGCCATTGCCGTCCGGCAACATTTTTACCTGCTTAATGCCCAAGTGCTGAGCCCACTGGTACATCACAAAAGCATCATTGACACTCAGGCAATAAACCTCATCAACGCCCAAATCGATGAGCTGCTGATATTTGGCGTCATATCCCGGTAAATGCTTACTTGAGCAGGTCGGCGTAAAAGCGCCGGGAAGCGCTAAAACAACGATTTTTTTGTCTTTAAAAATATCATCGGTGCTGACGTCCTGCCAACGGAACGGATTATCGCCACCGACGCTTTCGTCACGAACGCGCGTTTTAAAAATCACCTCGGGTACTGTTGCAAGCATGTTAGAACTCCCGGTTTATCAGACAGCGTGGACAAAAAGCGGTCCACGCTGAAATCAATTAAGACAATGCGTGGAGCAAGAAGCTTAAGCCGCTTCGGTCTCCAAAAGCCTGTCCAAAGTACGGACATGCGATTGTTGAGCGGGCAGCAGCTTGGTTTCAATCAAAGAACGCACTTCCGAAGGAAGATTGGCATCCTGCAACGCTTCTTCATAATCTTCGATACCGCTTCTTTCGCCTTCCTGCAAAGCCTTTAGCGCCGTTGTTCTGCCCAACAAATCGGCGCCTCCTTGTACTATTTCCGCCCACGTGCCCCACGCTCCGGAATCTTCGGAAGGCGTTCCTCCCAATTGACGAATTTGTTCCTGTAAGCTGGAAACCGCCTCTTTATGATCCTGATAAATCGGTTGTAAATACTCCGCTTCACCCAGTGAGGCATCTTCCTGAAGTTTATCCAAAGCCTGTTGGTAAGTCTGAGTTGCCGATAATTCGTCTCTCAGCAACTTATCGATTCTTTTAATATTTTGCATAATAAAACTCCTCGTTTTTCTTGATGACATGCACTAGCCTCACCAACTTAAGTATTTTTTTGCTCAGTCGATAAAGCCAAGGTTAGGGTGAGCGGAATATTCCGCCCACCACATTGATGAGTCCGTACGTTCGCGGCTGCAAACGATGGACAAAAAGCTTGCGCCCTTGTCCGGCGCTGCAATGATCTCGATATTGACTCGGTTCACTCTTTTTTGACCGCCTAACTTAAGCCTTGCGGCCCGCTCCCGCTTAACTTAAACGCGGGAACACTCGCCGTGCCAGCAGCTAACAGCGCGCCGCCTAATGCACCGATGCTTCCTCGGTCGAAGCAATATCCTCCGCATGAGCCGACTCGAAGATTTGTTCCGCCTTATCGCGCGCTTCGCTGCTTTCCGCATGAACGGAAATCAAAGCCCCGCCCCCCCTGATTTTTCCTTCATAGCGTTTGGCCTCATACTCCGGAATACCCACGCCGATTAAAGCGCCGGTCAAACTTCCGGTGGCGGCGCCCACCGCCGCCCCGCTCAAAGCGCCCATAATAGGGCCGGCGGCCACAAACGGACCGATGCCGGGAATAGCCAGAGTGCCGATTCCGGCCAGCCAGCCGAGTATAGCGCCGGTGCCTAAACCGACCGTCCCGCCGATAGCCGCGCCTTCCGGGGCCTTGGTGTGCTTTTCATAAGCAAAATCCTTGGTCGTGGATTTGTCGGGAAACAGCACCGATATATCGTTGTTTGAGAAACCGGCGGTTTTCAGCTCATTAACAATGCTCTCCGCCTGATCGGTATTTTGGGCGATACAAAAAACAGCTTTAGTCATAACATTCTCCTAGGCCTTTAGGGCGCTGTAATTTCAAGTTGGTTATAGACCTGTACGGCACCGGGCGTTTGCGTGGCGATTTGTTGCAACGTCATACTCTCGATTTGATTTTCGACAGGCCCACGTAGTGTCACTATGCCGTCACGGGTAATGATTTTTATATTTTTCGCGTTGACCGATAGCGTTTCATCCGCAACCGCAGCTTTACGTATGCTTGCGGTGATGTTGACATCGTTTTCGGTTTCCTTTTGATCTTCCGGGGTTAAATTGGTGCCGTACTT
>Ga0265327_10005331_pt1 | contig 10771 bp, 7 predicted proteins | sample 41621metaG_FD_202089 | JGI IMG/M metagenome (GOLD analysis project Ga0265327, IMG submission 202089) | Rhizosphere microbial communities from Carex aquatilis grown in University of Washington, Seatle, WA, United States - 4-16-21 metaG | ecosystem: Host-associated > Plants > Roots > Rhizosphere >... | reverse complement strand
GCTCTGGCAGTGGAACTGGCCGAATCGCTCTGGCTGAGCGTGCCCTTTACGATGGCTTGCGAGGTGGTGGCAAGCGTAGAGGCTGCACGCAGCACCTGATCGGTTGAGGTTTTCACGTTCTGAATAATGCTGCCCAGATCGTTACGAATTTTTTCGGCGCTGGCGGCAACTTCGCCGATTTCATCCTGCGTCGAGCGACGCACGGCCTGTGAAAAATCGCCGCTGGCCAGACGATCAAGATCGCGTGCCAACTGTTTTGCCGGGGCGACAATGTTGCGTTGTACCAGGCCGAGAAACGTGATGAAAGCGACCAGAATCGCGACTCCCATCAGGCCCAGTGTGAACAGAATCTGACGTTCGAACACGGCACCCGCCTGCGGTGACAACGCCAGGCTTTCCTGCCATGCCAGCCATAGCCCATAGAGTGAGGCGCCCAGCAGCATGATCGTTCCAGACCCTGTGATGAGCAAGAGTTTGTTGCGGATGCTACCTTTGATCCAGTCAGTGATGGGCATGCCGAATTTCCCTTACAAGTCGATACGCAAGTTTAACGGAGATTTAATGCTGGCGCCGGATTGCTTGAAGATGCCGACGCACGAACCAGACGACGAAAACAACGGCTAATACCGCCAAAACATTGTGGAACTGGTGAAAATACACCTTCAGGCTTTCCCAGTTCTGCCCCATTTTCATGCCGGCATACGCCAGCACCCAGCACCAGAGCAGCGAGCCGACAAAGGTATAGGCAATAAATCGGCCCATGTGCATGCGCGCGATGCCGGCCGGGAAGGCAATAAAAGTACGCACTGCCGGCAGCAAACGTCCGATGAAGATGATGATTTCGCCATGCTTCTCGAACCATCGATCGGCAATGTGCAGGTCATGGTGTGAGATCAGCACCCATTTGCCATATTTTTCCACCAGCGGCCGCCCGCCGACCTTGCCCAGATAATAGGCCGGGATCGAACCCAGCACACAGCCCACCGCACCGGCCAAGGCTACGCCCCACAATGTCATCTCGCCCTTGAACACCAGATAGCCGGAGAACGGCATGATGATTTCGGAAGGCAGCGGAATGCAGGCCGATTCGATGCCCATCAGCAGCACGATGCCGCCGTAGCCGAGGGTGGAAATGACGGCGATGATCCAGCCGGCAAGAATGGCGATGAGTTTTTCGATCATGCAAGGTCCTTGAGCAGGGTGCGGATAAAGTCAGCGCGCTGCTGAATATCAGGCTTGGATACCGTCACCCGCAGCTTGTCCGGCCCGTTCATACGGGCGTGGCGGTTGGTCTGCAGCATTTTCACCAGTTTCAGCGGATCGAGGTCAGCCTGCAGGTCAAATTGCAGCTGAATGGCTGCATCGGAGGCGTCAATCTTGACGATGCCCTGCTGCTTGGCGGCGATGCGCAGATTGTGGCATTCGAGCAAGGCTTCAGTCTGCGGTGGCGGCATGCCGAAGCGGTCGATCAGCTCTTCGTGCATGGTTTCGAGCTGGTCGTCGGTGGTGCAGTTGGCGAGGCGCTTGTAGATTACCAGCCGTTCGTGCACATCCGGGCAGTAGGCGTCCGGCAGCAATGCCGGGGTGTGCAGGTTGATCTCGGTGGTGACGCCGAGCGGCGCATCCAGATTGGGCTCCTTGCCCGCCTGCAGTTGCTTGACGGCGTGGTTGAGCATTTCGGAATAGAGGTTGAAGCCGATTTCCTGCATTTCGCCGGATTGCGAATCGCCCAGCAGTTCGCCCGCGCCGCGGATTTCCAGATCGTGCATGGCAAGGTGAAAGCCGGCGCCGAGGTCTTCCATCAACTGGATCGCATCGAGGCGCTTCTCTGCTTGTGGCGTGATCTTCACATCCGGCTCGGTGAGCAGGTAGGCATAGGCCTGATGGTGCGAACGGCCCACACGGCCGCGTAACTGGTGCAACTGGGCAAGGCCGAAACGGTCAGCCTTGTTCATGATGATGGTGTTGGCGGTCGGTACGTCGATACCGGTTTCAATGATGGTAGTACACAGCAGCACGTTGAAGCGCTGGTGGTAGAAGTCGCGCATCACGTGTTCCAGCTCGCGTTCGCGCAACTGGCCGTGGGCAATGGCGATGCGCGCTTCGGGTAGCATTTTTTCGAGTTTGTCGCGCATGGCGAAGATGCTGTCGACTTCGTTGTGCAGGAAATATACCTGCCCACCGCGCTTGAGTTCGCGCATCACGGCTTCGCGGATCACGCCTTCAGACCAACTGGAAACGAAGGTCTTGATCGACAGACGCTTCTGCGGTGGTGTGGCAATGACCGAGAATTCGCGCAGGCCTTCCATCGCCATCGACAGCGTGCGCGGGATCGGCGTGGCGGTGAGGGTCAGCACGTCCACCTCGGCGCGCATGGCCTTCAGTTGCTCCTTCTGGCGCACGCCGAATCGGTGCTCTTCATCGAGGATCACCAGGCCCAGATTCTTGAACTTGACGTCTTTCTGAATCAAGCGATGGGTGCCGATGATGATGTCAATCTTGCCTGCCGCCAGACCTTCGAGCGCCTCTTTTTGTTCCTTGGCGGTGCGGAAGCGGGAGATCTCGGCGATCTTGATCGGCCAGTCGGCGAAGCGATCGCAGAAGTTGTTGTAATGCTGTTCGGCCAGCAGCGTGGTGGGCACCAGTACGGCGACTTGCCGCCCGCCCATGACGGCGACAAACGCGGCGCGCAGGGCGACTTCGGTCTTGCCGAAACCCACGTCGCCGCACACCAGCCGGTCCATCGGCCGGCCGGATTGCATGTCGCTGATGACCGCCTCGATCGCCGCCAGTTGGTCTGGCGTCTCCTCGAACGGGAAGCCTTCGACAAACGCCTCGTAATCGTGCAGCCCCAGCTTGAAGGCGTGGCCCTTGCGCGCGGCACGCATGGCATACAGATTGAGCAGTTCGGCGGCGGTGTCGCGAATCTGCTTGAGGGCGCGCTTCTTGGCCTTGTCCCACTGGCCGCTGCCCAATTTGTGCAGTGGGGCTGATTCTGGCGGGCCGCCTGAATAGCGGGAGATGACAAACAGTTGCGACACTGGCACGTAGAGCTTGTCGGCACCGGCGTATTCCAGCAGCAGGAATTCGGTCTCGCCCTCGCCGAAATCAAGGTTCACCAGCCCGCGATAACGACCGACGCCATGCTGCTCATGCACGACCGGATCGTTCTCGCGTAGTTCGGAGAGATCTTTGAGCATGCCCTCGGCACTGCGTGCCTTGTCGCGCTCGCGGCGGCGTTCCTGACGGACTTGTGAAGGATAAAGTTCGGCCTCGGTGATGAAGGCGAGCGGATTTTTGGTGACGAAGCCGTTGTGCAACGGCGCCACGACCAGCATCAGCCGTTCATCGGAAGCCTGGAATTGCGCCCAGTCGTCGCAGGACTTGGGGCGCAGGCCGTGTTCAGCCAGCAACTGCGTCATGGTCTCACGGCGACCCAGACTTTCGGCAGCAATCAGCACGCGGCCCTTGAAGGTTTGCAGGAAGGCTTGCAGCTTGTGCAGTGGATGTTCGGCGCGGCGCTCGATGTTGAGGTCGGGCAGGGCGGTCGGCGCGTCTGCATTCAGTTGAAGGCGGGCAAACTTGTGGGTGGCGACGAAGAAGTCAGCAGTATCGACCAGCAGCGTCTTCGGGTTGAGGATCGGCCGCTCCTTGTCGTGGTCGAGCATGCGGTGGCGGCCTTGCGCCTCTTGCCAGAAACCTTGCGCAGCCGCATCGAGGTCGCCGTGGAGACACAGCAAGGCATCGGAAGGCAGGTAATCGAACAGCGTGGCCGTTGCATCGAAGAACAGAGGCAGATACCACTCAATGCCGCCCGGTGCGATGCCATTGCTGACATCCTTGTAGATGCGGCACTTGGAAGGGTCGCCTTCGAACGTCTCGCGGAAGCTCTGACGGAAATGCGTTACCCCTTTTGAATCGAGCGGAAACTCGCGTGCCGGCAGCAGGCGGATCTCGCCGACCGGAAACAGGCTGCGCTGAGTATCGACATCAAAGGTGCGGATGGTTTCAATTTCATCGTCGAACAGATCAAGCCGGTAAGGCAAGGCGCTGCCCATGGGGAACAAGTCGAGCAGGCCGCCACGGATGGAAAACTCGCCCGGTGACATCACCTGATTAACGTGATGGTAGCCTGCCTCAGCGCATTGGAAGCGCAACGCTTCAAGGTCCAGCTTCTGACCCTTCTTGAGCATGAAGGTGTGCGCGGAGAGGAAGGATTGCGGCGGCAAGCGCACCAAGGCAGTGCCTGCGGGAATAATCACCACGTCGCAGGCGTTCTGTGTGATCTGATACAGCGTCGCCAGGCGTTCAGACACCAGATCTGGGTGCGGCGAAAAGTGGTCGTAGGGCAGGGTTTCCCAGTCCGGCAGCAGATGAATGGAAAGCGCAGGCGCAAACCAGTGCATTTCCTCCTGCAGGCGTTGTGCATCAAAAGCCGAAGCACTCAGGATGACCAACGGTTTTTTCAGTCTGCTGGCCAGTTCGGCCAGCGCCAAGCTGTCGGCGCCTGCATGCAGGCCCGAAATGCGTTCTAATTTGCCGGGGGCGGGGATGGGTAAAGAAGATGCCATAGGGGGCGAATTATAAGCCGCCTGAGGTGGACATCCAAAACAAAACCCCGTGAGGCGTTCACCTGACGGGGTTTGTGATGCGCGTTGAAGACCCGAAGATTTACTTCTTGGGCAGCGATCCGCTGATTTGCAATTCAGCCGCGATCCAGTAATCCACTGGGCTGCCGGCAAAATTGTCGCGTTCTGCGATGTAGTATGCGGCTACTTGCACCAGATTGTAGCGTTCTTCGTTACCTGGGTTCCACGCTGCAGCCTTCTTTGGTGCTGCAGCCTTTTTGGCTGCTGCTGGTTTTTTTGCTGCTGCTTTTGGAGCAGCAGCTTTGGCAGTTGCGGCTTTGGCTGTAGTAGCAGGCTTGGCGGCGGGTGCCTTCTTGGGCGCTGCGGCGGCTTTGGTAGTTGCCTTTTGAGCAGCGGGCTTGGTCTTGGCTTCGGCCATGGTAGTGGTCCTTTCTTAAAGATTCAGAATGATCTGGCGATTTCTCTTGGTGATGAAATCACGCACCGGTGGCATGATCATAAAGAGATAACCATAATAAAATCAAGCAATTTATGCGCCCGTGCCGCCTACTGTCAGGCTGTCGATACGCAAAGTGGGTTGGCCGACCCCGACCGGTACGCTCTGGCCTTCCTTGCCGCAGGTGCCGACACCGGTGTCCAGTTGCATGTCGTTGCCGATCATGGAGACGTGTTTCAGCACTTCCGGGCCGTTGCCGATCAGGGTCGCGCCTTTGACCGGATAAGTCAGTTTTCCGTCTTCAATCATCCACGCTTCAGCGGCCGAGAAGACGAACTTGCCGCTGGTGATGTCCACCTGGCCGCCACCGAAGTTGACGGCATACAGGCCCTTCTTGACTGAACGAATGATCTCTTCCGGATCGCGATCGCCATTCAGCATGGCCGTGTTCGTCATGCGCGGCATCGGGATGTGGGCGTAAGACTCGCGGCGTGCATTGCCGGTGAGTGCTGTACCCATCAGGCGGGCGTTGAGCGAATCCTGCAGATAGCCCTTGAGAATGCCGTTTTCGATCAGCACGGTGCGCTGGGTCGGCGTGCCTTCATCGTCGATGTTGAGCGAGCCGCGACGGTTGATGATGGTGCCGTCATCAACCACTGTGACACCCGTCGCCGCAACCTGCTGGCCGATGCGGCCGGAGAACGCCGAGCTGCCTTTGCGGTTGAAGTCACCTTCAAGCCCATGTCCAATCGCTTCGTGCAGCAGAATACCGGGCCAGCCGGAACCAAGTACCACCGTCATCTGGCCCGCTGGGGCCGGGCGTGCGTCGAGGTTGGTGATGGCTTGATGCACGGCCTTGCGCGCATAATCGTTCAGCACTTCATCAGTGAAATAGCCATAGTCGAAGCGTCCGCCGCCGCCGGCAGATCCCTGCTCGCGCTTGCCATCGGATTCGGCGATGACCTGTACCGAGACACGCACCAAAGGGCGAATGTCTGCCGCCATCATGCCGTCATGGCGGGCGATCAATACCACCTCGTATTCGCCTGCCAGTGAGGCCATGACCTGGGTGATGCGCGGGTCGAGCGCGCGGGCGTATTTTTCCAGACGTTCCAGCAACTTGACCTTGCGTTCGTCGCTCAATGAGGCGATCGGATCCTGTGGTAGATACAGTTGCGAAGCCTTGCTGCGTTGTAGAGCCTGGGCGGTGCGGTCGCTTCCCTGTGCGGCGATGGCGCGCGTGGCTTCGGCCGCTTGCTGCAAGGCGGGTAGGCTGATGTCGTCGGAATAGGCAAATGCCGTCTTCTCGCCACTGACGGCGCGCACACCCACTCCTTGGTCGATACTGAAGCTGCCGGATTTAACCTCGCCTTCCTCCAGTCCCCAGCTTTCTGACCGGCTGTACTGGAAGTAAAGGTCGGCGTAATCGACCTGGTGCGACATGATGTTGCCGAGTACGCCCTGCAACGCGGGGTAATCGAGCTGGTAAGGGGCAAGCAGGGTGTTGGTCGCGGTTGCGAACAGCGTGCCCGGTTCAGGGCTGGAAACGGAGGGGAGGGTGTCGTTTTTCATGGTGTCCGGCTTGACTCTAGGTGATGTTGCAATATCGAGATGATACCAGCGAGACGCACGTTTACCGGTAATGAAATTCCGTAAATCCTGCTCAGGCGATGACTTGATCGTCTGGTTGGTCGCCATGCAGCAACAGGTTTTTGGATGTGACCGTGAGGTATGGCTATGGTGTATTCATAATAATATGATTAAAAAAGAAAAAATATTTGGCATGGCGTTTGCTGATGACTGTCATGCCCCCGGAGACGGGTCAGTATTCACGAACCTGGAGAACACAATGAACGGATTCAGTAAAGTAACGATCGGCCTGCTGCTGGTCGCCAGTATCAGTGGTTGCGCTGGAATGTCGACGCGGCAGAAAAATGCCGCGGCCGGCGCTGCCATCGGCGGTGTGGCGGGTGCGGTGCTGACCGGCGGCAGTTCGCTGGGCACAGTGGGCGGCGCTGCCATCGGCGGCGTGATAGGGCATGGCGTGGATGGTTTTTCGAACAAGAAGTAACCATCTGTCGCGGCTCGACGACATTTCATGTTTCTGAATTTGAAAAGGAAAAGCGTTTCCCCGTTATGAGGTGTCGTGTATTGGCAACGCAGCGGGGTTTCATCAGGAATGATGAACGCTCAGAATCGAATATCTCAGAATCGAATATCGAGTGCTTTGCAGAGAAAACGCATATAAGGGTCAGCCTGCGCGAATCGCTCAATCACCAGCGTCAGCAAGTGGTCTGAGGTCACCTCGGCCTCGCTCAGGGACGCCATGCCGATGAAGTCCTTGCGTTTCAAATCCTCAATCAGCGGGTGATCCTTGGCGAATCCGCGTGGCGCCTGGGAGATGGATTCGCCACCCAGCGTGAAATGATGGCGAAATTCAGTGTTGTCGCGCGCTGCGACCCAAGATTCGCTCCGCTGGGCGATGGCTTCCCTTATCCTGAAAAGCGCATCTGACTCCGGGTGCCACAGCCCGATGCCGATAAAACACTCGTCTGGCGCAATATGCAGATAATAGCCCGGTGCGTGGATGTCTTTGCCGGCTTCGTGACGGAACTGGATGCCGATGTTGGTCTTGTAAGGGGTTTTGTCGCGGACGAAGCGGGTGTCGCGGTGAATGCGCATCAGCGATCCGCCGACCTTGCGCGACTGCGCCAGAAAATGCTGCGAGATCACGGGGAGTTCGTCGGCGATGTCGGTAATAAAATCAAGTGCTGGTGCGCGCACCAGTTTTTCATAATCCTGCTGGTGCGCCGTGAACCATTCGCGCGTGTTGTTGGCGGCAAGCGTCCCCAGAAAGTTGAAAGTGGCCGGAGTGAAGTAGGCGTCTGACATGGGGCGACCTTGAAATGGTCAGGTTTAACACTGATGCAGGGTGCGGTGCTTGAGTGCCGGCAGGCTCTTGCGCAGGCTGGCCTGATAGGCCGGGTTGATGCCGGCAATCACCACGCCAGAACCACGCGGGAGGCGATCCAGTACGACGCCCCACGGGTCGACGATCATACTGTTGCCATGGGTTTCGCGGCCGGAAAGGTGGTAGCCGCCTTGCGCCGGAGCCAACACATAGCACAGGTTTTCAATGGCACGGGCGCGCACCAGCGTTTCCCAGTGTGCCTTGCCGGTGGTGTCGGTAAAGGCGGAAGGCACGACGATAAGATCAACCGCACCCATGGCACGGTAAAGTTCTGGAAAGCGCAGGTCGTAACAGATCGACAGGCCAATACGTCCGAGCGGGGTATTTTCAAGCACGACAACCTTGTTGCCGGATTCGATGGTGTCATCTTCGTGATAATGCTCGTTGCCGAGATCGAGATTGAATAGGTGAATCTTGTCGTAGCGCGCTACCTGCTTGCCAGTGTCGTCATACACGAGGCAAGTGTTGCGCACCTTGTTGGGCTCTTCTGATTCCAATGGCACTGAGCCGCCAATCAGCCATATCTGATGGGTTTTAGCCATTTTCGACAAGAAACGCTGGATCTGGCCGTTGCCTTCTTTCTCGCGCACCTTGACCTTGTCGGTATCCTTGACGCCCATGATGGCAAAGTATTCTGGCAGCGCAACTAGTTTTGCGCCCTGACCCACGGCAATTTCGATCAGTCGTTCGGCTTCGCTCAGATTGGCCGACACGGAAGGGCCGGAGGCCATCTGGATGCCGGCAACTTTGACGATGCCGGGGGCCGTGGCCAACTTGCCATTTTTTGCAGGTTTCGTTGTTTTTGCGCGTGATTTGATGGGCATGGCTCTTTCCCTACTTTTTTGACTTAATCATACCTTAATTGAAACCTTATTTTCCTAGCGGTGATGTCACTTGAGCAGGAGTTGAATCACTTTTTACGGATTTTACTTCCTGCGGGTTGTCCCAGGTACCGGTGATATCGTACTCATAGGCCGCAATCTTGTTGAGTGGATCCCTGAGCAGTTTTTGTGCCACCCACGCAGCAGCGCCTACTGCGGGGCCGCCTGCGAACGCGGCAAGTGCAAGGCTGTCACTGATCGATGGCGTCACCTTGATGTGCAGGTTTTGTGTTTCATGGTTGAGGTCGGTTTCGCCGCTCATGGCGACCTTGGCGGCCGGGCCGTTCATTTTGAAATCGTCGCTGCGCATTACACCGTGCTCGATGCGCACATTCCCGGTGATTTTGTCGAAAGTAAAACCAGCGCTGAATACATCACGAAAATCGAACGTCAGCCGGCGTGGCAGGTTTTGCAGACTCAGCACGCTGAACAGGCGACCGACGCCAGGCTGGATTTTCAGAAACTGGCCCTGGCCGGCATCGAGCTGAAGCTTGCCGGAAAGTTCAGCAACGTTGAATTCATGCGGACTACCCGGCCATTCCAGTTGTGCCTTGAGGTTGGCGGTGCCTGCCTTGATGCTGTCCGGGTAGCCGAAGCGATCCAGCGTCTTGCCAATGTCATTGATTTCCCAGGTCAGATTGAGTCGTGTGTTTGGTTTGGACTTCCAGTTGTGCCATTCGCCATCGGCGGTCAGCGTGTCTTCCTGGTTACGGATTACCAGTTTCTCGATGCTCCAGTCGTTGCCTTGCTGGCTGGCGAGCAGTTCCAGCCGGCCGAGTTTCTTCTGTTTGACCTCGAAGGATTCAGCGACAATATCAAGTGCAGGGTATTCCAGTTCTTTTTTGGGTCCCGCATCGGGATTGCTCATTTTTGCGGGGGCGGCGGCAGGCAGGGTCAGATTTTTCAGGCGCGCCACGATTTTTCCGTGCCCGCTTTGCAGCCACAGCGCATCGCCAGTGATCTCCTGACTTTGCAGCGTCGTCTGCCAGCCATCGGTAATGGCTTTGGCGGTGAGTTTCAGGTCGTTGATCCGCCGGTCGAATACGTCCAGCGAGCCAAAGCTGAGGTTGACGCTGCTGATATCGACGCTGCTGCTGTTGGCGTTACTTGCGTTGCCGGCCAGCAAGGATTGCCACTGATCCACATCGAAATGGTTGATGCTGCCATGCAGGCTGATGCCCGGCTGCGTGGGCAGTTCTGCCGGAGTACCGAAGGCGATATCCCCCCGTTCAATTTGCATTTCACCTTTCTGCTCATGCCGCAGCAGTTTTGCACTGGCGACGTTGCCCAGACTGATGCTGATGAGATCCTGCTTGTCACCCTGCAGTTTTTTCTCGACGCGTAACGGCAGGCTGGCAACGGTGGTTTTGTCGAAAGGCGGCGGCAGGCTGGATGACAGGCCGGATAGCGTGGACTTGATGACAAGATCAGCCTGATGCTTGCGCAGGTTGATTTCTCCTGTCCAGTCGGCTGCGCCATGCAGTTTGTCAGCCAAGGGCAGGGCGATGGCCTGCCGAATGCCGCTGTCGGCGATCCGACCCTGAGCCGTCACTTTGAGCAGGCCATCCTTGCCATTTTCAAGGCTGAATTGCGCCGGACCACCGAAAATCTGGGCGTTGACGTTCTGAGCATGGAGTGTGTTTTCAGTGAAGTCCAGGCGCCCATTGACCTGAGAGAGGGCTGGAAAGTCGCTGCCACCTGAAAGTGTGGCATTGCTGACCAGATAACTTCCCTTGATTTTCGAGCCCAGACCGCCAGTATCGAGGGGGATGCGCAAACCCAGAGACAGTTTACCGTTGCCGGTCGCCTGCATCCCTTCGGTAAAGTGGTCAATGGCATTCAGAATCGGGCTGTTGTTCACGTAATGGATGGCTTCAGCGGCCGGGCCTTGCAG
>Ga0265327_10005330_pt1 | contig 10771 bp, 9 predicted proteins | sample 41621metaG_FD_202089 | JGI IMG/M metagenome (GOLD analysis project Ga0265327, IMG submission 202089) | Rhizosphere microbial communities from Carex aquatilis grown in University of Washington, Seatle, WA, United States - 4-16-21 metaG | ecosystem: Host-associated > Plants > Roots > Rhizosphere >... | reverse complement strand
AGAGGAAATATCCGGGTATTACATCGCCCTGGACATTGCCGCCACCTTCCTCGCCCTCGTGCAGCTCTCCGACGCCGCCGACTGGGACTTCGCCGCCCGCTGCGCCCCCGGCGAATTCGCCGAATGGCTGCGCGGAACCGCCCGCAACGTCCCGTTGCGCACCCTCAAGAAGCACCCGCGCGGCCCGAAAAAGCCCGCCAGCAAGACGCCCTACGACCCGAAACAGCCACATGTCTCAACATATCAATTACTTACAAACAAGGCGTAGCCACTTTGAAAGGGCTGGGGTCTGGCCTTGATCCAAGGCCTTGTAAAGACTATTGAAGCGTTTTTTGCACCGGCCAATCCATTGGCTTTTAAATACCGGCGCGGCCTTGATGGCATCCGCCACCTGCGGGGCCAGTTGGCCCATGGCTTGCGCAAACGCATAGTAATCTTCCGCGCAGCCACTGATGTAGGGGTTTCTAAAACGCGCCATGTCCGCAGGTTGGATACGCTTCGCTTCGGGCGGTATCGACTCGCCGTCATGGACGACGACCGGAATAATGAGCGGTAGCCGGCTCGCCTTACCCTTCGATACCTCCTCGGAGCGCGCCAACATCAAGTCCAATTCATGCAAACACCAATCACTGCCGAAGTAATCGCCGGAAAAGATGGCGATCAACACCTTGGAGGTGGCGAGATGTTCGCCCAGCGCATCGACCCAATCCGCGCCGACCTGTAGGCGCTCGTCCACGAAAATATCCGGCTCCGCGTCCAACTCCTGTCCAAGATAGGCTTTCAGCAGTTTCTTGAAATGATCCCGCGCCCAAGGCGTCCAAAGTTCTTGGCGCTTGTAGCTGATAAAAACATCATGTTGATAGGACATGCCTTAGTATCTTTAAAGAATCTTGTTGAATAAAGTGGGCAAACAGCGCCATTGTTTGCCCACGCGGAACCGGCCCGTTAATCGCGTATTGGGTGTTGACGCCGCCAGGGTGGGCCTGGGACAGGCGGCTCCGGCCATTGTAAGTGAACACGTTCGCGCCGTCGCCCGGCATGTTGCCCGCTACGTCGTCGGCGTAATTGAAGGTCGCCGGGCGGGTGGGCGTGATGTCAGCCTTGAATTTTTTATGGGATTGCTGTTTGCCCTGTGCCGGCTCTCGGCAAAAGGCTTCGCGGTTTGTTGAGAAGCCGCTCATGGATGGGGGGAACCATGCCTGGCGCGTTGGAAAACAACCGGTTGACGCAAAAAAATGGTATCTTCAACTGCGACGGCCCATTGGCGGCACGAGCCGTCCATCGCTGAACATCACACCCCACAGCTCCTGAAGGAGAGGAAACATGAGCCAAGTCGAAAACCAAGCTTTAAACGGCGGCGGCGAGCCGGCAAGTTCGGGCATCCCCGTCAAAAACTGGCTATTGCTGGCGATTCCGGTCGCGTTGGCTTTGCGCTGGTTCGACGTGAATTCAATTTTGATTTTCGCCGCGTCGCTGGTGGCGATCTATCCCTTGGCCGAGGTCATGGCGGAGGCCACCGAGGCGCTGGCGGAGACGCTGGGGCCGACCGTCGGCGGGCTGCTGAACGCTTCGCTGAACAACGCGCCGGAAATCATCATCGCGATGTTCGCGCTGAAACACGGGCTGGGCGATGTGGTCAAGGCGTCCATCACCGGCTCCATCCTTGTCGAACTGCTGTTCGGGCTGGGGCTGGCGATGTTTTTAGGGGGACTCAAGCACGGCATCCAGCGTTTCAACGAGGAGGCGATCCAGATCAACGGCGGGCTGCTGACCCTGGCCGGCTTCGGCTTGATCATTCCGGCGGTGTTTAATTTGTCTTCGCCGAAGGCCGAGAATGAATTGAGCTGGGAAATTTGCGGCGTCTTGCTGCTCATCTATTTCGTCAACTTAGGCATCACCTTGTTCCGCAAGACGCCGGAGACGGAGGCCGTCGGCGGCTCTAGCCAGACGGTTCCGGCGGAAGAAGGGGGGGCAGGGCACTGGTCGCGCGGCAAGGCGTTGGGCGTGCTGACCGGGGCCACGCTGGCCTTGGCGGTGATGAGCGAGGTCGTCACCGACGCGCTGGAGCCGACCAGCAAGCAGCTGGGCCTGACGCCGATCTTCAGCGGCATCATCCTCTTGGCCGGGGCCGGCGGCGTCGGCGAAATCATCAGCGCCACCCGCTTCGCGCGCAACAACAATATGGATCTGGCCATCGAGGCCTCGGTGGGCTCCAGCATCCAGATGATTCTGCTGGCCGTGCCGCTGCTGGTGTTCAGCGCGCCGCTGCTGGGCGTGCACATGAACCTGCTGTTCTCGCCGGTCGAGGTGATGGCCATCGTGCTGACCATCGTCGCGATCCGCAACATCACCTCCGACGGGCGCTCCACCTGGATCGAGGGGCTGATGCTGCTGGCCGTATACCTGATGCTGGCGATAGGTTTTTATTATCTGCCGGTGGCCCCGGCGGCTTGAACCAGGACAGCCCATGCCGCGCCCTTTGAATTTTGCCGCCGCCAGCCTGTTGGGCATGGCGCTGGCGCTGCCGGGCAATCCCGGCTTGGCCGCGCCGCCGGCGCCCGAGGAAGTCTTCGGCGTGCTGGGGATGGCACCGGGGCAGATCGCCGAGCTGGCGCAAGGCCGGCCCGTCGCCTACGCCCTGGACGAAGGCAGCGCCGACGAGCTGGCCGTGGCCCTCGCCTGGTATCTGCCGGCGCCGGTGGCCGAGGTGGTCAAGCATTTGCGCCAAGGCGATCCCGATTTGCTCGACGTGGATGTCACCGCCCACGGGGTGATCACCGAGCAGGGCGGGCCGGCTTCGCTAAGCCCCATCGCCCTGTCCAAGCAAGAAGCCGAAGCCATGCTGGAAGCCGGGCCGGGGGATGAGTTCAACCTGTCGGCCCATGAGATCAGCGGTTTCAAACACTTGCAACCGGCGCTTAGGCGGACTCCCGGGAAGGCCTTTGAAGAGGCGGTCAGCCAACATTACCGGGAGCTGTTGTTCCATCGCGTGACGGTTTACCGGCGCGGCGGGACGGAGGCGATAGCCCCTTATGCGCGGGAAGAAAGCCTGGATTCCAAACCTTCGCTGGAACTGCGCCAGTCCGCCAACGAAACCCCTTTCCTGGCGCGCTACTGGCCGGCTTTGCACAAGGCTTGGCTGGACTATCCGAAAACCCCTTTGCCGCCGGGCGTGGTGGAGTCCTTTCCGTGGGTGGAAAAAGACGTGGAAAGCCGGCCCGCGGCCATTCTCAGGCACCGCGTCGATGCCGACTGGAACGGCTGCGTCTTGGTGCTGACCCGGGAAATCTACGCGGCGCATTCCTACAACTCCAGCCAATGGATCACCGGCTGCGTCCCCTACCGCGACGGCGTGGTCGTGTTCCAGCAGGTGCGCAGCTACACCGACCAAGTGGCCGGCGTGGGCAGCCCGGTCAAGCATGTGGTCGGGCGGGAGTTGTTGAAAGACAAGATGATCAAAGCGTTCGAGCGGCTGTGCGGGGTGTTGGGGCGCTGTCGTTGAAAGCGAGTTGGCCGCGTTTTGCCGCCAGCCTGGCATCTCACCTGTAAAAATCCGCGTTTCACCGGAAAATCACGGTGTTTCACCTGAGCTCTCCTGCCTGTGGGCTGGCTTGCCAATATCATGACGCTTAATGTTGCGAGGTAAATGAGTGCGGGCATGTCCTCGATGAAGTCGGGGACGCGCGCATCTTGTCTAGCTCCTACATAGCGTCAAGTGTATGAGATATCACCTCACAGTTCAGGAGAAAAGATTATGTTCACGCGCATTTTATTTGCATGGGCCATAATGGCATCGACAATTTCGCCGCTTCATGCTGCCCCTCTAAGTGACGAGTACAAGGTTAACACGACGGCCGCAAGCGTGGTTCTAACCGGGTTAAGCACTGGTGACAATGGCGACACGTCCGTGTCGATGCGGGAATATCGGAATGGAGGCCCGTTGGCAAATTACGTCCAGCGCTATGATTATATGGGCAACCGTTTCTCACCAACCGAGCGGTATTATGGGATCGACACAAGTGGTGTTGCCGACAATAACAATGGGCGTTTTGTTTTTGCGAGGAATGCGCCAGATGGCTCGGGCAGCGGCGTTTATCTCTCTGTTTATGCCAGAAATGGTAGTCTTTCGATACCTGAGTTTGGGGCAACCGCCAGGGTATTAGACAACCAGAACGGCGGCAAAGTGGTCATGAATTCAGCAGGGTTCTTTGGTGTCCTATGGCAAAACCAAGCGACGGGCTTGTCACAAAGCTTTGCCAGGATATTTAATACAACTGGAGTTCCGCGAACCGGCGATATTCTATTGGCCAGTATTGGGACGACCCCTTCTTCATGGGATTACGCATCTGATCTATCCATAGATGGTTCCGGCAACATTGCCGCAGTGGGCGTGGCCTACTCTGCGGGGAAACAGAATATTTGGTTGAAACGCTTCAATTCATTAGGCGTTAAGATAGCGAATGTCTCTCCGTTAAATAGCGCGTCTTTTTCTACTGCCATACAAGATTTAAATCCTTCCATAGCCACTGCTCCTGACGGCACATCGATCATTGTATGGGAAAGATTTGATCAATTCACTAAGATCATGGGCGTAAAGGTGAGCAGCCTAGGAGCCCGCCTTGAGCCTGAGTTTACTATCGCGACCTTGCCAGCAGGAGCGAACATGGCGGCACCTAAAGTGGCAATAAGGGCTGATGGAAAGTTTGTAGTGACATGGCAATACCTCCCTTTGCAGGGAAAGCGGCTTGTCTATGCTCAAGCATTTAATGCCAATACGGTTCCCAATGGGGGAGCATTTGTCGTAGGCCCATTGGCAAGTACATTACTTGGGATAGGGGCGAACGGTATCTCTATTGACCCAGATCCGGTATATGATAACTTTACGATTGGCTGGACAGCCGTCGATGCAATGGGACACGTTGATGTCTACGCACGACGCTATAATATGCGGTGAAAGCCTCGCAGCGTGGCGGGGTGTGGCCAGGGGCGGAACGCACGCGCCCACCCTCGCTGCCGCCATGCAAACCCGGCATCGCGGAAACGCACAAAACTCCCGCGGGCGCAAGGTTGCGGCCTGGCCTGGAAATAAAGCACTCGCCCTATCGCGCCTGCGCCACCGGCAACGGCTTAGGGCTTCCATTCCCGCTAATCTCCTGCTCAAACTCGTCGAACTCCCTTTTCCAGGGGTCTTTGCGGTAGCCCCACTGCCCTGCTTCCAGCAGTTTCAAGCCCAGCGCGAGTTCGGCTTTGACTTGGGCGTTGGCGTCTTCGTCGCCGACCTCCCAAAGCGCCTGGGCGTAGAACAAATGGTTGAGGGGATGGTCCGGGTGTTTTTTAACCGCCGTGCTCAACAGTTCGACGGCTTTGTCCTGGTCGCCGATGCCATTGGGCCAGGCCGGGGCTTTCAGGTACAGCGTCCCTAAAATCCGCATCGGCCCGCCGTCGTCGATGTCCGGGCTCAGGGCCAGCGCCTGCTTCATTTCGCCTTCCAGCCGGCTTAGGTTTTCCATGGCCAGGGTGATGTGTTCGCGCACGGCCAGCCCCAGGTTGGTCGCCAGGTAGTAATGCACCGCCCCGTCAGTTTGGCCGCCGTGCGCCAGGGCGGTTTCGGCAAAGGCCACGCCTTCGGCGGCCAGCTTGTCGCGCCGTTTCGGGTCGGTTTCGCGCTCGGCCAGGTGCAGGCACAGGCGGCTGCCCAGCGAACCGCGGCGCAGTGCCGGGTCGCTGGACTCGCGCAGGAAATTCAACGCGCAAGCCAGAGTGTGGGTGTCGCTCAGCGGGCCGAGCCGGTCTTGCTGGGCGGTCAGAGTGGCGGCGGTTTGTTTGGGACAGTCGGCTTGCCGGTCGAATTGGACATGGTCTTTCGGCAGCGCGACGCAACCGGCCAGGGAAGCCAGCGCGAGCGCGGCGAGGAGGGGGTGTGTGCGCAAGGTTTACTTGCCTCCCCACAATTTGGCCATCGGCTCGAACACGGCCGGATCGACGACGGCGAAAGACTCCACGCCGAACAACTCGCACAGCTTTTTGCCTTCGCTGTCCGCGCACATGCCCGACAGCGCCTTGCCGAAGCGTTCGCGCTCCTCGGGCGTCGTGTGGGCGCTGTCGGCCACCACGCCCATCAGCGGGATGTCCTCGGAGGTGAAGATGGCTTCGACCGGGTTCTCCAGCTTCAGCGCGGCCAGCGCGCCGTATTGCTGTTCGTTGAGGATCACCGCGTCCAACTCTCCCTTGTCCAGCGAGCGCAGCGCCCGGATGGCCTGGTTGGTGGGTTTGGCGGAGAAGAAGCTTTCGGGGTCATATTTCCCGGCGAACACGATCTTGCCGATGAAGGCCGGCTCTTCCAGCACGGTGCCGCCCAGCGTTTTGCCCTTAAGCTCGTCCAGGCTGCTGAATTTGCCTTTTTGCACGACGACCCGGTAACGCTCGCTGGTCTGCCCTTTGATCTGCGGCTGCACCAACGGAACCAGGTGGTGGCCGGCGCGCATCTCCAAATAAAGGCCCAGCGAAGTGATGGCGAATTTGGGGTTCTTGTCGGCCATTTGCTTGCGGCATTCGTCCACTTTGGCGGTGAACACGCTGGCGAAGCTGTTTTCCTGCCATTGGCCGACGCGCTCCACCACCCGCAGCATGGCGCTCATCGCCCCGTTGGCGTCTTTGGCATTGACCGGGCCGCCGGGATAACACACCACCAGCGTCTCGGAGGCGGTGGCGGCGAGGGGGGCCAGCAGGCTGGCCAACAGTAAAAGGCGGGTCTTGTTCATATGGGTTTTCTCTTGGAGTCAAGCAATTGCCCGATGGCCGGGGCCACGATGAGGGTTGCGGCCAGGCAGCACAGCAGTCCGATGGTGATGCTCACGCCCAGGCTGGACACGCCCCGGTAACTGGCCAGGGTGATCGCGCCCAGGCCGGCCAGCTCGGTGCCGGCGGCCAGGCCAATCACTTTGCCGGCGGCCAGGCTCACTTGCAGCGGCGTGTTGTTTTTCAACTCGCCCCAGCGGTAGCTGAACCACACGCCATAGTCCACCGCCAGCGCGATCACCATGGGCAGGGCGACGATGTTGGCGTAATTGTAACGGATGCCGCCCCAGGCCATCAGCCCCAGCATCCAGCCGCCGCCGATCAGCAAGGGCAGCGAGGCCAACGCGAAGCCGCGGACGCTGCGCGTCGCCGCCATGACCCACAGCAAACACAGCGCCAAGGCCAGTTGCGTGCCGCGGGCGAAACTTTCCACCACGGCTTTGGAAAACGCCTGGTGCGTGGTTGGGAAACCGGTCGCGTCCGGCGAGACGCTGTACACGTCCTTCATCAACTGGTCGAGGTTGTCGGGGTCGTACACGGATTTTGCCGGGAAGGCGTAGATCGCGATGCTGCCGTCTTTGGCGAAGAAACGGTCGCGCAGCGCGGGCGGCAACTGCTGTGGGCTCAGGGCCTGGGCCTGCCGCCAGGTGTCGATGACTTTGAGCCCGGTGTCGGCCCCGGCCAGCAAGGCGCGCCAGAATAGCTCGGTGCGGACGCGGCCTTGCCCGCCGTCCTTGGCGAGTTTGGCTTGGATCAGCGTGAGCCGGGCGCGCACGGTCTCCAGGCGTTCGACCAGCTTGGAATGGCCGGCGGAGAACGCCTGCTCCTGGGCTTCGTCGACAATGCCGAGGCTGGCTTCCAGCAAGGCTTGCAACAGCTCGAAGGATTGCGCTGACACCCCGGCCCGGTCGAGTTCGGCGACCTGCCGGGCGTAGCCTGCCTGGGCGAAAGACTCGCCGATTTGCCGGGCTTTCCGGAGGCGCTCGTCGGCGTCCGCCGGGAACAGGTTGGTCAGCGACTGTGCCTGGGCGATGGTCTTGAGCTTGCCCGCCTCGGCGGTGATCCGGCGCGCCTCGGCCATGTCCTTGGCGGTGAAAATGACCACCTCGGCCTGGTAGTCGCTCTCCGCCACCATGCGGCGCTGGTAATGGGCGGCCTGGGAGTCTTTCGGCAGCATCGCCAGCACATCGTAGTCAAACGGGATCGCCAAGCCCTTCACCACGCCGAAGCCGGCGCCGCCTAAAGCCAGGATCACCAAAACCACCGCGACCGGCAGCGGAAACGCGCCGCGGGATTGGCCCGGGCTGGCCGAAGCGGTTGGCGCGGCGGGCGGGGGGAGGGCGCGCAGCTTCGGCGGCAGCAGCACATAAAGCGCGGGCTGGACGACCCATGTGCTAATCAGGATCATCAGCACACCTTTAGCCGCCACCACGCCCAGCTCCGCGAAGCCGGGGAAATCGACCGTGGCCAACGCGCCGAAGATCAACAGCGACGCGCCGCCCGCCGTCAGCACTGCGATGAAGGACGAGCCGATGCCCGCGCCTATCGCCTCCACCAAGGGCTTGCCCGCGCGGCGCTCCTCGGCGATGCGCGAAGACGTGAAGATGCCGTAGTCCGCGCCCAGGCCGAACAGGATGGCGATGAAGGCGGCGGTGATGATGGTCAAATGGCCGACTGTGACCAGAGCCAGCCCCAAGCTCCACAACACGCCTAGCCCCATCGGGATGAAAATCAGCACGGCCCAGCGCAGGCTGCGCACCACCAGCAAAATCAGCGCGGCGATCAGGCCGGCCGAGGTGAAAATCACCAAGGTGATGTCTTTGCGGATGTTCGCGTATTCCTCGTACTCGATGGCCGGGAGGCCCGTCAAGCCCACCGTCGGTGGGACGCGGCCTGAGGCTTTGGCTTGTGCGGCCAACGCCGCCGACACCTGCTTGACCTTGTCGACGAAAGGGCCAAGGTACTGGAAATCCTCGGAGGGGTTGTTCGGATGGACGAACATAAACAACATCCGCCCGTCGCGCGAGGCGAAATGGCCGTCGGCCATTCCGCCCGCGCCATGCTTGGCGAGCAGCCGGCCCCAGTCCACGCCGGCAGGCGCCGAGTCGGCGGACAGCCAGCGCTGCCACTCTTCCAGGAAAAAGTCGGCGGTTTCCAAGCCTGCTTCGGCGGTTTTAAGATCGGTGCCAGCCTCGCCCAAAGGCGGGTGGTTCTTGGTCCAACTCAGCGCCTTGCGCAGGTTTTCTTCCAATCCGCCAGGGGCGGCGCCGGCTTTGCCCGGCAATTGCGCCAACGCGTCCAAGGGTTCGGGCGGCGTCAGCAGATAGGCGTGATCCAAGAAAAAGCCCATGTCCAGCCGGTCGGTCGCCTGGCCGATTTCAGGCTCCGTCCGCAGCCCGGCGGCCAGATCGGCGGCAAAGCGCTCCATCTCGGCGCGCGGCGCGCCCTCCAAGACCACGATCAGATCCGAGGCCGCGCCGAAATTCGTCAAAAACGCGTTGAAGCGCTTGGCCACGGCGGTGTCTTGCGGCAGCAGCGCCTGGCGCGAGGTGTGGACGGGCAGTTGCGCCGTTGCCCAGCCCGCCACAATCGACAACGCCAAGGCTGCCCCCAAGATCCACCAAGGGTGTCGGGCAAAGTATTCGGCGACCTTGGCGGCTTGTTGGGTGATTTTCACGTGATGAGGGATTCTGCTTGGAGGGGGCCGGAGGACATCCGCCATCCCCTGTCCATCGGCGGCGGCCTTGCCGCCCGGACAGGGGATTGCGAAGGAAAAGAACTCAATGGGTCTTGCCGCCCATATTGCCTAATGGCTGTGCCCGCGTCAACCGATGGAGAGAAAGGCAGCCGAGTAGGCCGGGCGATGGCTGCATCGTTGCCCGACAAGCATGCCGGAATGTCTGGCGCAAAGAAACACACTCGACGCCCAGCAGGGCTGGTAAAATAGCAGGCAGTCGTGTAGCTCGGGCAACATCTTTTTGTTGCCGACATTTCAATGCGGGTTATGACGCAAAACGATGGCGACGCCATATCTGGTCTTGCCTATCTGAGTAATATTGGGCAACGATGAAGCCGTTGTTCGACTTCGCTGACCCTAATGCTCATATAAATAGCAGAGAGATTAGCAGAATGATTAGGCGGTTATTAAAATTGCTTTTATTGGATGCAATCATTGCTATATTGCCATTTTCAACTTCGGCTGTTGAAAACAGCGATTCACCGATTTGTACTTCCCTAGAGGCTTGCCTGGCGATCTTGTCCACGCCTGCCACAAATTATGATAAAGGTATAAGCAAAAGTGTGCAAGCGGCAGCGACTAAGCTACAAAGCTTCGGTCGCCCGGCGGTGAAGCCGTTATTGCAATTATTGCAATCAACGGATGAATCGGTGAGGGATCAGGCGGGTTATGCACTGAGTGAGACGAAAGAACTTTTGCCGGAAGATTTGCCAACTTTGCAAAAAGCCCTGTTTTTCGGCAATGGATGGGTGTCCGGGGCTATCGGACAAATCGGCACGCCGGAGGCATTCCGTGCATTGGTGGATGACTTACGCCAGAACCCGCAAACTCATACCCAAACTACCGGGGCGCTAGCAGACGGTGGCAGGAAAGCCATACCTCTATTGCTCGAAGCTATCAGTTGCGAACCCGGATGCCCCAGCCGGGAATTATCCGCAGCAATTGCCTTTGTTTTCGGTCAGATGAATACTAATGCGGTAGCCGCCGTGGAACCTTTGGTGGATATTGCACAGGATGAATCCAAAGCCGACGAACTGCGCCTTGCCACCCTCAGCATGCTGAAAGCCATTGGCCCTTATGCCAAAGCATATCGAGAGCCGTTGCGTCTGCTTACAGCGTTTTTATAATTGATTAGTTACCCATCATTATAGATACATAAGCAGTGATTGCATAAATTTGCTATACTGTAAATCATAAAATTAAAATCTTTTTTGTCCCAATGGACTGGGCAAGCCA
>Ga0265327_10005329_pt1 | contig 10772 bp, 9 predicted proteins | sample 41621metaG_FD_202089 | JGI IMG/M metagenome (GOLD analysis project Ga0265327, IMG submission 202089) | Rhizosphere microbial communities from Carex aquatilis grown in University of Washington, Seatle, WA, United States - 4-16-21 metaG | ecosystem: Host-associated > Plants > Roots > Rhizosphere >... | reverse complement strand
GCTTTTCCTATAACCGTCAGGAGAACCTTATGAAATCTCTTTTGATCGCCGCCCTAGCCATATTTCTGGCGGCTATTGCACCGCCCTCATCAGCCGAAATCAAATACATAGCCCAGGAACAATATAGCGGACAGTGGCCGTTCACGGTTCCCAATGGGCGCATAGCCTGCCTGCTCGAACCGGGTTGGCGGGGAGATCCAGCGCCAGGATACGGTTCGGTCATTTTTTTCGCAGGCAATCAAACTTACATGCTCAACGGCACCGCGATTGCCGCCAACCAAAAATCCAATTACCACTGGAAGCCAGTAGACGAAATCTGGCGCGTGGACGAAAAGCTGAAGAAAGAGCTAGGCTCCGGTGCTAACTTTGTCCCTCGCATCAATCTTGGGCCAATGATTGACATAGGCTTAAAACTCTGTAAATAACTTCTCATCGTTCCTCACCCCAACCTACGGGCTACGTTTAACATACAATGATGAACATAAGTTTGGGAAAATTTGGATGCTCATCTATCTTGATCTTTGTTGCTTCAACCGGCCATTCGACGATCAAAGCCAATCGCGCATTCGTCTCGAAACCGAGGCTAAGCTCGCCATACAGCAACATATCCGTGATGGCCGACATTCGCTTATTTGGTCGCATATCCTAGAATACGAAAATAGCCTAAATCCTTTCATTGACCGCCGGGAATCCATCCATGAGTGGCGCAAATATTCGGCTGTGAACGTTACCCACAGCGACCTACTGGTCAATATCGCAAACGATTTTATCCGCTCGGGTATCAAGGAATATGATGCCCTGCATGTGGCTGCAGCGATAACGGCAAATGCCGAACTCTTCATCACCACAGATGATCGTTTGGTGAAGAAACTTAAAATTCACGGCAAGCTTCTCTGTGCATTACCGCAAGACGCTTTGGCCTTTTTGGAGAACTGGTATGAGAACTGATGCGGAAATTCGCCAGGAAGGTATGAAAGCGTTGATCCAAGTGCTTGGCGCGGTGGAGGCGGAGCGTTTTATTGCTACGTTATCGAGGGATAGATTCGATTACACGGAATGGCGCAAAACCCAATTGCCGGAAATGGATGTGGACACACTCAGCAAAGCAGCGGCGCGTTATGCCGAAAACATGTCAATGCGGTAAGCTGCGGTAATCCATCTTTGGGTGTGGTGATAACCTCATCCTACCGGGCTTGAGTCGGGTAGGCAGCGCACCGCGCACTTTTTCCTGCTTCCCGCCTCCGCAAAGGTGCGCGACGCGCACCCTGCCCTCGATACCTAACGGCCCTTGTGGCGAATGGGGTGGCTCTAAGGCTTGCCGTAGCATCGCATAGCGCTTCTCGGTTTATAATGCTGCTTGCCGGTTAAAACCAGCGAGCCGCTATCAACCACTTCAATGCTACCGAACAGTTATTGCCACTTGCATGAAAGTCCTGTTCATCCATCAGAATTTTCCGGCCCAATACCGGGCCTTGGCTTTGGCTCTGGCGAAAGACAAAACCAACCGGGTCGGCTTCATCACCAATCATCGCGGGCAGGAACTGGAAGGCGTCACCAAAATACGCTACGAACCGGCCCGCGCACCCCATGCCAGTACACACACTTACGTGCAAGCCTTTGAACGTGCTGTGCTGGAAGGCCAGGCCGTGTTTCGCGTGCTGCAATCGCTGAAAGCCTCAGGGTTCACGCCGGATGTGGTCTGCGCCCATACTGGCTGGGGCTTGGGCATGTTCGTCAAAGACATCTATCCCGACACGCCGCTGCTGCTGTATTGCGAATGGTTCACCCGCTATCAGGGCAGCGATCTGGATTTTGACCCGGCCTATCCTAGCGACATCAACGACGTGTTGCGCTACCGGGCCAGCAATGCCGCCATTTTGGTGGATCTCGACGCCTGCGACGGCGGCATTTCGCCGACGCATTGGCAGCGTTCGCGTTTCCCGGACGCTTATTGGCCCCGGATAGACCTGCTGCATGACGGGGTGGACACCGATTATTTCCAGCCCCGGCCCGGCGCGAAATTAAGCCTGCCCGGCCTGGATCTGTCAGCCGCCCGCGAAATCGTGACGTATGTGGCGCGGGGCATGGACGCTTATCGCGGTTTCCCGCAGTTTATCGAGATGCTAGGCTATTTGCTGGAGCGCCGCCCGCATTGCCATGTCGTCATCGTCGCCGCCGACCGCGTGGCGTATGGGCCGAAACCGCCGCAAGGCGAGTCCTACAAAGACTGGATGCTGGGCAAAGTGCCGCTAGACCTGTCGCGAGTGCATTTTGTCGGCACCTTGCCTTATGGCTTGTATAAGCAAGTGTTGCAAGCGTCCTCCGTACATGTTTATCTGACCCGCCCGTTCGTGCTGTCTTGGTCTTTGATCGAAGCGATGGCCTCAGGCTGCTTGATCGTCGCCTCGGACACCGCGCCGGTGCGCGAGGCTATCGAAGACGGCGTGAATGGCCTGCTGGTGGATTTTTTCGACAGCCTCGCCATCGCCCGGCGGGTGGAAGAAGCCTTGGATGGCGGCGAGCGCCTGGCCCCGTTGCGCGAGGCGGCACGGCGGACGGCGCTGGAACGCTATGCTTTGGCAAAACTATTGCCCCGGCATCTGGACTTGTTGCAAGCTTACGCGGACAAGCAGCGGCCAAACCCCGCTCCCGCTTCCTTCTCACCCGCCTGAACTCAAGGAACCCCATGGATTCCCAAAAAAAATACCCCCGCGCCTTCAGCTTTGAATTCTTCCCGCCGAAAACTGACCAAGCTGCTGCTAGCCTGGCTGCCACGGTGGGGAAGTTGGCCGAATTGAAGCCCAGCTTTTGTTCTGTCACGTTTGGCGCGGGCGGGTCGACCCGTGAGAAGACCTTCGAGACCGTGGTCGAAATCCAGCAAACCACCGGCATCCCGGCGGCCCCGCACTTATCCTGCATCGCCTCGACCCGGCAGAATGTCCGCGAAGTTCTGCAAGCCTACCAGGCCGCAGGCATCCGCCGTATTGTCGCCTTGCGCGGCGACATGCCCTCCGGCACGATGTCCGCCGGCGAATTGCGCTACGCCAACGAATTGGTGGAATTCATCCGCCAGGAGACTGGCGACCATTTCCACATCGAGGTCGCCGGCTACCCGGAAACCCACCCGCAAGCCGTCAACGCCGAAGTTGATCTGCGCAATTTCAAGCGCAAAGTCGAAGCCGGGGCCGACAGCGTCATCACCCAGTATTTCTACACGGCGGAAGCCTATTTCCGCTTCATCGACGATTGCGAAAAACTGGGCATCAACCTGCCTATCGTGCCGGGCATCATGCCCATCACCAACTACACGCAGCTTGCCCGCTTCTCCGAAGCCTGCGGCGCGGAAATCCCGCGCTGGGTGCGCAAACGCCTGGAAGTGTTCGGCGACGACCGCGCCGCGATCCGCGCCTTCGGCCTGGAAGTCGTCGCCGACCTGTGCCGCCGCCTGTTGGAACAAGGCTCGCCGGGCTTGCATTTCTACACACTGAACCAAGCCGACGCCTGTCTTGCAATCTGGGAAGCGTTGGGATTGCCCAAGGCGGGCTGAGACGGGGTGCCGGTGCCCGGCGGTCTTGTACAGGGTGCCCCTGGCGAGTCTATAGCCCGCGTAAGGGCGGTTTAGCGAAGCGCAACCCGCTGAATCCACGGATGAAATGGCGGGTTACGACGTGCGATATTGCCGATTTGAAAATACTGGTTTTTTCGGGGTTCCCTAAAGCCATGGCATCGCTTGCCGCGATGTTGCCAGTGGTATAGATTTAGCCCGTATTGATTTGCGCCATCGCCACCGCCACGGCGGCGCTGCGGGTCGTCACGCCCAATTTCTCGAAGATATGTTCCAAATGTTTATTCACGGTTCTGGGGCTGTTGCCTAGGATCAGGCCGATGTCGCGATTGGTTTTGCCGCGTGAAATCCACATCAATACTTCAGCCTCGCGGAAAGTCAGTCCTAGGCTGCCTTTGACGCCTTCCAGATCCCAGTCGCCCGCCTGCTTGTGCAGAAACACTAAATATTCCAGCTTATTCTGGCAAGGATAGATTTTCGCAGCCAATATGCCGTCCTGATGGCGGAAGCTAAAATCCTCCAATCCAGCCGGGCTTTTGGCGCGGATGAACGACAGCGTCCAATCTTGCATGGGCTTGGGCAGCACATAGGTTTCGTTGAGCCAGTCCGAGGCCGTCGGCGTCATCCAGGTCACTTGGCCTCGGCCATCCACGGCCAAAGCCGCCAACCCACTATTGAATAAGGCTTGCTCGGTGCGATAAACCAAGCGGGCCTGGGCCAAATGCGCCCCAATCCGCGCCAAAACCTCTTCATTGCGGAAAGGTTTGACAATATAGTCGATGGCGCCTTCGTCAAAACCACGCAATAAATCGTCTAATTCACCCAGCGCGGTCATGAAAATAATCGGAATAGCCCGGGTTGCCGGGTTTTCTTTCATGCGCCTGCAAGTCTCGAAACCGTCCATGCCGGGCATCATGCCATCCAGTAAAATAACATCCGGCGCGATATATTTTAAATGTTCCAAAGCGGAATACCCGTCAGTCGCCACCAGCACGCGATAGCCCGCGTCATCCAGGGCATCGGATAGCAAGGCCAGATTGGCGGGCGCGTCATCGACAATCATCACCGTGCCTAAGGCTTGGTTGGTATTCATCTCAGTCTCCGTTTAGCAAGCGTTTAATATCGCCTAGGCGGAATTGTTTGCATAAGCCTTGGATATGGTTGGCGAAAGGCAGGTAACGGGCATCGTCGGCCGCCAGTTGCCGCAGTTTTTCGGACAAGCCGCGCAAGTCGCCGATACGGGCATAACCGGCCAATTCGGCCAGCCGCGCCGCAGGTGGCAGCCGCATCGGCGCGGCCTGTTCGTCTAGGCCAATGGCTGCTTCGCCGCCCAAATAAACCCAATCCAGGCCAAGATGAATTTTCAGTTTGCGCAAGACTTCGTCGAGCTGGATGGGCTTGGCGATAAAATTGTCGCAACCGGCGTTGGCGGCCAGCCGCCGGTCGTCCTGGTAGGCGTTGGCGCTGACCATAACAATGGATGCCGTGAAGCCCGATTCGCGCAGGCGTGTCGCCGTCTCAACGCCATCAATCCCGCCCATGAGTATGTCCAGCAGAATCAAATCCGGCCTTTGTAGTTTTGCCAGGATCAGGCATTCCTCGCCGGAGGGCGCCTCGCTGACCACAAACCCCAAGGGTGCGAGCATCGAAACCAACAGCGAGCGGTGCTCTTTCTGGTCATCCACGACGAGGATTTTCCGCCTGCGCCCGGCATAACCGACAATTCCCGCCTCGTCTTCCTCTTTGACCTCTGCGATATAGTCGTGGACTTTCGGCAAAAACAGTTTTACGGTAAACGTCGTTCCTTGATTGACTGCGCTGGTCAGGCTCAATTCACCCCCCATGATTTCGGTGAAGATTTTGCTGATGGTCAAGCCTAGGCCGCTGCCGGCGATGGCGTTGCCCCGGCTACTGTTCAAACGGTTGAACGGCAAGAATATGTCCTCGAATTGATCGTCTGGAATGCCTTCCCCGGTGTCGATGATTTTGAATACGGCCACGTCGCCGCGATAGCCGATGCGAAACACGATTTCGCCGGTGGAGGTGAATTTCACTGCGTTGCTTAAAAGGTTGATCAAAATCTGTCCGATCCGCTTTTCATCGCCGCGTAGATGTCTCGGCAAAGTGTCGGTGATTTGGCAGCGAAACCCCAGGCCCTTGGCTTCCGCCTGCGGCTTGAATAGTTTCAGCAGTTGCTCGATAAAGCCGGAAAAATCGAAAGGCGTCCGCTTCAATTCAAATTTTCGCGCCTCGATGCGGGCGATGTCTAAAATATCGTCAATCAGCCGCGCCAGATGTTCGCCGCTGCGCTCGATGATTTCCAAGGCCTCCAGCCGATGCGGCGCGGTCGCCGGATCTTTTCTAAGCAATTGCGAGTAGCCGAGGATGCTATTGAGCGGCGTGCGGATTTCGTGGCTCATATCGCTTAAAAACCGGCTTTTCGCGGTGTTCGCCCGGTCGGCGGCGTCTTTGGCCTGTTTTAGTTTGGCGTCGGTTTTCTTGTGTTCGCTGATTTCCTGCAGCAGCCTTTGGGTTTGCCGGTTAGTCTCCGCTTGCGCGACTTGGCGGCTTTCATTGTTGAGCACTAGCCACCAGGTGCCGAGTCCCAATAAGATCAGCGAGGAGGCGTAAACCTTGAGAAAGTTCTGCACCAGCATGGTTCTGGAAAAGCGGTCGCCAAACTCGCTGGCGGTGAGCCAGTCTTGATAATAAATGACGCCGATGAAAATGCCGTCCAAGCCGGCCAGAACCAGGAAGAGCAGCGCAAATTGCAGCAGGCGCAGTTTGACTGATGCGGCCAAGCGGCGCGGCAGCCAGCGGTTCGCCAAGGCCTGCATCTGGGCGTTGAGGCTGGCTTTGGGTTTGCAGGCGTCGCGGCAGCGGGCGTCTAGCGTGCAGCACAAAGAGCAGATCGCCCCTTCATAAACCGGGCAATAGGCTTTGTCTTCCACCTCGAAATCATTCTGGCAAATACAGCAGGTATCTGTGGGCCGGGCCTGGCCCCAATCGGCCCGGTCTCGCGCCAGGTAATAGCGCCCGCCGGTCAGCCAGGCGATCAGCGGGGCCAGCACAAATGCCACGCCTAAGGCCAGATAGGCGGAAAACGCCTGCGGCGCTTCGCCCAGCACGCCCAGATAGGCGACGATGGCCACGACTGAGGCGATCAGCGTGGACAGCACGCCAACCGGGTTGATGTCGTGCAAATAGGCGCGCTGGAATTCCACGGTCTTGGGGCTCAGTCCCAAGGGTTTGTTGACCGTCAGATCCGCGACGAGCGCGCCAATCCAGGCGATGGCGACATTGGACAGCAGGCCCAGCACTCGCTCCAATGCGCCAAACACGCCTAATTCCATCAGCATCAACGCGATTAGCACATTAAACACTAGCCACACCACCCGGCCAGGGTGGCTGTGAGTCAGCCGCGAAAAGAAATTCGACCAGGCCAGCGAGCCGGCGTAAGCGTTGGTGACGTTGATCTTGATTTGGGACACCACCACGAACAGCGTCACCAGCGCGAAGCCTAGCTCGGCGTTGTCGGTCACGTAAGAATAGGCGACCAAATACATTTGCGTGGGTTCATGGGCATGTGCGGCGTCCACGCCGTGTTGGATCGCCAGATAAGCCAGCAAAGCGCCGCCCAATTGCCGCGCCATGCCTATCACGATCCAGCCGGGGCCGGCGATGATTGCCGCCGTCCACCATTGTCTGCGGTTGGCCGCGGTCTTCTCCGGTAAAAAACGTAGAAAATCGACTTGCTCGCCGATCTGCGCGACCATCGAAAACGCCACGGTGCTGGCCGCGCCGAAGTCGATCCAGTTGAATCCGGCCGCGTTTGGGTTGTGTCCCATGAAATGGATCAAGCTTGGCAGCGCATCGGGCTCGCGGATCAATACGGCAGCATAAGGCAGAATCAGCAAAACCAGCCATATCGGCTGCGTCCATAATTGCAGCCGGTTGATATTGGTGATGCCGTAAGTGACCAACGGAATGACGACGCCGGCGCTGATCAGATGGGCGAAACCGATGGGTATGTCAAAGTAAAGCTCCAAGGCCAGCGACATGATGGATGCCTCCAGCGCCAGCAAAGTGAACGTGAAGGTGGCGTAAATCAGCGAGGTCAAGGTCGAGCCGATATAGCCAAAGCCAGCCCCACGGGTTAGCAAGTCCATGTCGATGTTGTAACGGGCGGCATAATAGGTGATCGGCAGGCCGGTCAAAAAGATGATCAGCCCTACACTGACGATGGCCCAAAACGCATTGCTGAAGCCATAACTCAAGGTCAGCGAGCCGCCGATGGCTTCCAGCACCAGGAAGGCAATCGAGCCAAACGCGGTGTTGGCGACGCGCAGCGCCGACCATTTGCGGAACGAGCGTGGCGCAAAGCGCAGCGCGTAATCCTCCATGGTCTCGTCGGCGACCCAGCCGTTGTAGTCGCGGCGGATTTTAGCAATATGGCGTTGTTTGAATGCCTCCACGCGAACCAGCCTTTAATCAAAATTACCGCTAAGAAACTGCTTCTTGAGCCTGGCCGCTTGTCACAGCAAACGCCAAGCCAGGCTGCGTATCCCCAGTGCTGAGGTCGGCCGGCTGGGTGTTTCCATCGACGCGCCTGCCAGATATGGCTTTTTCTGGTGCGTTCGCCCCCAGATGGCGCTGCGCCGCGTCAGCGCCGCTCATAGCCGAATTCGAGGATCACCGGCGTCCCTAGGTTGTGGATGATGAGTTGCTTGCGGCCTTCCTCTTCCTTGTTTTCGGCAGGGCTTGCGGCAGGCAGGGTCTGCAGCCCAGCCTTTTCCGTTTTTTCTGGCGTAGCGACGGCAGCGGAGGCCGGCATGGGCGCCGCCTTGTCCACTGTGTTTTCCTTGGGGCTATTCCTGATTTCGATATTTAAACTGGGTGCCCAGGGAATGCCAGCGCCTGGCTGCGCGGCTTTGTTCTTGGGAATCTTCAATTCGGTTAGCAGATTCAAGCAAACCGTGGTGATGCGATCCACATAGAAGGCCGGCGGCACGGCCGGCTGTTTGCCGCCGACCAGTTCGCTGAATTCGCTAGGCAAGGCGAATTCCCCTGACAATGTCATGGCGGATTCGGCTTGGTTTTGCGTATGCAAGGCGCAGCTTATGGGCAGCACCTCCGCTTTCTGGAAATTCAAGGCGCGCGGGTCGGAGTTGCCAAACTCCAAGGTAAACCCTGCCGGGGTGGCTTTTTGGGAGGCCACGCCTATCCGTCCTTCCAGGGTATACGCGGGTTTGTCGGCCCGTTCTGCCGAAGTTTTGACCGGATAGTCCAAGGAAGCCAAATTCTGGCTGATGCTTTGGGACATTTCCTGGCGGTTGGCCGGTGCGAGGTCTTGCCCAAAATTTTCCGGCGCAAGCTGAAATGCCAGGGAGCTCACCCGCTCTGGCTGGGATAAAACGCCTAAGGGCTTGGCGTCTTTAGCATCCAGTGCGCAGCCGGTCAGCGGCAAAACTAGGCAAAGCAGAATCAAAGCACGCATCAATCACCTCGTTTTTCAATGGTTTGAATGGCTAAAGACGATCCTTGAAAGCCCAGTGCCGACTTAAATTAAAAACCAAAATCGCCACGCAGGGCATACGTCATCTGACGTATTGATACAAGAGCGCCTAGCCAGTGTAATGGCAACCGTGCAGACACGGTTCCGAGTTAATAAACATAATGAGGTTTTGCAATGAACAATTCACATCCTGCGAGAAAGCTACGCCGCCCGCTCGGCGCGGCGCTAGGATTCTTGCCCGCCTTGATGGCTTTTGCGTATGCGCCATCGTCTTCGGCAGGCGCGACTTTTAAAATCGACGACACCAAATGGTTGAGCATCGGCGCGGGCCTCAGAACGAGTTTTGACGCCCAGGAAGACGGCACTGCCCATGGCACGGACTGGTCAAACAATTTCAATCTGGACAATATGCGTCTGTATGTGAACGCCCAGGTTTATAAGTATATCAAGCTGGAATTCAATACAGAGGTCAAGGCGGGCACTAGCAGTTCAGGCGATAGCATCCGGGTGCTGGACGCCATCGGCAAATTTGAGTTTGACCCAGCTTTCAATATCTGGGGTGGCCGTATGCTGGTGCCTGCCGAACGGCGCGAGCTGAACGGCCCATTTTACAGTGCGATTTACGATATTTATTCGTCCGGCACGCCGTTTGAATCGTCTGATTTCAACACCCAATTTGAATCCAATGGCACCTCGGCGGGTGCGGCAGGCCGCGACCAAGGCGCGACGATCTGGGGTTCGGTTTATGAGGGCCGCGCCCAATATGCAGTGGGCGTGTTTCAGGGCTTGGTGAACGGGGCTAACCAGAATGACGACCTACTGTATGCGCAACGGTTGTCCTATAACTTTTTGGATGTTGAAAAGAATCCTGGCTATTACACCTCGGGCACCTACTATGGCAAAGGGGGCGATATTTTGACTTTGGCAGTTTCCAACCAGTACCAATATCACGGTGCCGGTACGGTGAACGATCCGGGCTCATTCCGAGGCACCGCTGTGGACTTGTTGTATGAGCAAAACATGCCGAACAATGCCGGTGTGCTGACTTTTAATGGCGAGTATAAGAACTATGGCATCACGGGCTTTAACATGGCCAGTCGCAAGTTGGTCACAAATGGCATTACGAATGGTTTTGCGATGTTCGAGGGTCAGTCTTTCGATACGAGTGTGATGTATCTAGTGCCGGGCAAAGTAGGCATAGGCCAATTCCAGCCTTATTTGCGCTATGTTGAAGTCATGCCGATTGACAGCTCGGATCGGAATACTTTTGAAGGCGGTCTTAACTATATCATCGACGGCCATAATGCCAAGATCATGCTGATGTACAACTATGGCGATTTGGCGACCAAGGGTTTGAACTATACCGATACGGCCAGCGGCCCGCATGTCAGTTCCGTCCGCTTAGGTTTGCAATTGCAAATCTAACCCTATTTCCACAAACGGAGTACACCCATGAGTTTTTCTCGAACTTTACGTACGATGGCGGCGATTACCGCCGTGCTGTCTTCCCTGCTGGCTGCCCCGGCGCATGCCGAGGACACCATCAAAGTCGGCATCCTGCATTCGCTGTCAGGCACCATGGCCATCAGCGAGACCACGTTGAAAGACACGATGCTGATGCTGATCGAGGCGCAGAACAAGAAAGGCGGCTTGCTGGGCAAGAAGCTGGAGCCAGTCGTGGTCGATCCGGCC
>Ga0265327_10005326_pt1 | contig 10776 bp, 16 predicted proteins | sample 41621metaG_FD_202089 | JGI IMG/M metagenome (GOLD analysis project Ga0265327, IMG submission 202089) | Rhizosphere microbial communities from Carex aquatilis grown in University of Washington, Seatle, WA, United States - 4-16-21 metaG | ecosystem: Host-associated > Plants > Roots > Rhizosphere... | reverse complement strand
TTCTGCGTCAGTTGGCGCTTTTGTGCGCCCGTTTCGGACTCAGCCTTCGTCAGTTGCTGGCCGGCTATCAGCCCACCATGCAATTGACTGGCTGAGAAAATGGGGTTTTTCAGGGACGACTAATTAAACTAAACAGGAATCCTGGATGCGATGAATACGACAGAATTGAAAAGGCAGCGCGGCCGCCCCATTGCTTTCGACCATGAGCAAGCCTTGGAAAAGGCGCTGCGGGTGTTCTGGTCGCGCGGCTATGAGGGGGCTTCCATGGCGGAACTCACCGACGCCATGGACATCAACCGGCCCAGCATTTATGCGGCTTTCGGCAACAAGGAAGAGCTGTTCCGCAAGGCGCTGGGAAAATACTTGGCGGGGCCGGTGGCTTATGTGGCGGAGGCCATGAAGGCACCGACCGCGCGCGCGGCGGTGGAAAAATTTCTGACCAAGTCGGCCGAGTTCTTAACTGACCAGAATAACCCAGGGGGCTGCATGGTAGTACAGGGTGCCCTGACCTGCGGGCAGGGATCGGAGCTGATTCGGCAAGAGTTGATCGTCTACCGTAAAGGCTACGAGGATGCGCTTAGGCAACGCCTGGAACTGGCCCAACAGCAGTCAGACCTGCCACAGGACGTTAATGCCGCTGAACTGGCCAAATACATCGCCACCATCCATCAGGGCATGTCGGTACAGGCGACGAGTGGAGCCTCGCGGGAAGAGTTGTTGGCGGTTGTCCAACAGGCGTTGAAAAGCTGGCCGGCAAGCGCCTGATGGCCAAGGCGCAGGTCACTGCTATATGATGGCGATTCGTAAATCCAGAGAAGCCGGTCATGCGAAAGTTGATGTTGATAGTGCTGTTCACTATGGCTTGCCATAGCGCTGTGGCCGGGTGGGTCGAGGTTGGCAGAAGCAGAAATGCGGGCGGTGGTATAACAACCTACGCTGATCCTACAACCGTGCAGGGCGAATCCAGAGTGAAGATGTGGGACTTGTTTGATTTCCAGACAATTCAGGCCACGGAAATTGGTTCATCCGGGGTCAAACGCTATCTCTCCGGCAAGAGATTGCAGGAATATGACTGTGTTGCAAAGCAATCCAGGATGCTTGAAATTGCACTTTTCCCTGAAAATATGGGAAACGGCGCCCCTGTTTACTATGATGTCCCCCAGCAGAGCGACTGGGTGCCGATAGCTGCGGGAAGCATGGGGCATACCCTGTGGAATGCGGCCTACTTAACCCTACCAAATCAATCCACCCGTCAATGAATATGCACCGTAGCGTGGCGGATTGCGGTGCGAGCGCCTAACCCAGCCCGTGCTAGGAGCCTACCGCTCCGAAAATAAACCCCACACCTTCGCTGATCGGCCTATGATGAAAGTACGCTGGTATGGCCGTCAGGCAATGCCGGCTACAGGCAAGCACCTGTAATACAGCACATGCGTGGTCGTGTTTTTATACCGGCGACGCGAGGAGAAACGCCATGGCCAAAGGTCAGCAGCGCGGTAACAAGGAAACGAAAAAACCCAAGAAGGATAAGCAGGTGGTGGTGCCGGTGAGTACGTTCATCACCCCACAGAAGGCAGTCCTGCCGCACAAAAACAAGCATTAAGCCAATCCCGCGCATGCACTGCGGCATGAACGGGATGTTGCGGCATCAGACCAGCACGGTCTTGGCGATGGCGTAGTACTTCTTCCTGTCATCCATGCCGTTATAGCCACCATTGATGGTGATGCTGATGAATTCGACCGGCGAAACGTCAATCACATTGCCGCGGTACTTCTTTTTCAGGATGTCGCTGTCGGCGTGGTTGGCGATGTCATTCAGGTTGCGCGTCTTCCAATACTCACAGGCGCTCCAGACGGCGTATTCGGGCTGCTCGAGCAACTCTGGGCTATTGATAAACAGGTCGCGCGACCCTTGGTAATGCCAAGCTGCAGGTAATTATTGCGCCCCGTAGTCTGGAATATGCCGCGTCCTTTATATCTGGGGCCATCGCTAGGCTGTTTGTTGCCCAAATCAGTGCGGCCTTCGTAGGCATTGCCCGAGGCATATTCACGCAATGTCCTGAAATGGTCGGTTTCGTGGCAGGCTTGCGCCAGAAAATGGGAATATTCTTGAGGGGTGTCAATCCCATATGTCGGGCAGGTTTTGTTGATCCATTCAGCCAGGCCGGGCATCAGGGTTGTCGCTTTGCCGGCAATCGTAGCCAAATGTTCGGGTTTGATGAGGTAAGCCATAGGTTGCTCCTTCGTACCAAAGTCTAACGACGTTCCCGCAACGCCATTATTAACCGCTGGCAGAGTACCGGCAACTGCCAGATACCTCACGCCGGGTTAAGGGTAAAATGCGCGGGGTTAGTGCAGTGAATAAGGCAGTAAGCCTGGTGCGCCAGGCCGATGAGCCGTCATTGACCCAGTGTGACTCTGCCGATATAGATTAGGCGCACTAACCTACTTTTTTAGCCCACTTTTTTCTGGATTCCGGGAACTGGGATGAGCTCGAACGCAGACTTGAAATCAGCGGTAGCGCTGGCGCAGGCGGGAGAATGGGACGCCGCTCACCGCATCGTGCAGGAGTACAACGAGCCGCTGGCCTGCTGGATACATGCGGTGCTGCACAAGATCGAGGGCGACGCATGGAACAGCCGTTACTGGTATGCGCGTAGCCACGGCGCCAGCTACGAGGACTTCGCCGCCCTGGCGGATGAACTGGAGGAAATAGCATGGCGGTTGGGCTAGCGCCCGCGCCTAATCGGCGGGTGCTAGCCCTCGTAGCCAGCGCTCCAGTACGGCCAGAACGTACGTCGTTTCTTCCAGCGTGAGTGTACGACCGGACGGGATGCGGTGCCATTGTTCCAGGCAGCCGCGGCAGCAGCAGGCAGTAGCATGCTGGGCGACGAACACCGGGTGGCCGCGGTAAGGTGTTTGTTTGCCATCGTTGGTGATGACAGCGGGGGCCAGTCGCTGCGTGATGAAATCTCCGGCACGGGCGAGCACCGCGGGTAGGCCTTTGCCACGCAAATAATCGAGATCCTTACCCTTAAGCCGGAAGCTGCGGCGGAAAGCCGATTTGGCGAGCGCGGCAAACAGGTCGTCCAGGTTTCTCATGTGGATGGCGGGTGTTTATTTTTGGCTCAATATAGTATATGGTTTTACTCAGGTATTAATTCCCTGCATTGCGCTTACCCGGAGGTTGCTATGGATAACAAGTACGGTTTAGGTGGCGCCAAAGTGGCCACCGCCCATCATGAAACCAAGCACGACGCTTCATCCTTGTTGGCAATAGCTTGCCACAATTGTGGCAGCACGCAGCTCACCTTGTGCCCGACCATGAACGACCATTACTGCAAGGATTGTGGTCAGTACCAGAGCGATGTGCCGATAGGCTACTCTACCGGCCGTAGCGCAGACTATTAGCTTCTTGTAGGCGGCGTTTCGCTGCGGATTGCTACTGCAGTTCCTGTTCCGTCATCGGCCCGTAAAACAACTCGTCCATGCCCCAGAAGCCGCCCTTGGCATCCAGATAGTAACTGTCGTCGTCGCTGGCTTGGTATAGGGTGAAGCTGTAAACCTTGTTGTTGTAGTACTTGTCCGGCTCAGTGTAGAGCTTGCGCAACGGCCGGCTCTCGCGCAGTTTCTTCCAGTCCTGCGCCTCGATTTTTGGGAACGGCAGCAGCATCTGGCTGCCGGCGTTGAGGTAATCCTTGTACCTGCGGTTGAAGTCGTGCTGGATCGCGGAGGGTGCCGGCTGTTCGGCGTCCCCAGTTGGCGCCGGTTCGGCGGCAATTGCTAGGCTGCCGAATGCTAGCGCCAGCAGGGCGGCGACCAGCAACTGCTTGCGGAGCATGGCTTTTCCTTTCTCTGCAGGCTTCATACAGATTTGCGATTCATGAAAATCATGAGGCGCAATTCATGACTTTGGTTGCTGGCTCCGGGGAATTAGCGGCGCACAATGGCGTTAATGAGTACAGAGCGCGACACTCCATGAAGCGTTCCATAGTAAGCCCCGAAGTAAATGTTTTTTGACAAGGAGATTGACCATGTGGACCAAGCCTGAAGTAACCGAAATGCGTTTTGGCTTCGAAGTGACGATGTACGTCTGCAATCGCTAATTCGCAGCAAGTGTTCTAGCTGACGGGGGCGCAAGCCCCCGTTGGTTTTTGTAGCCGCCCATTCCTTCCAAAATCAAACCTGACTTTGTTGGCTTTGATTTGGAAATGAAATTATTTGTTGCCATTGGGCGTCCAGTCCTTGGGTAGCAGCACCCACATCCTGCCTTGCTGTTTCATGGCGCCGGCCCGGCGCCCGGCCTCAAATCCCGTTCCCCAAAAAAAGTCCGCCCGCACCGCACCCTTGATGGCGCCGCCGGTATCCTGTGCCAGCATCAGCCGTTGTAGCGGTTTGTTGCCGTTGTTGGGATAAGTGGTGCTGAGAAATACCGGTGCGCCAAGCGGGATGTAGCGCGTATCAACGGCAAGGCTGCGTTCCGCCGCGATCGGTACGCCTAGCGCGCCTAGCGGTCCGCTCAGGCCATCGGGCAGTTCGCGGAAGAACACGTAGCTGGGGTTGCTGTTCAACAAATCACGCAGCTTGTCCGGGTTGCGCCGCGCCCATTGCTTGATGCCCTGCATGGACGCCTGATCCGCCGTCAGTTCACCGCGGTCTATCAGCACCTTGCCGATGGACTGGTAGGGCTGGCCGTTTTGGTCGGCATAGCCGACGTGCAGGCTTTCGCCGCTGTCCAGCTTGATGATGCCGGAACCCTGGATTTGCAGAAAAAACAGGTCAACGATGTCATCCACCCACAGCAGCTCCTTGCCGGCCAGCGGCGATTCCACCACTTCAATTTCGCCGCGGCTGTAGTAGGGTTCCAGCTTGTTGCCATCCAGCCGCCCGCGCAGGCGGCGGTGCGCCAGTTCGGGGTAAAGTCCGGCCAGGTCAACGGTGATAAGGTCATCCGGCAGGCTGTAGAGCGGATAGCGGTAGCGCTCGCTCCTGCTGCGGCTGCCTTTGAGCAGCGGTTCGTAGTAGCCGGTGATGAGGCCGCTGTCGCTGCCATCGGGATTAGTCACCTGGTAAGGGGTGAAGTCTTCGCGCAGCAAGGCGCGGATGCTGGCACTGTTCGGATTGGCCAATTTTCCGGCGGCGTCGCAGGCGGAATGCCAGAACTCCTGCTTTTTAAGCACGCTGCAGCTTTGCAGCAGGGCGCCCCAGGCCGCGCTGAGGTTATCCTGCTCCAGGCCTTTCAGGTCGTTCCATTCAGCCGGTTTTAGCAGGCCATATTCCGGTTTCTTGGGGGCTTCGCCAGGCTTGGCCGGTAGCGGCGGCGCATAGAACGCCGCATCGGGGATCTGCAACGGCGGTAGGGTTTCCACCGGTTCGCAAATGCAGGCACGGTCTGGCGTGGCAGCTTTGGCAACGGGTTCAATAGCAGGTCCGGGATTCTCGGCGCCGGGCTTGGCGGGATGGGCAGCGCAGGCGGCCAGCGCCAGCGCCAGCAGCGCAAGGACGAAGCGCTGCATCCTCAATGCAGCACGCGCGGCACGGACAGGGTGAAGGTGGGGATAGGCGAATCGAACTGGGTGCCGTCTTCCGCCGTCATGTGGTAGCTGCCGTGCATGGTGCCGACTGGGGTAGCCAGCACGGTACCGCTGGTGTACTGGAAGTGCTCGCCCGGTTGCAACAGCGGCTGCACGCCGACCACGCCGAGGCCACGCACTTCCTGCACTTCGTTGTTGGAATCGGTGATGAGCCAGTGGCGGCTGATCAGCTGTGCCGCCACGCTGCCGGTGTTGGTAATGGTGACGGTGTAGGAAAACACGTAGCGATTTTGCGCCTCGTCTGACTGCTCCGCCACAAACGCGGTTTCCACCGTGACGGAGAATTCATAGTGTTTGTGCGTGGGCATGATGGCTTTCAGGAAATTAAACCGGTAGTCGGGGAGCTCGGTGCGGCGGAATACAGCTTTTTCGGCATACGCCCGGCCAGATAGGCCTCACGTCCGGCTTCCACCGCCTTCTTCATGGCCGAGGCCATCAGCACCGGGTTTTTGGCGCCGGCGATGGCGGTGTTCATCAGGATGCCGTCGCAGCCCAGTTCCATGGCGATGGCGGCGTCTGAGGCGGTGCCGACGCCGGCGTCCACCAGTACCGGCACTTTGACGGTATCAATGATGATCTGCAAATTCCACGGGTTGAGGATGCCCATGCCGGAGCCGATCAGCGAGGCCAGCGGCATCACGGCGACGCAACCGATGTCTTCCAATTGCTTGGCGATGATAGGGTCGTCGGAGGTGTAGACCATGACGTCGAAGCCGTCCTTGACCAGTACTCTGGCGGCGGCCAGGGTTTCGACAACATTCGGATATAGCGTATGCGGGTCGCCCAGCACTTCCAGCTTGACCAGATGGTGCCCATCCAGCAGCTCGCGCGCCAGCCTCAAGGTGCGCACCGCATCGTCCGCGCTATAGCAGCCGGCGGTATTGGGCAAATAGGTAAACTGTTCCGGTGGCACGAAATCCAGCAGCGAAGGCTCGCCCGCATTCTGGCCGATGTTGGTGCGGCGGATGGCGACGGTGACAATGCGTGCACCACTGGCGTCAATGGCGGCGCGCGTCTGCGCGAAATCCTGGTATTTGCCGGTGCCGACCAGCAGGCGCGAAGCGTAAGCCTTGCCAGCAATAACGAGTGTATCCATATTTTCCTTAGCCTCCGCCGACCGCGCCGACGATCTCCAGCTTGTCGCCCGACACCAGCGGCGTCTCGCCAAACATGGCGCGCGGTACGATCTCGCCGTTGCGTTCGATGGCGATGCGCTTGCCTTCCAGCCCCATTTGGCCGACCAGCTGGGCGACGGTGAACGCGCTTGCCTCGAAACTGCGGGCGTTGCCGTTAATGGTCAGGGTCATCATGCCGAGGCGATCAATTTTGTGAATGAAACCTAATCTAGTAGAATTCAACAATTCTGCGGGTGTAGTTCAATGGTAGAACGCTAGCTTCCCAAGCTCGATACGCGGGTTCGATTCCCGTCACCCGCTCCAACCTTAGGGTGTCATTTTAAAGTCCGCCCCCCACCCAGGCAACCGCTTTCTTGGCTGACGGCGGCCTATCCAACTTCACGATAGCGTTACACAACACAAATATGGCACCCACACCTCCACTGGTTCTCACCTTCGCCGCTACCGACCCCAGCGGTGGCGCCGGCATGCAGGCCGATCTCCTGACCCTGGCCAGCATCGGCTGCCATCCGCTGTCGGTGGTCACCGCCATCACGGTGCAGGATACCGCGGGCGTGGACAGCGTGCTGGTGCTCGATGCCGAATGGATAGACGAACAGGCGCGCGCCATCCTGGAAGACATGCAGGTGGCCGCGTTCAAACTGGGCATGCTGGGCAGCGTGGAAAACGTCGCCGTCATTGCCGAAATCGTTGCCGACTACCCGGACATTCCGTTGCTGATCGACCCCATCCTGTCCTCCGGCCGCGGTGACGAGCTGGCCAGCGATGACATGATGGATGCCATGATCGAGCTGCTGTTCCCGCAGGCCACGCTGATCACCCCCAACAGCCTGGAAGCGCGCCGGCTGGCCTTTGCCGACGACAGCGAGGAAGCCGAGAGCGCTTCTCTCGACGACTGCGCGGCGGAATTGCTGCAAACCGGCAGTGAGTACGTGCTGATCACCGGCACCCACGAACGCGGCACGGAAGTCATCAATACCCTGTATGGCAGAGACGGCCTGGCGCGCTCTTATAGCTGGGAGCGCCTGCCCGGCAGCTACCATGGCTCCGGCTGCACCCTGACTTCCGCCATCGCCGCCTGCATGGCGCATGGCTTGACCATCGAGGAGGCCGTGGCCGAAGCGCAGGAATACACCTGGCAAACCCTCAAGGCCGGTTTCCGTCCCGGCATGGGCCAATACATCCCGGATCGCCTGTTCTGGGCGCGCGAAGAAGAGGATGGCAGCGCAGATTAAGGGGCTGTACGCGGTCACCCCCGACCTGGCCGACACCGCCGAGCTGCTATGCCGTGCAGAAGCCGCCTTGCGCGGTGGTGCGAATGTGCTGCAGTACCGCAACAAGGCCGCCGCCTATGCGTTGAAGCGCGAACAGGCCAGCGAGTTGATGTGGCTGTGCGAGGTGCATGGCGTACCCTTCATCATCAACGACCATGTCCTGCTTTGCCTTGAGTTGGATGCGGATGGCGTGCACTTGGGCGGAACAGACGGCGACATTGCCGCAGCGCGTCGCCTGCTCGGTGCACGCAAGATCATCGGCGCCTCCTGCTACAACAGTCTTGCCCTGGCCGAACGGGCCAAGGCACAAGGCGCTGATTACGTGGCGTTCGGCGCCTGCTTCGATTCCGCCACCAAGCCGGCGGCAACGAGCGCGCCGCTGGAACTTTTTGCACAAGCCAGGCCGCTGGGCCTGCCCATGGTTGCCATCGGCGGCATCACCCCGGAGAATGCAGCCTTGGCGATTGCCGCCGGCGCCGATGCTGTGGCCATCATTGGCGCGCTGTTCGACGCCAATGACATCGAAGCAACGGCACACACTTTCAACAACCTGTTTACTCATACGACGACATCATGACCTCACGCAACCAGCAACTGTTTGAACAATCGCAGAAACTCATCCCCGGCGGCGTCAATTCGCCGGTGCGCGCCTTCCGCTCGGTGGGCGGCACCCCGGTGTTCTTCAAGCGCGGGCAGGGCGCCTATGTGTGGGACGAAGACGACAAGCAGTACGTGGATTACGTTGGCTCCTGGGGCCCGATGATCCTCGGCCACGCCCATCCGGCGGTGGTCGAGGCGGTATGCGCCGCGGCGGCCAACAGCCTGTCGTTCGGTGCGCCCACCGCGCGCGAGCTGGAAATGGCGGAACTGCTGATTAAACTTGTACCAAGTATGGAGCAGGTTCGCTTGGTCAGTTCCGGCACCGAAGCTACCATGAGCGCCATCCGCCTGGCGCGCGGCTTTACCGGACGCAGCAAAATACTTAAATTTGAAGGCTGCTACCATGGCCACGCCGATGCCTTGCTGGTCAAGGCCGGCTCCGGCGCGCTCACTTTCGGCCAGCCCAGCTCCGCCGGCGTGCCGCCGGAAGTGGCGGCCCACACCCTGACCCTGTCCTACAACGACAGCGCCGCCGTGGAAAGCCTGTTCAGCCAGATCGGCAACGAAATCGCCTGCGTCATCGTCGAACCCGTCGCCGGCAACATGAATTTGATCGCCCCGGCGCCCGGTTTCCTGCAAATCCTGCGCGATGTTTGTACGAAATACGGCACCGTGCTGATTTTCGACGAAGTGATGACTGGCTTCCGTGTCGCCCTTGGCGGCGCGCAGGCGCTGTACGGCATTACCCCTGACCTCACCACGCTGGGCAAGGTCATCGGCGGCGGCCTGCCGGTGGGGGCATTTGGGGGTAGAGCCGACATCATGGCTTGCCTCGCCCCGCTCGGCCCGGTGTACCAGGCTGGTACGCTGTCCGGCAATCCGGTAGCCGTTGCTGCAGGCCTCACCACGTTGCAACTGGTACAGGAAGGCGGCTTTTACGATCGCCTGGCCGCAACCACCAAACAGTTTGTCGATGGTCTCAGCACCATCGCTAGGGAAAAAGGCATCGCCTTCAGCGCGCAAAGCGTCGGCGGCATGTTCGGCGTGTATTTCAGTGAGAAGGTGCCGACCAGCTACGCCGAAGTCATGCAGTCCGACAAGGAGGCGTTCAACCGCTTCTTCCACACTATGCTGGATGCGGGCGTCTACCTGGCCCCATCCGCGTTCGAAGCGGGTTTCGTTTCCGCAGCGCACGGCGATGCGGAAATCAGCAAGACACTGGAAGCGGCAAAAAACAGTTTTTAATACGTGTCGCCGCGCCGGTACTGGATGGCTTCGGCGATGTGGTTGGATTTGACTGCTGCACTACCGGCCAGGTCGGCGATGCTGCGCGCCACCTTGAGGATGCGGTGGTAGGCGCGGGCGGACAGGTTGAGGCGGGCGATGGCCTGCTTCAGCAGCGCGGCGCCGGCTTCGTCCGGGGCGCAGTGTTCGTCCACTTCCTTGCTGCCCAGCATGGCATTGGGTTTGCCCTGGCGCACGGTCTGGCGCTGGCGGGCCTCATCCACGCGTGCGCGGATGTGAAAGCTGGCTTCGCCGTTGGCCGCCGCCGTCAGTTCATCCTCGCGTAGAGCAGGCACTTCGATGTGCAAATCAATACGATCCAATAGCGGCCCGGAGATGCGGGCGCGGTAGCGCGCCACCTGGTCGGGCGTGCAGCGGCACTTGTTGTTGTGGTGCCCGAGATAGCCGCACGGGCATAGTCGCGTTGCGTTTCTGCCATTTGTGCCTGTAATGCTCAAAGCATTGAGGATAAAGGAGTTTGACTTCTCCCCCAAGACCTTGGGTGAACATATCAAAAAACGCAGGATGGAATTAGGACTCACACAGAAACAAGTAGCCAGATGCTTTAAAGTAAATGCATGGTCAGTGCTGAATTGGGAAAAAGGTAAATCACACCCGCACCCTAAATCTGTGCCAAAGATCATCTCGTTCCTTAATTACAATCCTTTTGGGTGAAGGGTAATCAAATAAGGGTTGTATCAATATAGTTGATCAATGTTGGTGGCATATCAAGGTAATTATCCGGGCGATACTGCTTGCTATGAGCTTGCCCCTGTTTTTCGGATACCAAGCATAGCACCTATGCTGCCAGTTTTTGCTGGGCAAGCCAACCGGCATAATACTCTGCCGGACTGACATAACCCAACGTGGAGTGGCGGCGTCTCCGGT
>Ga0265327_10005325_pt1 | contig 10780 bp, 9 predicted proteins | sample 41621metaG_FD_202089 | JGI IMG/M metagenome (GOLD analysis project Ga0265327, IMG submission 202089) | Rhizosphere microbial communities from Carex aquatilis grown in University of Washington, Seatle, WA, United States - 4-16-21 metaG | ecosystem: Host-associated > Plants > Roots > Rhizosphere >... | reverse complement strand
GCCAGACGCGCATGAGCCTGCCCGGCACGCCGACGATGCGCTGCGGTTCGCCGGGCGCGGGCGGTGCGTCGCCGAGTTCGAGGAGGTCGGGCCGCCCGGCCGCCTCCGCGATGCGTCGCGCGACGTCGCCGAGCGAGGCGGCGCGCCCCGCGGAGATGTTGCAGGGGCCGTCGATGGCGCTGTCGAGGAGCGCGACGAACGCCGCGGCGACGTCGTGCACGTGGAGCCAGTCGCGGACGAGCGACGGCTTGCGGCAGACGGCGGGAAGGCCGCGGAGCACGGCGTGCGCGATGGAAGGCACGAAACGCCGCCCGTCTTCGCCGGGGCCGTAGAGGAAGAAGATGCGCCCCCACGCGTGCGAGAGCCCGGTGCGCGCGGCGGTCGCGGCGAGCGCGGCGTGCGCGTCGTCCTTGGCGAGGCCATAGACGGTCGATGGCCTTGCCGTCTCCGTCTCGTCGAAGGTCGAGCCGCTCCAGTCGTACTCGGCGCAGGTGCCGGCGCCCACCGCGCGCTCGCCGCCGTGCGTCGCGAAGAACTCGAAGAACTGCGCGCTCCGCTCGGCCCACCAGGCGTTGTCGGGCGACGTCCAGTACGTCCCCGGATCGGTGACCCACGCGAGATGGAGGAGGTGCGTGGGGCGGTGCCGCGCGATCACCGCGTCGACGGCGGCCTCGTCGAGCAGGTCGCCCCGCTCCCAGACGACGTTCGGCGTGTCCGGTGCGTCGCCGACGTCGCGCGCGATGCCGACGACCGTGTCGCCGCGCGCGGCGAGCTGTCGGACGGCATGCTGCCCCACGAACCCGCGCGCCCCCGTCACGAGCACCCGCATCAGCCGGTGTGGTCGGGCCAGGCGGCGTCGCGCGGCGAGATCACGCGGCAGCGGAGCGGCCAGGCGATGCCGAACGCCGGATCGTCCCAGCGCGCGCCGCGGTCGCGCGCCGGACGGTGCTCGTGCGAGAGGAGGTAGAACACCTCGGTGTCGTCGTCGAGCGTCTGGAAGCCGTGCGCGCAGCCGGGCGGGATGAACAACTGGCGGCGGTTCGCCGCGCTCAGCTCCGTCGCGATCCACGCGCGGTAGGTCGGCGAACCGGGGCGCAGGTCGACGACGACGTCGTGCACGCGCCCCGCCGTGCAGCGCACGTACTTCGCCTCGCCGTCGGCGCCCTCCTGGTAGTGCATGCCGCGCACCGTGCCGGCGGTCGCGTTCCACGAGACGCCGGTCTGCGCGATCGCGGTCGCGAGGCCGAACGCCGTCATCTCGCTCACGCTGAACGCGCGCGCGAAGAAGCCGCGCGCGTCGCCGGCGGGGGTGAGGTCGATCGTCACGACGCCCGCGAGCTTCGTCGGCGTGACGATCACGCGACGCGCTCCGTGGCGCGCTCCGCGGCGGGCGCCGCGGCGCGCTCAGACAACGCGCACGTCCGGAATGGGCACGATGAATTTCCCGCCGCGCTCGCGATACGCCGACTGCTGGCGCAGGATCTCGTCGGCGAAATTCCACGTGAGGAGCAGCACGTAGTCCGGCTGCCGCTCCACGAGCGCCTCGGGGGCGACGATCGGGAGATGCGTCCCCGGCGTCAGCTTGCCCTGCTTCACGTCGCTCCGGTCGGCGACGAAATCGATCGTCTCGCGCCCGATGCCGAACGCGTTGAGCAACGTCGCCCCCTTCGCGCTCGCGCCGTACGCCGCGATGTGCTTTCCCTCGACCTTGAGCCGCGCGAGGAGCGTCGTCAGCTCGGTGCGGAGCGCCGCGACCGCCTCGGCGAACCGGCCGAAGTACTCGAAGCGGTCGAGCCCCGCCGCGCGCTCCTCGGCGAGGAGCGCCGTGACGGCCGGTTGCACGCCGCGGTGCGAATCCGCGTGCATCAGCGTGACGCGCAGCGAGCCGCCGTGGATCGCCAGCCGCTCCACGTCGTGCACCGCGAGCCCGTGCTGCGCGAAGAGGCGCTGCAGCGCGAGGAGCGAGAAGTAGCAGAGGTGTTCGTGGTAGATCGTGTCGAACTCGCGCCCGTCGATCATGTCGCGCACGTACGGCGCCTCGACGACGGCGATCCCCTCGGGGGCGAGGAGGAGGTGGATCCCCTCGACGAAGCCGTGCAGGTCGGCGACGTGCGCGAGTACGTTGTTCGCGTGCATCACGTCCGCGCGGACGCCCTCGGCGGCCATCTCGCGCGCGACCGCGGCGTCGAAGAAGGCGCAGCGCGTCGGCACGCCGCGCGCCTGCGCCACGGCCGCGACGTTCGCCGCCGGGTCGACGCCGAGCACGGGGACGCCGCGCCGCTGGTAGTGCTGCAGGAGGTACCCGTCGTTGCTCGCGAGTTCCACGACGAGCTGGCGGGCGCCGAGCCGCTCCTGCGTGACGAGGCGCTCCACGAGCACGCGCGCATGCTCGACCATCGTGTCGGCGAACGACGAGAAGTACGGGTAGTCGTAGAAGAGATCCTTCGGCGGCACCGTCTCGACGATCTGCACGAGCGCGCAGGTGGGGCAGAACACGAGCTGCAGCGGGAACCGCGGTTCGTTCGCCGCGCTCTCGATGTCGTCGAGCAGGCGGTTCGCGAGGGGCATCGCGCCGAGGTCGAGCACCGACCGGGTGTCCACGCCGCCGCAGCCCCGGCAGTGGAACAGGCCCGTGATGCTCACCAGACCTTCCAGGGCGCGCGCTGCTCGGCCCACAGCGACTCGAGGAGCCGTCGTTCGCGGAGCGTGTCCATGCACTGCCAGAAGCCTTCGTGGCGGTAGCCGACGAGTTCCCCCTCGCCGGCGAGCCGCTCGAGCACGTCGGCTTCGAGCACGCAGTCGTCGCCGTCGATGTAGTCGAACAGTGCGGGCTCGAACACGAAGAAGCCGCCGTTGATCCACCCTTCCCCCGCCTGCGGCTTCTCGCTGAACCGCTCCACGCGGTCGCCGTCGAACACGAGCGCGCCGAAGCGCGCCGGCGGGCGCACCGCCGTCACCGTCGCGATCTTGCCGTGCGCGCGATGGAACGCGACGAGCGCCTTGAGGTCGACGTTCGACACGCCGTCGCCGTAGGTGGCGAGGAACGTCTCCCGGCCGAGCACCGGCTGGAGGCGCCCGAGGCGGCCCCCCGTCTGGCTGTCCTGGCCCGTGTCGACGACGGTGACGACCCAGTCCGTGCTCTCGCCGTGGTCGACCTTCACGGCGCCCGTCGCGAAATCGACGCGGATGTTGCCGCTGAGCGTGTGGTCGTCGAGGACGAAGCGCTTGATCATCTCGCCCTTGTAGCCCGCGGCCACCGCGAACTCCTTGAAGCCGTGCGCGGCGTACTGCTTCATGATGTGCCACAGGATCGGGCGCCCGCCGATCTCCACCATCGGCTTCGGCCGCAGTTCCGTCTCTTCGGCGAGCCGCGTGCCGAGTCCGCCCGCGAGGATGGCGACTTTCATCGGTGAATGTTGGGCCGGAGTGGGTGGCGTCGCAACGTCGCGGCGCGCGTCAGGGGACGGACGGCGGTGGCGTGACGGGGAGCGCGGCGGGGCGCGCGAGCGCGATCCCCTCGCGCTCGAGCGCGGCGAAGATCGCGAGGAGCACGGTCTGCCGCGCGTCCATCGCGTGCCGGTAGTCGGGGTTCGCGACGAGCATCGCCGTCTCCACCTCGAAGCCGAGCGCGCCCACGCCATTGAGGTGCGTGCGCACGAGCGTCACGTCGGGGTTCGGGTCGATGGCCCCGCGGATGAGGTCGGTGACGCGCGCGAGCTTCGCGGCCGGCGTCCCCGGCGCGATGCTCAGCGTCACGACGAGCCGCCGGCCCTCGCGGCGCGTGAAGTTGCGGATGCGCGACCGCAGGAGGTCGGCGTTGGAGAAGACGAGCATCTCGCCGTTGATGCTCCGCACGCGCGTCGTCTTGAGGCCGATGTGCTCGACCGTCCCCTCGAACTGGTCGACGGCGATCGTGTCGCCGCCGATGAACGGCTTGTCGAGCCAGATCGAGAGCGCCGCGAAGAGGTCGCCGAGGATGTTCTGCACGGCGAGCGCGATCGCGATGCCGCTGACGCCGAGGCCGGCGACGAGCGTCTTGACCTCGACGTTGAACTGCTCGAGCACGACGAGGACGATGACCGTCCACAACGAGAGGCGGCCGACGAACTTGAGCACCGACAGCGCCGACTTCTCGATGTGCGCATGGCTGCGCGCCTCGTACTGCCCCACCCAGAAGTCGACGGTCTTGTTCGCCCAGCGGAGCCCCTGCCAGGCGAAGGCGACGATCATCACCTTCGTGGCGACGCGGTCGACGCTGTGGGGGAGATCGAGGAAGCGTTCGGCGAGGCCGATCGCGATCGCGACGACGAGCGGCGTGCGGATGGCCTTGAGGAGCTCGACGACGTAGTCGTCGGCGACCGTGTCGGTCTTGGCCGCGGCGATCTCGAGGTGCCGCACGATGTACCGTCGCAGCACGTGGGCGGCGAGGGCCGCGCCCAGTGCGCCGCCCAGCGCGAGGAGCCAGTCGCGGAGCGGGTTGTTGTAGATGACGGTGGAGAGCGACGGCATCGGGCGCGGGAGGCGTGATGGGGTCGGGCGAACGCCCGGGTGCGTCCGCTATAATATGGTCACCTGGATCGAACGATGCACCCAGCGGACGAGGGCATGACCGAGACGACGGCATCGCGCGATTCGTGGAACCTGCCGGCCCCCATCATCGGCGCGATCGTCGCGCTCGGGGGCGCGATGCAGGTCGCCAACGGCACCGGCCAGCACTGGGCCGCCGTACCCCTCCTGACGGTCGCGCTGGCCTATGCGGCGGCCGCCGTCTTCGCGCCGCCGGGCGGCGGGCTCGCGCGGTACCGCGGCGGGCCGCTCCGCGTGCTCGCCGGCACCGCCCTCGCGACGCAGTTCCTGCTCCTCTTCAGCACGCCGCCGGGCATGTTCCGCATCGCGGGGGTCGGTTCGCCGCGCTTCTGGATGCTCCTCGCGCTCGCGGCGCTGCTCGTCGCGGGCACGCTCCCCGCGCGCGCCTGGCTCGGCCGGTATCACGTGCCCGCGCTCATCCTCGTCTACGCGCTCCTCGGCGCCTGGACGTTGCGCGCCTCGCCGCAGCCGTGGATCGACGTCTTCATGTTCCAGCGCGACGCGAGCCAGGCGCTCCTCCACCTGCACAACCCGTACGGACTCAGCTTCCCCGACCTCTACGGCAACTCGCGCTTCTACGCGCCCGGGCTCGCGGCGAACGGCACGCTCACGTTCAGCGTGCCGTATCCGCCGCTGTCGCTCTTCGCGGTGGTGCCGGGCCAGCTCCTCGGCGACTATCGCTACGCGCTGCTCGCGGCGAACGCCGCCTCCGCGGCGCTGATGGCGTATGCGCGCCCCGGCCGGCTCGGCACGTGGGCCGCGGCGCTCTTTCTCTTCACGCCGCGCGCCTTCTTCGTGCTCGAGCAGGGCTGGACCGAGCCGCTCGTCGTCTTCACGCTCGTGCTGACGGCGTTCGTCGCGTTGCGCCGCCCCGGCTGGCTTCCGTGGGCGCTCGGCGCGTTCGTGGCGATGAAGCAGTACGTCTTTCTCGCCGCGGGAGCGCTCGTGCTCCTCGTTCCCGCGCCGACGCCGTGGAAGCGTGTGCGCGACCTCGCGTGGCGCGCCACCGCGGTCGCCACCGCCGTCACGCTCCCGCTGATGCTGCTCGACGCGTCGGCGTTCGTGCGCAGCGTGCTCCTCGCGCAGGTCGCGCAGCCGCTGCGCGAGGACTCGCTCAGCTACCTCGGCTGGCTCGCGCTGCACGGCGTGGCGCATCCGCCCACCTGGATCGCCTTCGCGCTCCTCGTGCCGGTGAGCGCGCTCGCGGCCCGGCGGCTCCCGCGCACGCCGTCGGGCTTCTGCGCGATGGTGGGGTTCGTCTTCTTCGTCTTCTTCGCGTTCGGCAAGCAGGCGTTCTGCAACTACTATTTCTTCGTGGCCGGCGCGCTCTGCGCGGCGCTGGCGTTCTGGACGCCGGGCGCGCCTGAAACGGAGCACGCGTGAACTTCGAGAAGATCCGCTGGGCGCTCGACACGTTCGACATCGGCGTCTACTACCGCGAGAGCGCCTGGGCGGTGGGCGCCGGGCGCCTGTACCGCGACGTGTTCAGCGAGTATCCGCTCGCCGCGAACGTGCTCTTCGGCACGGTGCGCGCGGTCGCGGCGGCGTTCGAGAACCCCGAGTTCGGCTTTCTCATCCTCTGGATGGCGTCGGGGCTCGCGGCGTATGCCGCGGCGGTGCGGCTCGCCGTCACCGACCGCGAACGGCGCGGCGTGCGCACGCTGCTCATCTGGCTCGCGCCGGCGCCGCTCTACTTCGCCGCGTTCCGCTTCGACGTCTTCCCGGCGCTCGCGACCTTCCTCATGCTCTTCGCGCTGCGCGCCGAACGCTGGCGCCGCGCCGCGCTCTGGCTCGGCATCGCGATCGCGCTCAAGGGCTATGCGCTGTTCCTGCTGCCGGCGATCGGCGTGTACGTGCTCCAGCGGCGCGGACTGCGCGCCGCCGTGGAGTTCGGCGCGATCGCCGTCACGCCGTTCGCGCTCGGGCTCGCGCTCCCGCTCGCGTTCGCCGGCGTGCGCGGCATGAAGATGCCCTACGCCTACCACTCGGGCCGCGGCTTCAACGGCGAATCGACGTGGGATGCCCTGTCGTGGCTCCTCGGCACCGACCTCGAACGCTGGACGACGCACTGGCCGCGCCTCAGCCAGTTGCTGCAGATCGGCGGCGCGCTCGCCGCCGCCGCGATGCGGCCGCGCGCCTTCACGCAGCTCGTGCGCGCGCTCCTCTTCGCGCTGACGGCGTTCCTCAGCGTGTCGACGTACTACTCGCCGCAGTACGTGCTCTGGCTCGCCCCGTTCGCCTACTTCTGCGCCGACGACGCCATCGCCTCGGTGGCCATCGCCTACGGCTGGCTCACCTACCTGTATTTTCCGGTCGCCTACGACCTGTCGTACGGCACGACGGGCGGCCCGCTCAAGCCCGTGCTCGCGATCGTCACGGCGCTGCGCCTCGCCCTGCTCGCGCGCGCCGCGCGGCTGGCGACGCGCGCGGAACCTGCGACGGTCGGCGCGTATTAATGGTTCGAGAGGTCAGAGACCCCAGCGGGAGATGCAGATGCTGATTCGCCGAGGCGATGGACTCGAGTCGTCGGAGACGACGTCCGAGTCGATATACCTGAACCGGCGCGAGTTCATGGCCGCCGCCGGCCTGTTGGGCGCCGGGCTCATCGCCGGCGCCGCGCCGCTGCGCGCGCAGGGTGACCAGGATCCGGCGCCCGTCGGCAAACCGTTCGGGCTCCAGCCCGACGACAAGCCCACGCCGTGGAAGGACGTCACCGGCTACAACAACTTCTACGAGTTCGGCACCGGCAAGGAGGATCCCGCGGAGTACGCGAAGGCCTTCGTGCCGAAGCCGTGGAGCGTGCAGGTCGACGGACTCGTTGCGAAGCCCGCGACGTACCACCTCGAGGATTTCCTCAAGCCCTCGGTGGTCGAGGACCGCATCTACCGCCACCGCTGCGTCGAGGCGTGGTCGATGGTCATCCCGTGGCGCGGCATCCCACTCGCCGACGTCATCAAGCGCGCGCAGCCCACGTCGCAGGCGAAGTTCGTGGAGTTCACGACGCTCCTCGACCCGAAGCGCATGCCGGGGCAACGCTCGCCGGTGCTCGATTGGCCGTACGTCGAAGGGCTGCGGCTCGACGAGGCGACGCACCCGCTCGCCATGCTCGCCACCGGCGTCTACGGCCGCGACCTGCCGAACCAGAACGGCGCGCCGCTCCGGCTCGTGGTGCCGTGGAAGTACGGCTTCAAGGGCATCAAGTCGATCGTCCGCATGCGCCTCGTCGACAAGCAGCCGGTGAACACGTGGAACGTCGCGAACGCGCGCGAGTACGGCTTCTACTCGAACGTGAACCCCGAGGTCGATCACCCGCGGTGGAGCCAGGCCTCGGAGCGCCGCCTCGGCCAGACGGGCTTCGCCGCGATCAAGCGCCGTCCGACGCTCATGTTCAACGGCTACGCCGACCAGGTCGCGTCGCTCTATGCGGGGATGGACCTCCGTAAGAACTACTGAGTGAACGACTCGCTCTTCCGCGCGCGACTGCGCGCCGTCCGTGAACCGCGGTGGTTCGGGGCGGCGCTCGTCGTCGCGGCGTGCCTCCCCGCGCTGTTCGGCATCGCGGCCATGGCCTCGGACATCTTTCGCGGCACGCTCTACTTCGGCGCCAACCCCATCAAGGAAGGCGAGCACTTCCTCGGGCAGTGGACGCTGCGCTTGCTCCTCTTCACGCTCTGCGTCACGCCGCTCCGCCAGCTCGTGGGCTGGAACTGGCTCGCCAAGCACCGCCGCACGCTCGGGCTCTTCGCGTTCGGGTACGTGATGCTCCACTGGCTCACGTACGCGCTCCTCGACGTGCAGCTCGACTGGGGCGACCTCCTCAAGGACCTCGCCAAGCGGCCGTACATCATGATCGGCATGGCCGGTCTCGTGTTGATGGTGCCGCTCGCCGTCACGTCCACGAAGGCCATGATCCGGCGCCTCGGCGGCAGGCGCTGGAACCGGCTCCATCAGCTGATCTACGTGGTCGCCGTGCTCGGCGTCATACATTTCTGGATGGCGGTCAAGAAAGACATCACCGAGCCGCTCCTGTACGCGGCGGGTTTCGCGCTCCTCTTCGCGTACCGGTTCGCGCGACGCCCGCGGCGCGCCGCCGTGCCCGCGGCGTGAGACGCGCCCGTGCCTGAACGGGCCGCGCCGCCGCGGACCCACGCCGCCGCGGCGGCGCTCGCGCTCGCCGCCTTCGCCGCGTTCCGGCTCCCGGCGCTCGTGCGCTACCCGCCGTGGACCGACGAGATGTTCACGATCGCGGTCACGCAGCGCCCCTTCCGCACGATGGTCGCCTATCTCGCCGACGACCAGACCAACCCGCCGCTCTTCTACCTGCTGCTCTGGGTCTGGCGCGCGGTGGGCGGCGCGTCGCTCTGGTGGTTGCGACTCATGCCGTCGCTCTGCGGCGTGCTCATGGCGCTTCCCGTGCTCGCGATCTGCCGCCGGGCCCGGCTCGGCGCCCCGGCGACGGCGCTCGCGCTGGCGGCGACGGCGGCGAGCCAGGCGCTCGTCTTTCACAGCAACGAACTCCGCGCCTATGCGCTCTACGCGCTGCTCGCGGCCTGCTCGATCGCGCTCTGGCTGCGCGCCCGCGAGGAGCGCGCGCCGCGCGACCTGTCGTGGCTCACGGCGGTGAACGTCGCGCTCGTCTACTCGCACTACTTCGGCACGCTCGTCGTCGCCGTCGAGTTCCTCGATGCGCTCCTCTGGTCGCGGGCGAGACTCCGCGGCATGGCGCTCTCGGCGGCGGCCACCGCCCTCTCGCTCGTTCCGTGGATCGCGATGGTCGCGCGGCGCGCGCACCTCGCCGCCGAGACGCTCGGCAACGCGTCGTGGATCCCCGCGCCGATCCCCGGCGATCTCTTCGATCCGTACCGCTGGGCGCTCGGGCGCGGGCCGTCCATCGCCGTCGACCTCGCGCTCCTCGTCGCCATCGGCGGGCTCGTCGCGTGGCACGTCGTGCGGCGCCGTCGCGAGCACCCCGCGCTCCTGCCGCTCGCGGCGTTCGCCATCGTGCCGTCGCTCGTCGCGCTCGCGGTGAGCCTCGCCGCGCCGCGCTCCGTGTGGGTGTCGCGCTACCTCCTCGCGACGGCCGCGCCGTTTCTCGTGATCGCTGCCGCCGCGTGCGTCGACGCGCTCCCGGCCGCGCTGCGGCGGTTCGGCGCGGCGCTCGCGCTCTGGCCCGCGTTCGTCACCGTGACGGCGCTCGCCGAGGGCCGCGAGAAGGTGCGCTTCGACCGGCTCGCGAACGGCATCGACGCGTCGCGCGTCGCCGCCCCCGAGGCGTTCGCCATGAGTTGGGTCGAGGGCGGACCGCTGCGCTATCAGGGCCTGCGGTTGGGTGGCGCGCCGCGCGTCACCGCGCTCCCGTCGGTCGATTCGCTCACGGCGGGCGAGGGCTGGCTCGTCTGGAGCGAGAATCACCCGCCGCACGGGCTGCCGCCCGCGGCGGGCCTCCGTCGCCACGGCTACACCGTGGGCGCGCCGCTCGTCGAGACCGGCATGTGGGACGACCAGCTCGCGCGCGCCGATTCCGTGATCGCCATGCCGTTCCACCGCGCGCGCCCATGACGCGCGGCCGCCACGACTGCTGGGCCGTCGTCACGCCGGGGTTCGAGGGCGTCGTCGCCGCCGAACTGCGCGCGCTCGGCCTGACGCCCGGCGCGGGTGAAGCCGGCGGCGTGCCGTTCGGCGCGACACCGGAGGAGCTGCTCCGCGCGAACGTCTCGCTCCGCGCGGCGAGCCGCGTGCTGGTGCGCGTCGCCGAGTTCCGCGCGCGGGCCTTTCACGAGCTCGAGCGCCTCGCACGCGCCGCCGCCTGGGGAGAGTTCGTCGCGCCGGGCGCGGCGGTGCGCCTCCGTGTGACATGCAAGAAATCGAAGCTCTATCACTCCGACGCGGTGGCCGAGCGCGTGGCGAAGGCCATCGTGCGCGCCGTGCCCGGCGCGACGGCGACGGCGATCGACGAACCCCAGGACGACGACGCCCCCGCCGGCGACGCGCAACTGTTCGTCGTCCGGTTCTCGCACGACGTCTGCACCATCAGCGCCGACAGCTCGGGCGAACTGCTCCACCGCCGCGGCTACCGGCTCGCCACGGCGAAAGCGCCCATCCGCGAGACGACCGCCGCGGGCATCCTCCTCGCGCTCGGCTGGCGCGGCACGCAACCGCTCGTCGATCCGATGTGCGGCTCGGGGACGTTCGC
>Ga0265327_10005324_pt1 | contig 10781 bp, 7 predicted proteins | sample 41621metaG_FD_202089 | JGI IMG/M metagenome (GOLD analysis project Ga0265327, IMG submission 202089) | Rhizosphere microbial communities from Carex aquatilis grown in University of Washington, Seatle, WA, United States - 4-16-21 metaG | ecosystem: Host-associated > Plants > Roots > Rhizosphere >... | reverse complement strand
AACATCAAGGTCAAAGTTATCGAGCCTGGCGTCATCAAGACCGACTTTTATGATCGTTCGCTGGACAAAGCCGAATGCAGCGCCGTCATGGATGCTTATGGAGACATTCTGCAACGCGGGCAGAAGTATATGCAAGAGACGGCCATGCGCACCGGCATTGAACCGCGCATTGTGGCGCGCGCCGTTTATCACGCCGCGACCGATACAAGCGGGCGGCTCCGCTATCCGGTTGGGCCGGACGCATTCCAGGTGTCGCTCCTGCGCCGGTTATTGCCCGAAGGGCTGTTTTACCGGATATTGGAGAAAGTGATCCTGGGGTAGACGAGGCCGCCATCGTGAAGACAAGGCCCGCCCAACGATGGCCGGCAGGGCAGTCCCACTCCCCACATTCCGCAGTTGTGTTCCAAAGGCCCAAAATATGTCACAAAACATCCGCGACAAGGGGCAAGCCAAACCATGTCGTGTTAGAATCTCGGACAGCATTGCGCGTCCCAAATATGGTTTTTTCGGAATCAACGTGGCGCTCCCCTCTCTCCAGCGGGTAAACCGTAAGTCGAAATTAATTTCGACTTACACCTGGCGGCAGGCCGCGAAGATTTCCGGAAAGCCCCAAACATAAAATGAACGGAAAGAGGAGATTATGATAGACAAATTTATGCAGGATCCCCTGGCAAATTCGTTGGCAGTGATTGTTTTGATCGCCTTGATCATCACCTGGATCACATCCCTGGTATTAACGCTAGGGGATGCGCCCGTTCCCACAGGGAAAGGTTGGTATGCCTGGTTGATGCCCATTTGCACCCTGCTTGGCGTTCCGGCAGTGCTGGGCTTGCTGCAAACACAAGGAACAACCGCTGCTTTTGCCGCAGTCGTTTTTGTGGTCTTTATTCTTAATATGTTGATCCCGGTCCTGCGGATCACCGGAAAATCGTCCCACCCGCTTGTCAAGGATTGGTATAAGTGGGCCATCCCGATTACGGTTGTCGGCGGCCTTGTCGTGGCCGGCTACTTAACCTTTATAGAATCGACGGGCGCTCAAGCCTCGTGTGGCCCGCTTGGACATTGTGCCCAGGTTCAACAAAGCCCATACGCTATCCTGTTTGGCATTCTCCCCATTGGCGTATTCGGCCTGGTTGGATATATTGCTGTTCTCGCCGCCTGGCTGGTATGGCAGTTCGGGCCTGTCGCCATGAAAAAGCTGGGGGCAATCGTCACGTGGGGCATGTGTATATTCGGGGTGTTGTTTTCAGCATATTTGACGTTTCTGGAACCCTTCGTCATCGGCGCAACCTGCATGTGGTGTATCTCGTCGGCAGTCTCCATGATTATTCTCTTGTTGGCGTCCACCCCTGCCGCCCAACAGGCGTTCGCCATCGAGGCTGATTAGGGCATCTGGTGGCTTTTTCCCGCCATATTGCCCCGGTGCTTTTAGATGCTGTTTCTTAAAGCCCTTTTGTCTGTCATGCTCCCGCTGCATCCTGGACAGTCCATCGTCCAGGATGCAGCGCAAGTGTCGCAGCTCACCGCGCCGAAACCTTGTCGAAAAGGTGACATATCGGGTCCATTGACCGCTAAAAAACGCTCTACAAGCTGAGTTCAGGATGAGGTGCTTATTCCATGCCAGCTCTGTTTCAGGAACCGTCAACAAAAAAGACGTTTATTACCAGGTTTGGTTACCTGGTTGAATTGTTCATCGTAACGTTGATCCTGGTAGTGATTTACTGTTTTGGTATTCAAGACGTTCCCTTCACGACTGATGAGAGCCACTGGATAGCAACAAGCTATTATTTTGAAGCCCTGTTCAACGGTGATCGAGTGTTGCCAAGTTTGCCCCAATACAATCCGAAAAACATTGCGCCACCCAATCCTGTTTGGGGGGAAAATTATTGGACACTCACGCAACCCCCTCTCACTCGTTACGTGATTGCCCTGGGTAGATTGAGCGGCGGTTATCAGGTTAAAGATTTGAACACCCCTTGGGCATATCAAGCAGATGCTGTGGAAAACAAAGCAATAGGCGCTTTCCCGTCCCCCGCTCTTTTATGGTGGTCGAGGTTGCCGATGGCTATACTGGCTGCAATCAGTGGCCTGCTCTTTTTTTTGTTAGTGTGTAGCTGTGCAGGGCGAATATCTGGATATACATTTGTCGTTCTATTTGCCAACATGCCTTATTGTTTGACCCAGTTGCGTCGCGCCATGGGCGAGTCCCCCCTGCTCTTTTTTACCGGGTTGGCAATAGCGGCCGGGGTGGTCGCGTTGGTAAAGTGGAGCCGGATAAAGCAAATGGGGCAAGCTGATGCTTCCACGAACAGTTTATTATCGCCTTTTTTGTGGTTGATTCTCATGGGCGTTACCACCGGCCTGGCCGGAGCGACGAAACTCAATGGCCTGGCGCTCTTCCTGGCGGGGGCGTTAATCTGTTACTTGATTTTTCGTGGGAGTAAGGGAATTGTCTCACAGGCAGCGAGAGAGCGTTTTGCAATCCGAACCCTGGTGCTATCGATGCTGGTGGCCGGAATAGTTTTTGTAATCGTTAATCCGTATCTGTATTCTGATCCCCTGAGCCGCGCGGTGAAAATGTTCGAGTTTCGAGGCCGGGAAATATCAACTCAACTATTCTTATATCCAGAATACGGCATTCCAGATATGGGTGCGCGCTTACGTATCGTTCCCCAGCGTATTTTTCAGGACTACATGGCCTTAAATTTCGAGGGCGCCTGGATCATCAACGTTCTTCTATTCGGGTTGGGGGCATTTTACCTGGCGCGCGCAGGCTGGCAGTGGCTGGTCAATAAAGGCGATAATCCTGCAAGTGTCGCCATGATAGCAGCGGCAAGTGTGACAGTCTTACCGGCGTTGTTTACGCCGTTGGATTGGGATCGTTACTATCTTTTTCCTGTTATCTTTGTTTCTTGTTCCATTGCCATTGGAATTGGGATGAGCTTAACGATCGCCAGTCGACGATTATGGATTTATTTCAAGTACTTGAAGGAACGCTACGGGTTTGCCCTTGAAAAAGATAAGGCTCTTTGAGAATCTCCATGATCCACCCCAGATATGGGGGAAACCACGCTAATCCCCAGAGAGCCAAAGATAATTGACGTTTGGAAATGCGCCCCACAACCGCTTGCCCGCTAACACGGCGCTGCGCGCCGCGCGGATGAAGCGGAGCATTGAGCAACAACCCATCCCCAACACTGAAAACAGGTGTTCCCAGATCAGCACTCTTGGTAACTTTATGACCCCAAAGAAAATACCCGACAAATTCCAAACCTGGATCGATGCTCGCAAAAAATACCATCTCAGCCACGCCCAAATTCAAATGGCGCGCGAGTTGGGCATGAATCCCAAGAACTTCGGAAAGCTCGACAACCACAGACAAGAGAAGTGGAAGCTGCCCCTGCCTGAGTTTATCGAGGAACTGTATTTCAAGCGTTTCGGGAAAGTCAAACCCGAGCAAGTCGCTTCAATCGAGGAAAAGGTAATGGAAATTCAGCGAAAGGGAGAAGAGAAAAAGCAGAGAAAGCGCGCGAAGCAGGAATCCGAAATCCAGCAGGGTTCAGGAGAATTGCAAACTGGAAGTGACTCGTAACAAACATGGGCGGGTTGAAGGTTTTCATGACGATCGAACGCACAAGGAGGTCCAAATGCAGAGAATATTCTTCGCCGCCTTTTTTTTGATTTCAGCCATTGGCCTGCTCGTCTCAGCCTGCCAGCCGCTCGCATCCGGCCCATCAAGCACTTTGACAGCGCCGGAAGTTGCGCCAACTCCCACAGACACCCCGATTGGCTCGAACCAGGCAGCCTGCTTCAAAACGTATTCCGACCCGATTGCGTTTACGCCGGATCATAGCCGGATCCTGGTTGGGGCCAATACAGGAGTGCAGGTCTACAACCTGGCAAAGCAGGCAGAAGAGCGTTTTCTTAAATCCCCGACCAATTTGAACCGGCCAAACGCGGCCTTGTCGCCGGACGGAGAGACATTGGCCTGGGCGCTGGAAGACAATACCATCCAGTTGGTTCGGGTGGCCGACGAAAAAGTGTTGCATACCCTGGTCGGGCACACCGGCCCAATCACCAAGCTGCGCTTCTCGCAAACCGGCGACAGGCTGTTCTCGGCTGCCGACGATGGCTGGGGAAGGGTCTGGAACATGGACGGGGCGCAGGTCAACGCATTCCAGCCGGGCGGCGGCGAAGTGCTCGGAATCGGCGTTTCGGCAGATGGGGCCACGCTTGCCACCATCCCTCCCGACGGCCCGGTCAAATTATGGGATACGAAAGACTTTCGAAAGTCTACGGAATTAGGCGGGACGGGCGGCTACGACACATCCGACGTTGCCTTCTCCCCGGACGGGCATTTTGTGGCAGCCGACCTGGCAACGGGGCTATCGGTCTGGGACGCTACGAACCAGACGCTGTTATGGAGCGGGGTCAACAGCATGGCCTTTGCCTTTTCCCCGGCGGGAAACCTGCTGGCCTATGCCGACATTGGGGATAACAACAAAATCATCCTGGTTTCGCCGGATGGCAAACAAAAACTGAATGCGCTGGAAGGCCATCAAAGCCCCGTCTCCATGCTAATCTTTTCGCCGGACGGCTCCCTGCTGGCATCGGCGGATGATATGGAAATCCGCATCTGGCGGGTGGAAGATGGCAGGTTGCTGTATATCGGCAAAAGCGCCTGTCCATAGCAAAAGAGCCATCCGACTTTCCATCCCAAGCAACCCATCGATAAAAAAAGCCCGGTATTACCGGGCTTTTCTGTGATCAAAACCTGCTCAAGCGTCGATCCATGTCGTACGGTCTTCGAACGAAGGCCGCTCTGCGGTAACGGGCGGCACATCGGGGTAACCGACGTACAGGAAAGCGATGATCTGCTGCTCCGGCTCGAAGCCCAGGAATTTCTTCACGTCCGGGTCGCGGTCAGAGTCGCCGGTGCGCCACTGCGCGGCCAGGCCCAGTCCGTGCGCAGCCAGCAGCAGGTTCTCACAGGCCGCCGCCGCTGCGCAGATATTCTCGATTTCCAACACTCTGGGGTCGGCGGGCCGGTCCACGCCGACGGCAATCAACAGCGGAGCGCGCAACGGTTTGGCGCGTTCCTTGTCCAACGCTTCAACAGGCACGTCGGGGAATTTCTTGTGAAAGCTCTTGGCCAGCACATCGCCAAGTTTTTCGCGGCCCTTGCCGGCGAGCGCCACAAAGCGCCAGGGACGCACAAGGTAATGGTTGGGGGCCTGCACGGCGGCAGATAAAAGCTTCTCGACCAACGCCCGCGGAACCGGGTCCGGTTTGACCTTGCCAATCGAGTGGCGGGTATGGATTGCTTCCAAAATGTCCATCAAGTTCCTCCGTTGAATATTATTTGGGTGTGTTTTATTTTAAGTATGTATCGTGTTGCGTATTACGTAAATCTTCAAAACGGAATACGCAACACGCAATACGGATTTCTCTCAACTCATTTGGAAACACACCCATATTATTTGGTACCCCATCTATACCACATTTTAAGAAATATGACATTTCTAGTCCTGTTCATATTCAGAATTGCTGGATAAAATCAGGGGTAAATCGGAATTCGACGGCAAAAAAGGCACCCCATACCACCCGTCTCTCCGCTTCCAACCGCAGCAACGGGGGTACCCATCATGGAAATGCGCTAGAATTACAGAGTGCCGCATAAATAACTAAACCAGAATCGAAATTTCTACTCGTAATTTCTGCCAATAAGTTTAGTTAATTATGAGACAAGCGGTAAGGGAAGTCAATCGCAAGGAATTTATCAAAGGCATATACCCATGAAACGAACCCTGGTTTCCATTTTGATCCTGACCCTGTTGACTTGCGCCTGCAACATGCCCATCGCGCGCTCACCGCAAGAAATTGCCGCGCTGACTGCCAGCGCCGAAACCACTGCCGCTTTCTCCTGGACCACCACCCCGACCTCGACGCCAGCGCCCACCGGAACGGCGACCGTGACCCTGACGCCGACACTCTCCCCGACAGAAACGGTAACTCTGACCCCGACCATCACCCCCACCCCCTTGCCGGGGGCCTCCCCAACCTTCGACTTCCCGAATGTTGTCGTCAATAAGCAGGCGTTTTGCCGCTATGGGCCGGCGCAGCCCTATCTGCCTGCCGCCGATCTATATGCAGGCGATCAAGGCACGGTGCGTGGACGCTTCAGTTGGAGCAGTTGGCTGTTGATCAAATTCGACAAGCTGGACTATTTCTGTTGGGTGGCCCCCTCGGTGGTGGATGTAACCGGCGACATTACCCGCATCAAATTCACCGAGCCGCTGCTGCCCGGCCCGAGCATCTACTACAAAGCGCCGAACAACGTTGTCGTCACCCGCAACGGGAACAAGGTCACAATTACCTGGGACCAGGTCAAGATGACCACCGATAAAGACCGCGGCTACTTCCTCGATCTTTTCGTCTGCCAGAACAAGCAATATATCTGGGCGCCGTTTTCGTACCCCGACCAGTCTTCGACCAGCTACACGATCAAAGACGAAAAAGGTTGTTCCGAACCCTCCGGCGGAAAGATTTACACGGTTGAAAAACACGGTTACAGCAGCCCCAAAACCATCACCGGCTGGCCGCCGCCGTAAATCATCGAGCGCTTGTAATCGTACAGAGAAAATACGGTAGGCCAAAAGTCATTCGCCAGGTTTCTTATCAAAACCATAATGACCGAATCATCCCATACACGATATAATTTCTGGTAGAAACAAATTACACTCACCCCATGCAATAGTTCAGCCGAGTCCAAATGACGCGCAAAAACAAGATCTCTGAAACTTCAGGTTACACCATCCTGCTGGTAGACGATAATTTGGAATACCGGGATGCCACCCGTTTCTTACTGGAGCATGAAGGCCATACCGTGCTCACCGCCGAAAACGGTCCTGACGCATTAGCCATAATGAAGCGCGAAAAAGTGGACCTGCTGCTGCTGGATTATTACATGCCCGGCATGACAGGCGAAGATGTTGTGCTTGCGTTGCGCCAATTCAACCCCACTGTGCAAATTATCCTGCAAACCGGCTATGCCAGCGAGCAACCTCCGCGCGAGTTGCTGCACAGGCTCGATATTCAAGGCTACTACGACAAGTCTGAAGGCCCGGAGAAGCTTTTACTGTGGACCGACGTGGGATTGAAGGCGGCCTATAACACACAATTATTGACAAAAAGCCGCCAGGGGCTTCAATACATCCTTGATATCACCCCTGAGATGCACAAAATCCAGCCATTGACCGACCTGCTGCAGGGCATCCTGCTGCAAATCAGCGGGCTGCTGGGCGTCGTCAACTCGTTCCTTGCCGTACTTGATGAGGGGGGCATCCGCTACGTCCAGGCAGAAAAAACGGATAGTTTCCTGGCGCTGATAGACGATGATACAGACCTGGTGATACGCGCCAGTACCGGCGGTTTCACAGGCAACCTGACCGTTAATGATGTTTTCGATCAGGGAAAAATCAAGACGATACGTGATATATTAAAAAAGGGCACGATTAAACTCCTGCCTGAAATTACCATCGTCCCGCTCAAAGTGGGAGAATTGACGATTGGCATGATTTACCTGGACCGTCGCGTTACCATGCCGCAGGATCAGGAACTTCTGGGCGTGTTCGCCAACCAGGCGGCCGTGGCCATCCAAAACGTCGAGTTATACGAGATGGCAACCATTGATCGGTTGACCGGCTTATACGTGCGCAGTTTCTTCGACAAATGGCTGGCTCGTGAACTGCGCACAACGTTCCGTTCTCAGCAAGCGCTTTCACTGTTCATGATAGACCTGGATAAGCTCAAACGGATCAACGACCTGGCCGGTCATCTGTCCGGCGACCAGGCGCTCGCAGAAGTTGGCAATATATTACGCCAGGCTACACGCGCAACGGATATCATCGGGCGCTATGGGGGCGATGAATTCACCATCCTTTTGCCAAACACAAACGAGCGCGAAGCCGAACAGGTCGGGAAAAGAATTATCAGCCTGTTCGAAGGCAAAACCATCCCCAGCGATGAAGGGGACCTGCCTTTACGGGGCAGCGTAGGCTCAAGCACCCTTGAACCCAATGAGTTTAAGAACGAAGAAATTCCGCATCCCGTCCCGGCGGACTATTTCGATGAGGTGGGCCTGATTCTGATGAAAAATGCCGACAATGCGCTTTACGCCGGCAAAAAAGCGGGCGGGGGGCAACTGCAACTCAGCCCACCGGCAAAGTGGCCGCCATTCACCAAGCGAAACCAGGCCTGACAGGTTTCCTGATTAAGACCGGTCAGGTCTGGATAATTTCATTTCTGGCTCTCCAAGAATCAGCGTGATACATCCCATATCTGGGATAGATCACGGAAATTCTCAGAGAGCCTCATTTCTTCAAGGGGAAACGAAGTGTAAAAGTGGCACCCTGCCCCGCCACGCTGCTTACGTCGATCGAACCGCCAAACTCCCCTACGACAATATCATGCACAATCGTCAAGCCCAGGCCCGTGCTGGATCCAAACGGCTTGGTAGAGAACATGGGATCGAAAATCTTCGATAAGTTCTCAGGCAGGATACCACTGCCGTGATCGCTGACCTGCAATTCCACAAAATCTGATGCTTTGTTTAAACGCATCGTAATCGCCCCGCCATTCGGATAGCTGGCTTCAACGGCGTTATTGATCAGATTCGTCACGACCTGCTCCAGGCGGCCCGGCACCCCGAACAAACGAATATCACCGCCGGATTTCTGGAAGTCGACCGCGCATTTTCCCTGCATCAACGCATGACTGAGCAGCAATAAAGCATCCTCCACCGCGATCACCGCGTTAATGGCCTGGTATTCCTGGGTGGACAGGCCGCGCGTTTGGGCTTTGACGCCGCGCACAAACCCGGCAGCTCTTTCGGCAGCTTTGTCTGCCAACTGCACCGCCGAGCGCAGTTCCCGGGCAATTTCGTGGTGGTCTTCATCCGTTACACTCGCATCACCGATGGAGTCTTCATATTCCTGAACCAGCTTATCCAACCGGATCATCACCGCGCGGACAGCGGCCAGGGGGGTGTTCATTTCGTGCGCAATTCCGGCAGTCAGCCGGCCCAGGGAAGCCATTTTTTCGGCCAGCATTAACTGTTGCTGGTTCTCGCGCAAAGTCCGGTAGGCGTTTTCCAGTTCGGCGCTGTGCTGCTGCACTTCACGGGCCAGGCGCGCGCCTTTCAACCCGCCGCTGACGCTCTCGCGCAGGCCAATATTCAGGTCGACCTGCTGCACCGAATCGCCCAAGCCAAATACGAGGAATCCGTAGCTCTCATCCCGAAAATGCAGCGATTCCATTACCAATGTGTGCGGCTCGTCTGGCGCAAGCAGGCTGGCCACCAGCGCCTGCGGGGTTGGGAATGGCTGCCCGCCCTTTTCCAGTTCCATGCGCTTCCCCCCTTTGTAACAAAGGATCAAACGCACCGCCCCTGCGTTATTTTGCATATCTTCGTAGATGCCCACATAACATTCAGCAATGCCCAGGCTGGGCAGGGCGCCTGCCAGCACATCCATCAAAGCATCCTGCTCAAAGGTGGTAATCAAATCCTGCGTAATCCAGCGGAAGGCATTGTTTTCGCTCTCCTGCCGGACAGGGTTAATGGCCGGTTTTTGGTGCAAGCGTTCAGAGACCAGCACCTGGGCCGTCTGCCAGAGGGTTTCTGCCTTGAGCAAGGTGGTAGGATACGGACGCAGAACCGGTAACAATTGCTCACGCATCGAAGAAATCAGGGAATGCCAGTCCAGGCTGCGGTCGTTCGGCACAGGCGTTTCCCAGAGCTTGTCTTCGAGCGCCAGCAAAAATGTTTCGCCGGGCTGTTCGGCCTCCTCCGGCTGCAAATCTGCAATGACGGCCCGCATGAACATATCAGCCAGCGCCACAATAGGCTCCGCCAGCCCGGCAGTCGCCTGCCGCAGCGCGAACAGGATGTTGTGCCGTTTCCTGGAAAGCAGTTCTTGCAGGCTGGCGGCGCTTTTTTCCGTCAGGACATTTCCAAACGCCTTCGTTTTTTGAACGACCAGGGACGGGCAGCCGCAGGAGCGCCGGTAGACCGGTTCGGTGAGAAAAACCAGGCTATCGGGGACGCTCTCACCCCGAATTTGCGCCAGCAGCAGTTCGACGCTCTCGTACGCCTGCTGGTAGATCGGCTGGCGCACCGTGGTCAGCGGCGGGATCGCCGTCGCGGCGCCGTCCGAGTCGTCGAAACCGGTCACAGCCATCTGTTCCGGCACTTTGATCCCGCGCGCGCGCAAACCGTCGAGGATGCCGAAGGCCATGTCGTCGTTCCCGGAGATGATCGCATCCACTTTTACCTTGCGTTCGTCCAGCAACAGGCGCAACGCCTCATGCCCATCGATATACATAAATTCGCCGGGGGCAACCAGGTCGGGGTCGAAGGGGATGTTGTATTCGGCCAGCACTTGTTTGTAAACGCCGTAGCGTTCCTCGGCGTCCTTGTTATGCAGCGGGCCGTTGACGAATGCCAACCGGCTATAACCGTGCTTTTCGATCAGGTGGCGCATGATGTCGCGCAGGCCCGAAGTGTTATCGACCACGGTATTCGGCGCGTCGCCGGCGATGACCCCCAAGGCCCTGAGCGGCAGAGGCTTGAGCGCCTCACAGTAACGGCGCTGAAACTCTTCGTCCACGTAATTGAAGACCGGGCTGACCATGATGATCCCGTCCACATTTTCCTTGCCCACCCATTGGTAGATCAGGTGGGCATTGCGGTAGTCGGCGCGGGGGGTGTTGAACTCGGAGCC
>Ga0265327_10005323_pt1 | contig 10785 bp, 8 predicted proteins | sample 41621metaG_FD_202089 | JGI IMG/M metagenome (GOLD analysis project Ga0265327, IMG submission 202089) | Rhizosphere microbial communities from Carex aquatilis grown in University of Washington, Seatle, WA, United States - 4-16-21 metaG | ecosystem: Host-associated > Plants > Roots > Rhizosphere >... | reverse complement strand
AACGAGCTTCCAGAACTCATCCGGCTGGGATTTCGGCACTATGTCGTGGATGGACGGGACGGCTACGTCGAGTTAATTGCTCTTGGCTTCAGATGGCGTGAGTGGCTCTGGGACAAAGGACATCGCGAGTCCGCCCCTTTAAATGGACCGGTCGTTGGCGAAGGTGTAAGCCACTTCTGACCAGCGCCCCAGATATGCGAACGGAGTCCTTGATTCCTCTACCCCCGCCCAAACAACCGCTTCCAAAAACCGCGCCGCGCTAGCGATGAAGTCTGACGTGCCACCAGCACGGGGCAAGGCGCCCGGTTCACGATCTCGCGCGTGATGTCCGCCAGCAGGTACCGGTAAAGCGGTCCGCGATCCAACGTGGAACCCACGACGATGAGGTCCACATTGTCCTCCTCCGTCTCGCGTAACACCTGGTCCGCCACATCACCATGGCGCACCCGTACCGTTACGGCCACCCCCAGCTTCTCCAGCATCTCCTTCTGCTGCTCCAAGGTCTTTCCCAAGGTGGAGCCGGACTGGATGATCTCCTCCGCATTCTCTTCCTGGGCGATGATGCTGGAATACATGAGCGGCGCCTCCGCCAGCACGTGCAACAAAGTGACTTGGGCGCCCGTGCATTTGGCGATTTCACCCGCCGTCCTAATGGTGGCATCCGCGTAGTCAGCGCCGCCACTGCCGATGAGAATTTTTTTCAGCTCGGTGCGCTCGCCCACCACGAGGAGAACTGCCGGCTTGATCTGGCGCACGAGCTCGTAGGTCTTGCTCGGCATGGCGGAGTAGGGCCGGCCCGAGCCGATGACCACGACATCGTAACCACTCTCGTCGCCGTGGCCCAAAATTTCCTGAACCGGGGAGCCGGATTTGGCCAGCACCTGGGTTTTCACACCCTGGCTCTTCTGCTTGTCGCTGAGTTCATGTAGATGCTTCAGCAGCGCGTCCGCCTCAGCGCCCTCGGATTCGGAAATGCCCAGAAGGGTGACGTCCGCGTGGCAGGCTTTGGCAATCACTGCGGCGAAACGCAGGGCCTTCTCGGTCTGGTCGGTGCCGTCGTGGCACATGAGCATTTTCATGAGGCGATGCGTTTGGAGTTCATTTCAGGTGGTGACCGGTGAGCAGGCCATAGACAACAACCGCCGCGCCGATCAACGGCAGCGGCACAAAGAAAAGGCGGATGCGCGGGCCTGCGAAAAACTGCGTGGCGTGTGCGCCGATCTGCGCGCCGATCGCCGCGCCGGTGTGCATCACCAGCGCGATGAGGATGTCCACATTCCCCTTCATCCCGTGGGAAAGCGTACCCCAGCCCGCGGAGATGATCACTTCAAACAAGTCCGTGCCCACCGCGATGTGCGTGGGCAGCCCCAGCAGATACACCATGGCCGGCATGCGGATGTAGCCCGCGCCACCTCCGAGAAATCCACCGAACAAACCGCCGATGAATCCCACAATGAAGATGACCCAGACCGAGATGCTTTTAATCCCGGAGGTGGGGAGCTTGATCATGGGCGGCAGATGCAAGCCCTGAATCCTTTTGGAATGGGCCGCCATTACCGAGACATCCTTCGTCTTCGGCCCGTGACTTCCCTTCTTGCGGCGCAGGGTGAGCCAGCTTTCCCATCCCATGAAGGCGGAGATGCTGCACAGCACGACGATGAAGACGATTGCCACCGGCGTGTCCACATTCGCCCGCTTCTTGAGATACTCGATGATCTGCGCACCCACCTCCACACCAATGATGGTGCCGGGCAGCATGAACATGGCGAATTTGAAATCGATGTTCCCGAGGGCGCGGTGCTTTTTGGCAGCCACCACAGACTTGCCCACGATGTGCGCCAGATCCGTGCCCACCACAAAATTCATCGGCACGCCTAAAGCGAAGAGCGCCGGCCCGGCGAGGAAACTGCCTCCCACGCCAAAAAATCCTCCCATGATCCCGATGATGAAACCCACCGCCACAAGGAGGAAGGGATTCAGGTGCGTGCCGGAAATGAGGAAGTCCATGGACGCGTTCAGCGAATTTTCTTCCCGAAGAACCGCAGGAGCCAGGTGGTCACTGCCTCAAGAAGAATGCCTTGCCCCACGATGAGCGCGAAAGCGACGAAGGCATAGAGCGTCCGATGGCTGTCAAAAATCTCCTTCAGCCAGCCCCCGAGGAAGTGCAGCGCCACGAAAAAATAGCCCGTCACCAGAACGGTGTACACCGCCAACTCAATGGCAAAGGCCCGCAGGAGGTCGCGGGTATCGGTTTTAGATTTCATGGGCGCATCGAAAATAAAACTTCCGGGCGAACCCGTTTATCCCTTTCTGGAAGACAATACAAGCCCGAGTGCGGCTCTGCCGCTTGATCGCATCGGAACCGGCAGGTGGATGCCGAAATGCGTAAATGGCTGAAGGATCGTGGCGGTTGGCGCTGCCTGTTTTAGTTGCCGCCTTCCGCACCCCGCTGGGCTTTCATCTTCGCCACGGATTTGGCAAGCTGGTCCATTTCCTTCTGCACTTCGGCAGGATCTTCGGGGATCCCGCCCTGGTCGTGCGTCTCCTTCATCCAGATATCCAGTTTCGCGCGCAGTCTTTCCAGAATGCTGCGCTGCTGCGCATCTTCCGCGAGATTCCGCAGTTCAAAGGGATCGCTCTCCAAATCGTAAAGCTCCTCGGAAGGACGATGCGGCGCCATGAACTTGGACTGCGCCGGGTTCAATTTTCCTTCAGCGGAAAGCTGGCGCATACGGACGTAGGACGGATTCGTCACCTCCGCGTAGGCCATGGGCTGCAGGTAGGCGCGCTCCGGCTCAAGGTTGCGGATGTATTTGTAGCGCACGTCACGCACGGTGCGAATGCGGTCCGGCGTGTCATCGATGCGGTCGCGCGCGCAGAAAACGAATTCACGTGGCTTTGCCTCCGGGCCGAAGAACGGCGCACCATCCAATCCTTCCGCCTTGACGCCCGCCATGGCGAGGCACTGGGCGTGCACATCAAGCATGGAGATGAGACCGTCATTCGTGCTGCCGGGCTTCAGCAGCGCCGGCCAGCGGATGATGAGCGGAATGTTGAAGCCCTGCTCATACGCATAATACTTCCCGCGGAAATCCTCGCGCCCGTGATCGGCAAAGAGAAACACGATGGTGTTTTCCTTCAGGCCTTGGCGCTCCAGCAGCTCCAGCACCTTGCCCACCTTGGTATCCAGTTCCGCGACTTCATCGAGATATGCGGCCCAGTCGGCACGGATCACCGGATCATCCGCGAGATAGGGAGGCAGCTTCACCTTGGCCGGGTCGGTGGGATTCTGCTTTGCCTTGAAGTAAGGCCGGTGCGTCTCGTGGAAATTCACCTGCGCGTAGAACGGCTGGTGCGCCTTGAGATCGCCCCACTGGTCGCTGTCGAAGGCCTTGTGATCATCGAAGAAGTTCCAATCCGTCTTGCCCGTGCCCTTGAAACCCAACTCCGGCGGCAGCGCACGCACGTTTGCGGTGAAGTATCCTGCTTCCCGCAGCCGCTCTGTGATGAGCCGTATCTCCTGCGGGCGGTGGTAGCCGTCGTTCCGGTGACTGCGATGGTTCTGCGCGCCGAAGCTCGTCTGGTAGCGCCCTGTCATGAAGGCGGAACGTGAAGCGGAGCAAACCGGCGCGGTGGTGAAGGCGTGCAGGTAACGGCAACTTTCGTCCGCAAAGCGATCAATGTTCGGTGTGCGGACCTCCGCCACGCCGTAGCAGCCGAAGTCCGGGCAGGCATCCTCCGCGATGAGCCACAGAATATTGGGCCGCGACTCCGCAGCCCGAGAAACTGCGAAACCCGCCAGCCAAACGAGCGCGAGACCAAGGAGCGTCTTCATGGCGCAGGTTCAGATCAAATCTGCGAGCACGCGGCGGGCGTGAGGATTTTGTTGGTGATGTGCGAGACGATTTCCTTGTCCGCATATTCCGGGATCGCCTTGAGCGCCACCCATTCGGAGTCGCCACGGAATTTGTCCCACGCCGCCTTGCGCGCGTCCTCGCCGCTGAAGACCAGCATGTAGATAAGGTTCGGCATGTGGCTGCCAATGATGGTCTCGCTCATGAAGACGGGATTCAGCCCCACGCGGCGGAAAATGGCCAACTCGCTTTTGTTGAACATCTCGATCTTCTTGGCCGCGGCGCGCTCGTTGTGACTCTCATACATGCGCAGGTTCAGCAGGCGCGGCTTGGAGGTGTCCGTCTTCTCGATCTTCGGCAATCCCTCGATGGCGCGCATGAGGAAGGTTTCGATGCGCTCATAGACAGGGTCGGCTGCCGTGGCTGCCAAATATGCGGCCGCGTCCTTCTGGTACTGCGTGTCCTCCGCCACGCGCGTGCCCAGCATCGCAAGTTCCGCCACCGACTTGCCCACCACCAGCACATGGACCGTCACCTTGTCATCCGTGCCAGGCTCGATGAATACACCCACGGGTCCGAAGCCCAATCGAGTCGCGGCGGGGATAAAGGCCTTGCCCAAATACTCCTCCAGCATCGGTTGCTTGGCACCCTTCAGCGCGTAGGAGCGCAGCTCATAAAAGTCGCGCGGCGATTTCTCCTTGGTTGTGACGGCGGCGACAGGTTTGGAAGTGAGGCAGCCGGCGGCGGCCACGGCGAGGGAGGTTTTGGCGAAGGTGCGTTTGGTCATGGAGAGGGATACAAGGTTTGCGCGAGCGTTCTCAACGAAGATTCAGGGGCCTTTCTTCTTCCAAACCCGCACCCAATCCACCTTCATGGCGTTGGGCAGCTTGGATTTTTCCAGCCGCTTCACTTCCCAATCGGCGGTGAGCAGGCTGAGAATCATGTATTGCGGTGTCTGGGAAATGCCTTCCTTAATCCGGTAGGTCACCTTGCCGTCGATACTGAAGATGTACTCCTCCGGCGACCACTCCACAGCATAGGCGTGGTAGTCATCGCTCCATTCCCAACCCCTCTTCTTGAGCAGGGAATGGAAGTCCTTTGTACCGCCGGCGTGGTTCTTCTTTTTGTCCCCGGGACCGGGCCAGTAGATATTGGAGGCCGTACCGCCGTCCTTGCGGCCCGCGCCGAAGAATTCAATCACGTCGATCTCCGCGCCACTCGCCGCGGGATTGTCCACCGCGTTTGCGTCCGGCTTGTCCGGCTGCATCCAAAAGGACCCATGCTGCCCCTGCATGCGGGGAAACTGGATGCGCGCCTCAAAGAGCCCGTAGGTGGCGCTGAACTTTCCCTGGGTGCCGATCATGCCGTTGAGCATTTTCCCGTCCTGCTCCTTTACGGTCAGCAACAGGTGCCCTTGGCCATCCAGCGAAACGCTGTCCTTGCTGATGAGTGCGCTCTCGCGAGGGCCGAGCTGGCGGTAATTCCATTTGCTCATATCCAGCGTGGGGCCGTCGAATTCGTCATGCCACACCAGGTCCCAGCCGGGACGGGTGGGTGCTGCGTCCTCAGCCATCAAGAAGGGAGCAACGGCCAGTGCCACGCCGCACAGGATCAATTTCATGCCGCCGAGGCTAGCGAAAGACGCCGTAGCCTGCAAAACTTTATGCGCGACGGACGCAACCCGCGCCTTTTTGTAGCGTTTTCACCGCTCCTCGCTTAATCCGCAGGGGACAGCACGTAATCTGAAATGGCCAAACTCTCCGACCTCCTTCCGCCTGAGGACCTGGCGCAGCTCAATGGGCTGCCGCTCTTCGCGCGTTCGGTGATGGAGGGCTTCAGCACGGGGATGCACGCCTCCCCGCACAAGGGCTTCAGCATCGAGTTCCGCCAGCACCGCCCGTATGTGCAGGGGGACGAAATCAAGCGGCTGGACTGGAAGGTCTTTGGCCGAAGCGACCGCTTTTACATCCGCGAGTACGACGAGGAGACGAACCTGCGCGCCACCCTCCTTTTGGACGCCAGTGGCAGCATGGCCTACCGCGGCACGCGCGGGGTGATCAAATTCGAATACGCGCGCAAGCTCACCGCGGCGCTGGCCTACGTGCTCACCGGCCAGCAGGACGCCGTGGGGTTGGTGACTTTTGACAGCAAGGTGCGCAGCATGGTCCCCTGCCGCACCAAGACCACGCATCTGCACCTGGTCCTGGACACGCTGGTGAAGACCCAACCCGGCGCGGAAACTTCCCTTGCCGGCGTGCTGCAAAATCTCGCGCCCCGCATGAAGCGCCGCGGTCTGCTCCTGCTCATCACGGACGGTTTCGATGACGCGGACGCGCTGCTCCAGGCCGTGGGCGTGCTGCGCAAGCAGGGGCATGAGATCATCGTCTTCCAAATTTGGGACCGCGATGAACTGGAGTTCCCTTTCTCGCGCTGGGCACGTTTTGAGAACTTGGAAATCGATGACGACTTCCTGCTGCTCGATCCCGCGGCCATCCGCCAGCGCTACCTGCAAACGCTGGCCAAATTCCGCGAGCAACTGATGGAGGGGCTGCGCAAGCACCAGGTGGACCTCGTCCCGCTCATCACGGATGAGCCGTTGGTGGATGCGGTGAAATCTTACCTCGCGCTCCGAGCACGCCACTAAGACATGAGTTTTCTCCACGGCATCCTCCTGGCGGGCGCGGCGGCGTTTCTCATCCCGCTCATCATCCATCTGCTGAACAAGCGGCGCGTGCAGACGGTGCGCTGGGGCGCCATGAAGCTCCTCCAGGAAGCGCTGCGGCAGCGCAAGCGGAACCTGAAGATCGAGCAACTTCTGCTGCTTCTCGCGCGGCTCAGCATTCCCATCATCCTCGCGCTTTGCCTGGCGCGTCCCGTCCTTTCATTCCTGCGCCAATTGCCCGGTGCGAGCCAAAATTCGCTCGTGGTGTTGCTGGACAACAGCTTCTCCATGCGTGCCCCGGCTCCCGGGGGTGGCACGGTGCGGGACGCCATGCGCGATGACCTGCGCCGCATCATGGACAATCTGCCGCGCGGCACGGACGTGAGCGTGGTGCTGGGCGGCAACCCGCCGCATTTTCTCGCGGACCAGCCCACCACGGTGCTGGATGTCATCAACGACAAACTGCGCACCGAGCCCAGCCTCGCGGGGCCAATGGCGCTGCACGATGCCATGCAACTCGCCACCGCCCAGCTCAAGCGAGCGGGCAGCGCGGGCCGCGAGCTCATGATCATGTCCGATTTCCGGCAGAAGGATTGGCAACCGGTGGCGGACGGCGGCGTGCTGCCGGGCCTCGACAGTTTCAAAAAGGAACATCCCAACGCCCTGCTCACCTTTTACCGCAAGCCCAGCGAGCTTCGCGAAAACTTGGCCGTCGCCTCCGTGGAGCCGTCCGCCTTTGTCATCGCGCGAGGGCAAACCATCGCGCTGCGCGTGCGCGTGCACAACTACGGCACGCGTCCCTTTCAGGATGTGGCGCTGCATTTGGAAGCGGACGGCGCGCGGCTGCGCACCACGCGCATTTCCGTTCCCGCGGGTGGTGAAACGGTGCTCTCGCTGAGCCACGCCTTTGACACGCCCGGCGATCATGCGCTGGCGGTGCGGCTGGAAGGCGATGCGTTTCCGGAAGACAATGTCTGGCCACTGGTGGTTCCTGTGCGCGAACAGGTAAACTGCCTGCTCGTCACCGGCAGCGAACGCGGTGGCCCGCTTCAGGGCGCCACCGATTTTCTGCAAATCGCGCTTACGCCGCACGAGTCCGCCTCCGCCTCGCTGAAGGATGTCATTCACGCTTCTGTGACCGAGGACCGGCGCCTTACCGAGCGCTCGTTTGGTGGGCAGGAAGTCGTCATCCTCGCAGATGTGCCGCGCCTCAATGGCCGCAGCAAGATGATGACGGAGATGGAGGATTTTGTCTGGCGTGGCGGCGGGCTCATCATCTTCGTGGGCCCCTCCGTGGACACGCGCTGGTATGAGCAGGATTTCTTCCGCGGCGGCAAGGGCCTGTTCCCCTGCAAGTTCTCCGGCGCGGGCCATGTGGACGAGGGGCAGCCGCCCGCACGCATCCTCAGCCAGCGCTTTACGCATCCCGCGCTCTCTTACTTTAACGATGCGCGCGGCCTGCGGCTTCAGGACGGCGCCTTCCAGCACTGGCTGCGCTTCGACAAGATCGAAGGCGAGACGCACACGCTGCTCTCCTTGGATCGCGGCGATCCGCTCATCGTGGAAAAGCCGTTCGGGCGCGGGCGCGTCATCGCCATCGCCTCCACCGCGAATGCGGACTGGAACAATCTGCCGCTCCAGCCGGTGTTCGTGCCGCTTATGCAGCGTCTCGTCACTTATCTCGCTACACAAAGCGCCGCGCCGCAGTCCTCTCTGGCCGGAACCGCGCTGCGTGTCAATCTTCCGCCGAATCAGGCGGGCGACGAGTTCACGTTGATCGATCCGCTGAACCAGCCTCACGAGGTGACCGCACGGCGGGATCAGGAAGGCGCGTTTGTGGAATACGCGGACACCTCCCAGCCCGGCGTTTACGAGTTGCGTTCCAAGCGAAACCCGAAAGCGGAGATACGCCGGTTTGCATTTCACCTGGATCCGGCTGGATCCGATCTCACGCCCCTTCCCGCCGGGAAAGCCCGCGAGATCGCCCAGCACGCCGGCGCCGGATACGCGGAAGGCTATGATGAATACGCCCAACTCGACCGCACCCGCCGCCATGGTTCTGAAGTCTGGCAACCCCTGCTCCTGGCGTTGCTGGGGCTAATGTTCGGCGAGGTGTTTTTGCAGCAACGGATCTCAAGGGCGTGACCCCCCCAATGAAACACGACTCCACCGAAACGCTTCTGCGCTTTACCGGCAACTGGCCGGTGGGGCCGGTGCTGGCGGTGGCGTGTGGGCTGGCGCTGCTGATGTTCTTTTATTACCGGCGCGAACTGCGCATGCATACCGGCCCCTCGCGATGGGTGCCGGCAGTCTTGCGCGCGCTGGCGGTGCTGATCCTGGTGCTGGCGCTTGCGGGCCCCATCCTGCGCCACGTCACCACGTTTCGCCAACTGGGCCGCGTCGTCCTGGCCGTCGATGCCTCCGCCAGCATGTCCTTCACGGACGACACTCTTTCCCTCAACAAAAAGGGCGCGACGCCCGCGCCTGAACCTGCCGCTCCCACGGAAACCTCGCGCCGCAGTCAATCGCGTTTCGCCCTCGTGGAAAAAGCGCTGCTCGATCCCACAAATTCCCTCGTTCGGAAAATCTCGCAGAAGCACGACGTGGAACTCACGCTGCTGCGCGGCTCCAAACCGCTGCGCCTCTGGTGGCGTCGCGAAGATGGCGCGGACACTTCTGGCGACCTCCCCGCAGGCTTCGGCATTTCCGCGGACGGCACCATCACCAATCTGGACGAACCCCTGCGCGAAGCACTCGGGTCAGAACTCGCGGGCGCGGCGCTCGTCCTTTTCTCCGACGGCCAGCACAACGCCCCCGGCTCTCCCGAAGAACTCGCGTCCACCCTGCGCAGCAGCGGTGTTCCCATTTTCACGATCGGCTGCGGCAGCGAAATCCCGCCGCCGGATCTTTCTCTCCTCAGCGTGGCAGCGCCGGAGGCGGTCTTCTCCGGTGATCGCGCCGAGGGCACTCTCGTCCTCTCCGACACCCTCCCGCCGAACCTCCGCGCCGAGGCGAGCATCAGCTATCAAAACCACGTGCTCTGGCACCAGGAATTCATCACCACCGGCACCGGCGAGCGTCGCTTCGACTTCGGCTTCCCTGCGCAGGAACTCGCCAAAACCGCCGCCGACGGCGCCCAGACGCTGCGACTCCTCAGCGTGCGCGCGGAACTCACCGGCGCCGACTCCGTCCGCGATCAACTGCCGGACAACAATCGCCGCACCCTCGCGCTGCACCTGCTTTCCCGTAAACGGCGCGTGCTCATCCTCGATGGCCGCCCGCGCTGGGAGACACGCTATTTGAAGAATCACTTCGACCGCGACGAACGCTGGAAGGTCACGGCCGCGTTTGATGACGTGGCCTTTGGCCTCGCGGGTGAAGTGGAAAAGGCTTTCCCGAAGACGCGCGAGGACCTCATGTCCTATGATCTCATCGTGCTGGGGGATCTGCGCGCGGACTCCATCACGCCGGAGCAGCAGGCCATGATCGAGGAATTCATCGGCGCGCGCGGTGGCGGCTTGATCCTCGTGGACGGACGTCGCAATCATCTGCGCGAATGGCAGCGCACCAAGGCCGCCGCGCTCCTCCCCGTGACGTGGACGGATTCGCCGGCACCGGTTTCGCGCGAAACCTTTGGCCTCACCGAGGACGGTCAACGGCAGGCGGCGCTGCGCATGAGCGATTCCGCCTCCGTGAATCTCGTGCAGTGGTCGAAGCTGCCGGGCGTCTACTGGTGCGCTTCAGCGCATCCGCAGGCGGACGCCACCGTGCTGGCTGGACTCGCGGACCTCACCGGCTCCGGCTCCAAGGTGTCCGTGGTGCGCCAGGGTCTCTTCGGCCCCTATCGCGATCTCGCGGAGTCCTATCGTCCCGCCATCGTATGGCGGCGCTATGGGGCGGGCAGCGTGCTGTGGCTGGCCACGGATGAATTTTGGCGCTGGCGCTACGAGGTGGCGGATCAGCATCACAACCGCTTCTGGATGCAGATTGCCTCATGGATCGCCGCGCCGCCGTTCCTGGTGGAGGACAAGCACGTCAGCATCGGCACCGACAAGCTGCGCTACCAGGAGGGCGACACTGCGGAGCTGCGCGTGCGCCTGCGCAACGACAAGGGCGGCATCGTCACCGATGCCCAGCCGCGCGTTCACGTGCTGCGCAATGGACTTGAAGTCGCCACGCTCGAGATGGAGCCGGACGCCACGCATGGCGGCGTCTTTCGGGCCGTCACCGGCGAACTCGCCCCGGGCGATTACCGTGTCACCGTGAGCG
>Ga0265327_10005322_pt1 | contig 10786 bp, 6 predicted proteins | sample 41621metaG_FD_202089 | JGI IMG/M metagenome (GOLD analysis project Ga0265327, IMG submission 202089) | Rhizosphere microbial communities from Carex aquatilis grown in University of Washington, Seatle, WA, United States - 4-16-21 metaG | ecosystem: Host-associated > Plants > Roots > Rhizosphere >... | reverse complement strand
CTGGGCGGATTCCCCGAGAGCCACCCGCCGTGCATGCCGAACCACTGCATGGACAGCGGGTGGCTCTCGGGGAATCCGCCCAGGCCCATCAGGGTGGTGGCGACGGGGACGTTGGTCTTTTCCGCGAAGGCCTTGAGCTCCGCGTGGGCGCCGGACGAGATGATGCCGCCGCCGACGTAAAGCACGGGGCGCTTGGCCTCGGCGATCAGCGCGAGGACCGGGGCGAGCTGATCGTCGCCCGCCGTCTGCACGCCGGCGGCGTACGCGTTGCGGAACTCGACCGTGGCCGGGTACACCGGCTGGAACTTCGCCTGCTGGACGTCCTTCGGCAGGTCGATGATGACCGGGCCGGGCCGGCCGCTGCGCGCGAGGTGGAAGGCCTCCTTGAAGATGCGCGGCAGGTCATGCACGTTCATCACCAGGTAGGAGTGCTTCACGATCGGCAGGGTCATGCCGTAGAAGTCGGTCTCCTGAAACGCCATCTTGCCGATGTACTTCGAGTAGACCTGGCCCGTGATCGCGACCAGCGGGATCGAGTCCATGTACGCGTCGGCGATGGCCGACACGAGGTTGGTGGCGCCGGGGCCGCTGGTGGCCATGCACACGCCGACCTTGCCGGTGGCGCGGGCGTAGCCCTCGGCCGCGAACGAGCCGCCCTGCTCATGGCGGGGGAGGATGGTGCGGATCTTGTCCGTGCGGGCCAGGGCCTGGTGCAGCTCCTGCGACGCGCCGCCGGGGTAGGCGAAGATGACGTCCACACCCTCGCGGATCAGGCACTCGACGACGGCGTCGGAACCCTTCATTTCGCGGCCGATCTCGGCCTTGGGAAACGCGGCGGGGGAGGTGCGGGCTTTTTTCATGGCGGGAAAGTCGGATGGGCGGACGGCGAGATAACACAAGTTTTGCCCGGAGAGGCAAGGCCGCCTTCGCGGCGAAATCCCCTGCCCAGCAGGGAAATCGGCGCGTTTGTGTCATAAGTCTCCGTTCATGGGGTCGAATGCACCTCCCCGGCGCCCTGACCTCGAGACGCGTTGAGGTCCCAAGGAGCCGCCCTCCGCGCGCTTGGCGACCTTCGCGGTGAAAAGTCCGAACCGGATTGCCACCGCAAGATCGCGAAGCACGCGAAGAGAACCGACCCCGCTCGGCCTTCGTGCCCTTCGTGCGCTTCGTAGTAAAAATCAGACGCGTCCATCGCCGGACAGGCCAGAAGCGCAGGACCGCGGGCAAGATTTCGGTTGGCGCAGCATGGCCGCCGGGACAGGTTGGGGCATGATCAAACTGCTCTTCATCGGCGACATCGTGGGCCGGCCCGGCCGCGACATCGTCAACGAGCGGCTCACCGGGATTCGTCGCGAGCACAACCTCGACTTCGTCATCGCCAACGGCGAAAACGCCGCCGCCGGCGCCGGCATCACGGGCCCGATCGCGAAGTCCCTGCTCGAGGCCGGCATCGACGCCCTCACCCTGGGCGACCACGTCTGGGACCAGCGCGGCTGGGAAAACGAGATCACCCAGATCGAGCACGTCTGCCGCCCCGCCAACCTCCCCGCCTCCAATCCGGGCTGGGATCACCTGGTGATCGAACAGCGCGGCTTCCGCGTCGCGGTCTTCACCGTGCTCGGCCGCACCTTCATGGGCCTCAAGGCCGAATGCCCGTTCCTCTGCGTCGACCGGATGCTTGAGCGGCTCAAGGGGCAGGCCGACGCGATCGTCGTGGAGGTCCACGCCGAGGCCACGTCGGAAAAGCAGGCCCTGGGCTGGTACCTCGACGGCCGCGCCACGGCCGTCATTGGCACGCACACCCATGTTCCCACGGCCGACGCCTGCGTGCTGCCCAAGGGCACGGCGTTCATCTGCGACGTCGGCATGACCGGCCCCTACGCGAGCGTGCTGGGCCGCGAGGTCGAGCCGGTGGTGGGGCGATTTGTCGATGGCATGCCGCGGCGCTTCGAGGTCGCGACCGGCGATGTCCGCCTCTCGGGCGCGCTGATTGACATCAGTCCCGGCATGGCCCGGGCGGAGAAAATCGAGCTGCTGACCGTCCGGCGCTGATCCGATGCCGGATACCGGTATCGACTAATTGTGCACCACGCCGCCTTCCTCGAATGATCCGAGGTGGCGGTAGCGCTCGTAACGGGCGTTCACCAGGGCGGTGGCGTCGAGGGCGCGAAGGTCGTTGAGGTGCTTCTGCAGCGCGTACTTCAGCGCCGCGGCCGCCTGGACCGGGTCGTTCTGGGCGCCGCCGAACGGCTCCGCCACGACCTCATCCACGACGCCGAGCTCCTCCAGGGTGGCGGCGTTCAGCTTGAGCGCCTCGGCGGCGCGGGGCGCGGCCGCGCGGTCCTTCCAGAGGATCGCGGCGCAGCCCTCCGGCGAGATCACCGAGTAGTAGCTGTTCTCGAAGATCAGCACGCGGTCCGTCACGCCGATGCCGAGCGCGCCGCCGGACCCGCCCTCGCCGACCACCACGGCCACGGAGGGCACGCGGAGCATGGCCATCTCGCGGAGGTTGACGGCGATCGCCTCGGACACGTGCCGGGCCTCGGACTCGATGCCGGGGTAGGCGCCAGGGGTGTCAATGAAGGTGATGACCGGCAGGCCAAAACGCTCCGCGGTCTTGAACAGCCGCAGCGCCTTCCGGTAACCCTCCGGCTGGGGCATGCCGAAGTTGCGGAGAATGTTCTCCTTGGTGTCGCGGCCCTTCTGCTGGGCGACGATCATGACGGCCTCGCCGTTGAAAAAGGCCGTGCCGCCGATCAGCGCCCGGTCGTCCCGGAACTGCCGGTCGCCGTGCAGCTCCTGGAAGCCCTCGCAGATCATGCCGACATAATCCAGGGCGTAGGGCCGCTTGGGATGGCGCGCGATCTGGACGCGCTGCCAGGGCGTCAGGTTGGAGTAGATCTCCCGCTGCGCCTGCTCGATCCGCTTCTCCATCGCGCGCACCTCCGCGGACATGTCGAGGTTGTTCTCGAGCGACTTCTGGTGCAGGGCATCCAGTTCGTTCGTGAGCTCGCGAAGGGGTTTCTCGAACTCCAGGACGTAGGCCGGCTTTTCCATCCGGCCCAAACTACCGGGCCGCCCGGCCGGGTGTCAACGGATGCGGAAATAGCCCAATACTGAAATTGGGTTGCAAGTTCTGCCGGGATTCGGCCCGGGCCTTGGGGTGGGTGGGTGGGACCGTGCAAACTCGCTCCCACAACCTTGAGACCGGAGCCTGCGGTCCTAGCCCTGCTTGAGCTGTTCGCGCCAGCTGTGGATCTTGGCCTGGGCGCCGAAATGCTCGGCCTTGGCCTTGTCGCCGCGCTCCATCCAGATCCGCGAGAGCGTGGTGTTGATGAAGAGGTCCATCGGCCGCAGGGCTTGCGCGCGCTCGGCCGCCGCCAGCGCGGCGTCGAGGTGGCGGAGCGAGAAATTCACCTCCGCCAGCGCGTGCCACGCCTCGAACGACCCCGGCGCGGCCGCGGTCGCCTGCTCCAGCTTCAACACGGCCGCCGCGGACTCGCCCATGGCAAAGTCCGCGGTCGCGTCCTCGATCAGGTTCTGGAGTTCGTCGTCGGTCATGGGTCGGTCGGCAGTGTGGCCGCAGTGCGGAAAAAAGAAAGGACGGCCCGAGGGCCGTCCTGAAAATCAGCGGGGCTTGGTCCGCTCAGGGCGCGCGGTGGTTGGCCTCGACGCTGAGCGTGATCGCCACGTCGTCGCCGAGCATCTTGCCCAGCATGGCGGGGCCGTTCACGCCGAAGTCGGTCCGCTTGATCGTGGTCGTGGCCTCCCAGCCGGAGGTGGTGCTGCCGGGCTTCATCCCGGGGCTGAAGCCGAGGATCGTGACCTTCAGGGTGACGTCCTTCGTGACATCCTTGATCGTGAGCTTGCCCGCCACGTCATAGGTGTCCTCGCCGGTCTTCTTCCACGAGGTGCTGGTGAAGCTCATCGCGGGGAACTTCGCGAAATCGAGGAAATCGGGGCTCTTGACGTGCGCGTCGCGCTTGTCGTTCGCGGTGTTGAGCGAGGCGACGTCCACCGTGGCGGTCACGGAGCTCTTCTCGAGGTTCTCCCGGTCCACGTTGATCGTGCCGGTGACCTTGGTGAAGGACGCGTTGAACTTCGACACCATGTGGCGCACGGAGAAGCCGGCGCTGGAATGGACCGGGTCGATGGTGAAGGACTCGACGGCGGCCTGCGCGGAGGCAAGCAGGCCGAGGGCGAGGGCGGAGGCGAGGACGAGACGATGGAGTTTAATCATGGATTTATCAGGGAAGGGGACTGCGGAGTGAACGAATGTTTGCCCGGAGCGCAACTCAGAGGATCAACATGGCGTCGCCATAGCTGAAAAACCGGTACTCGCGGGCGATGGCCTCGGCATAGATCTCGCGCAGCCAGCCGATGCCCGCCGTCGTCCCGGGCGCCAGGAAGGCCGCCACCAGGCAGAGCAGGGTGGACCGCGGCTGGTGGAAATTGGTGATCAGCACATCCACCGCCGGGAAGGCGTAGGGCGGATAAATGAAGATGTCCGCCTCGCCGAAATAATCGCCGCCGTCCGCCGCCGGTGCGCGCCGCAGGTAGTCCTCGAGCGAGCGGACGGTGGTCGTGCCCACCGCGACCCGCCGCCCGGGCGGCTTCGCCAGGATCCGACGCGTGGCCGCAGGCAGCTCGTACAGCTCATGATGAATGTCGTGCGCCTCGATCGTGTCGGTCGAGATCGGCCGGAAGGTGCCGAGTCCCACGTGGAGCGTGAGGTCCGCGGGCTGCACGCCCTGCGCGGCGAGCTCGGCCAGCAGGTCGGGGGTGAAGTGCAGCCCGGCCGTGGGCGCGGCGACCGCGACCTGGCGCGCGCGGTCCGCATAGACCGTCTGGTAGCGCTCGAGGTCCTCGGTCCGGTGCGAGTCGTCGTCGCGCGTGATGTACGGCGGCAGCGGCACGTCGCCGAGGCGGTTCGCGACCGCCGTGATCGGCTCCTGGTCGCGGGTCTCGAAGCGCACGAACGCCGAGCCGTCGGGCTCCTTGGCCACGATCTCGCCGCGGAAATCGCCCGCCGGGTGGGCGAAGGTCGCGCCCACGGGCAGCTTCTTGCCCGGCTTGATCAGGCAGCGCCACGTCCGGCCGTCCTCCGCCGGCCGCAGCAGGAAGCACTCGACCTGCCCGCCGGTGGGCCGCTGCGCGTGCAGCCGCGCGGGCAGCACGGCCGCGTTGTTGCGGAACAGCGTGTCGCCGGCGCGCAGGAAGCGCGGCAGGTCGGCGAACGTGTGGTGCGCCACGCGGTGCGCCGCGCGGTCCACCACCAGCAGCCGCGACTGGTCGCGCCGGGCGGCCGGCGTCTGCGCGATCAGGCGCGGCGGCAGGTCGTAGTCGAACAGGTCGGTGGCAAGCGGCGGCACGGCCCGAACACGCCGCAAGCGCCGCCGCGAGGCGAGCCGGATTTTGCGCCGTCAACCGGCCCCCGGGACAGCTGCCCCAACGGACAGCTGAACAGCCGCGGCCGTTTTCGATATTCTCGAGTGATGATCCGACACGAATCCACGGGCAGCATCCTTGAACCGGCCGGTCGGAACCCGGGACTGCGGTGGGCCCGCCTGCTGGCCGGCCTGCTCGCGGGTTCCCTGCCCGGCCTGTGCGCCGCCAGCACCGACCACCAGCCGCCGTCCGCTCCGGGGGCGCTCGTCGCCCGGGCGATCGGGATCACGGAGCTCACGCTCGAATGGTCCGCCGCCTCCGACAATGTCCGGGTGACGGCCTACGAGGTCAGCCAAGACGGATGTGTGGCGGGCACCACGTCAGGACTGAGCCGGCACGTCACGTCGCTCGATCCGGGCTCCTCCCATCAATTCGCGGTGCGGGCCCGGGACGCCGCCGGGAACTGGTCGGCGCCGAGCGCGCCCATCACCGTGACCACCCTTGCGGATGTCACGCCGCCCACCATCCCGGGCGGGTTGGCCGCGGCCGACGTCACGCTGCAGGGCTTCCAGCTGACCTGGGCGGCGTCGGCCGATGACGTGAAGGTGACCGGCTATGAGATCTTCCGCAATGGCGAGTCGCTCGGGACCGCCGCCGGCCGCTCGCACCGGGTCGGCGGACTCGCCCCGGGCACGAGCTCGCGCATGGCGGTGCGGGCGCGGGATGCGGCGGGAAACTGGTCCGGCCGCAGCGAGGAGCTGGCCGTTTCCACCCTGGCGGACACCACGCCGCCATCGAGGCCGGCTGAGCTCTGCGCCGCCAGCATCCGCCCCACGCGCCTCACGCTCCGGTGGGAGCCGGCGAAGGACAATGTCCGGGTCACGGCCTACGAGGTATTTCGCGACGGCGTTTCGCTCGGCGTGTCCTCGTCGACGGCCCGCGTGATCACGGGCCTCACACCCGCCACGCTCTATCACCTGACCGTCCGCGCCGGTGACGCCGCCGGCAATTGGTCGTCCGCAAGCGCCGCCCTGGCGGTCACGACCGCCGCCGATGCCAAGCGGCCCACGGCTCCGGCCGGACTCACCGCCGTCCCGCTGGGCTCGACGGGCTTCACGCTGCAATGGCGGCCTTCGACCGACAATGTCGGTGTGACCGGCTATGAAGTCCTGCGCGATGGGGTGGTGATTGGCACGACGACCAACACGTCGCTGGTCGTCACCGGTCTGGCTCCGTCCGCGGCCTACCGCTTCACGGTGCGAGCGCGTGATGCCGCAGGGAATTGGTCCGCCGCCAGTGCGGCCGTGAAAGTGAAGACCACCGCGACGGACCTAGTTCCACCCGCCGCTCCGACGCAGCTGGCGGCCGGTGCCCTCACCGCCACGGGATTCACCCTCACCTGGGCGGCTGCGAGCGACGACGTGGGCGTCGTCGGCTACGAGGTGTTTCGCGATGGAATTTCCCTGGGCCGGACGACGCAGACCAGCATGGACGTGACCGGGCTCGCGGCCGACGGAAGTTACCATCTGAGCGTGCGGGCGGTTGATACCGCGGGCAATTGGTCGGAGGCGAGCTCCGAGCTGGTGGTCACGCTTGGGCCGGGTCCTTTGCTCGCGGGCTTCGAGGCGGCTGAAGGCTATCAGACGGGGCCGCTGGCGGGCCAGGACGGGTGGACGGTGACCGGCGATGCCGCCGTGGTGACGGCGCCGGTCCACGGTGGCAGCCAGGCCGTGTCCTTGCCGGCGGCGACGGTCGCCTCCGTGGCCGTGCGTCCGTTTCTCTACCCATCGGGAGACATCGCGTTCATCGACCTCTTTGCCCAGCCGGTGGCCGCGCCGCTGGCGGACGGCGGCGTCTTCTTCGAGACCGAGGCCGCGGCGGTTGCCCTGACCGGGCTTGCCGGCAGCGGTCGGATCGAGGTGCGGGACGGCGATGGCCAGGGTGGGGGCGTCTGGCGTCCCTTGCCACCGACCCTCGCACTTGAGTCGTCGGGTCGCGCGGCCGACTGGCTGCGGCTGACGCTCCGGGCGGACCGCCGGGCGAAGCACTGGGACCTGTATCTCAACGGGCGCATGGTCGCCGCGAATCTTGGCTTCGTCAGCGACACGATCGCGCCGGAAGGCGTGCTGAGCCTTGGCGGCAGCACCCTCGCGGCGGCGGGATTTGATGAAGTCCTGATGGGAACGGAGAACCCGGTCTTTGCCGACGCGGACCGCGACGGCATGGATGACGCGTGGGAGGCGGCCCACGGGCTCAACCCGGCGGCGGATGACCGCGACGCCGACCGCGATGGCGACGGCGTGAGCAATATTGATGAGTTCGTGCTCGGCGCGGACCCCGCGCTGGCCGATTCCGATCATGATGGACTCACGGATGCGGAGGAGCGGTTGCTTGGCACCGATCCGAGCCATGCCGACAGCGATGGCGATGGCATGCCGGACGGCTGGGAGCTCAGGTACGGTTTGGACCCGCTCCGGGCCGATGGCGGCGAGGACTGGGATGGTGACGGCCAGACGAACGCACAGGAGTTTGCCGCCGGGACCAACCCCGCCGACTTCTTCAACGGCCGGGCGGTGACCATCGGAAGTTCCGCCCCAGGCGCCGGCACCTCGACTAACATCGAGTATCTTTACGATGCGTCCGGGCGGCTCACGACCGCCAGTTATCCCAGCGGAACCGCGGTGCATTATGTCCGGGATGACGCGGGCAACCTCACGTCGGTCAATGTGACCGGGGTCAGCCCCATCGTGGCCTGGCGGACGGCCTACGGACTGCCGTCGGATGGATCGGGTCTCGGCGCGGACGATGTCATCGTGGCGAATGATCGTCTGCCGAACCTGGTCAAGTATGCGCTCGGCTTGGATCCCCGCGTGCCCCTGACGGCCGACGTTCCGGAGGTGAGCGTACTCACCGTGGGTGGCAGTCGCTACCTTGCACTGACCTACCGCCGACCGGAACCGGCGCCGTCAGATGTCACCTACACGGTGGATGTTTCCGCCGATGGCGTGACGTGGAACTCGGGCAATGGGGCGACCGAGGTGGTCAGCTCCGAGTCCTCGTCGGGTTTTGTACGCATCACGGTGCGCGACACGGCGCCCGCGCCCGCTCGCGCGCCCGGACGGCGCATCCGGCTGAGAATCGACCGGGGAACCTCTTCATGAACTGCCTCATAATTCTCACGACAGAATATATCCGCCCGGTCCGGCTGGGCCGATTCTGGCCCTGGGCCTTGGCCGCCCTGTTGGTCTGCCTGCCGGCCGCGCTGCCGGGAGCGGTCACCACCATCACCTTTGCCGGCACGTTCGTGGATCGAACGAACGCCTCCGGGCCGATTTCCTACCACTTCGAGGCCGGAATCCAGTCGGCGGTGAACAACTTCGGCAATGTGCTGAACTACGCCGGCACCGTGCCCGCCAGCTCGCAGGCGGGCTGGATGGATCCGCAGGGCGTGCCCCTGCAGGGCGATGGACGCTATGCGGATTTCCGGCGCAGCAACGGCGCGTTTGTCCTCGGGGCCACCTACGCCCTTGCGCCCTCGCGGCCGGCGATCACGACGCCGCTTGGCAGCGTGCACTTCACGAACGGCCTCGCCGATGGCGCCTGGCTGGGCCGGGACGCTTCCGGCATCACGGCCAACACCGGCATCTGGGGCGCAACCCAGCTGGCCCAGCAGAATCCGCAGCGGCTCAAGACCATTGGCGATCCGATCCAGCTGGCCACCGGCGCCAGCACGGCGGAACGGACGCTGTTCTCGTTCTACGGCGCACGCAGCTGGCGTTTTGTCATCAGCTATAACTCCGTGCTGGCGGCCGGGCAGGGCTCACCTGGCGCGGTTGGCTACGGCTGGAGCCACTCCTTCGAAGCCCGCGTCAGTACTGCCGGGGTTAACCGGCTCCTGCAGTGGAACAACACCCAGCAGAACACCTTCGTGCCGAAGGCCGACACCCCCGGAAGCTTCGTGTCGACGGAGGATGCGGTGCGTCACGACCTGCTCGTGACGCAGCCCGACGGGGGCTGGATGCTGATCCGGGTTGACCAATCAAAGCTCATCTTCAACGCCGGTGGCCGCTTGGTCGAAGACCGGGATCCGCATGGGAGAAAGCTGCTGCTCGCCTACGATGGCAGTGGACGGATCGCGACGATCACCGACCCGGTTTCCGCCACCAAGCTGACCTTCACGTACGTGTTCGGCACGGCCCGCATTGACACGATCACGGATGCCACCGGCGGGGTGGTGTCATTCGGCTACACGTCCGGCCAGCTGCTCAACCGGATTGTGAACCAGGACGGCAAGCAGGTGATCTTTGCTTACAATGCGAATCGGGCGCTGCTGACTGTGACCGACCACGAGGGGGTCGTGGTGTCGTCGAACACCTACGATGCCGACGGCCGGGTCGTGTCGCAGGACGACGGAGTGGCGGGCAATCAGCCACTGGTCATGGCCTATGCCGAGCAGGGCCTGCCGGGTTACACCCTCTATGCGGCGTCCGACACGAACCGGACCACGCCCCTGCCGCTGCCGGTTCCCCAGCGCATCAGCATCACGCAGTTCACCAGTCTGGATGGCCGGACCATCAATTATGCCTACGGTCCGGATGGCCTGCTCAACTCGGCCACGGTCGGTGGCCAGACCACCACCGTGAATTATGACGCAGCCGGGTCGGTGGTGTCGGTGACCGATCCGGCGGGTCAGACCTCGCCGGTGACGCCGGGTATCACGGTGACGGCCACGGACCGGATTGGGCGTCCCGTGGTGTACCAGTTTGATCCCGCGCTCAACCTGGTCGCGCTCGAGGACGCGCTGCACCAGCGCACACGCTACACGTACGATGTGCAGAACAACCTGACGACGATCACGGATCCGCTGAACCGCGTGACGACCTTTGCCTATGACAGCGCGGGCAACCTGCTCACGGTGACGGACCCAGCCGGCTTTGTGACGACCCGCGCCTACGACAGCCGCAACAACCTGGTGGCCACGACGGATTCAGCGGGGCAGGTCACCACCCGCACCTACGACGCCAGCAACAATCTCATCGCGTTGACCGATGCCCAGGGCGCGACCACGGCCTGGACCTACGATGCCAATTCGCTGCCGCTCTCACAGACGCTCCCGCGCGGAGGGGTCTATCATTATGCCTACACGGCCGGGCGACTTTCCGAGGTGACGGATCCGGCCGGCGTGATCACGCGTTACGGCTACGACGCCAACGGCCGGATGCTTTATCAGGAGGACGGACTCGGGCACCGGACCACCTTCACCTATGATGCGATCGGTAATCAGTTGGCGGTCACGAACCCGCTCAATCAGACCACGACCTCCAGCTACGATCATCGCAACCGGCTCCGCAGTGTGACTGACGCGAGCGGAGCGACGACCGCCTTCGTCTACGATCTT
>Ga0265327_10005321_pt1 | contig 10786 bp, 12 predicted proteins | sample 41621metaG_FD_202089 | JGI IMG/M metagenome (GOLD analysis project Ga0265327, IMG submission 202089) | Rhizosphere microbial communities from Carex aquatilis grown in University of Washington, Seatle, WA, United States - 4-16-21 metaG | ecosystem: Host-associated > Plants > Roots > Rhizosphere... | reverse complement strand
CATGTTTCGAGAGACATATAACCCCGTTGGTTAAGATGGTGCTTAAGATTCTATTCTAAGTTTGTGATTGAGTGTCTGCTATCGGCCAATAACGGACGCTCGCCCTCCATAGTTTTACACCAGATTCCAATGTGTTTGCGTCCGTACTTGCTATTGATTATTATGCGGTTAGGGCAACACTTAACTGTAAGAAACTAAAAGAAAAACTGCATGATTACAACCAAATCTTCAATATTATTATACGGACGCGTGCGTCCGTATAATAACTGTTGGGCCTCAGAGCCGTTGCAATGAACAATGTCCGAGACTTGATAGCAACCGTTGGAGAGACCTACTTCAGGCTACACATAAATCAGCGGCTTTACGTAAATTCATTCGTGATTTTGGCGGCCTATCTTGCCGCAAGGCCGCTGCTCGGATCGGAAAATGCAAAAGGGCTCTTATTTCTTTTTCTCGCGTTCTGGGTCATCGCAATCACCCATGACCTTGTCTCGCTCTATAAGAAGGTTTACGAAACAGTACTGGGCAAGGCGCTTTTAGTGATTCTCTTCAGCCTTTGCGCGAACCTTGCTATCGTCCTGTCGAGCCAAGTCGTCAACGATATTGTTGGTATCGATCCGTCGAAATTCCCTCACACAATCGCTTTTCTTTCAATACTCACAATTCCGTTTTTTATCGCAGCTGGGTTTGGCATTCTCAGCATAGTGTTACTTCTCATCCTTCCGTTCTTCATGATGGTTCACTCGCTTCCCGACGAAAAGGCGAAGGCAGTCTTCTTTCCAGGGTTGGTTCCTAAGGAAACCATTCCCTATCCAAGAACTACGAGGCTCATTCAGTTGTTGAGCTTTGCTGTGTTTTGTGGCGTGGTGTACTCCGCGTCACAAAAGAGTGTCAAGAGTTACGAAACCTTTCTTACGGAAACCGCTCGGTCATTTTTATTTCAGTTCGAGATGTACCCAAAAGCACCTTGCTCAGTTAGCAGCGGAAGTCGTATTGCATTTCTTGGCGACGGGAAAATTCTCGTCGGTTCAATGAGCGGAGAGATCGTTAGCTTTAGGGTTCAGGAGTGCGGCGGTGGCGCATAGATACTGCGGCCCAACCCATCATTCGAGCGGACCTGCGCGAAAAGCCGCGCAGGCCGCTCAATTCAAACGTTAGAGCCCACATATGAACACCGAAGAATTCGATTATCTCTGGAAACATTTTGCGTTCAACGCCGAGCAGCGACTGAAAGCGTTTAACTTTTTCGTCGTCTTTTCGGTGTTCGCTAATGGTGGCGTATTTGCCGCCGTAGAGAAGTCTTCGCATGGTGCCGTATTCGCCCTCCTCGGCGGCTTTGTTGTCGTACTCTCATTAGTCTTCGCTGTAATCGATGTACGTAGTCAGAGTCTTCTTAAACTTGCCGTACCAGGGCTCAAAGAGTACGAAAAGCAATTTCCAGAGCACTCCCGCCTCTTTGCGCTTGACGCCAAGCGCCACACTGGCGTCCTCCGCTATACAGTGGCGTTCCGTGTCCTCTTTGGTATGCAGCTTGCCTTTGGTATAGGAACCATCTTCTATGGAATTGCCAAATGGGTCTAAACGGCGTGAGCTCTAACCCGTCCATCAAGCGGGACTTGCTATCGCAAGCCCCTTATGTCAAACGTTAGGTGTTAAAAAATGCCTTGGTTTAAATGTTTCATGGAAGGTGAAAATTTCCCAGGTCAGCTAATTGGTGAAACTTCTCCCATTGGTTTTTATACAACTCGTTTTATTGAGGCTAGCTCGCCCAATGAAGCTGAAAAGTTCGTACTCGAAAAACTTAAAACCGAAGAAGAGTTAACTCTTCCAACTGGCTCCGCGAAGCCAACGAATGCTAAAGTTTACTTTGAGCGTATTGAAGAGGTGCCAAGTCATGCCGTTGGCTCAAATGGTGGTTTTACTTTCTTTGTTATGGGTACATAAATTATGGTTTCCATTTCCAACTTGGGCACACCTAACCCATCATTCAAGCAGGACACGCTAAAGCGTGCCCCTTAATTCAAACGTTAGACGTAAAAATGATTACAGGTCGGAAGCTGGGGTGGGTGCTTTTACAAACCTATCTCTTTTGGTTCATAGTATCCCTCTTGAATTTCGATTTATTGAGTGGGCTGGCTATTCCCATTCTTGCGATCTTCTATGTGAAGTTTTTACCCTTTCTTGCGATTCCTATAGCTCTGTCCATTGTTGGCGTAGTGCTCATATCAAAGCGCTTCTCTCTCCGTACGCCGCTGATATTCAATCTTGTATTCCTTGGCCTATTGCTGCTCTTCGGCGGCTTGTTCAAGAATGCGCTTATTTGGTGGCATCTACGCGGTCATACACTACAGTGCGTTGATTACGGCTCCTTCGCCAAGTCAGCTTTAGTACCCGGCAAAAACTTCTTTGGAAACGGCATCTATGAAGAGGGAGGGAAAGTGTTCTTATGGAGCTATTCTGCTCTATCTTTCTATGAGGCAAGCCCCGATCTTGCGGTAAATTTCTCATGCAACAAGTAGCATGTCCAACCCATCATTCAAGCGGGACGGGCTAAAGCGCGCCCCTTATGTCCAACGTTGAGCGTCTGCTTTGGGTCGGAATCTGCCACCTGGCTAATGCCTGATCGAGGCGACGAGCAGTAACTTGATTATTAGGTTTCGGCACTAAATTCCCTAAAGTTTGGGTCTATACTTGCTATTAATAATTAACTTATAGAGAAAGAAATATGACCCCTCAGCAAATTGTAGGCTTGTCTGTTCGCCTTTTTTCTATCTGGCTATTCATTTATGCATTCCAAATTAATGGTTATATCAATGCATTAAATCAACAACCCGGAGCAGAACCAATTTCAATTCAATATCTAATAGTTGGTTTTGTTGCAGTTGTTGCAATACTTCTGTGGTTTTTTCCTATGTTGGTTGCTCACAAACTAATACCAAAAACTCAGTACCAAAACACTCTTAATGTCCCCACTCAAGAAGCTGTGCATGTGGCTTGCGTTATCCTTGCTTTATGGCTTTTCGTGGTTAAAGTTTTGCCAGCTGTCGCCTATTATCTACCACTGCTGATTATCATTTCTCGCCAACACCAATCAACACTAGATTATGAGCAATTTCACTTTATGAAAATTGCCCCGTTTGTTATTGAGTTTGTTGTCGCAAGTATTCTCATATTTAGGTCTCGTACAATCTCAAACTATTTATTAGCGCTAGAGAAGAATTCTTCTATTGAGTAATGTTTTTCTAACGTATCAGTAATGCGTGACGCAAAAGATGCCTGCAACATAATCGTTAAGTGTCCGCTTTGGGTCGGAAACAGACTGTTAACCAAATTTATCATTCAGAGTTTATGAATCTTTTCGTTAGGATTTAGTACATGCTTGAGGCTTTTTTCATATTCATGCCGCTGCTGTTTGCAATTATTGCCAGCCTCGTGGCTTGGCGTCGTCATACTCAGCATATAAACCTATTTTTCATTACCTCTTGCTTAACGATGCTTGGGTTACAAGGTATGGTTGCTCCCACCTCTTTTTCTTTGCTTCTACCCATTCAGGGCAGTGTCACAGTCATTGATAAAGCTGTTAGCCACAGCTTAATGCTGGCTACCGCACTGCAGGTAATCATTGGTTTCCCATTTTTATGGTGGTTATCAAATGCTTTCCGTAAAACCTAATAACTCATTCAAGCGGGACGCCTAACGGCGGCCCTTATTTCAAACGTTGAGCGTCTCCTTTGGGTCGTAAGTAGACTGTAAAACTATCCGTTTCACCACATCATTGATGCACCTTCCTTGTTGCTAAACGACTTGCCAAGCTCCAATTTAGAAGTCTCTCTTAGCCTCATTTTCATCAGTAAATCCTGATTATTTAGCGATACCCCTTAGGTAGTACCCCTTTAAGAGAATTTTGATTAAGCCCCTGTTTGGATAATGTGTTTGTGAAATTAACCTGCTAGGAGCTGCGTCAAAAATGGCTAGAAATTCAATTCTCAACGAAAGACATCGCGCCCTTGGATCCAAGCTGGATGGTGATACATGGAATGACATGCCTATCCCCTGGAGTTACAACACTGACGCCAATGATGAAGTGGTGGCAGTGCGCAGTGCTGCCGGTCTTTATGATGTATCCGCATTGAATATCGTCAACGTCAGCGGGCCAGATGCTGAGGCTGTACTGGATATGCTTGTGTGCAAGGATATCACCAAGCTTTTACCCGGCACATCAGTGCTGGCGGCAGAGGTGGATGAGACTGGTGCGCTGTGCGATGACATCATGATCATTCGCGATACTGCGACTGATTTCCGTCTATCGCATGGCAGTGGCAAGACCCCTGAAAATCTTAAAAAGTTGAGCGCAGGCAAGAATGTCAAAGTCGAGCCTGATCTTGATGTGCATATCCTTTCCCTGCAAGGTCCTAAATCACTCGCTATTCTGGCGCCGCATGTCAGTTTTGATCTTTCCAAATTGCCTTACTTCAAGCATGAAAAATCTGTTTTCTTCGGTAAGGATGTTGTGATTGCGCGTGGTGGTTACTCTGGTGAGCGTGGCTATGAGGTGTATTGCAAAGCCTGCGATGCTGTTGAGCTGTGGGACAAGATACTGGAAATCGGCAAGCCTTTCGGCACGATTGCAGCCTCATGGAATTCACTTGATCTGACTCGTGTGGAAGCTGCCTTGCTGTTCTTCCCGTTCGAGATGCCAGAAGGCGATACCACGCCGTGGGAAGTGAATATGGGCTGGGGCGTAGATTTGGACAAAAAGGGCGATTACATCGGCAAAGCTGCCGTGTTGGCATCTCGTGGCAAAGAACGTGTGAAACAGGCTGGCCTGATCTGCCGCAGTACAACGGCCGTTGAGGCGGGCGCAAAGATTCTTAAGGATGGTAAGGAAGTTGGTGTAGTTACAAGTGCAAGTTACAGCAAGTATCTGATGCTGTCGCTTGCGATGGTTCATCTCAAGCCGGAAGTTTCGGCGATCGGCACTGCATTGGAAGTCGCCGGCTCAAAGGGCAACGTGAAAGCTTATGTTGCCCCTACGCCCTTCTACGACCCTATGCGACTCCGCACTCATCCTCAAGATTAATTAACTAGCGTAATTAAATTTGAGAAATTAAGTCAGGAATCGAATTATGGAACGTGGATATTGGATCAGGAGTAAGCCGGTTTATTCGGCTTTGCTCTGGCAACAAAAAGCAACCGCACATCTGGTGATGGTTGAGGGTAGTGCGGGTGGATTGGCCGCAATCAAGCTTTTTCAGCAGATGCAGCCTTTGCAGCCGACTACTGTGATTTATGTGAAAGACAAGGTATCCGATGCAGATTACAGCGTCGCTTTGCGCAAGATAGTGCCAGATGATTTGCTGGTATTTGAAACCAAGGACGAGGCGATGATTGCGCTTCAAAAATACCTGCCGAACGCGCTGATGGGATTGCGCATTTATGTGGCTGGTTCTGAAAGATTCATGTGGTCTATCGCGCAAATAGCAGGCGAATATGGCATTGATGATGCAGATATTTATAAGGAGCTGACAGGAACACTGGCGCGCTCTGTTTACTGTGTGCATTGCAAAACCATCACCCATGAAGCGCATACCAACATCAAGAAATGTTGTGGCTGCGGCAAGATGCTGTTTGTGCGTGATCATTTCTCCCGCCTGATGGGTGCCTACATGGGCTTGATGGTGGATGCGGAATCTCCCGGTGTATTACCAGAAATCGAGGAGATCTACCCATGAGTATCATCAATGTAACAGTAGCAAACGTCGAACAAGTTACCCCGCTGGTTAAGCATTTCACGCTGGTAAAAGAGGACGGCAGCTTGTTCCCGGCATTTTCTGGAGGCAGCCACATTGTGGTGGCCATGAATATCAATGGTCGTGTGCATCGCAACCCTTATTCACTGATGGGTTCGCCTGAGGAAACCGGGGCTTACCACATCTCCGTACGCAAGCAGGAGAAGTCTCGTGGTGGCTCAGTGTTTATGCATGAGCAGATAAAGGTGGGTTCCAAGCTGCAAATCACATATCCGGTGAATCTTTTCGCGCTGGAGAAACGTGCTCGCAAGAACCTGTTGATTGCTGGCGGTATCGGTATCACGCCATTCATGTCGCAGATTGAGGACTTGAACAGGACAGGTGCCGCATACGAAATGCATTACGCGTACCGCTCGCCTGAGCATGGGGCTTTCAGCGACGAATTGTCTGCCAAGTGTGGCGACAAGTTTAAATGCTATGTCGAAAGCGATGGCGACACACTTGACTTTAAAGCGCTGCTCAGCAAGCAGCCTTTGGGGACTCATGTCTACGTCTGCGGCCCCCATCCCATGGTGGTTGCCTTGATAGAAACCGCCCGCGAGCTGGGCTGGCCAGAAAATAACATCCATAGCGAACAATTCTCTGCGCCTCCTTCTGGTGATGCTTTCAAACTGAAGCTCAGCAAATCCAATCTCGAAATCGTCGTGCCTTCAGAGATGAGCATGCTGGAAGCGATTGAGGCTGCTGGTGTGGATGCACCTTATCTTTGTCGCGGTGGTGCTTGTGGGCGCTGCGAGCTGGAAGTGCTGTGTACCGATGGCCCGTTGATCCATAACGATCACTATTTGACCGATGCGGAAAAAGCCGCTGGCAAAAAGATTATGCCTTGCGTTTCGCGTGCCAAATGCGATTTGTTAGAACTGAATATTTAGAGGGTTTGCCATGAATGTAGCGTTTAAAAAAGAGACTTTCCGGGATGATTATTCCTACGAGAATTCGCCAGAAGCTATCAAGCGTTTCCCGTTTCCATTCCCTGAAGATACCTATATGTATTCAGTGAATATCGAGCCACATACCAAGGGACCCAAAGGTTCAACCATTGAGTTTGCTTTCGATATTGATGAGCACTACGTGGCTGAGTGTGAAGACAAGGCCAAGACACTGGCACTTGATTCAAGCCGTTACCAGGCGTTGCCACACATGATGGATGCGCAGTGGGATTTTCTGGAATTGACCATGGATAGCTTATCTGCTGATTATCCAAAGCTGTTCACACTGACGAAAGACGGCAAGAACTGGACATGGGAAAACAAGCCCTTAGGCATCAAAACTTCCTTTGTATTTGGGGATAAAACTACGCTGGCCATGGAGCCATTTGAGTATATGTCACGTCAAGTTCAGGGTGACTTCGTGCTGCTGGATCAGCGTAACGGTACGCTCTATGCCGATGCTGGCTTTGTCACCAGCCAGGCTGACTGGTCGCTGGCCTTCGATGCGGGGATGGCTTGGCATGAGTGGCATGGCCCGGTACCTCAAGTCACCAAGCTGGGTGTGATGGACCGTGCGCTCAAATATCTGATGAACATTCAGCTAGGCAGCCCAGTACGCCGCCTTAACTGGACGATGACGATTAATCCAAGGCTGGATACTTCACCTGAAAACTATCCATTGTGGGGTGGTGATCGTAATAAGGTTACCCCCGATAACGTTGGTGATCTGGTGCATCTGCGAGTCGAATTGCAAAGCTTGTTTAGACTGCCGCGTAGCAATGGTCTTTTCTTCAGTATTCGCTGTTACCTGATCAGCATGGATGAATTGTCTACGTATCCACGCTGGGTAAAGCGTTTCCATCGTGTGTTGAAATCATTGCACTCTGACCTTGTTGAGTACAAAGGCTTAACCAAATTCCGAGATATGACAGTGCAGTGGTTATCCAGATTTGATGACGGAAAGCCTATGGATATAGGCACGCATCCTGAGTGATTTTTAAGCATAAGAGCAATAAAGATGTTGAGGTGGCAGGTAGTGGTTTTTAAAAATAGAAATAGTGTTATCGGGTGGGTACTTTTTAATTTTTAAGGGATGTAAATGATGAAAAAAACAAACAGTTTGTTATTAACTGGCTTGCTTGGCTGTACGCTGATGGGTGCGTTTTCAGCCCATGCTGAAGATGCCGCATTGCCAGCTGCAGAACCAGCATCACCGCATAGCTTTAGCGCCAATGTCGGCTTCTTTAGCGATTACGTGTTCCGTGGTATTTCATACACACGTGAACGTGGCGCGCTACAAGGTGGCTTCGATTATTCTCACTCTAGCGGTATCTATCTGGGCACATGGGCTTCAAATGTTCACAAGGATGCACTCTATGGCAATACGCTGGAAGTTGATCTGTACGGTGGTTATATCCACAAGTTCACAGATGACGTGAGCCTGAACGTCGGATTCCTGCAGTTCTTCTACCCAGATAGCGACAAGATCGCAGGTCAGTCAGCCAATACGACTGAATTGAATGCTGCTGTAACCTACAAATACCTGACCTTGAAGCATTCCTATGCTTTAACTGATTTCTTCGGATATAACACCAAGTCTATCGGTGGTCTGGCAGTTGGCAGCCATACTCTAGGCACAGGCGATACCAAGGGCACAGGCTACACTGAACTGAACTTGAATTATCCGCTGCCATACGAAGGCCTCAATCTGGCCCTGCACGTAGGCCATCAGGCAATCAAGAACTATTCGGCACTTAGCTACACCGATTTCCTGATCGGCGTGAATAAGGATTTCGCGATTGCAGGAAGCACTGGCTGGAATGCAGGTATCAACTACATTACAACTGATGCGACTGATAATTTCTATGCTGACTTGAGCGGCTGGAAGACTGGCGATGACAAGACAGTTGTTTACCTCAAGCGCACTTTCTAAGCATGTGTTTGAAGTAGCATGAAGCTTAAAAGGGCGCCTCGGCGCCCTTTATTGTTGAGTCACATACGTGAAGCAGCCGAGGATTAATCAGTGTCATCCTCAAGAAAAAGCTTTTGAAAACCCATGATGACTTCAGGTTGGTCCTGATTGGAAATGTCAGTGATGAAGCCCTCTAAAGCGAGTAATTCACCGGCACTTGAGAATACGCCTTTGCCTTGCTCCCACACCCATTTGGTATTGCCGGAGCGGGTGATGATGCGGTAGATGAGCTGGAATTTTTGCTGGCTACTGACTTTTCGGGCTACAGCATCTCGCGTGATGCCTCTGTCATCCTGATGGATGATGTGCATGTAAGAGAAATTGGGGTTGTTGATCATTTCATAAGGCTCGTAACCTGTGACATCAACGCAGCCATCGCTGACAAACTCGAAGCTCCAGTGTTTATCGTTTTTACAGCGGTAAATCATGCCAGGCGTGTTGTTGATGAGCGTGCTTAACAGGCGGCGGTTGGTACGCAAGCTGGCCTCGGTGACTTTCATATGGCTGATGTCGGTGAGTGTGCCGATCACACTTGAACGCTCGCCTTTGTATGCGGTGGTGTTCTTCGCACGTAACTCCACCCAATGCGAATCGCCATTGCGTGAGATCAGGCGCAGTTCAACCAGGGATTTATTGCGCTTGCCCTGAATGAGAGAATTGATGCGTGCTTCTGCTAAAGGTTTGTCTTCAGGATGTATGAAGGAAAGCAGGGATTTGTTCAAGCTATCCTGTACTTTGTAATCGAGTAACGCTTCCCAGGATTTATTCAGGAAGATGATTTGCTGGTTTACATTCAGGTGAAAAACGATCTGTTCGATTTGGTTGATCAGATGCTGGTAGTTCGATTGGTCGACATAATCGAGCTCCTTTGCCTTGTGTGAGGCGACTGATGAGAACTGCAGCAGATTGAGATCAGAGCCAGTATCCTGTTGCAATGGAGATAAAGAAATATGTGCCGGCAGTATGCTGCCATCCAGACAGAGTATGCGTAACTTCATCGTGTCTTTGTTTTCATTATCTTGTGCTGTTTGTGCAAATAACATGGCAAGATGTTGATGGTCACTTGGGTGGATGATGTTGGTGATCGGCATGCCTAGAATCTGATCATTCATGCCCAGCATGCCGAGCTCGGTGAGAAATGCCTTGTTGGCAAACATGACGTTATAACCATCGACGACGGCAGCCGGTGTCGATAAATTAGTGGAGACATCACTAGCCCAGTTGGTTTTATCTAGACTGGCTTTTTTGCGATTGGCAGATGTTCTGCTGGTCAGGATGGGATAGATTGCAATCATCAGGATCACCGACAATACGGTGGTTGCTGCGATAACCAATGCGGATAGGTGAATTTTAAAAGGGGCGTTGTCTACCCACCAGGAATTGAAAACGAGCATAAAAATAATGCTGAGCACAGCAGTGCTGAAAACATATAGGCTCATGAGCGAAAAAACCTTATATCGATAGTCCGAAAGTGTTGGAGTGAGTGTTGAGTATTGTTCCCAAATTTGATCAGATGATCAGTAATATCAAACAACTGGCAAAGCATACCCTTTATATGCGCCTTGTGATATTACTCTTTTGTATTACATTTTCCGTTGTCCTGATGCAGGCTGGCTCACTGTTTTTGCTCGATTATGTGCCCAGTAGCCATGCCGCAATTCAAACCGTATATCAGCAAAAGCAGTTCTGGCAGCATCAGCTGGATACTGCAGTTGGCAGGAATTTTAGAGGCTTTGATGCCTCGATTAGTCTGGTCGACCAGCATCATCTGAATACTATTGGTACTGAGCTTTCATGGCTGCAAACGCAAGATGATACCGAGCTGGCTAATGCATTACATGGTGTGTCAGTTGCGCAGAAGACTTTTGACCAATCTCGAAGTGACCATGACTCCTTGCAGCAGCAATTGCTTGCAGTTCAGCTTCTTGTTGATGCCTATGATGGTTTGGCCAAGAAGTTGCAGCGTGATGTGGAAATCAAGCAATCAGTCATTTCCTTATTGCAGCTAGTTAGCCTGTTTTTAATCATGAGTTGCCTAGGCGCGATTGCCTTTGGTGCGAGGCGATTACTGGTTG
>Ga0265327_10005320_pt1 | contig 10787 bp, 8 predicted proteins | sample 41621metaG_FD_202089 | JGI IMG/M metagenome (GOLD analysis project Ga0265327, IMG submission 202089) | Rhizosphere microbial communities from Carex aquatilis grown in University of Washington, Seatle, WA, United States - 4-16-21 metaG | ecosystem: Host-associated > Plants > Roots > Rhizosphere >... | reverse complement strand
TAGCCGCTAGTGATACTCTTGAGTTGATCGTAAAAATCAGTTAACAGATTAGCCAGTGGCGCCTCAAAGCTGACCAGTGCCAGCTGAGCATCGACGTATGACAAGTTTTTCTGGATACCGCGTTTACTGGCGATAAGCTGGATGACCGAGCCGACGTAATCTTTTGGCACGACGATTTCCCCAATCACCCAAGGCTCGCGGATTTCCAAAATTTTAGTTGGATCAGGCAAATCTGCCGCTGATTTGATATCTATTTCCTCACCACTGATTAGTGAGATTTCATAATCGGTAGACGGGTTGGTGACCACCAGTTCTAGGTCATACTCACGCTCCAGCCGTTCACGCACAATTTCCATGTGTAGCAATCCCAGAAACCCAACTCGAACGCCAAAGCCCAGTACGGGCGAATTCTCCGGTGTGAATTGCAATGCGGAATCACTAAGTGAAAGCTTTTCTATGGCATCCTTGAGCTCCTGATAAAATTCGTTGCTTTCCGGGAAAAAGCCGGCATAGACAAAGGGTTTCACCTCTTTATACCCCGGCAGTGCTGAAGTTGCAGGCCTACGGGCCAAAGTCACCGTATCTCCTACCCGCGCTTCACGCGTACTTTTAAGGTTAGTGACAATATAGCCGATTTCGCCGGTCTGAAGACTACCAAGCGCCGACATGTCTGGTTTGAGAGCACCGACTTCTAAAGCGATGCCCTCAGCAGCCGTCGCCATCATCTTTATCTGCTCGCCCTTTGGAAGCTGGCCGTCTACTGCTCTTACGTAGAGAATGACTCCACGGTAATCATCATAGTAGCTGTCAAAGATAAGCGCCCGCAGAGTATCACTTGTCGAGCCGGATGGAGCCGGTACCTGCGTGATGATTTCATCAAGCACTTTTTCGACACCTTCACCGGTTTTGGCGGAAATAAGTAAGATATCTTCTTTCTTGCATCCAAGCAGGCTGATAACTTCCGCACTAACCCGCTCTACATCGGCTGCCGGCAGATCAATCTTGTTAAGAACGGGGATAATCTTCAGGTCAGCTGCCAGTGCAAGGTATACATTGGCCAGCGTTTGGGCCTGGATACCTTGCGATGCGTCAACAATCAGCAGCGCACCCTCGCAAGCTTCCAGGCTTCTGGAAACCTCATAGCTAAAATCGACGTGTCCAGGCGTGTCGATAAGATTGAGCTGGTAGCCCTTATAGTCCATGCGTACAGGCTGCAGCTTAATGGTGATGCCCTTTTCACGCTCCAGGTCCATGCGGTCCAGTAGCTGGTTTTTCATCAGACGTTTTTCTACCGTCCCGGTCAACTCCAGCAACCGATCGGCCAAGGTACTTTTACCATGGTCGATATGCGCAATAATACAAAAGTTCCGTATGTGATCCTGCTTCATGTCCTCAGAAGTATAACAGAGGTCGTTACATTTAGAGACAAGGTCGCTTAGATCCGTACCGGTCGCAGGATGATACTCTTTGCCTTATTAACAACCGCGCGCGCTTCCTGCAGGCCAAAAAGCAGCGAAACGGATATATGCACCGCAAAGGTCACACCCGCTATCGCACCTATCCTAAGCCCAAGTGTAAGAAACCCACGGTCGCTCAACTCAAGGGGATATATCGAAACCATTATGAAAGCAGCCACCGCGCTAAAGCCTGTTACGGAAACGATACGCACGATTGAGCTCCAGAAATCCTTATTAAGCAGTGCTCGGTCGCGAAGGAACATGATACAAAACAATAGAATGACTTCAACGGCAGCAGTGATAGACTGCGCCAACGCCAGCCCTGCGATGCCGTAGGCATGTTCGCTAGCCAGATTAAACGCCAAGATGATGTTGAGGCCGATGGCGATCAATGACACAAACAGCGGCGTCTTGGTGTCCTTTTGGGCATAAAAGTAGCGAGAAACGATGGTGTAGATTATGCGGAAAAAGATAGCTGCTGCCAGGAAGCCGAATATCAATGAGACTTCCGGTGCCACATCACCGAAGAGCAGACGCGCCAGATAGCCGCGAGCAAAATACGAAACCACCACGACGGGCATGGCAATCCAAATCATCAAGTGTAACACCTTGAAAAAGTCCCTATGGAAAAGGTCAGGACGATTCTGAGAAAGCCGGTCCGCCAGCCGCGGAAAGGCGGCAGTTGCGATAGCAGTTCCAAACAGCATCACCGGCACATTCTGCAAGGTTGTCGCAAAGTTGTAGTAGGTGACCGGACCATCACCGAGAGCCTTAGCCCGGTTGGTCTCCACAATGCTGTTGATCGAGTCTACCCCTTGGTCGATCGAACGGGCTGGCAAAGTACGCATAACTTGTATGAAATCGCTCGATGCAGCCCGGATGCGCGGACTATATTTGAATCCAAGCCCCCACAGCCCCAGTGATGCCACGAATAATTGCGCAAATGCTCCAATCATCGAGCCGACGCCAAGACCGACGATACCCAGATTGTTTTTGAACAGGTAGACACTAAAGATTATCGCCAGGTTGTAGAATAGCGGCGCTACCGCAAAGAAGAAAAACCGGCCGAATGTTTGTTGGACACTGGTAATAATACCCGACAGAGTAAACAACAAAGGGTTCAATGCCGCTAATCGCATGATTTCTGTCGCTTGCTTGAGCTGAGTAGGCGTTAGTCCCGGCGCAACGATATAGTGCAATAACGGCTGTGCGAAAACGAAAACAAACACAGCCACAATTAGCATGATAACTGCCAACATATTCAGCAGACTACTGGTAACATCCCACATGGCCTTTTTGTTCCCTTGCCGAAGTCTGTCGGATAAGACGGGTACGAATGCGACACTCAATACTCCTGCAGAAATGGTGTAGAAGAAGAAGTCTGGTATCTGGAATGCTGCGAAAAATGCATCGGTGCTTCCTGGATTAACCTGTGCGAAGTTGGTACTGATCAGACGGTTTCGGAAAAACCCTAGCATCTGCCCCGCTAGCGCTACGACTATCAAAAGTATCGTCGCATTGCCGAACGAAGCACGCTTATTCACTTTACTGAGCCATTTACTTTTTGCCACTATAGACCTCGGGCCAGATTACACACAGCTCGACAATGAGCTTCAAACATATGTCTAGATAAGACTTTTAAATGGAAACTGACGAAATGCATTCACCGTCTATTATAGATTCAAAACCGTCCGCCGCCCACCCCTAAATTCATGCTTTTTGTAACTGTCCGTACGTAACGGTTGTGCGCTCAAAACTTGCCCGCGTGGCGTGTTCTACCTGCTTGACCCCCATTGCCTGGCAGGTATCTGCACAAGCGTAGAGAGTGAGTCTTCCTAGGGATTCCGATAGATTTAGTACAGCGACTACTCCGTGCAGTTCAGACGGGTCGGTGTGATTTGGTATCTGTGCCGGCTTGTTTTCCTCGCCATGCATATAATTAATCCCTACGCGATTAATCTGCCAACTCGTCAGTGGCATAGGGCCTGCTTCAGCTGCAGTTCGCAGCTGAAGCTCAACCGCCCTTCCCGCACTATAGATAGCGGGCACCATCATTCGCGCCGACAAAAGTAATTCCTTCAGTCCTTGCGGTCGCGCAAATAGGGTGGCTCTCTCTGTTCTTTCCCACTCAGGGATAGTTCGACGTATTATTTGTGGAACAAGGCGCGCTTCGGCGCGCAGCCGTTGTAGTTGTTTATCATCAAAACTGGTCTCTATCTCAGCTTTTCCGCTTCGAACGAGATCGGGTACATATTCGGCCATATCAAATCGCCCTTCCCACTCAGAAAGTAATCTATTGGCGTTCATTATATGTACCTAATACAGTGCAGCGCTTTTGGGTAAAGTGGTGCCCTTCAAGACTTCCAGGACTTCAGCCGCTTCGACAGTTTCTTTTTCAAGCAAACGGTCTTTAAGTACGTTCAATTTGTCGATGTTGGCACGGATGACTTCCCGAGCACGATGCGATGCCTCGATAATCAGGCTTTCGACTTCATCGTCGATTACCTTGGCTGTCTCGTCAGAGTATTGACGCTCGTGAACTAAACGCTCCATCATCATACCTTCGTCAGTATGAAAGACTTGGTCGCGAAGCTTCTTGCCCATGCCCTGGTTGACAACCATCTCTCTGGCCAGCTCCGAAGCTTTCTGTAAGTCATTACCAGCACCGGTCGTAACTCGGTCCGGGCCATACACGACTTCTTCAGCTACGCGTCCGCCCAGCATTCGCGCCAGTACGTCTTTGTATTCAATGATTGAGTGATAGCTCTTGTCTTCGGGCGGAATAAACCAAGTGACGCCGCCCGTACCGCCGCGCGGGATGATGGTGACTTTATGTACCGTATCGCTATCTGGCAACACATGTCCGACGATAGCGTGGCCGGCTTCATGATAAGCCGTCAATTCCTTTTCTTTCTCGCTCATTACTTTGCTCTTGCGCTCTGGGCCGATAGCAACCTTCTCAAAGGCATCGGTAACATCCTGGTTGGTAATCTGGTGTCGATTGTGTCGAGCGGCGATAATAGCGGCCTCATTGGCGATATTCGATAGGTCTGCGCCCGAGGAGCCAGCGGTCTTGGCAGCCAACGCATCGAGGTCGACATCTTTGCCAATCGGCTTCTTGGCAAAGTGTATCTTGAGAATCATCTCGCGGTCTTTGCGGTCAGGCAGACCGATATTGACACGTCGATCGAAACGCCCCGGACGAAGCAGCGCCGGGTCAAGTACATCTGCACGGTTGGTTGCAGCCACGACTATGACCGTCGTTCCTTGCTCGAAACCGTCCATCTCTACCAGGATCTGGTTAAGCGTCTGTTCGCGCTCGTCATGCCCACCACCCATTCCAGAGCCGCGCTTGCGGCCGACAGCATCAATCTCATCGATAAAGATGATGCAGGGGGAGTTCTTCTTAGCCTTGGCGAAGAGGTCTCGCACACGCGAAGCACCGACACCAACGAACATTTCCACGAATTCAGATCCGGAGATGCTGAAGAATGGCACATTGGCCTCGCCTGCTACAGCCCGCGCCATCATGGTCTTGCCCGTACCCGGGGGCCCTACCAGCAGAACGCCTTTTGGAATCTTGGCCCCCACCGATTCGAATTTCTTCGGGAATTTCAGAAACTCAACCACCTCCTCAAGGTCTTGCTTGGCCTCTTCAGCCCCTGCTACATCCTTGAACACCACCTTATCCTTTTCGTTGCCGTACAGCCGAGCCTTACTCTTACCGAAGCTCATAGCTTGATTACCCTGGCCTTGTGCGCTACGGAGCATGAAGTACAGCACCAGGCTTATAAGAAGGACCGGTATGATAGCGCTGCCGAAAGTCAGCCAGATATTGCCGCTGTTCGAGGCTGGTTTCACATCGACGGTGACATCCCGATTGGTGAGACCCTGTTCGTAAATACTAGAGCCATCCTCTTTCTGTGATTTTTCGGTTGGCTTGTCTTCGCCCTTATCAGTGATTGTCAGCGTATTGCCCTGGATTGTAATCTGCTTGATCTGTCCGGCATTTGCCCGGCGAATAACATCAGAGAAAGGCGTCGATTTCAACGACGATGGCTGTCCGAGCGCCGCAAAGATTATTAGACCAATTAGAATAATTAGCGCAACGAAACCAAAGTTTTTCGCATTTCGGCGCTTGTTATTCCCGTCACCAGAACCAAAAGGTTTTTTATCCATATAACTACTCTATTATACAGTGTGGTATTTCAGAATACTAGCGGTCTCGTGCCACGAGTGCTAAATGGGCTTTCGACACCTTTAGAACATACTTATTATCTACATCTGTCTGCTTACCTGGCTGAAATGTTTTGGCAGCTACGACCAGCTTCTCTAGCAGCTTTTTACTGACATCATTGCCTGCGCCTCGCAGACGCAACCAGCTAGCCATCGTATCCCGCGCTACTGCATGCGGTAGCATGATGAACCAGTGGCGATCCAGCACATCCTTGGCAGGGTGTATGTGCAGATGATTGATTAATGCATGGTCGATATCTTGGTTGAGCGAACGCAGCGTTTCAATATGCTCCAGGAACCGCTGACGATCCGCAGGACTGAAGCGGGGTAGGATTTTGTGGCGCACGTAATTACGCAGGTATTTGATATCTTGGTTGGTGCTGTCCTCACACCACGACAAACCTTTTTCCTCGGCATAGGCTTTAATCTGCTGTTTGGAAAGATGAAGTAAAGGCCGGCGCACATCATCCGTATCCGCCAGCGATGTCATGCCTCGCCGACCCGTCCCGCGGAGCATATTTATTATAGCCGTCTCTAGCATATCGTCTTGGTGATGCGCCGTAATGATAGCCTCTGCATTTGCGGCCAAGCGGACCTTGTGCAGAAAATCATAGCGCGCTTGCCGGGCCGCCGCTTCGCCAGCATTCAGGCCTAAACGCCCCTCATCGTACACGAACTGCAGGTCATATTCGGCTGCTGTTTGCTGCACAAATCGTCTATCTAGGGCTGATTCTTTACGGATACCATGATCAAAATGAGCCACTACTAGCTGCAGATCAGGCAGGTCTTTGAGAATATCAAGCAAAACCATCGAGTCAACCCCACCCGATACCGCCACTACATATCTGCCCGGCTCGATATTCACATCCATCACTTCTAATCATAGCAGTCTAGAAAAGATAGACTAAACATGCTATATTTACCCCTGTTCTTTCGAAGCGCCAAAATACCAAACCAAGACGAAGTCTGTTTGGAATTTTGAGAGAAGACGGCTTGGCGTGATGACAAGAAGAACCAAGCAAACTTGTTTTGTTGGCAGTTCGGTCGTCATGGCATCATACGTTGACGGTACGGCAGGGTAGCTCAGTTGGTTAGAGCACAGGACTCATAAGCCTGGGGTCGCGAGTTCAAATCTCGCCCCTGCTACCAAATTAGAATCATGGCCTCCTTTTGGGAGGTCTTTTTCATGCCTAACACTTAGTCTTGATGTACACCGACAACCAGCAACCAGGCTCCAGTTATCATGTAACAGGTGTTTATCACCAATGCTATGGCGGCAATATATAGGCCGGAAATAGAGCCGGCTATCAGTATGGCTGCCCCTATAATTTCAATCAGATATAAACAGGTGCCGCTGATGGTACGGGAAAGACTTGCTGGATTTCCCGATCTAGAAGCTCGCACGTACCCGCTGACGTAAATCACCGCTGCGAAAAACGAGACAACTAGTAGCTCTGCGCCGACTGCCTTATGCCCTTGTCCGCCCATCATCACGAAAGCACAACGCATAAATACCGCCGCCAGCCCCGTCAGTGTGCCTATTGCACGGTAGCGATGCGTAGTGTCGACAGCAATAACTTTGAGGTTGAGCGACAAAGCCACAAACACCAGACCGGTCAGAGTCACCGCGCCCGTACCGACAAGCAGGAAGAAATTATTCCATAGCTCGGGCTTATATATGTCAGCAATCATCCAGGTTATTGTATCAACTTAAGAGCCGGACAAACCACTATATAACAAGGTCCTCGTAGAATCCCACGAGGACTTTTGATTTACACTGTTATAGCAATCCGGATGCGCTTTTGAAGCTTCGGCGTGATACGCACATATCTAGTGCGCCTTGGCCGAGGCGTGATATCTTGTATCACCATCTCTGTACCTTACCTTTCTGTTTTACCTTTTAGTATGTCTACGCGAACAGTTCGTCCATTGCTAGGATCTGTTCGTTTGTAGTTGGCAATAATTCGTATGCCATGTCGGCCACGAGTGTTTCCATATTGTTTTTCTCCGCTTATTTTGGTGAATTTTTGTTTGTGATCACGTAAATACTATTATACATTTTTTTGCTATTTTGTCAATATTTATATACATAATCACTTCCCTTCTCACTACAACTGTGTTTTAATAACGCTTGCAGGGTTCTTATTAAGTTCTAGGCTCGAAGATACGAAGCGTTTCTTGATCGATTACACGAGAAGTAAACCGTTCGATACATTCAGCAAGACAGTTACGTAAGAAGGTCGACCTCGCGTATTTAAATCAAGGAACAATTACATGTACAAACTATTTGTAGGCGGCTTGCCGTTTTCAACTACTGATGAGGAAATGAGCGAATTATTCGCAGCTCACGGTACGGTTGCATCAGCTGTCGTGGTCAAAGACCGCGAAACTGGCCGCAGCAAGGGTTTTGGCTTCGTCGAATTCGAAAACGATGACGAAGGCAAGGCTGCTGAAAAAGCTTTGAATGGTAGTGACCTCGGTGGCCGTAGCATTACGGTTAACGAAGCACGTCCAAAAGAAGATCGTCCTCGCCGAGACTTCGGTGGCGACCGTCAGCGCAGCTGGTAATTTTTTACCACTGTTCTTCAAAAAGCTCTCCTTCTGAAGGAGAGCTTTTAATTTTAGTCTAATGAACCTGTTCTGCTCAGGCGCAAAACGACGAAACCAAGTATGACGATGTTTACCGCTATCCACGTCCAGCGCCATATCCCCTTATGCAGATCGGTGCCAATCATGATGCTATGGAAAAATATAGCCAAGATGACGATGTAACTCATAAGGTGCGTCCACTTCCACAGCTTTGGACTGCCCGACATAATGCTGGTTATTGAAGTGAGTACAATAGCCGCGACAAGATAGAGCGAAATCACGCCCAGTGCTACACCGAAGGAGCCAAAAGAGATACCAAGTAGCTTGACATGTTTATACTGAGAGGCGAAGGGTACGAGTACTTGAACAATGTTAAACGAGATAAATTTATCAAATAGTAGCGACAGTACATGGACCGTCACCGCAATGGCGAAGGCAATGCCCAGCGTGCGGTGATTTGCCCAAGCTTTGAGCGGCTCCATAAACTTGAACTGATAGCCGGTAAAAATACTGATCCCAGTTATCATCAGAACCACGAGGAGAGCTGCTGCTATAAGCCCAGAAGCTCTTGTTACATACCAAGGCCAGCTAGTTGTCAGTCGTCCAGCAACATCAACTGCAAAATTAAGCCGCTCAAACATGTACTAGCCTCTTGCCGTGTATTTTGATAGCCACCCCCTCGCCATTTGCTGTCTGGACCATAACATCTTTTATGCCGTGAGTCTTCATGAACTGCACATATTTATTCGTGCCAAGTGTCACGATGCAAGAAGCGTAGACATCGGCTAACACGCCATTCGGCATGCAAACGGTAGCTGTCAGTATGTCGGTCAAAGCCGGCTCACCAGTGGAGGGATCGATGATATGATGCCAGGCTTTATTGTGCTGAATGCCCTTCCGTTTAGTCACACCGGATGTTGCGATTGCCAACTGCTGATTCGCGGGCACAGTCACGGTCGCGACGGTCTTTGATACATCAATGGCGTTTGGGATGTCGATCTCCCACGCTTCGCTTTCTCCCATACTGCCGTTCACTAGGATGTCGCCACCGAGCGAAATCCAGTAGTTGCCGGTCTTGTGCTTCGCCAGCAAACTGCCAAGTAGGTCCAGCAAATACCCTTTGCCAATACCGCCGGAATCTAATGCAGTATCGCCTGGAATTCGTGCGGTCGCCGAACCTATTTCTAGAGAGTCAGGGCTCGCAACGTGCCGATTGCTATAGTCTGGACCGGCTCTTTTGGCATCTGCTAATGAGTGCTTGTATCCAGCTCGCTGTAAGGCCGGAAGTATGAATGGATTGAAGAGATTATCGGTTTTCTGTGCTAGCTGCTTAGAACGTACTAAAAATTGTTTGAAATCATCGGTAACGGGGACATTTTCACCTGCCCGCTCATTAAACCTCGATAATTCGCTATCGGACAAAAAGCGGCTGTACGCCTGGTCGAAGCTGTAGATTGTTTGCCATAATTCATCAAAGATTGGTTGTGCTTGACGAAGCGACTTTTCAATCGCGAGCGTGATGACCGCCTGCGAGCCAAGGGCCTGATTGGTTTGTTGATAAATACTCATTACGAAACGTTTGAAACTGGCCTTTGGTATGTCTGGGTTGTAGTTGGCGGAACGTACTGCGTAGTCGGCTGTTGTGTACTCGTATCATTGGTTGTTGAAGTATCCGAGGTCGAAGACGAATCACTGGAAGACTGATTACTTGTATCTATTGTGGGAGTAGTCGTGCTTGAGTTCGATGAGCTAGTCGACTGTGCTGCGGGCGTGGCGGGGGAAGCTGCAGCAGCAGTGTGCCATAGATCTGTCCCAAAAATTACTGACATAACTACCACAAAACCAATAGCCGAAACGCCATACACCGAAGAAAGTTTTCGGGCAGCCATTCCAACGCCCGTTTCGTGCGCGGCATGTGCCTGTATGAAACTTTCCATGTTGATCCGCCAATCCGGCGTTCCATGGCTGCGCAAAGTACCTGCCACTGCATCCATAAAGCCCTGAGGACCACATAGAAAGAAGCTGGTGCTTTCGTAATCACCACCCGCTGCTTGCTCAATCAATTCAGGCGTAATGCGTCCTGATCTCGCATGGCCCGCCAAGCGGTCTGTCGGCCCGTCAGTGATAACAAAAACTACTTTCAGATGGGGGTTGTTTTGCTCAAGCTCGAGAAGCTCGCGGGCTAATGGCACATCGTTCTGACTGCGGCAGCTATAAAGTAATAACGTTGGATTGGTAATCCCATCTTGCGTCAATGCGTTGATGATACTGTAAATCGGTGTTATGCCGATACCGCCGGCCACCATTACAGATTTTGTGTCATATTTTGGATCGTAAAAGAACTGTCCGAACGGTCCCTCAATATAAACTTCAGACTGAGTCGCCAGCTGGCTGAAGGCAGTCGTAAATTTACCTTCAACACGTATACCAAGTTGTAGCATTCCGTCACCATTTGGCGTGTTGACTACTGAAAAACAGCGCGCCGGCGTTGGTCGGCCGTGTCGC
>Ga0265327_10005319_pt1 | contig 10789 bp, 6 predicted proteins | sample 41621metaG_FD_202089 | JGI IMG/M metagenome (GOLD analysis project Ga0265327, IMG submission 202089) | Rhizosphere microbial communities from Carex aquatilis grown in University of Washington, Seatle, WA, United States - 4-16-21 metaG | ecosystem: Host-associated > Plants > Roots > Rhizosphere >... | reverse complement strand
GGACCCTGCTGCTCGGCGATTCCCGCTTCGACCGCTGGCGTTACGGCGGCGATGCCGCAGCACTGTCGGAGGTTGAGCGCGCCGGCTATGCGCTCTTCACCGGCAAGGCGGGCTGTGCCGCCTGCCATCCGGCCGGCGACAAATCAGCCCTGTTCACCGATCATCTGTTTCACGATACCGGCATCGCCTATGCGGGAACGACGGGAAGCCGCGTGAAGGACTTTGCCGTCCGCCTTGCGGATGGGCAGACGGCAAGGCTCAGCCTTGACGATATAAAATCCATCAGCGCGCCGCGCCCGAACGATCTCGGACGCTTCGAGATCACGCGCGACCCGGCGGACCGCTGGGCCTTCAAGACCCCGAGCCTGCGCAATGTCGCCCTCACCGGCCCCTATATGCATGATGGCTCGCTATCGACGCTGGCCGATATCGTCGAATTCTACGATGCGGGCGGCGGCGCCAGCCCCAACAAAAGCAGCCTGCTCAAGCCCCTGCATCTGACGCCGGACGAGAAACAGGCGCTGGTTTCCTTCCTTGAAGCCTTGACGGGAAATCGCATGGTCAAAAGCCCGGCGCCTTAAGGGCGAAGGAGTTTCTCGATCTCGGGGGCGACGCGCCCGACGATGACGGCAACGCCGCGCGCATTGGGGTGGAGCCCGTCCGGCTGGTTCAATTCCTTGTCCCCCGCGACCCCTTCGAGGAAAAAGGGATAGAGCGGCACCGCGTATTTCTCGGCAAGGTTCGGAAAGATCGCGTCGAATTCAAGCTGGTAGTCCCGCCCCCAATTGGCCGGCGCTTTCATGCCGAGGAGGAGCGCCGGCAGGCCCATTTCGCGCAGCCGCGCCAGGATGCGGTCGAGATTGGCGCGGGCCACGCCGGGATCGATGCCGCGCAAGGCATCATTGGCACCGAGCTCGACCAGGACCAGATCCGGCTTCTGGGTCAGTGACCAGCCGAGCCGCGCCAAGCCGCCGGAAGTAGTATCGCCGGAGACCCCGGCATTGACGATCTCCACCGCGATTCCGTCGGCCTGAAGCCGCTGTTGCAGGCGGACCGGAAAGGAATCTTCCTCCCGAACTCCAAATCCGGCGGTAAGGCTGTCGCCGAAGGCGAGAATGCGCCAGGGATGGGGATCGGCACCGGCGCTTTTCCCTATAAGAAGCAGCGTTGCCACTCCGATGGCCTTGAGAAGCCACTGGCTTCGCCGATTTGAAGGGGAGCCGTTCGCAGCCACGCCTTCCCTGACCGATCTCAATCCTTTATGCATGTTGGGCAATGATCTCTCTTCATGATGTACATCTTACACTGGCGAGCCGCGCCGGCCCCGTCAATGTCCTGCGCGGGGTGAGCCTGACGGTGGAGGACGGCGAGACCGTCGCCGTGGTCGGGCCTTCGGGCTCGGGGAAATCGAGTCTGCTCATGGTTGTGGGCGGGCTGGAGCGGCCAAGCGCCGGCAGCGTCGCCGTGGCCGGGGTGGATCTAGGCCGGCTCGACCAGGACGGGCTCGCGCGTTTCCGCCGCGACCGGGTCGGTATCGTCTTCCAATCCTTCCGGCTGGTTCCGACCATGACGGCGCTCGAAAACGTCGCCCTGCCGCTGGAGCTTGCCGGACGGCGAGACGCCTTCGCCGCCGCTGCCGCCGCGATCGAGGCTGTGGGCCTCTCCCATCGGGCGCAGCACTATCCGGCGCAGCTTTCGGGCGGGGAGCAACAGCGGGTGGCGATCGCCCGCGCTTTCGCGCCGGAGCCGGCGCTGCTTTTGGCCGACGAACCGACCGGCAATCTCGACGGCGCCACCGGCGCGCTGGTGATCGATTTGCTTTTCGGCCTGCGCGCCCGTTTCGGCACGACGCTGCTTCTGGTCACCCATGATCCGGTCCTGGCCGGGCGCTGTGCCCGCCAGCTCCGCATGACCGACGGTATGCTGTGATGGCACTTCTCATTTTGGCGGAGGGATCTGTGCTGCACAGGCATCCTGCGTCCTTCGAGACGCGGCTAAGAGAGCCGCTCCTCAGGATGAGGAATATAGTTCATGGCATTGAGAAAAGTCCTCATCCTGAGGAGGCCCCCTTGAGGGCCGTCTCGAAGGACGCGCCACCGATGTCCAGCCCGGCGCCAAATGAGAAATGCTGACGCTATGACCGGGGCCACCTTCAAGCTGGCTTGGCGGCTCGCGCGCCGCGAGATGCGGGGCGGGCTGGCCAGGTTCGGCATCTTCCTGGCCTGTCTCTTTCTCGGTGTGGCCGCCATTGCCGGAGTGGGCTCGGTGGGAGCATCGGTGCTGGCTGGGCTTCATGGCGACGCTAGGCAGCTTCTCGGCGGCGATGTCGAGGCGAGGCTGGCCAACCGCGCGGCGACGCCGGAGGAACAGCACTTCCTCGCCGAAAGCGGGACGCTTTCCGCCGTCACCACCCTTCACGCCACGGCGCGTGGCATCGATGGCGACAAGCGCAGCCTCGTCGAGGTGAAGGCGGTGGATGGCCCCTATCCGCTTTACGGCAAGCTTGATTTCGGCCCCCTTGATCTCAAGCCGGCAGACATCCTCGGGTTCCGTGACGGCTATTGGGGGGCGGCGGTGGCGCCGCCATTATTGGCGCGGCTTGGCCTCGGCATTGGCGGGCATATCCGGATCGGCGACGGCGAATTCGTGCTGCGCGCGACGGCCGGTTCCGAGCCGGATCAGGGTGGCGAGGTCTTCGCCCTGGGCCCCAAGGTAATGATCGCCGAGGCCGCGCTCGATCAGGCCGGACTCGACCGCCCTGGGATCCTCCGCGCCCATTCCTACCGGGTGCGCCTTCCGCCCGGCATGGATGCCGGCGCGTGGGAGGATGAGGCACGGCGCCGCTTTCCCGATGCGGGCTGGCGCCTCCGCGACTATACCGGCGCCACGCCGGCCCTGGAACGCTTCGTCGGGCGGATCAGCCTGTTCCTCACCGTGATCGCACTTTCGGTCCTGCTCATCGGCGGCATCGGCATCGGCAACGCCGTGCGGGCCTATCTGGCGGGCAAGACCGATACCATCGCCACGCTGAAATGCCTCGGTGCTCCGGGCGGGCTGATCTTCCGCATCTATCTCTTCCAGATCCTGGCGCTGGCGGCGCTGGGGATCGGCGCCGGACTGCTGGCCGGGGGCGGCGCACCCCTCTTCCTGGCCGGAACCTTGTCCGGATTGCTGTCCGTCCCGGTCGAGGCGGGGCTTTATCCGGGAAAGCTGGCGCTGGCCGCGGCTTTCGGGCTGCTGGTCACATTGGTCTTCACGCTCTGGCCGCTGCTGCGCGCCCGCGCGATCTATCCGTCGCAGCTTATCCGCAGCCTCGTGGTGCCCGCGCCGTTGCTCCTGAACAAGGGCGAAGTTCTCCTGATCGGCGCGCCGGTCGTGGCGCTTCTGCTTCTGGCGCTGCTGGCGGCGGATGATCGCCGTCTAGCCGCCGGCTTCATCCTCGGCGGCGCCGTCACCGCCGGGATTTTCCGGCTGGCGATCGCCGCCGTGTCGGCATTCTCGCGGCGGATGGGGCATGTGGGGCCGCGCTTGCGGCTGGCGCTGGCGGGGCTGCATCGTCCGGGCGGGCCGGCGGGGAGCATCATCCTGTCGCTCGGCATCGGCCTCACCCTGCTGGTGACGGTGGCCCTGGTGGAGAGCAGTTTGCTGCGCGATCTCGGCGAGAATGTCCCGGCGGCGGCGCCCAGCCATTTCTTTCTCAATATCGAGCCGGATCAGCTTGGCGCCTTCCATGAGCTGGCGGCGGCGACGCCGGGCGTTTCCGGTTTCGAGGCGGTGCCGAGCCTCAGGGGCCGCATCACCCGGATCGGCGGCACCCCGGTGTCGGAGGCCAATGTCGCGCCGGAAGCGCGCTGGGCGGTGGAGGGCGACCGCGGCATCACCTGGTCGGTGCCGATCCCGAAGGGCTCGCATGTCGTGGCCGGGGATTGGTGGCCGGAGGACTATGCGGGGCCGCCGCTCATCTCCTTCGACGAGGCCCTGGCGCGAGGCATGGGGCTGGTGCCGGGCGATATGCTCGGCGTCAATGTGCTGGGGCGGGAGATTACGGCGCGGATCGCCAATCTCCGCGCTATCGACTGGTCGAGCTTCGGCATCAATTTCGCCATCGTCTTCGCGCCGGGCGTGCTCGAAGACGCGCCGCAGACGCTGATTGCCACCGTGCAGGCCGCACCGGAAGCCGAGGAGAAATTGGAACGCGATGTCGCGGCGGCGTATCCCAGCGTCACCACGATCCGCGTCAAGGAGGCCCTGGCCACGGCCTCCCGCATCCTCTCCCATATCGCCGGCGCCATCCAGGCCGCCTCGTCGGTGACGCTTCTGGCCGGCGGGCTGGTCCTGGCCGGCGCCATCGCCGCCGATCACCGCCGCCGCCTCGCCGAGGCGGTGATGCTGAAGGTGCTGGGCGCGACGCGCGGCGATATCACCCGCATCCATCTGATCGAATTCGGAATCCTGGCACTGGTTGGCGCCACGGTAGCGGTGCTGCTCGGCACGCTGGGCGCCTGGGTTCTGGTGACCACGCTCCTGCATGGCGGCTTTGTTTTCGAGCCCTGGGCGGTGGCCGGGACGGTGCTTCCGGTCGTCCTGCTGGCCGTCGCCGCCGGTGTCGCCGGCACCTGGCGGACGAATGCCGCCGATCCGGCGCGGCTCCTGCGGGAATTGGGCTGAGAGGATAACGCCTCCCATTCTTGTGTACAGCAATTCTAATTTTGACCCGTCATTCGGCAATGGGCTGGACAGCCGTGGTGCGTCCTTCGAGACGGCCCTCAAGGGGGCCTCGTCAGGATGAGGAACTTTCTCAATGCCATCAACGATCTACCTCATCCTGAGGAGCGGCCCTCTTGGCCGCGTCTCGAAGGACGCCTTATGCCTGTGCAGCGAGGACGGGCGCTGGCATTGGCCAAAATGAGAATTGCTGTCTTGCGCGGCCCATTCTTGCGCGGGGGGCGCTCCGCCGATACCCTCCGCGCAACCTTGAAACGGAGGTAATTTTCCCGTGACCTCACCGCATGCCGAACTCGATAGGCTGAAGCCCCCCGAACGCGCCGTCCTGCGTCTGAAGGCGCTGATCGGTCCGGGGCCGGGAACCGGCAAGACCGTGTTCATGGATTGCCTCAACCGTTCGCGCCTCGCCACGCCGGCATGGACGACCAAAACCCTCACTTCCGCGCTGGAAGATTTGCGGAAGAAGGGGCTGCTCGACGAGGAACTGGCTTGTTCGCCCGAGATTATGCACCCTCTGGCGGTCGAGGCCCTCGCTTCACCCGAAGGCCCGGCGATGATCGAGGCGATCCGGGCGATCTGGCCGCCCGATGATCCGCGCCGCTATTACGATTCCAGGCTGATGGAGGCCAATACCTTCCGCTGGATGCGCTTGGCCGTCCTGCTCAATGACGAAGCCGAGTTCAAGCGGATGTCCGAGTTGCGCGGCCGATGGAGCCACCATTCCGCCTCGGTGATCGAACAGGCATTCGCCGGGATTCCCGTGGGAGCGGCGTGGCTGGCCTCGCGCACGCCGTCTTTTCAATTCGCCATCCTCTCCGCCAAGGCCGACCGGCTGATCGCCACCGGGATCGCTGCATCGGATTACGGCGAGCTGATGGAATATTGCCGCCACGATCCGGTGATGAGCGTGGTTTGCTGGCCGATGATCGCCGATTTCGATGTGCTGAACGGACGCCTCGCCGCACTCGCCGAGCTTGTCGCCGCCCCCCTGCCGGAGGGACTTCCCGACGACATACCGGTCGCCTTTTCGGCGGTCCATGCGCTCCTGTCCGGCGAGGTGGTGCCGGCGGTGAACCGCTTCGCCGAAGCTTTGCGCCTGCGCCGCAAATCCACCCGTAAGCGCAAGGCGCAGCTTCCGGGCTATGTCGGCCTGCTGCATCTCTGCGCGCTGCTCGCCGCCGACGATGCCGGCCTGCATCCCGAAATCGAGGCGGCGCTGGAAACCAAGGAAGTGCATGTCGGCCACTATGCCGTCCACGCCGTGCTCGATCTGGCCCGCAACCGGACAAAAGCGGCGCGCGAGGCCGTGCAATACGGAATCGCGATGATCGCAATGATGCGTGACCCGCCGCCGGTCAGCACGGGATTGCTGGCGGTAGCCGCCTTCCTGATCGATCCGGCTCTGGCCAAGCAGCATGCCGGCCGCTTCGTTGCGCTGTTCCGCCGCGTCGAACAGACGATGCCGCTGGCCGCCCGCATGCTGGCCGAGGTGCTGGAGCGGATCGCCGATGATAAAGCCCCTTACGGCGCTTATCTCTCCCGCCCCGGCTGGGAGATTTCCTTCCGCTTCACCAGCCTGATCGCCGTCAAGCCGCCATGGGAGCGGACGCTGGAGAGTATCGAGGCGATGCTCAATCCGGCCAAACCCGTCCAGCCCGCCGCCGTGGCCAAGACCAAGCGGCTGGTGTGGAGAATCGATGCCGCTTCCGGCGGGATCGAGGTACAGGAGCAAGCCCAGCAGGCGCGCGGCTGGAGCGCCGGGCGCAATGTCGCGCTGAAGCGCCTGTCCCAGGGCGACCCCAAGCTCGACTATCTGGACGAATTCGACCGCCGTGCTACCCGCACCATCCATCATACCTCCGAGGGCTGGTATGGCTATGGCGAGGATCAGTATGAACTCCTGCCGGAAAAGACCCTGCCGGCCCTGATCGGCCACCCCCGCGTATTCGACAAGCTCAACCCCACCCAGCCCGTCGAACTGGTGGAGGGGCGGGCCGAACTCGTGCTGTCCTCGGCCAAGACCGGCTTCCGGCTGATGCTGTCGCATGAGGCCGATCGGCCCAACGCCTTCATCGAGGTCGAAACCCCGAACCGCTGGCGGGTGGTGGTGATCGATGCCAAGGCGGTCGAGGCGGCATCGCTCCTGGGTGCCAAGGGCATCACGGTTCCGGCCTCCGCCCGCGAACGGCTGGCGGCTTTGGCCCGCTTGCATGCGCCGGATCTGCCGCTCCGCGTCGATACCGCCGAGATCGAGGACGGAACCGCTATCGATGGCGACCCGGCATCCGTGGTGCGGCTTTCGCGCTTCGGCGAGGGCTTGAAGGTGTCGCTGGTCGTGCGCCCGCTCGGCGCCGGCGGCCCGCATTTCCTGCCCGGATTGGGCGGGCGGATGGTGACCGCCCGGAATGGAGCCCCCCAGAGCATAGCCACCCAGAACATAAGGGCGCGCCGCGATCTCGAAGCCGAAAAGCGCAATGCCCGCTCTCTCGCGGAATCCTGCCCGAGCCTTGGCGGCGAGGGACCGGAATGGGTGCTCGACGATTTGCTTTCGAGCCTGGAGTTCCTGGCCGAACTTCAGGCCCTGCCCACCCCGCCCGCGATGGAATGGCCGGAGGGGCAGCCATTGTCCTTGCGCGGCGAGGCCTCGGCCAAGCGCTTCAAGGCCAGCGTCAAGGGTGCCGAAAACTGGTTCACGCTCGGCGGTTCGGTCGCGATCGACGAGGATCTGGTTCTCGATCTGAAGGATCTGCTCACCCGCCTCGACCGCATGGAGGGCCGGTTCGTGCCGCTGGACGGCGGCGGCTTCCTGGCGCTGGACCATCATTTCCGCCAGCAGTTGGAGCGCCTGCGCCGCCTTGGCGACGGCCTCAAGATCCCGATCGTCGCCGGAGTCGCGGTGCGCGAGATGCTGGAGGATGCGGGATCGCTCAAGGCGGATTCGCGCTGGAAGGATTTCACCCGCCGCCTCGACGAGGCCGGAAGCTGGCAGCCACGCCTGCCCGCCGGCTTCGAGGCGGAACTGCGCGACTATCAAATGGACGGCTTCGTCTGGATGAGCCGGCTGGCGCGCTGGGGCGCCGGCGCCTTGCTCGCCGACGACATGGGGCTGGGCAAGACCGTTCAGGCCATCGCCGTCATGCAGGCGAAGGCCGCCGAAGGCCCGTCTTTGGTGGTGGCGCCGACTTCGGTATGCGGCAATTGGGAAGCAGAACTGGCGCGCTTCGCCCCGGGGCTGAAATGCCACCGCCTCGCCGAGGCCGGCGACCGGAACGAGACCTTGGGCGGACTTGGCCCCGGCGACGTGCTGATCGCCTCCTACGGCCTGCTCGGGCGCGAGGAGGAAAAGCTCGCCGCCGTCACCTGGGCGACGGCCATCCTCGACGAGGCCCAGGCGATCAAGAACGCCGACACCCAGCGCGCCAAGGCAAGCCAGCGCCTCAATGCCGGCTTCCGGCTCGCCTTGACCGGAACCCCGGTCGAAAACGACCTCGACGAGATGTGGAGCCTGTTCCGTTTCATCAATCCCGGCCTCCTCGGCAGCCGCGACGCCTTCGGCAGACGCTTTGCCACGCCGATCGAGCGCGACAATCATGCCGGCACCAAGGCGGCGTTGCGGGCTCTCATTCACCCCTTCCTGCTGCGCCGGACCAAGGCGGCGGTGCTGGCGGAACTGCCGGCCCGGTCCGAACAGACCCTGCTGGTCGAAATGGGCGAGGAGGAACGCGCCTTCTACGAGGCCCTGCGCCGCCGCGCCCTGGAACGGCTGGAGGAGACGGCGGGCGAGCGCACCCGCATCCACATCCTGGCCGAGATCACCAAGCTCCGCCAAGCCTGCTGCCATCCCGCACTTGCCGCCGCCGATGCCGGCGTTCCCTGCGCCAAGCTCGACACCTTGCTGGAACTGGTCGAGGAGTTGCGCAAGGGCCGGCACCGCGCCTTGGTGTTCAGCCAGTTCGTCGGTTATCTGGGCAAGGTCCGCGCGGCACTCGATGCGGCGGGCGTCACCTATCAATATCTCGACGGCTCGACACCGGCGCGCGACCGTGAAAGCCGGGTGGCGGCGTTCCAGGCCGGCGAGGGCGAGCTTTTCCTGATCAGCCTCAAGGCCGGCGGCTTCGGCATCAACCTCACCGCCGCCGATTACGTCGTTCATCTCGACCCGTGGTGGAACCCGGCGGTCGAGGATCAGGCCTCCGCCCGCGCCCACCGGATCGGCCAGCAACGCCCGGTGACTGTCTATCGCCTGATCGTCAAGGACAGCATCGAGGAAGGCATCGTCGCCCTGCACCGCCGCAAACGCGACCTTGCCGACGCCCTGCTCGAAGGCGCCGACAGCTCCGGGCGGCTGTCGGAGGAGGATCTGCTCAATCTAATCCGGGGAGAGGGCTGATCCGGACGGGTGAGGTGGATCGTCGATGGCCTCGATATGGCATGAGGAAGCAGATCAGCCTGCCCGTCCGGCACGAACTTTGCTGGGAATGCCGCCGCAGGGTCGGCCTGAGTGGGTAGCCGGCTCATTTGAGGGGAGTATTGCAATGGCTGTGGCAGAAGGCTTCTTCGTGGATTGGGACGGTCACGCGCGCAGCACGCTCGATCCCGGCGGGGGATATCTATGTGATCCCGATCCCGTGGCCCGCTATGTCGCGATCACGACAAAGAGCGGCGCATTGGTGCATGAAGCCACATTCTATAAGAGCTTGGCGGATATCGAGAAAGCCGGCATCACCGCGCCGTTCGTTCCGGGATCCGAACCTTGGGGACGGGCAAGCGAAGGCTTCTGAGAACGCGCTAGGCATTTCCTAGGATTTTTGGGGGAGTGGCGGAGAGGGCGGGAGTCTCGTGTTTGAGGCTGAAACCCCAGCATTTCCGCCGTTTCTGGCTCGCTGCTCGTGGGCGGACTGTAGCAGTCGGCAATGCCTAAATGGGGCAGGATTCGACTTTATGTGCGCCCAGTGGTAGATTTACCGACATGGTCTTCGCCCTACAGCCCACAGCCATCATTGCCATGCTCGACTTCTCCCTGCCCAAGTGGTTGCTGGGCAAGGAGGAGAACGATCCGACTATGTGGCGCATCCTGTCCGATATGGAGTCTGGCCGGACAAAGCGACCTCAGCGGAAGACTGAGGAGCGCGTGATCGAGTTGATGACGGAAAAGGAGCCGGTTCCCGGTCTCATGGAGCAGCTCAGGCAAATCCCAGATGGATCGCCATGGAAAGTGTTCATTACCTCATTCAATCTCGGTGCCGTAGCTTCCGGTGGAACACCTTATCTTGTCCTCGGCACAGAGTCCTTACGCTTGGAACAGTTGGCGGTGGCAGCGCGGGAGGCTCTCAGGCAAGGGAATTTCCCGGCAGCCTATGAGCAGATCGAGCGGTGGGAAATGACGCCATTACCCAGCCTGCAATGGGTCATGGACCAAATAGATTGCCATGGAACCACGGAGCGTTTCGCCGCTACGGCGGCCCCGTTGGTGATCATGACCACACTCTATCTTTTAGCCTGTTGGGAGGTGGACTCGTTTGATAAAAATGGGCATCGCCTTACGGGAATGCTGCTGCCCGAGATGCGGAAAGGCGAGCTGATCCGCCCCATGACGCGGTGGCTGGAGGGCGTGAAGGAAAAAAACGGCATCCCCACGATGCGTGCCTTATCCGATCATCTGCTTGCGCCAAGCTCGAAGGACAAGAGCCCGGATAACCTGAGACGAGAGGTTCGTAAATGGTACGGGGGAGGCGAGATACCGGCATGGTCGAGAGTGCCGCTCATCGTTGGCTCCCTGGCGGGGGTGTTCGGTCATGACAACAAGGATGCCATCGAGTTCAAAGTCTGGGCGGGACTGTGCATGGTCCGCATTTTGGATGGGCTGCTTGCTTTCAGTATCAAGATCAGAGACCTGCATCTGCCCGATTACGATCCGCTGGCACCGTTCCGGGACTATCCGCTGATGTTCGCCCATGCGCGGCAGGTGAAAGCGGCGCTACCGTCCCAACCGGATCAGTAGCGCCACTACAACTCAATCTTCGTCGTCCTCATCATAGTCTCCGGGACGACTGGATTCGCCCCG
>Ga0265327_10005318_pt1 | contig 10790 bp, 10 predicted proteins | sample 41621metaG_FD_202089 | JGI IMG/M metagenome (GOLD analysis project Ga0265327, IMG submission 202089) | Rhizosphere microbial communities from Carex aquatilis grown in University of Washington, Seatle, WA, United States - 4-16-21 metaG | ecosystem: Host-associated > Plants > Roots > Rhizosphere... | reverse complement strand
TTCAATGTTGGCGCGCTCCTATCTCTTCTGGGCTGTGCTTCCGCGGCTTTGCTGGCCTTCGCGCGTCACACCGATGCCAATCTGTTCAACGGCCTGCTCGTGGTGAGTCCGGCGTCCGATTTCGTGAAAGTCGCCATTCTTGCGCTGACGGTTTTCACCGTATTGATTTCCGCTTCCGGCAAGTTCACCGATCACGTCGGCGAATATCTTTCGCTGATTCTGCTTGGCACGATTGCGCTGATGTTCCTCGTCAGCACCGAGGATTTGCTGATGATCTTCCTCGCGCTCGAATTTGCGAGTCTCACGCTTTACATCCTGACCGCGTTCAACAAGCACAACGCTAAATCCGCCGAGGCCGCGCTGAAATATTTTCTCTTCGGCGGCATGTCGGCTGCGTTTCTGCTGTTTGGCTTCAGCCTGCTCTACGGCATTTCCGGTTCGACCAATCTGCGCGACATCGCCGCCGCCATCGCCGGCAAGTGGCTGGACCCGCTGCTGCTCGTGGCGCTGGTGATGACTGTCATCGGCTTCGGTTTCAAGGTTGCCGCCGTGCCGTTTCACCTCTGGGCGCCGGATGCTTACGAGGGTGCGCCCACGCCGAGCGCGGCTTTCATCGGCTCCGGTTCCAAGGTGGCGAGCTTCTACGTTCTCGCCAAGATCTTCACGCTCGGTTTCGTCGGCGCGCAGGGTAGCGCCGTCTGGCACGGTTATGTCGCCGGTTGGACGCCGACCGTCGCCGTGGTCGCCGCGCTTTCGATGGTGCTGGGGAATCTCACCGCCATCGTTCAGTCCAGTGTCAAACGCCTGCTCGCCTATTCGGCTATTGCCCATGCCGGTTATATGTTGCTCGGTGTGCTGGGCAACAATCAGCTTAGCGCCAGCGGCATGATGTTTTACGTCATCACCTACGCGCTGACGACCATCGGCGCCTTCGGCGTGGTGGCGGTGGTGGAGGACGCCACGGGCGGCGATGCGATTGCGAACTTCAACGGCTTGAGCAAACGCGCGCCGGGCCTCGCGCTGTGCTTGATGGTTTTCCTGCTCTCGCTGGGTGGCATTCCCCCGCTCGCCGGTTTCATTGGTAAATTTTTCCTATTCAGCGCCGTGGTCACCGCCAGCGCCAATCTCGGCCTGCTCTGGTTGGTCATTCTGGCCATCGCGATGAGCGCCGTTTCGTTCTACTACTACCTGCGCGTGCTGAAAGCGGCCTACGTCGAGGATGCTGCCGCCGACGCCCCCGCCATTCAGGTGCCGCTGCTGAGCTTCCTCGCGCTGGCGCTCCTGGCGTTGCTGGTGATCCTGTTCGGCGTCGCGCCGGGCTTGCTGACGCAGTTTTTGTGAGACATGAATTTCACGAATTATCACTAATGAATTATGCAGGATCTGAATTCGTGCAAATTCGTGAAATTTGTGTCTCAACATTTTCTTCTTTGCGTCTTTGCGTCTTTGCTGTGAAATAAGCCCTACAATTTATGAACAATGTTCCTTCTGATCTGAAATTCGCCAAGTCACACGAATGGGTCCGCGTCAGCGGCGATACCGCCGTTGTCGGCATCACCGATCACGCGCAGCATGAGCTGACCGACATTGTATTTGTGGAACTGCCCGCCGTGGGGCGTCGGGTCAAGGTGGGCGAAGCCTGCGCCGTGGTGGAATCCGTCAAGACCGCGAGCGATATCTATTCCCCTGTCAGCGGCGAAATCACTGCCGTCAATCCTGCCGTGGTGGACAACCCCGCGCTGGTGAACACCGCGCCGGATACCGATGGCTGGTTTTACAAAATCCAATTGAGCAATCCCGCCGAACTGAACGCACTGCTCTCCCCGGCGGATTATCAGAAGCAGATTGGCGGATAAAGTTGGTAGCAGCCGACGTGAGTCGGCTCTAAACCCCCCCCAGCCTCCGCTACCATTTGAGTCTCATCACCTCGACTCCTACCCATTTGATATTCCGGTCCGATAATAGCCCGACGTTTTGACGCTGGGTTTTGTTGCACAAATGATTAAAGTCCCAGCGGGACGGCAGAATTGTTCTTTCGTCCTTCTGGGACTTGGTTCCGTTGAAACTAAAACCCACGGTTGAAGCCGTGGGCTATTTCCAGAAGCCAATTATACCAGTTTCTTTAATATCGGGTCCTCGGCCAGCTTCTTGACCAGTTCCTTGATCTTTTGCGCCTGCGATTTGTGCGCCAGCAGCACCGCGTCGTCAGTCTGCACCAAAATCGAATCGCGCAGGCCGACCACGGCGATGGGCGTGCGGTTCTTGGTGCGCGCGTCGTAGATGATGTTCCGCGCGGCGTCCACATGGATGAAATCCGCCACGGCGGCGTTGCCTTCGGCATCCTGCTTGACGTGCCGGGCGAGCGCCGGCCATGCGCCGAGATCATCCCATTCAAATGACCCATCGGCCACGATGACATTTTGCGCCTTTTCCATAAGCGCAAAATCAATCGAGATCTTTTTGATGGCCGGATATTCTTTGGCCAGCACTTTCGCCAATTTGGCGGGATTGACCGCGACCTTGAACCACCGCTGGCACGCGGCGAACATCTCCGGCTGATGCTTCTCCAGGCCGTTCGTAACGGTGATAAAACTCCAGATGAACATTCCGGCATTCCAGCGATACTGGCCACTGTTGACGTATTCCAGCGCGGTTTCAAAATTCGGCTTTTCCACAAAGCGTTCCGCCTTGTAAAAAATCGTCTTGGTTTTCTTCCCGCCGGCCGGCGTGGGCAATTCCGCGCCGGTGTGGATATAACCGTAGCCGGTCGCTGGCTCGGTCGGTTTGATGCCGATGGTGACAATCGCCTGGCCTTGTGCAGCAACGTCAAACGCGTCGGACAACACCTGCTGAAACTTTTTCGCGTCCGGTATGACGTGATCCGCCGGCAGCACGGCCATCACGCCGGTGGTGGAGCGTGCGCCGACGAGTGCCGCGCCGAGCGTTACGGCGGCGCAGGTATCGCGGCCGACTGGTTCGGCCACAACGTTCTCCTTCGGCAGCTTCGGCAGTTGCCTGCGCACTTCCGGCGCTTGGATTTCGTTGGTGATGATGAAGATGTTTTTGAGCGGCACCAGCGGCAGCACCCGCTCGACGGCTTCCTGCAAAAAGGATTTCTTGCCGAGGATGGCGAGCAGTTGCTTGGGCATCTTCTCGCGGCTCAGCGGCCAGAAACGCTCGCCGCGTCCCCCGGCCATGATGATGACAAACCTGTCTTTGATGTCGGTCTTGGTTTTCATAATGTGTAATTTAGCCACAGATTCTCACAGATGAAACACAGATTTAATCAAAACACCATGCGTTTGTATTCCACCCGTTCGCGACCAAAATTGATCAGGTAACCCAGCCGGATTCCTATGCCACGCAATTCGTTCAAAAGCTGGGCTTCATGGGCGGACTGATAGATCGCGTCGGTTTTCAGCTCCACAATGATTTTTCAGCCACCAATAAGCCGGCGGCATAATCGCCGACAGCGACGCCCTTGAATTGGATCTGGATTTTCGGCTCAAGCTCCACTTTCACGCCGCGTGCCTGAAACTCAGCCTGCATGGCGCGTTGATAGACTTTTTCGAAAAACCAGAAACCGAGAACGTTATGGACTTCAAAGGCGGCACCGATGAGCTGCTGCGTCACTGGTTGCAGTGAAAAGTCCCTTTCCAACGTCTTAATTTGTGTTTCATCTGTGCCCATCTGTGGCTCAAATGGTTTTCACCGCCCCGGCCAGCGACTTGACGAACGCGCCGACTTTGGCGACGAGTGCCGGCGATTTGCCATGTTCGGCGATCTGGTTCACGATGGCGCTGCCCACCACGCACGCATCGCCTTCTTTCGCGACGGCCTTGGCTTGATCGGGATTGGAGATGCCGAAGCCGACGGCGATGGGCAGGTTTGTGTGCGCGCGCAGCTTGGTGATCTGCGTGGAAAGATTCGCGGCCACGCTCGATTGCATGCCGGTGACGCCTTCGCGGGAGATGTAATAGATGAAACCCGCGCCGCGCTTGACGATGAGTTCCATGCGGTCTTCCGGCGTGGTCGGGGCGACGAGATAAATATGGCAGAGGCCGGCTTTTTTCATCAGCGCCTCGTAATTGTCCGATTCCTCCGGTGGGAGATCGAGGACGAGCAGCCCGTCCACCCCCGCCTGGGCGCAGTCGGCGATGAATTTCTGCAGGCCAACCTTGTGGATGAGGTTGAAATAAATGTACAGGACGATGGGCAGCTGCGATTCCTTGCGGATCTCGGCGATGGTCGCCAGCAGCTTCGGCGGGGTGGTGCCGGATTCCAGTCCGCGCTGCGCGGCAAGCTGGTTCACGAGACCGTCCGCTAGCGGATCGCTGAATGGCACACCGAGTTCCAGCACGTCTACGCCCGCACGGTCAAAAGCGAGCGCCAGTTGCCGCGTGGCTTCGAGGTGGGGATCGCCCGCGCCGATGTAAACGACCAGACCTTTTTTTCCGGCTTTCTTCAACTGCGCGAACTTCTCGACGATGCGGTTCATTCACCGCAGTTTCAGGGTTTGCGTTTCAAGTTTCAAGTTTGGAAAATGGCGGGCTAAGAATGCATCTGCTGCCTCGACAGCCATTATTATCTCTATTTTTCTAAACTTGTTCAGCGGAATAAAGCTATGGGGGTAATCCCATCTGTCGCCCTCGGATACCACTCTTTCAGGGTGGTATTATTGTTTGAACGATGACCCAGGGTAGCCCGCTACGCGGTCAACCCTTGCTGATTGATTTTATCCCGTTGGGATAGTCCTTGCGGACGGCCACCTTTGCGCAAGGCTACCCTTGCAGACGTTTCCTGCATTATTTCCCATCTGGGTTTTCATCGGTGTTTATCTGTGGTTATAAATCCCCGCTTTAAAAATATTTCAAAATAAATGTCTGCCTTCCACCACCCGCCCAGAGCCAGCGCCGTCGCATTTTGGACTGTGGTGGCAAGCGCAGCGCGACACCGCTTTCGCCCACCCGGAAACTTCCGATTTCACCACACGCCTCGTCTGCACCAAAGTGCCGTCGCCGCTCCCGCTCTGCCGGCGTAGTCCAAGATTGATCCGCTCCGCCCGCTGTCCTCTTCGACTCGACGCTACACCAAAATAAAACTGCCCGGAGGCCAAGGCCATCCGGGCGGTGTAGATTAAAAAACGCGGATTATTCTTGAACGTATTTGATCGCGCGGTTCTTCTCGGTGCGGCGGCGCAGGGCTTCGTCCAAGACTTTCTTGCGCAGGCGCAGATTCTTGGGCGTGGCCTCCACGTATTCGTCCACGTCAATGTATTCCAAGGCGCGTTCGAGCGAGAGCTTCAGGGGCGGCGCTAGCTGGATGCCTTTGCCATCGCCCTGCGAGCGCATGTTGGTAAGGCGCTTTTCCTTCACCGGATTCACGGGAATGTCATTCTCGCGGGCGTTTTCGCCGACAATCATACCGATGTAAATTGCGTCGCCGGCCTCGACCATGAGGCGGCCCCGTTCCTGAACCATGTTGAGCGCGTAGTTGGTGGCTTCGCCGTTGTCCATGCTGACGAGCGAACCATTCTTGCGCGCGGCAATTTCGCCGCAGTCCGGGCCGTATTCATGGAATAGATGGCTCATCACGCCCATGCCCTTGGTGGAGTTGACGAGGTCGGTCTCGAAACCGATGAGACCGCGCATCGGGATGAGCGCCTCGACGGAAACCTGGTTGCCGACGTGGTTCATGTTCGTGATCTGCGCCTTGCGGCCCGCCAGATTCTCCATGATGTTGCCGAGGCAGTCGTTCGGGATTTCCACGAACAATTTTTCAATCGGCTCCAGCGGATTGCCGGTGGTTGGGTCTTTCTTCCACAACACTTCGGGGCGGGAGACGAGGACTTCGTGGCCTTCGCGGCGCATTTGTTCTACGAGAATGGCGATCTGCATTTCGCCGCGGCCGCTGACGGCAAAGATTTTCGGGTCGCTGGTCTGCGCGATGCGCAGGGCGACGTTCGTGCGGATCTCCTTCACGAGCCGGTCCCAGATGTGGCGCGCGGTGACGAGTTTTCCGTCCATGCCAGCGAGCGGGCCGTCATTGACGGCGAATTCCATCTGGATCGTGGGCGGATCAATTGGGATATAGGGCAGGGCGGGGCGGAGTTCGCTGTCGGTGATGGATTCACCGATGAACACTTCCTCAAAGCCGCAGATGCCGACGATGTCGCCAGCGTGCGCTTCCTGGATCTCAATGCGCTTCATGCCCTCGAAATGGTAGAGCATGGTGACTTTGTTCTTGGATACCTTGCCGTTGCCGTGGCGGCAGATGGCGGGGTCGCCGACTTTTACTTTGCCTTCGTAAATCTTGCCGAAGGCGATACGGCCGAGGTATTCGGAGTAATCGAGGTTCGCGACGAGCAGTTGGAAACCGTCGCCGGCCTTCGCGCGCGGCGGAGGAATGTGCTTCACAATGGCGTCGAAAAGCGGTTCCATCGTACCGGTGACGTGGTCGAGTTCGACCTTCGCGTAGCCTTCCTTGGCCGAGCAATAAATGAACGGGAAATCCAGCTGCTCATCGGTGGCGTTGAGCGACATGAAGAGTTCGAACACCTGGTCGAGCACCTTCTTGGGATTGGCATTTTCACGGTCGATCTTGTTGATGACGACGATGGGCTTCGCGCCGGCTTCCAGCGCCTTGCGGAGCACGAAGCGTGTCTGTGCCTGCGGGCCTTCCGCCGAGTCCACGACGAGCAGCACGCCGTCGATCATGTTCATGATGCGCTCCACCTCGCCGCCGAAGTCGGCGTGACCCGGGGTGTCCACGATATTGATGTGGAAATTCTTGTATTTGAACGCGGCGTTCTTGGCGCGGATGGTGATGCCTTTTTCCTTTTCCAAATCCATGGAATCCATCAGGCGTTCTTCGGACGATTCGTGCTGGTTGGCGCGGAAGGTGCCGGATTGTTTGAGGAGGCAGTCCACGAGCGTGGTCTTGCCATGGTCAACGTGCGCGATGATCGCGATGTTGCGGATGTGTTGCATATCGTAAATGACCGGAATACTCACGTCGCTCAATATACCAGACGCGACAACGTGCGCGAACGGGAAAGCGGCGGAATAGCCGGGTTGTGTATAATGGAGATTTGCGCCCAAAGGTCAAGCCAAGCGTCGGTAAATATTCGACGAAATGGACCGGCGGTGATAGAGTCACGCGACGATGATTCGACTGTTCATCAAACCCTACTGCCCATGGTGTCACAAGGCCGTGGCCTGGCTTGACGCTCATGAAGTGCAATATGAGACGTTTGACGTTATTGCTGACAGCAAGGCAATGACGGAAATGGTCAATGTCTCCGGCCAGCGCTTCGCGCCGGTGATCGATGTGGATGGAGAAATCCTCGCCAACTTCGGCCCGGACGATCTCGCGAAGTTTTGGGAAAATAATTCTGCCACAGATGGGCATAGATAAACACGAATGGAAAAGAATTTTTAAACGGCCTCATTGTTGTTTTGAAAATCTGTGCTCATCTGTGTTAATTTGTGGCTTCAAAATTTGTGACGACGACTGAATTGAAACCCCGCCCCCGCCTTCCCGAATGGCTGCGGATGCCTCTGCCCACGGCGGATACCTTTGGCCGCACGCGCGGATTGCTCGGCAAACTCAAGCTGCATACCGTCTGCGAAAGCGCGAAGTGCCCGAATCAATGGGAGTGCTGGAGCAAGGGCACCGCGACCTTCATGATCGCCGGCGATCGCTGCACGCGGGCCTGCGGTTTTTGCGCCGTGGCCACCGCCAAGCCGTTACCGCTTGAGTCGGATGAGCCGCTGCGCGTGGCGGAAGCGACGCGCCGGATGCAATTAAAGCATGTTGTCATCACTGCCGTGGCCCGTGATGACATCGAGGATGGTGGGGCGGAACATTTTCGACGAACGATTGAAGCGGTGCGTGAACTGAATCCCGGCATTATCATCGAAGTGCTTGTGCCGGATTTCAACGACAGCGACGCGGCCATCGAAAACGTGCTGTCGGCGAACCCGAATATTTTTAATCATAACCTGGAAACCGTTCGTCGCCTTACGCCCGGCGTACGGCATCGCGCGACTTACGACCGTTCGCTCAGCATGCTGAAAAAAGTGAAGGATCGGCGCGGCCAATCCATGTTTACAAAATCCGGCATGATGCTCGGTCTTGGCGAGATGGAGGCGGAGGTAATGGCGGGCATGGAAGATTTGCGGCGAGTCGGCTGCGATATTCTCACGCTGGGGCAATATTTGCCGCCCTCGCAAAAGCATCTGCCGCTGGTGGAATATATTTCGCCGAAGCAGTTCGTGGACTACGCCCGCGCGGCGCAGGCGATGGGATTTGTGCATGTTGCCAGCGGACCGCTGGTGCGGAGTTCGTATCATGCCGATGAGTTTTCATCGCCACCAGTTGCCGCTATTTGATTTTGGCAAAGTGTTGCTAAGATTCGACGAGAGTGCGGATTATATTGAAGGGAATTTACTTTTTTGCCGTGCGGTATAACGTTCTGCCGACTTTTTAAGGTTTTATGAATACAAATTCGCAATCACTGATTCAATCGCTGGAATGGCGCTACGCCACAAAAGTCTTTGACCCTTCTAAAAAAATTCCCATCGAAATCTGGTCGGCGCTGGAAAATGCGCTGGTGTTGACGCCAACCAGCTATGGTTTGCAGCCGTATCAGTTTATCCTCGTGCAGGATTTGGCAAAGCGCGCGGCATTGGTGCCCCAATCGTGGGGGCAAAAACAGGTGGTGGATTGCTCGCATTTAGTCGTGTTTGCCGCCCGGACGGAAATGACGACGGCGGATGTGGAGCGGTTGATTTCGCATACGGTTAAGGTTCGTGGAATCCCGGCTGACTCGCTGGGTTTTTATCGCGATATGATGTTGGGCGACATCGTGAATGGCCCGCGCGGCAAAAGGGCGCACGAATGGGCGGCGCGGCAGTGCTATATCGCCCTTGGAAATTTGATGACCTGTGCCGCGATTTTGAACGTGGATGCTTGCCCGCTGGAAGGCATCAATCCGGCTGAATACGATAACATCTTAGGCCTGAATGGCAGTGGTTATAAAACGGTTGTGGCTTTGGCGCTCGGTTATCGCGCCGATGGCGATAAGTATGCGAAGCTGAAAAAAGTCCGCTATAGCCATGCTGAATTGGTGCGCACAATATGACTGTTTTGTAATTTTACCCCTCAATTCTGATGTTTTCAGAAAAGTTTTGTTTTTTGACTGGCGGCAAAAAACGAGCTTGTCTAATATGCCTGCATGTTCAAAAAATTATTCGTTCCTTCGGATGACTCGGATTTGACAAGCATGGCGTTGCTGGTGGCGCGCCTGTGGTTTGGTTTGTCAATGCTGTTCAATCATGGTTTTGACAAGCTGACTCATTTCAATGAGCTAGCGGGAAAATTTCAAGATCCGCTGGGACTTGGATCGGAAGCTAGCTTGATTCTGGTCATTTGCGCGGAGGTGGGGGCTTCGTTGCTTCTGACCGCCGGTTTTATGACGCGGATTGCCGCTTCGATTCTGGTGATTGACATGTTTGTGGCGTTTTTGATGGTTCATAAAACGGCCATGCAGGGCGGCGAACTGGCGTTTTTATATCTCGCGGGATATTTGGTGCTGGTCATTGCCGGCGGCGGATTGTTTTCGGTGGATACACTGAAATTTGGGAGCTTCGACCGGAGTCGTATTCAAAAAGCGGATTAAACCTTCAACGGTCTGACAATGGCAAATCGGGCGATGCGTCCGATTATTGCCAGTTTGATGGATAAAACCCCTACCCTTGAAGGGTTGTGCCCGGCTGGATTGGGCAGCCGGCCAGAAAATGTTCCGTCGTCAGTCGCTTGCCGCCTTCGCGCTGCAGCTCCAAAATTCGCAGGGAATTCTGTCCGCAGCCAATAATGAGACCGTGTTTGTCCGCTGCCAAAACTTCGCCCGCCTTGCCGGCTTGACCGGCGATTTCGGCTTTCCAAATCTTTAGCAACTGCGGTTTTGGTTCGGATTTCAAGAACGTGAAAGCTCCGGGCCATGGCGTGAAAGCTCGCAGGCGGTTCAGGATGGTTTCCGCCGGCAGTTGCCAGTTAATTTTCCCGTCTTCCTTGTGTATCTTCGCGGCATAGCAGGAGCCTTCCGCCGGTTGCGGTTGCGGCGAAAGGTTTCCGGCAACGTAAGCTGGGATGGTTTCCACGAGCAATTCCGCTCCGAGCCGTGCGAGCCGGTCATGCAACGTCCGTGAATCATCGGCTGGCAGAATTGGCGTGTGGCGTGTGGCGAGCATCGGCCCGGTGTCGAGACCGGCATCGATTTTCATGATCGTCACGCCGGTTTCCGCGTCACCATTGGCAATGGCCCACTGGATGGGTGCCGCGCCGCGATATTTTGGCAGCAGGGAAGTATGGACGTTGAGGCAGCCGTGTGGTGGCAAATCTAAAATCTCCGCCGGCAAAATCTGACCGTAGGCGATGACGACAATCAAATCCGGTTTTAGCTCGCGCAGTTTGGCGATGAAAATCTCGTCGCGGGCGCGGAGCGGTTGCAGCACGGGTAAATTTAATCTTTCCGCGAGAATTTTGACGGGCGAGGGCTGGAGCTGGAGTTCACGGCCTTTAGGTTTGTCTGGTTGAGTGACGATGGCGCAAACGGAAAACCGCTGATCCTGCGTCAGTTTTTCGAGGCTGGTGCAAGACAGTTCCGCTGTGCCCATGAAGATGATTTTCAATGCCGCCATGCGAAAAATGAGCCTTGGGAAACTAGGCTTTAGAGTTTGAACGCGTGCTGAAGGATGCCGGAACCGGGCGCGCCAGGCAAAAAAACG
>Ga0265327_10005317_pt1 | contig 10793 bp, 11 predicted proteins | sample 41621metaG_FD_202089 | JGI IMG/M metagenome (GOLD analysis project Ga0265327, IMG submission 202089) | Rhizosphere microbial communities from Carex aquatilis grown in University of Washington, Seatle, WA, United States - 4-16-21 metaG | ecosystem: Host-associated > Plants > Roots > Rhizosphere... | reverse complement strand
GCCGCAGGGGATGATCTCGCGCTCTCCCGTCGCGACCGCGCGGAGTTGGCCCTGCTCGTCGGCGACGAGGGTGTTGCGGACGACCTCGATCGCCTCGACCTTGCCGTCCCCGAGGATCGCGACCGGCGAGACGAGAAAGCGGAGAAACAGCTTGCGCGGCTTGCCCTCGGGCTCCCGCGCGGCGTACTCGCGCAGCAGGTCGACGTTACGACGTGCGGGCGACCGGTCCTCGGCGAGCGCGGCCTCGCTGGCGGCGTCGAGCACGAGGTCGGCCGGGTCGACGATCACGTCCGCGCCGGCGAGCTCACCGAGCTCCTTCAGCTCCGGGTTCGTGAAGGCCGCCTGCGCTGGGCCGCGGCGGCCGAGCATCACGATCTCCTTCAGGCCTGAGCCGACGATTGCGTCCATCGCGGACTGCGTCGTGTCGGTCGGGTGAAGCTCCTCATGCGTCAGCGAGAGCATGCGGGCGACGTCGACCGCGACGTTCCCGTTCCCGACGACGACGGCGCGCTCGCCGGAGAGGTCGAACGACATCTGCTGGAAGTCGGGATGGCCGTTGTACCAGGCGACGAAGACCGTCGCAGGCCACGAGCCGGGGAGGCCCTCACCCGGGATGTCCATGCGCCGATCGGTCTGCGCACCCACCGCATAGACAACGGCGTCGTACAGAGAATGCAGCTCGGCGGGGCTGATCTGGTGCCCGATGTCGACGTTGCCGAAGAACCGGAAGCCGGGCTCCTTCGCGGTCTTCTCGAAGACGCGCGAGACCGCCTTGATCTCCGGGTGGTCGGGCGCGACGCCGAGACGGACGAGGCCCCACGGAGTCGGGAGCCGCTCGATCATGTCGACCATCGCACCGCGCGCGAGCAGCGGGGCCGCCGTGTAGAAGGCCGCCGGGCCGGAACCGACCACGGCCACGCTCAGCTGCCTATCGGACAAGCGGGCTAGTGGCTGCAGCCGGAAGAGTGCGTGTGGTCTTGCTCGTCGCCTTCTTCCGCGACGTGGAAGCTGTGGCCGCAGCCGCACGAGCCCGAGGCATTCGGGTTCTCGACCTTGAAGCCGGACTCCTTGAGCGACTCGACGAAGTCGACGGTGGCGCCTTTCAGGTACTGCGCACTCGCCGGATCGACGACGACCTTGACGCCGTAATACTCGAACTCGGCGTCCTCGCCGGTCGCACCGCGGTCGAAGCCGAGCTGGTACTCGAAGCCGCCGCAGCCGCCGCCCTGGATCGCGACGCGAAGCACCTCGGCCTCGCCGGCCGGCTCCTGCGCCATCAGGTCGCGCACCTTCTCGGCTGCGCGCTCGGTCAGCGCGACATCGGCGGTGCCGGTCTCACGGGTTTCGATTGTTGCCATGGCAATAGTGTAACCATGTCGTAGGCACGACCTCCCTGGGGGACCCGATTTGGACCGTGGTAGCGTCCAAGTTCCGACCCTCGCGGAGGAGAGACGCTTGTTCGACGACTGGCTGCCATTCGCGATCTACGGGTTCTTCGCTCTTGTGATCCCGTCCACGATGATCTTCGCCAGCTTCGCGCTTGCGACCCGTCCGAAGCGCAAGATGCGCGCTCGCACGATCCCGTTCGAGTCCGGCGTCTCCGCCGGGCCGCCGGTTCGTCAGCGTTTCACCGTCAGCTTCTACCTCACGGCGATGCTCTTCATCCTCTTCGACATCGAGATCGTGTTTCTCTATCCGCTCGCGGTGATCCTCCACCAGCTGGCGTGGTTCGGGTTCGTCGAGTTCGCGGTGTTCCTCGGGATCCTGCTCCTGGCGTACGTGTACATCTGGCGAAAGGGAGCGCTCGAATGGCGATAGACAAGCGATTGCGCGATCAGGGCATGCACACCGAGCGCCTGCTCTGGCCGACCAAGGGCCCGGGAAAGTTCGAGACCGAGATCGAGAACCTCGAGCAGAAGGTCGGCGTGACGACGCTCTCGAAGGCCGTCGCCTGGGCGCAGACGAAGTCGATGTGGCCGGACACGTTCGGGCTCGCCTGCTGCGCCATCGAGATGATGTCGATCGTCGGCGCGCGTTACGACATTGCGCGGTTCGGGATGGAGGCGTTCCGCTCCTCACCGCGCCAGGCCGACCTGCTGATCGTCTCCGGGCGCGTCTCGCACAAGATGGCGGCGCCGCTGCGTCAGATCTACGACCAGATGCTCGAGCCGAAGTGGGTGATCGCGATGGGCGCCTGCGCGAGCTCCGGCGGGATGTTCAACAACTACGCGATCCTCCAGTCGGTCGACAAGATCGTCGCCGTGGACGTCTACGTCCCGGGTTGCCCGCCCCGGCCCGAGCAGCTGATGGAGGGGATCATCCGGCTCCACGAAGCCGTTCAGGCGGGAATCCCGCCGGCTTACAACCTGCGGAGCGTGGCGCCATGAGCGTAGGCTCGACGGAGCTCAGCGGAGATGCCGGCTCTGCCGGCGTCGGAGCAGAAAATCCTGTGGCCTGGTCGAAGATCCACGGCGTCTCGCACGTCGAGACGGGGCACGGCGAGACGACGCTCGTCGTCAAGCCGGAGCGCCTGATCGAGGTGTGTACGCACCTGCGCGACGAGGAGGGCTTCAACTTCCTCTCCGACGTCAGCGCCGCCGACTACCTCGGTTGGGGCGGCCACGGCGTCTCCGGCTATATCGGCACCGCCGCCGGGCGCGACCTCAACCAGCCGATGACGCAGGGCCTGCAGACGCTCCCGCAGCCGAAGCCGAAGCGCTTCTCCGTCAACTACCACCTGCTCTCGGTTACCGACAACCCGCGCCGCATTCGCGTCCAGACCTGGGTCGAGGACGGCGAGCCGGTACCGACCGTGATCGAGGTCTGGCCTACGGCCGACTGGCATGAGCGCGAGGCCTGGGACCTCATGGGCATCCCGTTCGAGGGCCACCCGAACCTGAAGCGGATCCTGACCGACGACGACTGGGAAGGCCACCCGCTGCGCAAGGACTACCCGATCGGCGGCGAGCCGGTCCGCTTCTCGGAGGCCGAGTAGTGGCCGTCGCACCGGAGAGGACGCGTGCAGCGATCTATGAGGGCACGCGGATTCCGCATCCGATCCCGACGGTGCTCAAGGTCTCGGCGGAGCTCGAGGCGACCGGCGATGTCCTGCCGATCAACTTCGGCCCGAACCATCCTTCGACCCACGGCGTGCTGCGCCTGATCGTCGACCTCTACGGCGAGGACGTCGTCGGGCTCGAGGCGGTCGTCGGCTACCTCCACACCGGCTTCGAGAAGAACATGGAGCAGAAGTCCTGGTGGAAGGCGATCACCTACCCCGAGCGGATCGACTACCTCTCCTTCCAGGCCAACGAGCTCGTCTTCGTGCTCGCGATCGAGAAGCTGCTCGAGCTCGAGACACCCGAGAAGGCCGTCTGGATGCGCACCTGCCTCTGCGAGCTGAACCGGATCCACTCGCACCTCGTATGGCTCGGGACGGCCGCTCTCGAGCTCGGAGCGATCTCGATGTTCTGGTACTGCTTCCGCGAGCGCGAGCAGATCCTCGACCTGTTCGAGATGGTCTGCGGGACACGTATGCACACCCGCTACTTCCAGGCCGGCGGGCTCGCCGAGGACATCCCGCTTGGGTTCTACCCCGAGGCGCGCAAGTTCGTCAGCTGGATGCCGCGCGCGGTCGACGAGTACGAGGCGCTCGTCGACAAGAACAAGATCTGGCTCGAGCGGACGGTCGGGATCGGGTTCCTGTCCGCCGACGACGCGATCGCGCTCGGCCAGTCGGGCCCCGTGCTTCGCGCTTCTGGCGTCGACTGGGACCTGCGCAGGATCGAACCGTATCTCGCCTACGCCGAGTGCGACTTCAACGTCCCGGTCTACCCCGAGGGCGACGTGTACGCGCGCTACCGGGTGCACATGGACGAGATGCGCGAGTCGACGAAGATCATCGGGCAGTGCCTCGACCGGCTCGAGGGCATGGAAGGTCAGCCGTGGATCGCCGACGATCGCAAGGTCGTGCTGCCGCCGCGCGAGGAGCTCCACACCTCGATGGAGTCGCTGATCCACCACTTCAAGATCGTCACCGAGGGCTACCGCGTTCCCGAGGGGGAGGTTTACGTCACCCTCGAGTCGCCGCGTGGCGAGCTCGGTTGCTACGTCGTCTCCGACGGCGGCCCGAAGCCCTGGCGCGTCAAGTTCCGCGCGCCGTCGTTCGTGGCGTTGCAGGCGACCGCGACGTGCATGGTGGACGCGCTCGTCGCCGACATGATCGCGATCGTCGGCTCCCTGGACACGGTCATGGGCGAGGTCGACCGGTGACCGCCGCGACGCTCTTCGACCGGATCCAGACCGTGCGCGAGGGCTTTCCGGAGGGCTCGCGCTCGGCGACGATCCCCGCGCTGCGCCTCGCACAGGAGCAGTACGGCTGGCTTCCGCCCGAGGCGATCCGCGAGGTCGCGGAGGCGCTCGACCTGACGCCGGCCTACTGCCACGCGGTCGCATCCTTCTACGACATGTTCCACCTGGAGCCCGTCGGCGAGCACCTCGTCGAGGTCTGCACCAACCTTTCGTGCGCTCTGGTCGGCGCCCAGCGCGTCGTCGAGGCGTTCGAGAGCGAGCTCGGCGTGCGCGCCGGCGAGACGACGGATGACGGGAAGGTCACCTTCCGCACCGTCGAGTGCCTCGGCGGGTGTGGATACGCGACGGTGGTCGCGGTCGACAGCCGCTACCACCAGCACGTGAAGCCCGATGACGTTCCTGCGATCGTGAGGGGGATCGATGGGCGCGCATAGCGTTCTCCTGGCCGGCACCGACGAGCACGACCTGACGAAGCTCGCCGAGTACCAGTCGATCGGCGGATACGCGGGCGTGCCGAAGGCGCGGAAGCTCGAGCCCGAGAAGCTGATCGAGCTGCTGCTCGAGTCGAACCTGCGCGGCCGCGGCGGGGCGGGCTTCCCGATGGGCCGCAAGGCGTCGCTGATCGACCGGGCGAGCGAGAAGCCGAAGTACCTGGTCGTCAACGCGGACGAGTCCGAGCCGGGCGCCTTCAAGGATCGCGAGGTGATGGCGAAGGTGCCGCACCGCCTGATCGAGGGCTGCCTGATCGCCGCGCACGCGATCGAGTGCAAGCACGTCTTCATCTACATCCGCGGCGAGTACCTGGCCGAGTACGAGATCCTCGAGCGGGCGGTCGGCGAGGCACGCGACGCGGGGCTCTTCGACGACGTCGAGATCACCGTGTACCGCGGCGCCGGCGCGTACATCTGCGGCGAGGAGACTGCGCTGCTCGACTCGCTCGAGGGCCGGCGCGGCCAGCCGCGCCCGCGGCCGCCGTTCCCGCCGGTGCAAGGGCTCTTCAACGCGCCGACGCAGATCAACAACGTCTGCACGATCGCGACCGTGCCGTCGATCATCGAGATCGGCCCCGCGAAGTTCGCGGAGATCGGCGTCCCGTCCTCACCTGGCACGGCGATCTTCTCGATCTCGGGGAACGTCGTGCGGCCCGGGAACTACGAGCTCGACCTCGGAACGCCGATGCGCGAGCTGATCTACGACTTCGCCGGCGGGATCGCCGACGGCCGCGAGCTCAAGGCGGTTATTCCCGGCGGCTCCTCGGTGCCGGCGCTGTCGCCGGATCAGATCGACGTGCCGCTCGACTACGATTCGCTCGGCGCGATCGGGACGTTCTTCGGCGCCGCCTCGCTGATCGTCGTCGACGACCGCTGCTGCATGGTGCAGCTGGCGCTCCGGTCGACCAAGTTCTACATGCACGAGTCGTGCGGCAAGTGCACTCCGTGCCGCGAGGGAACGCGCTGGATGGTGCAGATCCTGGAGCGGCTCGAGGCCGGCACCGGGTCGCACGCCGACATCGACCTGCTCCGCTCGGTCGGGTCGCGCATCCTCGGCAAGTCGCTCTGCGCGCTCGGCGACTTCGCCGTGTACCCGGTCGCGAGCTACGTCGCAAAGTGGGGCGAGGAGTTCGAGCAGCATGTCGAGCTCGGCCGGTGCCCCTACGACGGCGAGTCGACGCTCGAGGGGATCGTCGCCCCGAGCGATGCGCACGTGACGCACAGCCACGGGGTGCACGCGTGAGGGCCCTCGCAAGCCTTGTCGGGACCCACCGCCCTGTGGAAGAACCGGCACAGAGCCGGCACAGACACGTGACGGCTCGCCCCGTAGAATTGTTCTCGAGGGCGGAGGGATGCGTCCCCACCCAAGGGCGGGGGCTCGGCTTCGGGCGGCGCTTGGGAGCAGCCGAATGAGCACCCCCGAGCTGGTCACGCTGACGATCGACGGGCGCGAGGTGTCGGTGCCGAAGGGCACCGGGCTCGTCGAGGCTGCGCTCGCCGCCGGGATCGAGATTCCGGTGTTCTGTTACGAGCCGCGCCTCGGGCCGCCGGTCGGGGCCTGCCGGATGTGCCTCTGCGAGGTAGCGCCGGGACCGCCGAAGCCGCAGGCGGCGTGCACGCTGACCGCCGCCGAGGGGATGAGCGTGAAGACTGCGGCGACATCCGAGCTGGCGGCGGAGTCGCAGAACGCGACGCTCGAGTTCATCCTGGTCAACCACCCGCTCGACTGCCCGGTCTGCGACAAGGGCGGCGAGTGCCCGCTGCAGGATCTGACGTTCCGCTACGGCCCAGGGTCGACGCGGATGAACTTCGACAAGCGCACCTTCGAGAAGCCGATCCCGATCTCCCCCACGATCGCCCTCGACCGCGAGCGCTGCATCCTCTGTTACCGCTGCACCCGCTTCTCGGAGTCGGTCGCCGAGGACGGCCAGCTCGTCGCAGTCGAGCGGGGCTCCGCCTCGATGATCGCCACCTTCGGCGACGAGCCGTATGCGGCGCCGTTCTCCGGCAACGTGATCGAGCTGTGCCCGGTGGGCGCGCTGACCTCGACCAAGTACCGCTTCGAGGCGCGCCCCTGGGAGATCCAGAACGCCCCGACCGTCTGCGGCCTCTGCCCCGTCGGCTGCAACATCAGCGCGACAACGCGCGAGGGCAAGGTCAAGCGCATCCTCTCCCGCAACCACCCCGAGATCGACGAGGGCTGGCTCTGCGACAAGGGCCGCTTCGCCTACTCCCACCTCCAGGCCGGCGACCGGATCCAGGATCCGCTGCAGAAGAGCGCAGACGGCAGCTTCGAGGCGCTCGAGTGGAACGCCGCCCTCGACCGCGCCGAGGAGCTGCTCCGGAAGGCGGGGCCCGCGATCGTCACCGCGCTCTCGGGCTCCGAGACGGTCGAGCAGGCCTACGGGCTCGGCAGGCTCCTGCGCTCCGGGCTCGGCGCCCACGAAGCCGTCTTGCCGGAGGAGATTCCCGACGGGCTCGACTCGTTCCGTGCGCCGCTCTCCTCGATCCGCAACGCGGGAACCGTCGTCGTCCTCTGCGAGGAGCCCGTCGTCGAGCGCGCACCGATCGTCGACCTCTGGATCAAGGCCGCCCGCCGCAACGGCGCCTCGATCGTCACCGAGCTGCCCGCCGAGCCGGTCGAGAACGCCGTCCTGATCACCGATGACGCGGACGCGGCGGCATGGACGGCCCAGGAGCTGAAGGCGACCGCGGCCTTCTACCTCCCGCGCACTCCGAACGGCCGCGGTGTCGCCGATGCGTGGAGCTGCGCCGACGACGGCGAGTTCGAGGACGTCGAGCCTGTTCTCGTCATCATCTCCGGGGACGAGGCAGCCGCCGATCCCGGCGTCCGGGCCCTCGCCAAGCTCGCGACACACGTGATCGGGATCGGCATGTTCGAGGAGTCGTTCGCCGGTCTCGCCGACCTCGTCCTTCCGGGCACGAGCTACCTCGAGCGCGACGGCACGACGCTCAACCTCGAGGGTCGCCTCCAGCGCCAGCGCCGAGCCGTGATCGCCCCGTGCCCCGACGAGCTCGCCTGGATCGCGAAGCTCGCCGAGCGCTTCGACATCCAGCTCTCGCCCCACGCCTCCCTCGCCTTCGAGGAGATCTCCGGACGCTGCTACGGCGGGATCTCGTTCGGGGCCGTCGGCGAGCAGGCAGCGCTCCCGAAGCCCGTGACCGCCACCGGCGAGATCGCGAAGCCCGCCGACAAGCCCCGCAGCCACGCCAAGGGCCTCCGCCTCGTCTCCTACCGGCCGCTCTTCTCCGGCCCGGCCGTCGACCGCACGCCCGAGCTCGAGTTCCAGCGCCGCGAGGGCGAGGTCGAGCTCGCGCCCGCCGATGCACGCAAGCGGAAGATCGTCGCCGGGGACGAGGTGACCGTCAGCTCGAACGGGACCAGCCGCCGGCTCCGCGCCCGGATCGCGCACGACCTGCCGGACGGCAGCGTTCGCGTCACGAGCACCGACGCCGAAGGCCTCCACGACCACGTCGAGGTGGCCAAATGACGCATCTGACCGAGCAGTGGTGGGTCGCGCTGATCGAGGCCGTGATCGTGGTGAACCTCGTCATGGTCGCTTTCGCCTACACGACGTGGCTCGAGCGCAAGGCGCTCGGCCGTATGCAGCTGCGGTACGGCCCAAATCGCGCCGGCCCGTTCGGGCTCCTGCAGCCGATCGCCGACCTGATCAAGCTCGTGCGCAAGGAGGCGTTCTTCCCCGCCTCGTCGCACGATCTCCTGTACATCAGCGCACCGATTCTCTCGTGCTTCACGGCGCTGCTCGCGTTCGCGGTCATCCCGTACGGGCCGGGCTGGACGGTTGACGGCTACTACATCAACGGCGAGATCGCCAACCTTCCGATCTCGCTGATCCTGATCTTCGCGCTCGGCTCGATCGGCGTCTACGGCTTCATCGTCGGCGGCTGGGCCTCGGACTCGAAGTTCGCGATGCTCGGCTCGATGCGCACCTGCGCACAGCTCGTCTCCTACGAGGTCGCGCTCGCGCTCAGCGTGTTCGGCGTCGTCCTGATGGGCCGCTCGCTGAGCCTCGTGGACATCGTCGACCGCCAGCAGGCGACGCTCTGGTTCTTCATCCCCCAGTTCATCGGGCTCTGCATCTTCCTACTGGCCGGGACCGCCGAGACCTCGCGCCCGCCGTTCGACCTCCCCGAGGCCGACACCGAGCTCGTCGCCGGGTACCACACCGAGTACTCCGGCATGCGCTGGGGCCTCTTCCAGACGGCCGAGTACATCAACCTGATCGTCCTCTCTGCGCTTGCCGTCACCCTCTTCTTCGGCGGTTGGGAGTTCCCGGGCGTCCCGTCGCTCGACCGCTTCGGGCCGATCTGGTTCCTGCTGAAGCTGGGCGCGCTCGTGACCGCCTTCATCTGGCTGCGCGCGTCGCAGCCGCGCCTCCGCTACGACCAGCTGATGCGCTTCGGCTGGAAGATCCTGCTCCCGCTCGCCACCGTCAACGCGCTGGTCACGGCGCTGATCGTCGTCTGGGTCGGCTGATGGACGTCGTCCCGAACACGCTCAAGGGCTTCGGCGTCACACTGAGGCAGGTCTTCCGCAAGCCGATCACGCAGCAGTACCCCGAGTACCTGCGCCCCGTGTACCCGCGCTTCCGTGGGCGTCACCGCCTCCACCTGCACGAGAACGGGCTCGAGAAGTGCGTCGGCTGCTCGCTCTGCGCGGCCGCCTGCCCCGCCGACTGCATCCGGGTCGTCGCCGACGAGAACACCGCCGAGAACCGCGTCTCCGCCGGCGAGCGTTACGCCCGCATCTACGAGATCAACATGAGCCGCTGCATCTTCTGCGGCTACTGCGAGCTCGCCTGCCCCTTCGACGCGATCACGCTCGGCAACGACTACGAGATCTCCGAGTACAACCGCGACGACCTCATCTACACCAAGGACATGCTGCTCGCGGAGCCGCAGAAGAAGATCCCGGTCGCCGACCGCGACCTCTACGACACGCCGATCCCCTACTACAAGGCCCATTCGTGACACTTCGTGCCACGAATCGGCTAGTGGTTGCACCGCAGGCCGGCCGCCGCACGCACCCACTAGCCATTTCCGGCGCAGACGGAAATGGCAGGCCGCATGGCTGATTTCATCGTCTGGTGCGTCTGGTTCCTGGCCGCCTTCGCCTGCGTGGCGAGCGCGCTCGGCGTCGTCTCGTTCCGCAACCCGTTCTTCTCCGCGCTTGCACTGATCGGCAACCTCGCCTCGCTGGCGGTGCTCTACCTGCTGCTCGGAGGCGAATTCGTCGCGGCCGGACAGGTGCTCGTCTACGGCGGCGCCGTGATGGTCATGTTCCTGTTCGTGATCGCCTACCTCGGCGACAAGACCGACCAGGCGCCGTGGGCCGGCGGGCCGACGTGGCAGTGGTGGGCAACCGTTCTCGCCGCCGGCGCGATCCTCGTCGAGGTGATCGTCGCCGTCGGGCTCTCGACCAAGGGAACGCTCTCGCATGCGCCGGCCGTCCCGCGCAGCTTCGGCTCCCCGGCCTCGATCGGCCGGGTCTTTCTGACCGACCAGCTGCTCGCGTTCGAGGTGACCTCGATCATCCTGCTCGTCGCCGCCGTCGGCGGCGTCGTGCTCGGCTCGCACGCCCGCACGTTCGACAAGCTCACCCCGACCGAAGAAGCGAGCCCGGCCGAGACTTCGGTGGCGATGACGCCATGAACGGCCCGAGCATCACCTGGTACATCATCCTGGCGGCGATGCTGTTCGTGATCGGCACCCTCGGTGTCCTGATCCGCCGCAGCCCGCTGATCATCCTGCTTTCGGTCGAGATCATGCTGAACGGCTCGAACCTCGCCCTGATCGCGTTCGCGCGGCACTTCGGGAGCGAGCAGGGCCAGGTCTTCGCGATCGCCGTGATGGCGATCGCCGCATCCGAGGTCGTCGTCGGCCTCGGCCTGATCGTCGCCATGGGGCGGCGCAACGTCGAGCTCGACGTCGACAAGCTCCGGACCCTGC
>Ga0265327_10005316_pt1 | contig 10794 bp, 4 predicted proteins | sample 41621metaG_FD_202089 | JGI IMG/M metagenome (GOLD analysis project Ga0265327, IMG submission 202089) | Rhizosphere microbial communities from Carex aquatilis grown in University of Washington, Seatle, WA, United States - 4-16-21 metaG | ecosystem: Host-associated > Plants > Roots > Rhizosphere >... | reverse complement strand
ACCGACACGTAATGCCATGGGTTGTAGGACGTCTCGTCACGACCGAAGCGCCGCTCATGCTCGGCGACGATGGCGCCGTCCTGCCGGATGACGATGCGGTTGGCGTAGGCTTGCACTTCCACCAGCCGCCCGACGGCGCTCGCCTTGACCGAGTATTTGTTGCCGTCGAAGCGGACCAGGCAGGTCTTCGACACCGCCGCGGTCACCGCATGAAAGCCGTCGAAGCGGCCCCGCAACGGCACGAGCTTTAAGCGCTCCTCCTCGAAAACCTCCCAGATCGTCTTGCCCGCGATCTCGGGGTGGCGATGCGCCTTGGCGTACGCGACGCATTTGTCGAGCAGCCAAGCGTTCAACTCGTCGTAGTTCTTGAACCGCAGGCGCGGCGTGAAGAAGCGCTCGCGCACGAGACCATTTTCGCGCCAGAGTTTTGCACCATCGTTCAGTTCACATTGTCCGCCAGGCGCGGAAATTTTCGCTTAAATTGCAAGGAGGTCGGCGTCATGGCGATTCAAGCGTACCTTTCCGTGAAGGGCAGCAAGCAAGGTCAGTTCAAGAGTGAAACGCTCAAGGCGGGTCGCAGGGACAAATGGATGACGGTCCTATCCATTGGCATGGATTTGCAGACGCCGATCGACCCAGCGACAGGTCAAGCCAGTGGCAAGAGACAGTGGCGGCCAATTAAGATTGTAAAGGAGTGGGGTGCCGCTTCACCCCAAGGTCTTGCTGCTTGCGCGACCAACGAGGATCTTACCGAAGTGCGGGTTGAGTTCGTTAAATTACAGCCGACGGGAATCGAGGAGGTCTATCAGGCAATCACGCTCACCGAAGCTTTACTCACTGAGATCCGGCGTTTCGTTGCCGGAGACATTGCGCAGCCGGCAGCCAATTCACTCTTGGAGGAATGGTCATTCACCTTTCGCAAGATCGAGGTGAAGGACAATGATGGCGGAACCTCCTTCGACGATACGTTCAGCACGGTCACTTAAGTTCAGGAATATGTCCGCTTGAGCCAGTCTATGCGGGAGATGCAGGTGAGGTGGGGCACCGACGAAGGCGATCCTTGGCTTGCGCTTGGCGGCGGCTGCCCCGAGAGGGTTTGCGCGCCAGCGGGACGATCAGCAGGACACGGGAATCGGCGTCAACGGAGAGACCCGCAGAATCCTTCGCGAGGCAAAGCTGGTCGGACCTGCCGGATCGACCCGAGGCGGAGCGGCGGTCGCCTGCTGAGACGCAATGCCCAGAAAGTCGCTCGGACGCGGGATAGTCCAATTGCCGCCGGGGAGGAATTCCACCGCGACGGCGCCGAGCGGCGCCGACTGCGGAAGGCCGAGCGACAGGAGCCGGCGCCGCAACACAATGTCAGCAAACACCGCAAACCCAAACGGCGCGCCTTTCCATTCGAGATCGGCCACGCGATGCATGAGCAAAATGTTGCGATAAGCGCCGTCGTCCGCTCGCTTGACCCGTCCGTATATGAAAAACACGATGGTTGTGGTCGGCTCGTCCTCCGCCAGCACGAGAAACCGCCCGCGCCAGACGGCGCGCGCGTATGGCGCCGATAGGCGCACGCTCGTCGGCGTCAGATGCGCCTCGATGGCCCCGAGTCCGACGAGAGAAGTTGACGAGGGTTCGGCCGCGCCCGCCATTGCCAATCTTTGCGCGGCGGTTCTGGCGAGGTTGTCGGTGATCGGGATGTTGGATGCGCCGACGAGAGGAGCATGGAAATAGGGTCGGGCGTAGGTGCGTCCCGCGAACAGGCGCAAGGGCGGCGACGGATGTTGCACGCCCGAGACTGCGAGCGGACGACCGAAACGAGCCTGAGCAGTCGACCACTGCGTGTGGCCGAAGCGAAACTCATATCCCCAGAATCCGAAGAGGCGCGGATCATCTGCCGACACCTGAGGTGGCAGCGGAATACGGACGAACCGCCTGTCCGAGGTCATATCGTCGAGCCGCGTCATCGCATCGAGGCCGGCTCCGTCCTCCCCCGTCGGCAGCGGCAGAATTCGCCGGATGAATTCTGGGTCGAGATTAATGGGAGGCGGATCAGGCGGCGTGACCGACGCGACCGCAGCGTTGCGGTGAAGGAGCGGGTCGGGCGCCTCAGCCAGAATGCGCGCGAACAAGGCCTGATTGTCAGGCGCCGGCTCCGACAGTTCGATCCACAACGAGCGGTCGCGCGGGTTCGTGCTGGCGTAATCGGGGGAAGGAGCATACGCCGACAGGGCTAATCCTGCGGTCGCAAGCGCGGGAATAGCTTTCGGCGGCGTTGCGATCGGCAGGGTAATGTCGAAGCTCCGTTTTTCAGTCTGAGTCGCCCCGCCCTGCAAAGTCGCCAGCGCGACAAACTCCCAATGTCGCACAAGAGGAGCGGGCTCCGTCTCGCCCGCGTGCGGCGGCTCGAATGTCGAGCCGTTGGGGTCGACGGCGTCGATGAACACGAGGCGAGTACGGCGTCGATACTCCGCAGCTTGGCTGTCGGCGGGATCGGGTGGAGTCAGCGCCTCCGGCCCGAGGACGCGGGGAATCCTCATCGTTCCTATCCACGCCCCACCGCGATTGACGGCGATCGCCGCATCGGCCGCCTGAGCCTCCGGGTCCGGAATGGGCGGTGGCGCGAGGCCGTCCCAGGTCCAGTCGCGATCAATTTCCTGTGTCAGCGCGACGATCCAGTGCCCAAGCAGATCGCTCGCCGCGCTGAAGGTGATCGCGCCGGCGTCGCCCCGAAGCAGATGCCGAACGTTGTGCGAGGCGGCGAAGACAACCCGCTCACCCGGCCGGGCTTTGAGAGTCAGGCCGTCTGCAACAAGGCCGAGTGAGTCAGCGAGTTGCGCTGTGGGACTCGGCGCTAGGCCATCGCTCCCCGCCGGCCGGTTGAAGAGAAATGCGATGACAGGAGGGGCGCCGGGAACATCCGCAAGGAAAGCTGCGGCGTTCGTCTCCTCGTCGCGCGCAAAAACATCCCGCCACAACCCGTTCGAGAAGGTGTCGCCGGCGAAATAGTTTGACTTAGCGCCGTTCGTCCGCAGTCGCAGGCGCACATCGCGGGCGGCCGGCAAGGTGAGGGAAGCGCTCGAGCCGTCCGGTGCGCGCGCTAACTGAGGATCGTAGTCGAAGATCGACGCGACGGACGCGTAGTTGAAATTGAGCATGAATTCGGGATCGGACTGGGGATCTCCAGGAACGAGTCGAGGAAGTGGGAATGGCGGCGCCTTGAACGCAATCCGAAACTCCCCGTCCAGCAGACCTGGCCCCGGGACCTCGTGGCGCGGGGCGCGCACCTCGATCCAGATTTCGAGCTCGTCGGCATCGGGATCGGGCAGACCCGCCGCCTGACCTTCGCTTCGGGCTTGCGGGCCGGAAGCTATGACGCTTGCGAGCGAATTTTGAAAGTCCGTCGGCGTGCCGGCGTAGTGCGGCGTGAAAAGGACCTCCGGATAGCCGAGTTTCGGTCGCCTGATCTTGGCGCGCGTCACCGTAGGCGGCTTGCGGTCAAATGTCGGTAGGACCGTCGGCGCTGGAGGGTAGGTCAGGTTGGGAAGAGCGGTGGCGGGCGGATCCAGGGTAAGCCGCACTGTCTTCGGCGGCACATGGCGACGAAACTCCTGCAGGGGCGTCACGATATTTTCGGGATCGCTCGGTTCATCGGACTCTCTCGGGCCGCCGCCGCTCAGATCGGCAAGACGAACGCGGAGCTCGTAGCTCCGTCCATAAAGCAGCAATAGCTTCGGCGCCGCCTGCGTGACAGTGCCGGGATCGGCTGCGTTCGCTGTTCCTGTTATCTGACGCAACGAGTCGTCCCGCGCGGTGATGGCGCGCCCGCGCCACTGCGCGAAATAGGTTGGCATGAGCCGCGTCGCGCCCGATGTGGACGTCGAGACTGACTCGTAGATCGGCTCGACGTCGGGCGTTGGCGGTCCGTTGCCGAGAATCGCGGCGAGCGCCGACTGATCCACATCAGCATCCGTCAGGGAGATCCACGGATGGCCTCCGCCGGCAATCCTGGCATCGATGCGGTAGCCCATGACGCCGAGCGCAACTTCGCCGGCGGTCGGATCGGAACCGGCGCGATCGGCCATGTCGAGCTGCCGGTTGTGCCAAGCCAGGACCTGCTCGTCGTCCCAGCCGATCTGCACGCCGATATCGCTGCCCGGCGGCATTAAAGTGCTCGTCGCCGTGGACGGATCTATCGTCGCCGCCTGCGACGTGTGAACGATTTTCGCGAATCCGTCCGCGTATTCGGCGGTTTCGATGCGCGCCTCGTCGACCGTTTCCGGCGCGCCGATTTCGCCCGGCGGGACGACTGCGAAAAGCACCGGCGAAAAGAGGCGTCCCTTCGGAGAAGGAGGCAACCACGCGGCGTAGCTGCGCACGGTCGTGGCGTCGAGCAGCCAGGCCGCGACCCACGGGTCCGCAGAGGCGTCTGGATCGAGCGTGACGAACAGCCAGCCGCCTTCGCCAAGTGCGCTCGGGTCGACGCCGTTGAGTCTCGCCTCATAGCGGATGCCGAGCGCCGCGCCGAGCGCGGGCCGCCGAAGCGCGTAACCAAATACCGCGCCCCAACTTGTGCCGGGCGGCGGCGGGTTCTTGGAGGGCTGCGGACGCTGCCCTGTGACCTCGCACGCAAACTGATCGGGATCGAGCGCGTATTTTGAGCGCGCGCCTGAGGGCGCGACATCGAGATAGCTTTGAGGCAGAAGCTTGAAGATCCTCCGCTGCGGCTGCGTGGGGCCCGAAGGGGGGGGCGAAGGGGCAATCGGAAACTTGGCGGCGAGCGCGGCGAAGACTGTCGCCGCGCCTGCGGGCGGCGTTGCCGTAAAGCGATACTGTTGCCCTGACAAGCTTGGCGTCGGCGCGCCGGGACCTGCGGCGATCGTCGCGACCAACGGGATCGGCTTGCCAACGAACGGCGGCGTCATGCCCCCGAATAGCGGCCATGACACCGGATCGCCCACGGGCAGAACGATCAAATTGAATGAAAAGGACCCGTCGTTCCAAGTCTGCGGAAAGACCTGAAGGGAGAGACGCATCGTAATCAGCGACATGTCGGATTCTCCCTCACAAGACGCTCAGCACATCGCCGGGCGAGATGGTCTCCTGGAAACGCCATGTCTCGTCCACATCCACATGCACCAGCCAGCACACGCTGATGTGGATGCCGACGCCCACGTCGGCGCTGACGGTGACAGTCACGTTCTCGGCAAAAGCGAGCCAGTTGGAAGGATCAGCGCTCAGCGGCGGAGTGGGCACATCGACCGCCAGCCCCACTCCGGCTGTCAGCGAGATCGAGGCGCTCGCAAGACCGTCGAGCACGTCGACCTCGGCGTTGCCGGTCAGTAGCGCCGTCACCTCGAATGGAGGGACATCCTGATCGACGCGGAGAGCTATGCATACCGAGGCGCTTCCCGAGGCGATCCCGAAATCGACCCCGAGGCCCACTCCCAGGCCGCCTTGGACGAGAACGCTGTGCTGCTGATCCGTCGCGCCGAATCCGATCGCCCCATTGCCGGAGAGAGGCGACACAAGCCAATGGAACGGCTCCTCCGGGGTGCTCAGGGACAGCGAGAAATCGAGCCCAGGCGGGAACAGCGAGGCCGTCATGCCGAGATTCAGCGCGACTCCCTCGATCTGTCCGATACCGAGCGGAATTGTGGGCAGGGCAAGCACGTCGCGAACGGTGAGCGACGTCCCGTTGAACGTCAGGCTCAGCCCGCTCTTCGGCTGTCCGGGCAGGAACTGCGAGACCGACTCGAGGCCGCTCAAGAGATTCGTCACCAGGCTGAGGGCGTCGCCGTAAACAAGCTTGACGTTTTGCAAACCTGGAGCGGCGCCGTCGCTCGCCGCGAGCGTGCCCGTGACGCTCAGGAGCGGCGAATCCGGGCCTGCAAGCCCGTCGACGACGAGTGCGAGGGAAACGCGGCCGATCGTGATCGAATAGCGCGGCTGGGTCGGCTTGATCGTGACCTGATAGCTGCTGATCGCGCCCGCGGAGCCGTCGCCCAAGGTGTCGCGATACCGGAGCAATATGCTCACCGGTCCTGCCGCGAGCAGAGGCCGGTCGAATGCGGCGGCCAGCGTTCCCGTCGAGGTGTAACCGAGACCGGATGCGTTGGCTTGCAGCGATTGCTCGGCCGCAGCGATCAGCGAACCGATGTCTGGAAAGACCCCCGCCGCCCCGAGCAGCGCGCCCGCATCGGCAAGCTGTGGCTTCTGCAGGAAGTTCACATCCGCCGTGTCGGGCGCAAGCGTGGGCTGTTCGAAGTAGACCTTGTGGGCGCCGGTGTCCTGCAGAACGCCGTATCCGATCGCCGGTCCGTTCGATTGCCCAAGCGGCGCTGACCTCAAAATGTCCGCCGGTTCAGCGATGCTCCAAGCGGTTCCCGAACCGCCGCCTCTGACCAAAGGAACGGGCGTCTTCGGATCAATCGCCTCCGGCGCATTGGCGGGAACGACCCTGCGGGCGAGCGACCAGGCGCCGTCCGCCGGCAGGACAGGCCTCCCGCGAAGCGCGCCGACAAGTGCTCCGAACGCGCCGGCGAGCTCGACGCTGCTGAAGGCGAACTGAAGCCCCGAGCCCTGAACCGAGCCGGCGCAGGAAACCCCGCCGCTCGCCGCCCCGTACTTTCGAAGAAGCGCGATGACGTCTGCGAGACTCGCCCGCTGCACGGCGTTCGCGTCGCCGGCCTTGCACGGCGCGCCGGCAGTCTGAATATATCCCTCGAGCCCGAAAGCCGCGATCCTTCCCGGGGCGTTCGGGACCGCGCCCTTCGAGATCGCAAGGCCCGGGTCGATCACGATGTCGGCGTCGAACCTTGCACGCGCAAATCTCAGATCTGCGCCGACTTGAACCTCGGGGACGTCGAGCACGACGATGTTCCGCACGGCGACGACTTGGGCAATCGGGCCGAGCAGCGGGGAATTGAATCCGTCCGGGGGCAGGATTTCGAAGTGGCTGTCGTCGGTCGCTTTCCAGTCACTGAGCGTGCGCACGTCAACGCCTGACAAGGTCCTGAAAATGGTGATCGAACGAACGACGGGAATGCACCAAGGAAACAGCCAGCTGCGCGCCTCGATGAATTCGAAATTCGTTCGGCCGAGCACAACGTCGAATTTCACGTCGTCAACGCCTATGTCGCAGGGGTCGCTGACAATGAGATTGCGATGCCAGTGGCTGAACATGCTGGCGCCGTAGCCGGAAAGGTCGATCCGGTTTACCGGGACGACACTGTTTCCCGGCTGACCCGGGGCCGGCGGTCCAAAATTTTGCAGAAAGAACTGGGCGATCCCTCTCGATGCTGCGCCGAGCACGCTGGCGCCATAGTCGTTCGGGTCGATCGAGTTGGTCGTGCTGGCGTCGCTCGTCGTCTGCGCCCAGCCGGAAATGCCGCGCGTCGCAGGATAGCCGGGAGCGCGCATCGAGACCTGCCGGCCACCTTCGAGCGCGCCGGACCCGAACTTCGGTCGGACATAGACGACATCGGGCGGGATCGCGCCCGTAAGCGCGGTGTCGACGCCGCCCCGTAATCCGAACGGCAATGTGAAGGATGCATGAAGCTGCGCGCTCTTGTCTCCTGCCGCCTTGACGATGTGATCGAGAGCGGGCGCGGGCTCCGCGCGCACCAATACGACTCCGCCCCCCTGCTGTTGCGCCGTCTGAGTGATGACGTACATTAGCGTCTGCGGACCATCGTCCAGCGACGTCAGGACCGAATACCCCGCGCCAATGAGGGGCTCCCAGGAGATATGCGGGACGGTGACGACGCTTAGTCCGTATTCAGGCGCCTGGGTCGCCAGCCCGGTGATTGTCAGGTTCTCAAGGCCACGGAAAGCGAGCCGGACGCCGGCGAGATCGGCGTTTGTGGAGATGTCCAGGAGCTCGAGGCCGCCCTCGATACTGGCCTCACGCCCGGCGCTCGCGCCAAACGATAAAGCGCCGAACTCGAACGCAACCCGAACCTTTCCCTTCAAGGCAAGCACTGTCGCAGATACGACTCCAAGGCTCTCGCCCGTCGACAGTGGAGCCTCTGCCGACGAGGCATAGGGGTCGGGAAGCGTCGGCAGCAATGAGAGCAAAGGGAAGGCGAGATCGACTCCGGCGATTGCGACGCGGTCACCCTCGATGAGCGCCGCGATGATGATCAACTGTGGCCAGCCACATCCGAGTAGCGCATTGTCGATCACGAATGGGAACTGCCGCGTTGGCTTTGGAAGCGCGGGTTTCACGAACGCTTCGAGCTCGAGCCCCCGGGGACTGAGGCGAAGCCGAGCTATGCCTGGAGCCGCAGCAAAGGCGAGACCTGCTCCATCTGCAGTGACGGGGACGCTTGTTGTGAGGCTTGCGGCGCAAATGAACCGGACACTCTCTCCGTCCGCAGAAGCAAAGAAAGCAACGAGAGAGCCGGCGGGAGACTGGATTGCCGCTGTTCCACCTTCGCCTTCGGTCCAGAGCATCAGCTCCTGCTGAGCTCTGGGGGCGCTCCGTTGCGCGAACACAACGATGACGCCGGTTCCGATGAGAGCCCTCCATCCGCCGAGCTCCGTCGGGGCCGGTTCGTCGGCAATGACCGCCGAGAGCCCATCGGTGAGCGACAGCAGCGCTGCTCCAGGCCCCTCCGCTTCGGCCAGCGCAGCCGGAGGCGCACGGGTCAACGGAAGAGCCCAGGCAATGGAAGCGACGGCGGCCGAGCCGCGCGGCGCGAACAGGGGCGACAGCACGATCGTGGGAACAAACTGGGTCGTCGCGCCGAGCGTCAGCGGCAAAGCGAGTGTCTCAAACGTCGCGTCGTATCTGGCGGAGCCGCCTGCGGCCGTCGCAGCAATGTCGACGCCATAGACACTCGCCGACGCAGCCCCCGAGGCCACGAGTGCGACGCTCGCCGGCGAGATCGTCATGCTTATCTCGGCGGGCGCGGAGAACTTCGCGCCCGCTGCATCGCCCAGCGTTCCAGGCGACGGGGAGGTTGCTTGTGACAATACCGCCACCAGCGTTCCGGGTGGCGTCGAGAGCGTCGTCCCCGCGAGGGAGACTCCAAAGGCGGCGGTGAGCAGGCCGAAGGAGATGGTGAGACCGGCGAGAGCGTCCGTAGGAGCCGCCGGATCGATGAGATCCGCGCGCAACCATAGCGTCCCGGAGCCGAACTCCGCGATCTGTGGGGGAATGGGCGGCGGCGACGGCAAGACGAAAACGGAGCCCGTGAAATACCCGATCGTCTGACCGGCGCAGTCAATTGTGGTCACGGGCGCCGGTGTCACCGTCGCGAATTCGATGGTGTGACCGAATTCGTCGATGAAGGGGCCAGCCAAAGGGGTTGCTCGCAACCCTCGCGCCCAGTCGGGACGATTCAGCAAAATCCCAGCTTCAGCGGTTCCCGGACCCACTGCGAACGCGAGCTGCTCGATCCGCGCTCCCGGCGTAAGCTTGCTCCCCTCTCCCGTGGAGGTGGCCAGTCCGGCTTGAGCTGTCTGATCAAGCAGAGTTTGAGCTATTCTCGTTCGATCCGGATTAGCGGAGAAAAACGTTCGATCGCCTATGTTCGACCGGAGACGCCCGACTTCAGCAGACATGCCATCTCCTCCCAACAACGGGCATGAAACAAGTTACCGGAGGGATCGATACTTCATTTTCCCAAGCACACAGAAATTAGCATCAAGTAAGTCTACCCGAACGAGGTCTCCGGCGCAACGACGGATTCTCAGTTGTCCGCTTCGCTCTCCCCCAGTTGTTCACCAAGTTGCAGGCGTGACGACAAATGGGTCGAATGGACGCGTTCGGACTGCCTCAATTGCGGGGCCGGTTGCTGGCGTGCCTGATCCCGTCCGCATGAGCGCCAAGAGCGCACGTCACAACAGTTCGAGCAGATCATCCGGCGCGTCCTGGAAAAGCGCCGACATGGCGTCAAGCCGTCCAATGTCGGCTTCGAACGACGCTCGGCTCTCTTTCGTGAGAGTCGGCGCGACCGCGGCCTTAACATCCTTCACCCACTCGTCGGTTTCGGAACTCACCGCTGCGACGAGCGTCACCATATTCGCCGGTTCCAGCGCCTTCTGCACTTCGCCGCCGGCGTTCGCCACGGTGATGCGCTCGCTCTCGGCGAAGACGGTGCTATCGAGGTCGTCATCGACTGGAAGAGCGACGTTGATCCGGGCACTAGCCAGGTCGAGCATTATCGTGCGCAAGTTCGTGATTACCTCGCGGCCACCGGCGCAAAAAAAGGATTGCTCGTCTTCGCGACGAACGGAAGGATCGAATTGTCTCGGCAGCCTGAATCGGAGTCGGTGTGACCACAGGGGTCACGCTGGAATTAATTGTAATAATGCGGTGTCTTGATCGCGGCACTGTATTTTTATTTTTCGTTTCCTTCGCTGACGACGATCCAGGAGCGCGCGTCATCGAGGCCGAGATGTAATAATGTCCTTTGTCAGATTCCCTGGAAACATCAGTCGACTGCCGCGCTCCGTATCTCCTTCCTTCTGCGATCTCACGCATGATAACGACGAACCATAACGGCCAATTATGAGAAGTGAAGGCCGCCCTTCGGGGCGGCCTTTTTCCGCAGGGCGAGCGCGAACGATTACGTTTGGCTCCTTGCGTGCGAAAGTTAGGCAGACCGTGTGGAAACCCCGTGAGAATTTTCGTCCCCGGATTCCGTTTGCGCCTGCGCCACGGTAGAATCCGCCATGACTCACATCTCCGGATTCGATCGCTCTCAACTCCTGCTTTTGCCGGAGGCGGTTGACGATTACGTCGGCGCCGACAATCCCGTCCGCTTCATCGACGCCTTCGTCGATGGGCTC
>Ga0265327_10005315_pt1 | contig 10795 bp, 14 predicted proteins | sample 41621metaG_FD_202089 | JGI IMG/M metagenome (GOLD analysis project Ga0265327, IMG submission 202089) | Rhizosphere microbial communities from Carex aquatilis grown in University of Washington, Seatle, WA, United States - 4-16-21 metaG | ecosystem: Host-associated > Plants > Roots > Rhizosphere... | reverse complement strand
TTGATCTGCTCCATGGTCACGGCCTTGACGCCGCTGAGGTGCAGCAGGGCATAGATCAGCATCGAGCCATGGCCAGCGGAGAGCACGAACCTGTCGCGGTCGGCCCAGTCCGGCCGGGCGGCGTCGTACTTCAGGAACTTGGTCCAGAGCACCGTGGCCACGTCGGCCATGCCCATGGGCATGCCCTGGTGCCCCGATTTCGCCTTGTGGACGGCGTCCATCGAGAGCACGCGGATCGCGTCGGCCATGGTGACGGGGGATACGGGCATCGCGATTTCCAGGTCTCTGCGGGCGGGATTGGGCGCGGGGTCGCACGCACAAGGGTGAGGGTCAAGGAAGGTAACGGGTTCCGGCGGCCGCCCGGCGCGGTCTATAGATTAACGGTCACACTTCGGAGCGTGGAATGAATCGGGAGTCCGCAGGCGAGAGCGCCCTCGATCAGGCCGTCAAGCGCCTGGACCGTGCGGTCGGCCAGCTGGAGCAGCGGCTGGCCCGGGCCCAGCCCGGCGGCGACGGCGAACTGTTCGACCAGGACCGCGCGCGCCTGGCCACAGAACTGGATCAGGCCCGGGCTCGGGAGAAAGAGCTGGAGGCCGCCGGCGCCGAAGCCTCCGCGGCCCTGGGCCGCGCCATCGCCGAGATCCGCTCCGCCCTGGCGCCCGCCCCGGAGCCTGCCGAGGCGGCGATGGCGGAGGCGCAGGCCGATCAAGTGTCCGAGGAGGCCTGACCCGTGGCCCAGATGAGCATCGAGATCAATGGCCGCCCCTATTCGGTGGGCTGCGAGGATGGCCAGGAGGGTCATCTCGTGGAGCTGGCCCGAATGTTCGACCGCCAGGTGCGCCAGGTGTCCCAGGACATGGGCCAGCTGGGGGACACCCGCCTGTTCCTCATGGGCGCCCTGCTGCTGGCCGACGAGCTGGCCGACGCCAAGGCCCGGCTGACCATGCTGCAGTCCGAACATGTGCGCCTGCAGGCCGACCACGCCCGCATCGAAGCCCGCGCGGCCCTGGCCCTCGACAAGGCCGCCGGCCGCATCGAGAAGCTGGCGGCGCTTTAGGCGCGCGGCGTTGCGGGATTCTCCCCGATGCGGACCGGGGGCTGAAGCCCACTGCCGTCCCAGCGGCTGAAACCCGGAGCCTGCTTCGCAATAGTTCTTACAAGGCAGGGCGCATCTCCGCGGCGACTCGGGTCCGCCATCGACGGTTGTGGCCACTTCAAAACCACCCCATGGTCAAGCTTTGATATGGGGCGGCCTTCGTGAGTAAGAATCTGACCGTTGGCGTCCTCGTGGCGCTGGTGCTTGGCGCTATGGTCTGGCTGGCTGGACCGTCCGGCATCGACCCGACCTCGGTCGGTGTCTTGATCCTGGTCTTTTCGATCTTCTTCGTGGCGATGCATCCCAAGGTGCGCGCCGTCCTTCAAGGCCGCGCAACGGCAATGCGGATCGTTGGCGTCGTCGCAATTGTCATCGGCATTGCGGCGCCGGTGGTCATGATTTCTTGGCCGGGGCTCACACTCGACAGCGGTGTGACGGTCACGGTCGCCGTTGTATCCTTCATGGGAGGGGCCCTGTTGCTTGGCCTGCCGCGCATGTTTCTGCGCCTGGACGCCGCCCAGGCGGTTGTGGCGAAAGTGAAGGCCAACGATCTCGTTTCACCCACTTCCGTCCGGTTCTCGGGAACGGATGAAGCCGCTGTGGCGCTTCGATTCGTCACCAGCCACCTCGACGATTTCTTGCGGATCATCGGTCCTTGGGCGTTGCTGTGCTGGGCTGTGCCCTTCGGCGCATTGGCGATCATTAACGCCCAGGGGAAGGCCGCGAACCTTGGTGAAGCGGCCCTGCTCCTCTTGGCCATCATCGTCGCGGTCTATGTCGCCGTCGCCCAATCGGCTGTCGCATGGGTTGGCGTCACGGCGGATACGCGGGGCCCGACCTTCGGACCGGCCCGCGTGGTCTGGGGGGCCATCTGGCGCCTATGGTTCGCCTCCTCTCTATTGGCCGCGTTGGAGACGTTTCTGGCCCCACAGCCCATAAAAATTGTCAATAGTCTCGGCTTCGGTGACACCCGAGTGGTGGAAGCCATTGTCATGAGCCTTGGCTACAGCCTGATGGGGATCGTCTTCGGGATGCGGGCGCTGGCCTTTCCAGGCATCGTGATCGGCGATCACCTTCCAGGCGTGACCGGGAGCATCCTTGCCGCGCGGTTGGGTCGAGGCTTTCAGCTTGGCGTCCTGTTGACCGGCGGCCCCTTCGTCGTCGCAATCTGGATCGCTCAGACTGGCATCGACGCCCTCCACTTCAAAACCTCAAGCCCCGCCTGGGCGGCATTGGAACTCGTCCCGACCTTGCTGACCTTCCTCGGCGTTGCGGCGTTCGCCACGTTTCTCACCCGAGGCCATCTGGCCGCCCGTCGTCTGATTTCTGGCGTCTGAAGAGTCGGACGACAGCGCCTCGGCAACGGCCCAGCGCCCGAAATCACCAGTAGAGCTTCGCCTGGCGAACCATGTTATATCGCCCGCGTCCTCCCGGGGTTCGACCATGGCTTCGCTCGGTACGGCTTCCCACGACTTCATCGACGACGACGCCTGGACCTGGTGGCAGGGACGCAGGCTTCGCTACAATCTGGCGCTCGCGGCGGCCGGGTGGCTGGCCTATGGCCTGGCGGTGGCCCAGTCCTTCGCGCTCGGGCGGCCCATGTGGCAGACCCCGGTCGGCGCCTTCTCCATGACCATGTTCCTGGGGGTCGGCTATCTGATCCTCATGGGCTTCGCCAATGTGGCCTACCTGCTGGGGCCCACCGTGGAGAGCTGGATCCGACCCGCCAGTATCGGCGCCTATCGGCGCACCGCCTTCGCCATGGGGCTGTGGGGGTCTTTCGCCCTGCCTTTCGCCCTGCCGCTGGCCAATCTCGCCCAGCTGATCGCCCAGCGGACTTAAAGCCGCGCGCCCTTGAGAACCGGCGGGGGGAAGCCTAGATTGGGGATGGCGGGTCTGCTGCGGCTCTCGTCGGAGGCAACACATCCCAGCGACCTTAATCGTCTCGAAGGGAGCTGTCCCTGTCCAGGCTCGTGGGCTTGGACACACGGCGCCCACCTGGTAATCCAGGTCGAGGGGATAGAACCGCTCTCCACGGTCCTCGCGGCGCCGCCACCCATGCCCTATAGGGGCCTGTGATCGATTCATCCGACAAGCGGTCCCTGCGCCGCGCCTTGCGCGCGCTGCGCCTGCGTCTGGCCGCTGAGCAGCCGGACGCCGCCGCCCGCGCCGCCGCGGCCTTGGACCTCTCGGTCTTGCCTGCTGTCGCCATCGTCTCCGGCTATCACCCCCTGGCATCGGAGCTGGACCCCGGTCCGCTGACGGCGCGGCTTCGGGCCGCCGGGGCCCGGCTCGCCCTGCCGGTCTGCGCGGGGCCGGACCTGCCGCTGGTCTTCCGCGCCTGGGACCCAGACGACGCGCTGGTTCCGGACGCCCTGGGCGTGCCTTCGCCCCCGGCGACCGCCGAGCTCCTCCGGCCCGACCTGGTGATCGCCCCCCTGGTGGCCTTCGACCGCCGGGGCGGCCGGCTGGGACAGGGTGGGGGACACTATGACCGCACGCTGGCCCTGCTTCGGGCGTCGAAGCCGGTGTTTGTGCTGGGGCTCGCCTATGCCGGGCAGGAACTGGACGCCGTGCCAGGGGAGGCCCACGATCAGAGGCTGGACGCCATCCTGACCGAAAACGGCTATATCCCGGTCCGGACAAGTTAGGATCTGAGATGCGCTTTGCTTTCTTCGGGGATGTCGTCGGCCGCTCGGGCCGCGAGGGCCTGGCCGATCATCTGCCCGGCCTGCGCCGGCGCCTGGCCCTGGAATTCGTGGTGGTCAACGCCGAGAACGCCGCCGCCGGGTTCGGGATCACCGAGAACACCGCCCGCGAGCTGTTCGAGGCGGGCGCCGACTGCCTGACCCTGGGCAACCACTCCTGGGATCAGAAGGAGGCGCTCACCTATATCGTCCGCGAGCCGCGGCTGATCCGGCCGCTGAACTATTCGGTGCTGGCCGACGCGCCGGGCCGCGGCGCCAATCTGTTCGAGACCGACAGCGGCAAGCGCATCCTGGTGATCAACCTGCTGGGCCGGGTGCATATGGACAGCCTCGACGACCCCTTCGCCGCCGTGGATCGCGAGCTGGAGAACTGCCCCCTGGGCATGGCCGCCGATGCGGTGCTGGTGGACATGCACGCCGAGGCCACCTCCGAGAAGATGGCCATGGGCCACTTCTGTGACGGCCGGGCCAGCCTGGTGGTGGGGACCCACACCCACGTGCCTACCGCCGACTGCCAGATCCTCACCGGCGGCACCGCCTACCAGACCGACGCAGGCGCCTGCGCCGACTATGACAGCGTGATCGGCAACCAGAAGGAAGAGCCCCTGCGGCGCTTCACCACCCGCATCGCCGGCGGCCGCTACAAGCCCGCCGAGGGCCCGGCCACGGTGTGCGGCGTGTTCGTCGAGACTGACGACCGCACCGGCCTGGCGCGCCGCGTGGAGCCGATCCGCATCGGCGGGCGGCTGTCCGAGACTGTGCCGCAGCTGGACACGGTCGCCGCCGGCTAGCGCTGCCGCGAACGCGGTCTTGTGATGATCCAGATCAAGATCGCCGGCTCCGAAGGGGGTAGTCTCCGCAGCGCGCTGGGGGATGCCTGAAACCACGGAATCGGAGTCTCGCCATGACCACCAACATTCCAGAATCCGCGACGTCCACCACCTCATCCGCCGCCCCAGACACCCAGGGCCGCACCACGCCCACCGGTCGCAAGCCCGACGGCGAGCGCCGGGCCTTCGAGGCGGGCGCCGCGCCCGTCGGCGCCCAGGCCACCAATCTGGAGGCGTTTTCTCACACCTCGCCGGGCCAGGCGCCCTTCGAGATCACCGAAGTCTGGCGCGATCTGTTCACGCCCCTGGTGTCCGCCCAGATGGAAGCCAACCGCTGGTTCGATCAGATGTGGCGCCACACCACCGGCCTCGGCGCCCTCGCGCCCCTCCGGACGGCCCGGCCCTTCGCCACCGGGATCGCGCCTGCCCTTGGCCTACCCGCCGCTGACCTCAAGGAGACCGACAAGACCTATGAGCTCAGCGTCGAGCTGCCCGGCCTGTCCCGGGAGGACGTCGATGTGCGCCTGGAGCGCGACACCCTGCGCATCTCCGGCCACAAGTCCGAGGAGCACGTGGAGGCCCGCGCGGACTACCGGGTCAGCGAACGCAGGTTCGGCCAGTTCGAGCGCAGCTTCCCGATCCCGCAGGATGTGCGCCGTGACGCAATCTCGGCCAATTGCAAGGACGGCGTCCTGAAGGTCGTGCTGCCCAAGACCGAAGCCGCCCAGTCAGACGCGCGGCGGATCGAGATCCGCTAGGTCGTCGAGGTCCGCCTCTTTTCATCCTCCCCTGTGAAGCGGGGAGGATGACGAGCGCGGGCTACGCCTTTTGTCCCGGCCTATTTCTTGGGCGGCTTGCGGCCCGGCAGGGGCGGCAGGTTGTCGAGGGTGAGCTTTCCCTCCGCCTTGGTGTCGAGGAGGCCGAAGCGCTTGTCGGCGGTCTTCAGCCACTCGGCTTTGGAGACCTTGAAGTCGATGTCGAGGTCCGCCCCCAGAACGGGTTCGGGTTCATTTAGCAGCGAGTAGCGGGCCGCCCCGTCGCGGCGTTCGCCGCCGCGCTGGCCGCCGAAACCGCCGAAGCCGCCACCGCCCCCGCCACGTTCGCCGCCGCCACCGCCACTGCCACCGCCGCGGCCCATGCCGCCGCCACGTCCGCCGCGCCCGCCACCGCCGCCACGCCGGCCCTCGCCGGAAGGCTGGCCGCTGTCGGGGCGGGGGCCGGCGGCTTCATCGGGCAGGCCGAGGCCGGTGATCTCGGGGGCCACCTTGTTTTCGTAAGTCTGGATCTCGATCCCATCGAGGAGGCCGTTCCCATCGGTGTCCAGCAGCTTGAAGAACCGCATGGCGTCGGCACGGAACTCCGCCGGGCTGATGGCGCCGTCATGATCGGCGTCCGCCCCGTCGAACCAGCGCTTCAGCCCATCGGGCCCGCGAAACGGTTCGCCGGAGGGGCTGATGAACAGCATGGGGCCGCGCCTGGGGCCCTCGCCTGGGCCGCCGGGACCGCGGTGGCCGTGGCCTCCATGAGCGTCCGGTGTCCCCTCGTCCGGCGGCGGGCCCTCGGGGCGATCCTGCGCGATGGCCGGGGCGGACCCGGCCAGGAGTGTGGCGATGAGGATGGAGGTCAGGAGGATAGGTCGGGCCATGCGGTCTCCGGAAGGGCGGACGCTGAAGCTCGACTCAGGCTGGGGCCAAACTGCGCCACGACTGTAACAGGCTGGAAATGCGGCGCGACAGGCGGGGCGCACGCAGAGTTGCGCAGCGGCGCGGCCCGTCCCATGGTCACGCTCGAACAGGGAGGTTCACCATGCTGCTGCGTTTTCTGTTGCGGGTCATCTTCGCCGCGATCGGCCTCGCCGTCGCAGCCCATTTCGTGCCGGGCATCCGCTATTCCGATGTCATAACCCTCTGCGAGGCGGCCCTGCTTCTGGGGGTGATGAACGCCATCCTGAGGCCGATCCTGTTCGTCCTCACCCTGCCGCTCACCATCATCTCCCTGGGCCTGTGGCTGCTGGTCCTCAATGCCGGGATGATCGGTCTGGTGGCCTGGCTGATCCACGGCTTCGAGGTCCATGGCCTGGTCCCGGCGATCCTGGCGGCCATCATCACCGGCGTGATCAGCTGGGTCGGCCACATCCTGATCGGCGACGCCACCCGCGATCGGCGCTAGGTCTCGCCCGGAAACGACAACGGCGCGCCTCCCGGGGGAGGCGCGCCGCGATCCGGTGTGGTGCGAGGCGTCTAGAACTTGCGGACGTAGCTCACCGACCAGGTGTTGGCTTCAACGCCGTTACCGTCGAAGCCCCACTTGGTGTACTCGCCCCGGACCCCGTCCTTGGCGGTCAAGAAGTACTGGGCGCCGGCGCCGGCGTTCCAGCCGTTCTGGTCGCCGTCGCCGCTGAAGCCGAAGGCGGACGCCTTGATCCGGGTGTCGCCGTAACCGACCCGCGCGAACAGATCGAGCTTGGGCGACACCGGCCAGAAGCCGACGGCGAAGCCGGCCAAGGCGCTGTCCAGCTTCACCTTCACCGGCACGCCCACATTGACGGTGTCATCGGCCACGCCGAAGGCGGCTTCGGCCTCGACGCCGACATAAGGGGTGATGCGGTAGCCGAGCTTGCCGCCCAGCGCGCCCAGATTGACGCCCTGGGTGTCCACAAAGGTGTAGCCGGCATTTCCGTAGAACTCGCCGGCGGCGGCGGGCGCCGCGGCGGCGAGGACGGCCAGGGCCGCGGCGAGATGGAGAGACTTCATAGCTTCTTGTCCTTCGAATCGTCCGCAACTCTCGCGGAGGACGCGACCTAGAGGCTCGCGCGGTGAACTTGAAGTCTTCGCGCCAGACATGTGCTAGCTGCGACATTGACGCCACACAAGGTTGTAACATTGCGACAGGTGCGCGGCGCCTTCGCCGCCCGACGCAGGCATAGAAAAAGGGCGGCGCCTTTCGACGCCGCCCTCGATCTCAGGGTCGATGGGTTTGTGGACTTAGAAGTCCATGTCGCCCATGCCGCCCATGCCGCCGCCGCCGGGCATGCCGCCGCCTTGGCCGCCCTTCTTGGGCGCCTCGACGATGGCCGCTTCGGTGGTGATCATCAGGCCGGCGACCGAGGCCGCATCCTGCAGGGCGGTGCGGACCACCTTGGCCGGGTCGATGACGCCGGCCTGGACCATGTCCACATATTCTTCGGTCTGGGCGTTGAAGCCGAAGGTGGGCGAGCTGTTCTCCAGCACCTTGCCGACCACGATCGAGCCTTCAACGCCGGAGTTCTCGGCGATCTGACGGATCGGAGCCTGCAGGGCGCGGCGCACGATGGCGACGCCGGCTTCCTGGTCGTCATTGTCGCCCTTGAAGCCGTCCAGAGCCTTGGACGCCTTCAGCAGGCAGACGCCGCCGCCGGGGACAATGCCTTCTTCCACGGCCGCGCGGGTCGCGTTGAGGGCGTCGTCGACGCGGTCCTTCTTTTCCTTCACTTCGACTTCGGTGGCGCCGCCGACGCGGATCACCGCAACACCGCCGGCCAGCTTGGCCAGGCGCTCTTGCAGCTTTTCCTTGTCGTAGTCCGAGGTGGTGTCCTCGATCTGACGCTTGATCTGGCCGATGCGGGCCTCGATGCCGTCCTTGGCGCCGGAGCCGTCGACGATGGTGGTGTCGTCCTTGGTGATGGTGACCTTCTTGGCCTTGCCGAGCATGTCGAGGGTGACGTTCTCGAGCTTGATGCCCAGGTCTTCGCTGATCAGCTCGCCGCCCGTGAGGATGGCGATGTCTTCCAGCATGGCCTTACGACGGTCGCCGAAGCCCGGCGCCTTCACCGCCGCGACCCGCAGGCCGCCGCGCAGCTTGTTGACCACCAGGGTGGCCAGGGCTTCGCCTTCGACGTCCTCGGCGATGATCAGCAGCGGGCGGCCCGACTGGACCACCGCTTCCAGCACCGGCAGCAGGGGCTGCAGCGAGGTGAGCTTCTTTTCGAAGAGCAGGATCAGAGGCTCCTCGAGATCGGCCTCCATCTTGTCGGCGTTGGTGATGAAATAGGGCGACAGGTAGCCGCGGTCGAACTGCATGCCTTCGACGACGTCGAGTTCGGTCTCGGCGGTCTTGGCTTCTTCAACCGTGATGACGCCTTCGTTGCCGACCTTGTCCATGGCCTTGGCGATCATCTCGCCGACCTCGGTGTCGCCATTGGCGGAGATGGTGCCGACCTGGGCGATCTCGGCGTTGGTGGTGACCTTCCGCGAGGTGGCCTTGATTTCCTCGACGACCTTGGCGACCGCCTTGTCGACGCCGCGCTTCAGGTCCATCGGGTTCATGCCGGCGGCCACGGACTTCAGGCCCTCGACCACGATCGCCTGGGCGAGCACGGTGGCGGTGGTGGTGCCGTCGCCGGCCTTGTCATTGGTCTTGGAGGCGACTTCGCGGATCAGCTGGGCGCCGAGGTTTTCGAAACGGTCAGCCAGTTCGATTTCCTTGGCCACCGACACGCCGTCCTTGGTGGAGCGCGGGGCGCCGAAGGACTTTTCGATGACCACGTTGCGGCCCTTGGGGCCCAGGGTCACCTTCACGGCGTTGGCGAGGATGTTGACGCCGCGCAGCATGCGGTCGCGCGCGTCGGAGGAGAAATAGACGTCTTTAGCAGCCATGTTTTCGGCCTTTCAGGTCTTGAATGTCAGGGGGACGGCTTAGGCGGTGATCACGCCCAGGACGTCGCTTTCCTTCATGATCAGGAGATCGTCGCCGTCGATCTTCACTTCCGTGCCCGACCACTTGCCGAACAGGATGCGGTCGCCCGGCTTCACGTCCAGGGGCTGGACCTTGCCGTTGTCGTCACGAGCGCCGGGGCCGACGGCGACGACTTCGCCTTCCTGCGGCTTTTCCTTCGCGGTGTCCGGGATGATGATCCCGCCCTTGGTCTTTTGCTCTTCCTCGACGCGCTTGATCAGCACGCGATCTCCCAGAGGACGAAACGCCATATCTTTGTATCTCCGTTCGGAACGGTTGAATGTCTGAGGCGCACCCGGAACCAGCCTGTTAGCAGCCAAGGCTCCCGAGTGCTAACGCCGGGGCGGAGTTAGGTAGGACGGGTCCCGGAGTCAAGCGCCGCAGGGGCAAAGCGCGAAATTGTGACGCCGCTGCGGGGGTCTATCGGTAGCCCCGGGAGGGTCAATTTGACCGCCGCAGGCGGCCGATTCCGCTTTGCCGGCCCGGGGCGGGGCTCTAGGGTCCCGCCCGAGGGATTTTTTGAACTTCGAGGAAGATAAAGAATGCGCCGCGTCTTAGCGTTTTGCGCCCTGTCCATTCTAGCTGTCGGTTCCGCGGCACAGGCCGAGACCTGGAAACCCTATACCACTGTCAGCGACCGCAGCCTGCAATGGTCCTATGACGCTGACTATTCCTACATCGACAGCCAGACCAAGCGGGTGGTCGCCCTCACGGCGATCGGCAAGGTCGGCGCGTCGCCACGGATGGGCCCCTCGGCGCCTGGCGCGAGCGATGGCGTCGGCAGCGTTGTGGCGGTGGATTGCAAGGCAGGCAACCTGATCCTGCTCGGCGGCTATGCCCCCAGCAAGCCCCTGGCCCTCAGTGACACCTGGCGCGCCACGACCCCGAAGAAGATCGATTCCGCCGAGGACAAGGCCCTTCAGGCAGCGGTCTGCGCCGGCGCGGACAAGCTGAAGTCCAAATAGCCCCTCGCAAACTTCGCCTGTCAGGCGACTTGCCAGACCCGGCCTCGCGCTCCTAACTCATCGGAACCGATGAGCGGGGGCGCGGATGCTGGATCATGTGAGCCTCAAGGTCTCCGACTATGAGCGGGCGGAGTCCTTCTATGACCAGGCGCTGGCGGCGATTGGCATCCGCCGGCTGTTCAATTTCGGCGCCTCGGCCGGCTATGGCGACCATCGACCGTTCTTCTGGATCGGCGCTGACGGGGCCAAACCGGGCTACGCCCATGTCGCCTTCGTCGCCGCCGATCGGGCGGCGGTGGACGCCTTCCACCGCGCCGCGATCCTGGCTGGCGGACGCGACAACGGGCCGCCCGGGGTGAGGGCCCACTATCATCCGAGCTATTACGGCGCCTTCGTGCTGGATCCCGACGGCCACAATATCGAGGCCGTCTGCCACGCGCCGGTCTAGGCGGTGATCCGGCTGCTCCGCCGTCTCGCCGTCGC
>Ga0265327_10005314_pt1 | contig 10799 bp, 10 predicted proteins | sample 41621metaG_FD_202089 | JGI IMG/M metagenome (GOLD analysis project Ga0265327, IMG submission 202089) | Rhizosphere microbial communities from Carex aquatilis grown in University of Washington, Seatle, WA, United States - 4-16-21 metaG | ecosystem: Host-associated > Plants > Roots > Rhizosphere... | reverse complement strand
AGATTACGTCAGCACCGATTTGACGCTGCATTACGGCGCCATCGCCGCAAAGGATCCGCGCGACGAGGAAACTCAGGCCGCCTGCCGAAAACTCGGCCGCCGACTTGCCGAATGGACCGCAGTCTATTGCCACGCGCGCCTTGAAGAACACCCGAACCGAAAGATGTCCGAACGACTGATCCCCTCAGGGGAGTCCTGATTCACCGCATCAGGCAATAGATCAGTGCGGCACAGAAGACAACCACGATTGCCGACGAACCGATGCCGAGTACCAAACCCCGCACCATCGCCGCCTGAGTTTGTTCGTGTTGTTCGTTTTCCAAGCGACGTTCGCACTTGCGTTGAATCACCGCGGCCGCTGCCTCGAAATCGTCAGACTGAAGCCAGAACTCCCGCGGGATGAAGTCGTTGCGGCAGTACTCGCAGTCAATTTCACACCCGAGAAGCTCGGGCGGGATGTAGAAACTGCGCTTGCAACTGGGGCAACGAACGCTGACAGCCATTGATTTCTCTTCGGAAGGTACGTCGAAGAGCTCATCAACACGAGTTTCATGGCCAATAACAATCCAAAAACCTTAATTTAACCTTACAGAGGTGAATCGTCCGGGGGTGGTTCAGAGGGCGACTTTGTCGGTTGGCTTGTCCAAAATCCCGGTCAAATCGCGGCGAATTGTGGCACAAAGTCCGTCCAGCGGCAGATCGTTGATCGTGTAGGAAAATGGGTTTTCAATCTCGACACCGATTTCTTCAATCCCGAACAGGATGTAAGCCGTCATCAGCGTGACAAGAATCGTTTCCCATTCGTATCGCTCAACCAGCGCCAATGGCAGCGTCAGGCAATAGACGATCAGCGCGCGTCTCAGGTGCACCACATACGCATACGGGGCCGGGGTCGAGCGGATCCGCTCGCACGCGCCACAGCAATCCACCAGCACCTGAACATTGTCGTCCATTGATCGACGCTGCGTGGTGTCGATCAAACCCTCCATTTGCGCATGGTGCGTGATCGAGGTGATTTTGCGGGCAACCGCCAGGGGGACGTGCTCGGCATGAGCGACAGCCTGAACTTCGTCCTCAGGCAATCCCAGTGGCACATCTCCAAGACTCGATTCACTTCGCAACCGGTGCATCGTGGCGAACCCGTAGGCGACGGTCCAGCGGATGATGCGGTCGACCAGTCTGCGATCGCCCGCGAGCCAGATTTCCGATTGCCGAGCCAGGTTTCGAGACTCGTTGATGATACTGCCCCATTGCTTCCGCCCTTCCCAATACCGGTCGTACGACGAATTGGTACGGAACACCAGCAGCAACCCCAGGGAGGGACCGAGCAGCGCATGGGCTGTTTCCGGGATCGTGAACGACCGAAACATCGGGGGGCCAAACTTGTACAGGCTGACGACAATCGCCGACCAGGCCACGCAGAGAGAAACTCGACCGAGGATCTCACGAATCATCGATCCTTCGATGTCGAACAGGTGGCTGGTCCACCTGTGGGGGTCATACGCACTCATCAAGGCCCTTAGAACCACGAGACACAGACAATCAGTATTTAAGCGGCCAACATCATTTCGGCAACGGGGGATTGCGAGGGGGGACTTCTCGGATCACCAGTTGTGCCTGTTGATACTCTGCACTGCGCACCAAATCCAGCACTTCGGCCAAATAAGGGAATTTCATCTCATCCAGGTTCTCTTTCAAATACAGTCGCGACATGAACTCATCGGCGTTCGGCAAGGGGACGGCGCCATGATTGGTGTCGGCGTCCAGCTTGCGGTTGATCGACGCCACCAGATTCTGAATCGCATCCCGCCGCAGCGTCATCCGGTCGTTGATCTGCTTTTCGACCCACTCGTATTTCAAATCGGCCGGAGTGGCTCCTTCGACCTCAATTCGATTCAGTGATTTCACCAGTTGTCGGCCGAGCAACACCAGACGTGGATGCAGTCCGACGCGGACATGATCCAGTTCATGTTGTGGCAGCGGGAATTCATACCAGCGATCCGACTTCAGATGGTCCGGCAACTCAATCCGATGCTTGATGGGGACTTCAATCTGCTTGAAAGTCGGGACCAGGATCGCGACCTGTGGCGATCCCTTTCTCCGGGTTTTGCTGACGAGTTCCACCTGATAGTCATAGGTATATTCCAGCCGGAATTCGAAGTCCGTCCAGCCCGGAAACTGTTTCGGGGGTTTGGATCGATCGTAGAAGTTGACGGTCAACCGGCCATCATCAACCTGACTTTGCACCCACGCGCCAATGGCGGCAGGGGATGGTCCGTCCCCGAACGCACTTCGGACTGACACCGCAATCAGGAGCGGCATCGCGCCAAACAGCACCAGGTGAACGAACCGGCGGCAAGGATTCATTTCGTGGGAGTTCCGTGACGGGAATCGCGCCACCCACTTCAGGACCTGCCTGCCGGGGCCTTGAGGTGGCTTCACGGTTCAGTGTACACGGACCGCAACCCGCTGTCATGACGAACGGTCAACTCAACAATCGGCTGATTGAAGGCTGACAAGGTGAAGAGTGCAGGCACAAAGCCGCAAGTTCCGGCCGCAACTGCGACTCGAAGAACCAGGCGGCCCGCGCCATGTGGCTCACATTCGAATTGTGACGTGTCCTGACCCAAGTCTTCAGACGCCCTGATCCAAGAGTTGCCCCATTGTTATCAGCAATACCGCTATCGCCGATCGGATTGTGCACTTCGATTGGATTCAGAAACCGTGTGCTAAGGCACATCGGCTGAAAGGCGGAGTGTTGAGCCCGGCTTCCGCAGCGGAACGGCGTGTCCGTTTCTTCAGCGCCGTTCCGCTTCCAAGATGACAACGCAGTCCGCTCACGGACCCGCATCACTTCGCCTTGGCGACGGGCGTATCGGTCGTCTTCTTCACGGTATCGGTGGTGCTCTTGACCGAATCACTCGTGCTCTTCACCGAGTCCGTGGTGCTCTTTTTCACGGGGGCCGTGCCATTCGCCTTGGCGGCCGCTTCAGCGCGGCGCTTGGCAGCCCAGATCGCATGTTGACGATTGGCGATCATCCGCGCCTGGTTCTGTGCCGACTGAAATGAATTCTGCGATCCCATGCCGCCCGTCCCCGATCGGTGATGCGTCCGACTCTGAGCTTCAGACGAAGCGCCGCTTCCCAGGACCAGCGCGGCAGACAACAGCGATGCAACCGAAAGTTTGACCCACGACATGACACGTCTCCAGGCAGGATTCGTCGGGAAGGAAGCGTTGCGGATCGAGCATTCCAGACCCGCGTTGGTATATCGACCGATCCTACTCCTCGCGCAGTAGAGGACAAGACGAACCTGCTGACATTAGCGCAAGGGCACGCATGTCGAGTTAACGTTGCTGTAAGAGCAGGCGATATCTGTCGCGAAAGACAGACATTAAGCCTAAAAACACGGTCGAAGAGTCGATGGCGGGACTTCGATGTCCTCCAAGCACTCTGCTCAACTTTCTCTCAAGCGCATCCTGCGCAACGCATGCTCGGTCTCCGGTGCTCATCCTTTCCTCTCATCGACCGGGGTGCTGGGAAGCCTTCTCAACTGGCGAAGTTTCACGCATCAAGGCATGATGACGGGACTTCTGATTCCCCCGCCTGGAGTGTGACCCATGCACCGCCATGTGATTCTGTTCAGTCTCAGTTCCACGTTCGCGATTTTCCCCTGGATCATCGCAAGCGGTGCGGACGAACCTTTGCCCGCCGTGATTCAATTCAATCGCGATGTTCGGCCCATCCTGTCCGAGAACTGCTACGCCTGCCACGGTCCCGATGCAGGAAAACGGGAAGCTGATTTGCGGCTCGATACTGAGTCAGGTCTGTTCGGCCGCGGCGCGAAGACTCAACCGGTCGTTCCAGACAAACTGGAATCCAGCGAACTGATTCGGCGCGTGGTTGCAACAACCCCCGAGCACTTGATGCCACCCGCCGACTCGGGCAAGAAGCTGACCCCGCGCGAAATTACCATCCTGAAGAAATGGGTGGAACAGGGTGCAAAATGGGAGGGACACTGGGCCTTCATCAAGCCCACCCGACCGGCGTTGCCCGAAGCCTCCGAAGCGGGCTTTTCCCGCAATGACATTGACCGTTTTATCCTGACCCGTTTGCGGAGCGCCGGACTCACGCACGCGGCCGAGGCGGACAAGGTGACGCTGATCCGCCGCCTGTCATTCGATTTGACCGGTCTGCCCCCTACGGTCGATGACGTGGACCGGTTTGTGGCGGACACCAGCCAGGATGCCTACGAAAAACTGGTCGAACGGATCTTGCAGTCCCCTCATTTTGGTGAACGGATGGCGCAGTACTGGCTGGACCTGGTTCGGTTCGCCGATACGGCGGGGTACCACAGCGATAACCCGCGCGACATCACTCCCTACCGTGACTATGTCATCAACGCCTTCAACGACAACATGCCGTTCGACCGCTTCACCGTCGAACAAATAGCCGGTGATCTGCTTCCCTCACCCACTATCAGGCAGAAGGTCGCCTCGGGCTACAATCGCCTCTTGCAGACGACCGAGGAAGGAGGCGCCCAGGCCAAGGAGTACACCGCGAAGTATTCCGCCGATCGCGTGCGGAATGTCTCCAGCGTCTGGATGGGTGCCACGATGGGTTGCGCCGAGTGCCATGATCACAAGTACGATCCGTTCACTCAGCGCGACTTCTACAGCATGGCGGCGTTTTTTGCCGACGTGCAGGAAACCGCTGTCGGACGCCGCGAGCCCGGTATGCCGGTCCCATCCGCCGCCGACGAAAAAGAGCTGGCTCGCATCGCCGGCGAAGCGGCCGCCGCCCTGAAGAAGCTTGACGACGCTGTCCTTGAGTTCATCGCGAGCAATCCCAAGTGGGACGAAGCCGACTTCGCCGCATGGACAGTACTGGCTCCCATCGATCTGAAGGTCCAGGGAGAATCTCAACTACAGAAGCAGGAAGATGGCAGCGTCAAGTCGACTGGGAAATCCTCCGCTCAGGAGACCTACGTCCTCACTATGGATTCGGCAGCGAAATTGACGGGACTGCGGATCGAAGCGATGGCGGATGAGTCGCTTCCCGCCAAGGGGCCTGGCCTGGCACCCAACGGCAACTTTGTCCTGACCGAGATCAAGGTTTCGCTGCTGGGTGAAAACGACAAGACGCTGCCCGTCAAATTGACACGCAGCATCACCGACCATTCCCAGTCGGGGCACGATGTCTCCACCGCGATCGATGGCAAGGACAATACCGGTTGGGCCGTACTGCCGCAGATCGGTCAGTCGCATGAAGCGGTCGTTGAGTTTTCCGAACCGATCGGTCCCGGGCGATTCACTGTGACGCTCGAATTCAAATCTCAGTTTGCTCAGCACGGGATCGGGCGATTGCGAATCAGCGGCACAGGAACGGAAATGCCAGCCTCCCGCTGGGCTCCCCCCGCGCTGCAAACTGTACTGGCCAAGTCGAATGATCAGCGAAGCGAACCGGAAAAGGGGCAGTTGATCGCGTTTCTCAAGGAGAAATCGACGCGATTCCAACCGCTGCGCGACAATGTTCAGCGCTGGAACCAGGAACGCGAGAATTATTCGAAAACAATTCCCGCCAGCCTGATCACCATCGCGGGGCCGCCGCGCGTGGTCCGAATGCTGCCGCGAGGAAATTGGCAGGACGATTCGGGCGAAATTGTCTCACCCGCGATTCCGGCCGTATTTGGCGCCATCACCGCGAACAATGGTCGTGCAACGCGACTGGACCTGGCGAACTGGTTGATCTCCGCGGACAACCCGCTTCCCAGCCGCGTCTTCGTCAATCGGACCTGGCGACTGTTTTTCGGGAATGGGTTGTCAAAATCTCTGGAAGACATCGGCAGCCAGGGGGAATGGCCAACGCATCCGGAACTGCTCGACTGGCTGGCGGTCGAATTCCGGGAGAGTGGCTGGAACGTCAAGCATCTGATCAGGCTAATGGTCACTTCTGGGGCGTACCGGCAGAACTCAGAGCAGTCCCGGGGTGCTCGCACACTGGATCCGTTCAATCGATTGTTGTCCGCTCAGAACCGCGTTCGGTTGGATGCCGAGTTGATCCGGGACAATGCGTTGTCGATCAGCGGTCTGCTGTCACCCCGCATTGGTGGCGAAAGTGACAAGCCGTATCAGCCGGAGGGTTATTGGGAATTCCTGAATTTCCCCCGCCGCAATTGGGAAGCGGATCGTGGCGAGCGTCAGTACCGGCGCGGGCTCTATACCTGGTGGCAGCGATCATTCCTTCACCCTTCACTGATGGCGTTTGATGCCCCTAGTCGCGAGGAGTGCACGGCGGACCGTCCCCGATCCAACACGCCTCAACAAGCATTGACACTACTGAACGATCCGACCTACGTTGAGGCGGCGCGCGTCTTCGCCGCACGGATTCTGAAAGAAGGGGGCGAGACGGATGAGTCTCGATTGGCCTGGGCGTTCCGCCGTGCTGTGTCACGGACGCCTCATGCCGATGAACTGGCGATCCTGCAGAAGTTGCTTGCGAAACACCGTGACGAGTTCAAAGCAAACGCTCCGTCTGCAGAATTGCTTCCGAAGACAGGTCAGGCCCCGGTTCCGGATGAGATTGTGAAGTCCGAACTCGCCGCGTGGACCAGCATCGCCCGCGCGATCCTGAACCTGCACGAGACAATGACACGGTTGTGAGCGTGCGATACATCAAGAAGTCCAGGACCCGCATCGATCAGATGCGGATTCTGACCAGCATCGTTGGGAAGTCTGATCACGGATCGTCACAGGCAATCCAGCCCAGGATGTCGCCGGGTGAAACCAGTGAATCGACATCGCGAGATATCTCGATGAGTTCCCCAGTCTGCACGGCGCTGACGTCGAATGTCATTCCGGGGATCAGCACTTCCACCACGCGGTCGCCGGCAACCACGGCATGACCGGGCTCGATCAGCCACGCACTGACGCGCAGCGGTTGATCCCCGCAACCGATGTCGGGGAGCGTGATCGGAGCGCGATTTGGATTCGAATGAGCCGTCATACGCGCAGCACATCCGCCATTTCGCCGGCATGGTAGCTGGAGCGGACAAACGGACCACTGGCGACCATGCTGAAACCAAGCTTTCGAACGAGTTCTCCGATCTCGTCAAATTCCTCGGGCGGAACGTATCGCTCGACCGGCAGGTGATCCAGAGTTGGCTGCAGGTACTGCCCCAGCGTCAGCATGTCGCAGCCGACCGATCTCAAGTCGGCACAGACTTCCAGCAATTCGTCGCGCGTTTCACCCAGGCCAAGCATCAAGCCGCTTTTCGTCGTCATCTCGGGGACTTCGTCCTTGATCTGCTTCAGCAAATCGAGTGTTCGGCGGTACTCGGCATTTCGGCGAACCCGGTCATACAGTCGGGGAACGGTTTCAGTATTGTGATTGAAAACGTCCGGCCGAGATTCGATCACTCGATGAATCGCCGCCCGGTTTCCCTTGAAGTCAGGCGTCAGAACTTCGACCCGTGCGCCGGTTCGTTCGCGAACCGCCAGCACACATTCGTAGAAGTGATTGGCGCCGCCGTCCGGTAGGTCGTCGCGTGTGACCGATGTGATCACCACGTATTTCAGTCCCAGCCGCTGGGCTGCTTCGGCAACCCGCTCGGGTTCATCCAACTGCACGGTTTCGGTTTTGCCGCGTGGAACGGAACAAAACCCGCAGGGTCGGGTACAGACATTCCCCAGGATCATGAATGTCGCTGTCTGCTGCGACCAGCACTCGGTCCGATTCGGACACTTGGCGCTTTCGCAGACGGTTTCCAGTTTCAGATCGGCGATCACGTCGGACGTGAATTGCATGCCGGCCTGAGGGAGCGGCCGGCGCAGCCACTTCGGCAACCGCTGCCGCGTTGCCGGTGCGGACTCTGCATCGCTGGGGAGGATTTTGAGCAGTTCAGTGGACATGGATCAGGCTTCCTTCCATCAGCACCTTGGCCGCGTCCGTCAATGGGTGCGGACTTGAGCGCTGACATTTAAACATAGACATACACTTTTCGCGTCGACCGATGCAGCAGGGGATGCCCCGTATACAGGTGGTAGTCTTCGTAACCGAGCGATTCGGCCAGGTGCCGGACCAGGCTTTCGCGAACGGAGGCGATCCCTGTCGGGCGGCCTCGCTGCGCGGCCAGCGATGTGACTCGGAATTCAGGGTGTCCCCAACGGACAAGTTGAAGAGCCTCGGCTGGGACCGAGACATTGACGTACACCCCGCCATGTGTCACCCAGTCGCGAACTCCGGCGCCGATAAATCCAAACTGACCGCAGCGGCATTCCGCACCAGGAACATCGGTCGCGACTGATGCTTCCACGTCCAGGTCTGTCGCGACAGCGAGAAGGGTTAGCTCCAGGCGTCGGCGATACTCCGTCAGTCCCAAATTCAAGCGGGCCAGCGGGACAATGGAGTAGACGGCGACCTGGCCGGGAACGTGAACAAATGTTCCTCCACCACGACTCAACCAGCGGATTTCCATCTGGCGGGAAACGAGTTCGTCCTGTTCCACCTGCACATCGGCAAAACTTCCTTCGCGTCCAATGCTGATTGTCGGCGGATGCTCGCAGACCAGCAGGATTCCGTGCCGGTCGTTCCGCTGTGCAACCTGATTGAGCAGACGGGATTGCAGCGCCAGGGACGATTCGAAATCGACTTTACCGAGCAGGAAGACCTCGAGTGCCGAAGATCCACGGTGGATGCGCTCCCAATCTGTCTGCAAGTGAGCCATCGTAGCGGCGAGTTTCCGGTCGGGGTGTGAAGGCGGAGAAGGCTCACCTGGTGCAGGCGATACCTTACTCGGGGATTCTAGCGGAAGTGCCGGGGGCGGACAATGTTCGTTGCACGTTGAAGAGGTCGTCTGGTGGCCACGGATGCAACACGGAGGGACACGGATGGGAATGGAATGCAGGGGAAAGGTGGATCAGGGAAGGGAGAGGTGACGAGACGAGGCAATGACAAACAGAATCGCGATGAGAGGAGTTGGTGACGTCCTGTTGTCGGGCGAGGTTTTGGGCGATAGCTTCGCGGAACCCACTTGCTCCGTTGTGAAAGGACTGTGACATGGCGAAGGTTCTGTTGGAAGAGGTCGGGCCGAATGGCAATCTGCAGGCGGTGGTCGAGTCCGAGGAGGATGTTTGCTACTTCTACATCTTCAGCGCGCCCGAAACGAAGTTCGGAATGAGATCGGTCTGGGTGCGTAACTACGGTCCGGCGCCGAAATCGATCGACGGAGACCGGATGAGGAAGGGGCATCCTCCCTGTAATCCCGCGGCATACTGCGCCGATCCCGCAGGATCACCCGTACCGGACGCCGAAGCTCTGAAGATTGTCTGGTTGCCGGAGGGAAACGGCGTGGCACTGTACGAGAACCGCGAGTTGCTGGCGATCATCCCTCCCTGGAGCGGTCAAAGTGGATTTCACGGCTATGCTCGAGAGGCCATCGGCGAAGGCCCCGTTGCCTGGGAATTGACCGAGGACAACGTCTTGATCAAACGGTTCAAAGACGCAGCCTTGTTCTGGGACAGCTGGAACGACGAAACCTGGCCGAATGTCCAGGATAACCTCATTTCGCGACTGGAGGGGGGCTATGGCGAGCACTCGAACTACTATGCCATTGACGATGGTGAGTGGCCGCCGAAGGCGATTCTTCGGATTCCGCGAACAGACGGCACAGTTCTGGTCACCATTGGAGTCTCACTCCGACCGCAACCGAATGTCGAATTGTCGACAGAATCTCCTGAGCAATTCCGAAGGATCGAACTTGGCGCACTCCTGCCACTTTCGTGGTCCGATGCGGACATCAAGCGATTTGCAAGTTACCTGAGTGCCCAGAGTGGCCTGCCGTGGTCCAAATACACCTGGTTGGGCGCCGGACACACGATCCCCTGCGATTCGTGGCTCAACCCGGAATTCCCGTTTGCGATTCTCCAACACGAACACCCTGCCTTGCCTGATGTCACTCTGGACCGGCAATCAGGAGATCCCGTCAATCTGCTCTGGTTTCTGCCGATTTCCGCAGAAGAACGTACGGCGGCGATGGAAAACGGCAGTGAGTCTGTCGTCGCACAATTGCCAGCGCTGCGATGGCAGAACGCTTGAAGTACCGTCGGGAATTTTCCGTCATCGGGTTGGGCTGGCCATGCTATTGTCAGTGGGTGGAAACGAGTCATATCTGCACGGGACTTCGATCGAACGGAACGAATCGTCGGAAAAGTCGTTCGTCGTGGCGTCAGTCACATGCGTCACGTCGGGATATTTCCGAAAGTCTTAATTAAAAGATTGAAAGTCGTCGAACGAAATTGGATGCCGCGCGAGAATGACAGCGGATACAATATCGTGTGCCCCTTGGTGGCGTGCCGCCTACATTCTGGAGTTTCGATCATGATCCGCATTTCCCCTCTTCGAATTGCCGTTTGCCTTGGCTTGACGCTGGCAATGACTCCCGCGGTCCAGGCGAGTCACGGTCACGGAGGCGGGGGTGGACATGGTGGTGGTGGACACATGGGTGGCGGCCATGTTGGTGGCGGTCACTTTGGCGGTGGCCATATGGGGGGCGGATTCAGTGGCGGGCACGTCAACCACGGTGGGTTCGGCGGCCACGTCGGCGGCGCCCAGCATTTTGGTGGGACTCAGCACATGGGCGGGGTCCAACACTTCGGTGGTGCTCAGCACATGGGAGGCGTGCAGCACTTCGGTGGGACCCAGCATCAGGGAGTCCAGCATTTTGGGGGAGTGCAGCACCAGGGGGTGCAGTCGGGAGTCCATCACAATTCACTGGGGACGATGCAGCATACCAACACGCTG
>Ga0265327_10005313_pt1 | contig 10800 bp, 11 predicted proteins | sample 41621metaG_FD_202089 | JGI IMG/M metagenome (GOLD analysis project Ga0265327, IMG submission 202089) | Rhizosphere microbial communities from Carex aquatilis grown in University of Washington, Seatle, WA, United States - 4-16-21 metaG | ecosystem: Host-associated > Plants > Roots > Rhizosphere... | reverse complement strand
CTTATCGGTTTGGGGACGCGGGAGCTTCCAAGATCGTGTTCCCAACCTGGAGGTTGTGAACGGCCCGCGCAGAATGTAGCCCGCATGAAGCGCAGCGGAATGCGGGGTTTCGCGGCTCCGATCATCCCGGATTCCGCAAGCTCCATCCGGGCTACGCTGGCTTCGCCTCCACCGCGTGGGTTTTCAAGGTGCGCAAGCCTTGCCGCTCCTCGGCCAAGGCGTCGAAGCCCTCGGCGGTTTCCGCAAACAGGTTTCTTGTCATCGTCTGGCCTCCAATTCTCGTCTCAAAATGTAGCTCGCATGAAGTGCAGCGGAATGCGGGGTTTCGCGGATCCGATCATCCCCGGATTCCGCAAGCTCCATCCGGGCTGCGCTGACTCACGCAACGGCGCAACGTTAAGAGCAAAAGCCTCAGCCGACCGCCAGCGCCGCCTCGCAAGCCGCCAGCGTGGCTTCGGCTTCGGCGAGGTTGGGGTGGCGCAGCCGGGTGTAAATCGCCACGGCCTCTTGCGCATGGGGCAGGGCTTCGGCGGCGCGTTGCTGTTGGCGCAGGGCTTCGGCGAGGGTGTGGTGGTTAGCGGCTATCAATAGCAAGCGGCCCGCGTCTTTGGACAGCACCAAGGCTTCTATGGCAAGGTGCTCGGCGGCCAGCCAGTCAGTGCGGTTTAGCGCTAACTCAGCGAGGTTGCCGGTATAGGTGGCGATGCTTTCGCCATAGCCGAGTTTACGCGCCAGCCGCAAGGCTTCGCGGGAATCGGCCTCGGCACCGCACAAATCGCCAGATGCGCGTTTAACCCCGGCCAAATCATTGAGGCCGATAGCCGCATCCATGCTTTCAGGATTCAAGGATCGATATATTGCAAGGAGCATCTCAAAGGTACTGATCGCCGCCGGGAAATCCTTCTGCAGTCCATACCCAAGGCCAAGAAGGCGGATAGTGATAGCCCGCTCGCGGAAACCCGCTCCGGCCTGTTGCCATTGCTGGGCGCAGCGTTCGGCACAAACCAGCACGGCCTTGGCATCGCATAGCAAGGAGTAAACCCATCCCGCATCATAGACTCGCCGACCGGCCTTGTCGTAATCGCCCATCGTCAATGCCCTGGCCTCGGCATCTAGGCTCAGGTTCAGCAAAATCTCCCAGCGCCCAGTGAATTCAAGGAAATCGCCCAACGCATCGCACACGGTCTGCAACCGCGTGTTGTCACCAGCCAGCAGCAATGGCAGCGCGGCCTGCACGGTGGGCCAAGCCTTTTCCAATTCAGTGAGTTGTGCCTTGTCTGAGTTCCCGCCATATTGCACCGCCAACGCATAAGCCCGCTCTTCCAGCCGTTGCCCCGCCGCGCCCACCGCCTCCGGTCGGCGCAACCTTAGAAAGTGCGCGGCCGACGGCGGCAGCAGCCAGGTTTCGTTGGCTTCGTCTTCCAGCAGCAACGCCCGGTTGTGCAGATCGTCCAGGGCGGTCAGCGCGGCGGTTTGGCTTAATTCCGCCAAGGGCAGCAGCCAATCCAGCCGCGCCGGTTCGCTAAAATGCGCCAGCGCCGCCAGTACGGCGGTTTCGTGGACTGTGAAAGTGTCCAGCAAATCGCCGAAGATGAATTCCAAGGGGTCGTTGGTGTCGTCCCGCGCCTGCCGTGCATGGGCTACACGCAGCCGCTCCAGCGCTTGCTCCACCGTCCGGCAGCGGCTTTCGCTGCGTCCGAGTTGGCCGGCGGTCCAGGTCAGTAGCAGCGGGTTGCCGCCGGTTTCGGCATACAGGCGCTGTTGCTCGTCTTCGGTCAGTTTGGCGATGGGCGGCCAACGTTCGGCCAGCGCCGCCAGCAAGTGTTGGCTGGCCTCGAAATCCAGCTTGTCCAGCCGCAGGACGTGGGCGCTGGTTTGGTCGCGGCGGCGGCTGGTGACGATGGCTTTGCAGGGGGCGGGCAGGAAATCCAGCCAATCGTAGACGCGGCGACGTTCTTCCTTGGACAGGCTTTCCAGATTGTCCAGCACCAGCAAGGCCCGCTGCGAAGCCAAGGCGAGGCGGACGAACTCGGCTTGCTTGGCCTGCGGGATTTTCTGGATGTCAGTTTGGCCCAGCGCCATGCCGATGCCGGTCAGCAGCGCGTGATAATCCTTGACGCGGTTGTCGTGCAGCCGGTGCGGGCCGTCGGGGGCTAGGCGGCGGCCTTTGGCGGTGACGAAGACTTTGAGCGGGTAATGCTCCGCCGGGGCGCGGTAAGCGGCTTCCAACGCCAACGCGGTTTTGCCGATGCCGCCCGGCCCGTCCAACACCACGCCCCAGCCGACATGGCCCGGCTGCAAATATTTGGCGACGGCGGCGAGTTCGGCGGCGCGGCCAAAAAACGGCTGGCGCGGCGGCAGCGTCGAGGGCGCTGGAGTGCAAGGCTTGCCTTGCGCGGCTTGGCGCTTGGCGCAAGGCAAGCCTCGCGCTCCGGGCTTGGCGGCAAGACGCAGCTTCAGGGTTTCCGGCGCGGTGGCTTGGTCGGCTTGCAGATGGGCATTTTCATGGTCGGGGATGAAGCGCCACGGGCCGGTTTTGTTCGTCGCGATGCGCGGCCAGATGCGCAGGCTGGCTGCCTTCTTGTTGAAGTCAATGCGGCCTGCGGCATAGCCATGGCTGCGTCGCAGCGTCGGCGGTTCGCCGAACAATTCCATGCCGAACACCGAGCCGCCTTGGCACAGGCGCACGGCGTCGGGGTTGCCACCTTTGCGAATATATTCGAGGCGGGCTTCGTGCATATGCCCGAACAAATGCACGGCGAAGCGGCCCGCCGGGGCGATTTCGCTGGCACCGTGTTGTTGCGCCTCGGGCGTCAGCCAATCCGGGCCTTGGTGGGTCAACAGCAGGCAGAGGCTGTGCCGATTCAGCCAGTCGTCCACCGCCCCGCCGCAGACAGCCTGCAACTGCCGCGCATCCCAGACCAGCTTGCCCTGATAATCCCCGCCTTGCAGTTGCAGGATGGTTGCCCGGCACCGCCAGCAACATGGCATCGCCTGAGCCCAGTTCGGCCAGCTTTTCCCGTAGCCGGTCAAGCACCTCTTGCTGCATCTGCCGGAATTCCTCCGACTTGCCCCGCTGGACGAGATCGCCGGTGAACAGCACCGCCTGCCAAGGGCCGGTGAGTTTATGCAACGCCTCCAAATCTTGGAGAAATGGTTCGCGTAGCGTCGGCCAGAGGAATTCTTGATGCTTAAGGCCGAAATGGAAGTCCGTCAGGTGGAGCCAGGAGAAGGGTTTCGTTGACATGCTACCCTGCCCTCAAACACCAAAACTCTGGCGCAGCGCCTCGAAATACTCAATCAGCCGACCAATCGGATCATCCGGCAACAACCGCCACGCGGCATACGCGGCAAAGCCCAGAAACAACACCCCGCTGAAACGGTGCAGGCTATGCAGCGGAATCCGCCGCAGCAAAGCCCGCCCGGCCCACACCCCCAGCAGCGAAGTCACCGCCAAGGCCAAAGTCCCGCCCAGCCAGACTGGCCCAGGCGGCAGCGACGCACCCAGACCGGCCACGGCGAGTTGGGTCTTGTCGCCGAATTCGGCGGTGAAGATCAGCAGGAAGGCGGTCACGAACACGCTATGCCCGCTTTTTTCCGTCAACTCGCCGTCTTCGTCCGCCTCCTCGGTCAGCAAGGCACGCAGCCCAAAGCCGGCGAACAGCACCGCCACGGCGGTTCCGACCGCCCATGTCGGCACCCAGTGCGCCACCGCCGCGCCGAACAGCACGGCGGCGAGATTCAGCGCGGCGAAGGCGGCGGTCGCGCCCAGCACCACCGGCAGGGCCTTGTGCCGAGCCGCCAAGGTCATGCAGACTAACTGGCTTTTGTCGCCGATTTCGGCGGCGGCGATCAGGCCGAAGCTGCTGGCGGAGACTGTGCCCCATTCCAGCAAGGCCCCTGTGGGCCGGGCTTTTTCCAGCAAGCCCGGCCAATCAATCGACAGCAGACAGGACATGAAAACCGCGGGCGCTTACTGCCAGTCGGCCGGCGCGACCGTTTGCGCAGGCGCAGAGGCCGGCAACACATTGCTGCCGGTGAGCGGGCCGCTGCCAAGCATATTGTCCAGCATCATCATGATGACAAAACCGATCACCACCGCAAACGTGGCGGAGCGGGCTTTGCCCTTGGACTGAGTCTCGGGAATGATGTCGTCGGCGATGACGAACAGCATCGCCCCGGCGGCGAAGGCCATGCCAATGGGCAGCAGTGGATAGAACACGGTGACGGCGGCAATGCCTAAGAAACCGCCGACCGGCTCGACCAAGCCGGTCAAGGTGGCAATCATCAGCGCCTGCTTGCGGCTATAGCCCAAGCCGACCAGCGGCAGGGCCACGGCCAAGCCTTCCGGGATGTTTTGCAAGCCGATGGCGAAAGCCACGCTCAAGCCATTGTGCCAGTCGCCGGAGCCGAAACTCACACCCACCGCCATGCCTTCGGGAAAATTGTGCAAGGTGATGGCGGTGATAAACAGCCAGATTTTGCGCAGCGAACTGACCAGTTCCGAACTTTGTTCGGTGAAATGGCTGTGCGGCAAATAACGGTCGGCCAGTTCCAGGAATAGCGCCCCGACCAACATGCCAACAGCAACCACGAAAATGCCTTTGCCCGGCCAAATCTGATTGCCGTATTGGATGCCCGGAACCACCAGCGAAAACGCCGTCGCCGCCAGCATGACGCCGGCCGCCCCGCCGAGCATGATGTACAGCGTGCGCTGCTTGACTTCTTTGAACAGCAAGGCGGGCAGCGCGCCCACGCCGGTGGCCAAGCCTGCCACGATGCTGGCCAGCGAGCCGTAGGCGACGATGGGATTGATGAAAAAATACAGGAAGGCCAGGATGAGTGTCGTCCAAATAGCCAGCGAGGCGACCACGACTAAGCGCTGCACCAGCGGCGACTGGTTGGCGAAACGCTTATAAAACGGCCAGGCGAGAATCTTCTTGACCAGAGTTTCCAGAGTATCGAGTGCGTCAACGTTCATAGTGAGACCATTATTGTTATCGTGATGAAGCGATGGCCGGCGTCCTCCGGCCCATAGGAAATGCCAGCCTGCGGACAGGCGAAGACCTGGACAAACGCAGGCTCACTCAAGCAGAACATCCTGCCGTTTGTGCGCATCGCGCAGCAGCACGTATACCGCCCCAGTGCCGCCTTCCATCGGCCTGGCGGTGCAGAAGGCTAATACATCCGGATGTTGCCTGAGCCACAAATTGATGCGGTTCTTCAAAATGGGGTAATCCCCTTCCGAGCGATAGCCCTTGCCGTGGATTAGATGCACGCAACGGCAACCATCCGCCACGCAGGTTTGCAAAAACCCGCCCAGCCGCCGCTTCGCCTCGTCCACGGTCAGCCCGTGCAGATCCAACTCCACATCAACGCCGAACTTCCCCGCGCGCAGATGCCGCAACACCCGCTTCTGGATGCCCGATGCCATGAAGCTCATCACATCGCCCGTCGCCAGCAGCGGAATATCGGACGGGGTCGTGTCCGACCAATCCGCCTCGTGCATGCGGCGGCGGGGATAGGGTTTAAGCAGCTTTCGTTCCGGCATAACCCGGTCGTTAAGCAGTGGGCTCACCGCCCCCACCGTTTCACGGAACAAACGGCTATCCTCATCGGACAGCACCGAGGCAGGCATGGGTTTTTTGGGAAAGTGGACGGGTTTGCGCATGGCGGCATTATAGCCGGGATCGTGCCATGCCCCCATCGAATTAGCGGATGAAGCGGGCGCGTGCGGCCCACGAACGGCGGTGAAGATGTTAAAATCAAACGTAACAACGCGAACCGCAAGGCACGACCAGGCAAGATGCACATCCTCCTCAGCAACGACGACGGTTATTCCGCCCCCGGCCTGATCGCTCTGGCCAACGCGCTCAGAGCCCACGCCGACATCACCGTAGTGGCCCCCGAGCGCAACCGCAGCGGCGCCAGCAATTCCCTGACGCTAGACCGGCCCCTGCATGCCATCAGAACCGCCGAGGGCTTCATCAAAGTCGATGGAACGCCGACCGATTGCGTACACCTAGCCATCACCGGCCTGCTGGAGCACGAGCCCGACATGGTCTTCGCCGGCATCAACCACGGCGCCAACCTAGGCGACGACGTGATTTATTCGGGCACGGTCGCCGCCGCCACCGAGGGCCGCTTCTTAGGGCTGCCGGCGGTGGCCATTTCCTTGGGTGGCGTCAATCCGACCCACTTCGAGGCCGCCGCGCAAATCGCCGTGCGCCTGTTCCAAAATATCCGCCGCCATCCACTGCCCGCCGACACCATCCTTAACGTCAACGTCCCCGACCTGCCTCTGCATAGCCTGAAAGGCTTCAAAAGCACCCGCTTAGGCCAGCGCCACAAAGCCGAGCCGGTCGTGCGCGGCCACGACCCCCGAGGCCGGGAAATATTCTGGGTTGGCGCGGCAGGCCCGGAGCAAGACGCCGGCCCCGGCACCGATTTCCACGCCATGCGCGAAGGCTATGTCTCCGTCACCCCGTTGCAAATCGACCTGACCCGCTACGACAGCCTGGAACGCCTGGCCGCCTGGCTGCCCGAAGGAGGTATGACGGCATGAAACAGCGCTTCGAGGGCATAGGAATGACCTCGCGCCGCACCCGTGAGCGTATGATCGCCCGACTGAAGGAGCAGCGCATCAAGAACCAGGCCGTGTTGGATGTCATGCTGGCAACCCCGCGCCACATTTTCGTCGAAGAAGCCCTGGAAAGCCGCGCCTATGACGACATGCCGCTGCCCATCGGCTACAACCAGACCATCTCACAGCCTTATATCGTCGCCCGCATGACGGAACTGCTGCTGGCTAAAGGGCCGCTCGATAAAGTGCTGGAAATCGGCACCGGCTCGGGCTATCAGACGGCGGTGCTGGCCCAGTTGGTGAGAATGGTCTATACCGTGGAGCGCATCTACCCCTTGCAACAACGAGCCCGCCGTTGCCTGCAAGATCTGCATCTGCGCAATGTGCGAATGAAGCACAGCGACGGCGGCTGGGGCTGGGAAGACTACGCCCCCTTCGACGGCATCATCGTCACCGCCGCCCCCGCTGAAATCCCGCCGGTTCTGCTCGCACAACTGGCGCCCGGCGGCGTTTTGGTCATTCCCGTCGGCGACGGCCGCGACCAAATATTGCAGCGTGTCACCCGCGCCGAGACTGGCAACATCGTCGAAAACATCGAGCCTGTGGTGTTTGTGCCTTTATTGCCGGGCGTGACGGAAGGCTGACGCCACGCCGCGAAACGTCCGGCGGCGCAGCGCCTATTCAGCCGCCGCGTCATTCTTTGTGCAGCCCAAATAACTGCCCAATTTTTTCCAAAAAGCTCAACGCAGGCACTCGCTCGTCGGGTTTCATTTCGCCGTCCAAAACCCTTTTTCCGGCCCGCGCATCCACCTCGGACAAGTCATCATCCGCAGGTGGCGCAGCAGATGGCACATCGGCGGCAAGCGGGCTTGCCGCGTGGCTCGGCAAAGCCACGTCAACGGCTGCGGTGCCGCCAGTCGCAAGCGGTTCTGCCGCCACGCTATCCTGCCCGTCCGGCGAGGATGATGGCGTGGCCTGCCCTAGCTCGCTGCTGGCGGCATCCTTAAAATGCTGGTCTATCGTGTTTAATAAGCTGATCAGCTCCGATAGCCTCGGCGGCGAGCCCTCCCTGCGGCTCAATATCCAATGGGCCGCCGCCTCGCTCCCACTATCGGCGTAAGCGATCACCCGCCACAGATCCAGCGTGGGCGAACCGTTCAGCAGCGTGGACAAATCATCCGGCTGATTCAGCGAGACGATATGGAAGTCGCCAGCGTCCGTGGAGTCCCCCAATGTCCATGGACTGCTCAAGCGGGAAGCGGCCAAACTGAGCACCGACTCGAAATCAGAAAAATCGCGCGCACTGAAGGCGATGGGAATAATCTTCATGAACTGCACACCACACAATAAATGCATGAATTTTGGAGCCTAGTTGAAAGCAAGGCAAGCCAAAATGCAGCGAGGCACGACCAGCCTCGCGGTGCGCACTGCGCGAAAACCGGCAAAAACAGCTAATATGAGCCGATACAAGCTTTCCAATCCGGTGAAGAAGCCCATATGAACACCATTCAGCCCCTAGCGGCACTTAGTCTGCTCGCCCTGTTCAACATCGCCCACGCGGAGGATATCAAGCCCGGACTATGGAAAATTTCCATGCAATCCGGCGTGTCGGCCACACCGGACTGGAAACCGCAACCCTTTGAACTCACCCAATGCCTGACCGAAAGCGACGCGAAAAACCCCGCCCAACTGCTGCTCGGCATGGGCTCGGCAGGCGCGACCGGCTGCGACTTCCCCAGCAAGCAATCGGTCGGCAACACCTTGAACTTTGAAGTCAGTTGCGCCGGCACGCTAGGCATCCACGGCCATGGCCAGGTGACTTACACCGCCACCACCTTGGACGGCTCCCTCGACGTCAACCTAGGCAATGGCGAAAAAATCGACATGCAAAACAAAATCCACGCCATCTATTTAGGCGACTGCCCAGCGGGCGGCAGACTGCAATAGGGATAATAATATCCTGGCAAGGGAGGTTATCCCTTGGGTTGTTCGCCTCCGATATACTGCATCACATCCAATACCAGCTCGCGCTTTTCGCGGGCGATGCGGTAATGGCAGGGTGCGCATGGATCGAGCCCGTGTAGGTTGGGGTGACGAAGGAACCCCAACCTAATGCCCGCCATTCGAGAATGTTGGGATCCGTCCCTCACCCCAACCTACGCGGGCTCCAGTTGGCGAATGCGCTGCTGGTCCGCCGTCAGCGGCTTGCCGATCCCAGGCTGGCCCGCCTGTTCGGCCTCCACCTGCTTGATCCAGCGCCGCACCGCCGTCTCGCCAAGCCCCATGTCCTCGCAGACCTGGCCCACGCTCAACCCTTGGTCTTTGACCATCTGCGCCACCCTCAACTTGAAGGCCGCGTCGAAAATCCTGCGTTTTGATGTCATTCGTCACATCTCTTGATGGTTCATTGTCCACCTATCGAGGTGTCCATTTCCATTAGACCACTACAGTTCCTCACCCCAACCTACGCAGGCTACGGCCCTTAACCCTCACCAATGACCCCAAGCCCAGCAAAGCAACGGTCGAGGGTTCAGGCAGCGTTTGAAGGTTGGCGATCTGCGGGGTCGGCGAGGTTTCGGGGACGAATGGACTACCGCCGACGGAAATCTCAGGGTACACGTAGAAATAGCTATCCTTGTAATTCGTGCCGTTCACGACCGAAAACGTACTGTCACCGATTGTCGGCTGGTCTGACCTGGAGCGGAACTCGACCGGGATGCCGCCGATGGAACCGGTCAAATCGAAATCCATGCGCGTCGCGAAAGTGCCGACTTCGCTGTCGCTGGTTCTTCCATACGCGGTCACGGTGGCCGGGCCGAACAGCTCGGCGCTTACAATCGGCCCGCCATTGACGGACACCTGCGCAATGACTTCAGAATTAGTGGTTTCAGCCTCGTTGCCGCCAGAAAAATTGAACGCGGGAGGCGGCGACGGAAAAAACACATGCACCGCGCTGTGCACGCAGAACTGATTGCCGCCGATGTCGGCGCAGGCACCGGAGCTATGGAGAAAAAAGGCCGCGCCTGAGGTGGTCAGCGGTACCAGGCTCAGGTCGGGGGTTTGAATCGGGATGGCAGCGGCCTGTCCAGCCGTCGTCGCGTACAGGGTGGCAGCTAATGTGAACGTTGAAAAGAGACGATGATTCATGTGGTATACCCTCTATTTTACTATTTTAGCCAAGTGATAGTAGTCAGTAGGTTGGGAAAACGTCTTTTTGTTGAACCCCCTTTCGCCGTTGCCAGCCGAATCGGTCATCATCCAATGAGCCCGGTAGGTTGGAGTGGCGCGGGAACCCCAACGCAACGTCCGGCGTCCGGGGATGTTGGGGTTCGTCCCCCACCCCAACCTACGCGGGCTACCACTTAGTTGTAGGGTATAGAGCCTAACGCCTGCGTTCAGCGCCCCGCGCCACCCCACAAACCCCGAAAACACCAAGTCGCTGCGTGGCGCGGGTGCACTGGAACAGCTAGTTAAGCCAGATTGTAGCCCGCATGAAGCAAAGCGAAATGCGGGGTTTCATGGCTCCGATTATCCCGGATTCCGCTACGCTCCATCCGGGCTACCTCGCTAGAAATTATCATGCATTGCAATTTAATTCTGTCCGCATAAGATCAATAAGTCTATTTAATTCTTTTTGAAGCTTCTGGTATTCCGCATTTGCAGGTTCTTTATACTCCGCAGTCGGGTCTGGTGCTTGAAGAATAGTGATTGTCTGTTCTCCTACCCTCATTTGGCGAGGAGTGGCTTTAAAATGCAGTTTTGACCAACGTTCAAGCAAAGATGCCGCTTCGGAGTATTGTTCTGCAATATGCTCTGGTGCCAGCAAGTGAATTTTTGCATTGTTTTCACTAAAGGCTTGGGCTAAAGATAAATCTTCTTTGTTTAGGACTTGGCGAATAGCATTTTCAAATAAAGTAAACGTATTTGTATAAAGTGCTTTAATTTCTTCTCTGCTTTCCTTTTTTCTAAGTGCGATTTCTTGTTCCTTTTTATCTGCTCTTTCTGTTTGATGATCCCTATAATCCCAGTATCTTTTTAGAAAGAAAGATATTGTTGCACCTAAAGCAGCAAGAATCGCCCCTACTATTGCAACGGCTTTACAGCGTTTTCTATTAGGACTTACGCAAGACGACAAAGCTACCGCAGAACCTCGGCGGTTCACGATTTCATGTCAGGCGAATGTCATGGGTATTGACGGGTTTTTAAGCTCCTTCTTC
>Ga0265327_10005312_pt1 | contig 10804 bp, 7 predicted proteins | sample 41621metaG_FD_202089 | JGI IMG/M metagenome (GOLD analysis project Ga0265327, IMG submission 202089) | Rhizosphere microbial communities from Carex aquatilis grown in University of Washington, Seatle, WA, United States - 4-16-21 metaG | ecosystem: Host-associated > Plants > Roots > Rhizosphere >... | reverse complement strand
TGCCGGTGCCCGCCGACTTGCGCAGCGTGCCCTGGTTGACGAGGTTGGCGGCGCCGTAGTCGGAAAAGAGGTTGCTGTCGCACTGGATGTCGATGAGCCCGCCGGCCTGGTTGGTGATGACGGTGGTGGCCACCCCGTTGGAACCCGTCTCGATGCCGCCGCCCGTCCAGTTGATCGTGCCGGCGTTGGTCAGCGTGCCGCCGCTGTAGAGTGTTTTCCCGCCCGAGTCACTGATGGTGATGACGGCCCCGGCGGCGTTGGTCACCTGAGCGGAGATCGATCCCCCGGTCCAAGCCAGCGTGCCGGCCGAAATGATCACATAGCCGGAAACAGAGCCCGATCCCAAATTCGCTTGTCCGCCCGAAATTCGCACGACTTCGTTGCCGGCCGGTACATGCCCCAGGCTCCAGTTGCCCGCGGTGTTCCAGTCATTGGAGACGGCGCCGCTCCATACATTCGCGGCGGGATCGGTGACCGTCAGCGCGGCGGCGGCGCTCGTGACCGAGTCGGCGCCGGCCGTGACGCGAACCGTGAGACTTTGCACAGCCTGCCCCTGGGTCGTCAGCGGGGTGGCATAGAAGGGGAAGACCGCCCCCGGGATGTCGACGCCGTTGAGCCGCCATTGATAGCTCACGGGCAGATTTCCGCCGTTGGTGGCAGTAACGGCGAAGACGGCGCTGGCCCCCCAGGGTACCGACACACTTTGGGGCGGCGTCACGATGGTTGGCTGGGCCCAGGCCGAGGAGCCGATCGCCAGCAATAACCCGAACGCCATTGTCTTGAACGAAGTCCAGCCCGCGAAAGCGACGGGCCGGGACGATTCTCGAAAATATGTCTTCATGGTGGGTGTGGTTGCGTGTGTCGATGCGGCCGCTAATGCCAATTTGGTCGGCCCCGAAATATCCGGAGGCGGCGATACCCAGAGTTGGTGCCCCGCCGGTATTCAACGTCCGTGCGAAACCCTCGTGTCGCATCACGATCAACTAGATCATGACTGCCGATCATGTCCGGCATTGAAGCCCCGGCCCGGGCCGCAGTCTCGGCGTTTCTTGCCCAATGCTGGGCGGCGGTTGCCGGCGCGCTGCTTCGTCGCTGGATCGGGAGCAGTCGGCGCGTCCGATCGATCGTCGGCCAGGAGCGACGTGTCCGGCCGGTTCGAATCGCGTCGCGGTCGGTGCGGACCCGACGACGCCGATTCGGCGCCCGGGCCGGCGTCCTTGATCCCGGTCCGGTCGGACGTTAACCCCGCGCTTCCCGTCCGGTCATTTTCGTGTCAGCTTCCGGTGGTGTCCCCGACTCTGCGCATCGCGCCCGACCATGCCCGCCGCTTCGTCCGCCGGGCGCTTCTGCTCGACGCACCCGCCCCCGATGTCGGCACCGCCCTCGCCCACCACGGCTTCATTCAGATCGATCCGCTCAACGTCTGCGGACGCATGCACGATCTGATCCTGCGCCAGCGCGTGGCCGGGTATCGCGAGGGCGACCTGCACGCGCACATCCATTCCGCCGCCCGGCCGGGCTATGAACACTACCTCCCGGGCCCGACCGCCATCCTCGTCGCCTACCCGCGCGAGGCCTGGCCGTATCTCGCCGCGCCCATCCGCCAGCGGCGGCTCCGCAGGGGACGCTTCGGCCGAAAACTGGCGGCGGGCCACGAGAAGGTCGCGCAGCACATCCTCGCCGAGCTGGCCGCCCGCGGACCGTTGACGTCCGACGACATCGAGCACGAGGGCCGGTCGCGAACCGGCTGGGGCACACCCGGGCGCCTCGTGAAGAACCTCCTTGAGATCCTCTTCATCCACGGCCGCGTCCTGATGGCGGGGCGCCGCAACTTCCGCCGGGTCTACGATCTGCCGGAACGGGTTCTGCCGACCGCGACCCTGGCCGCGCCGGAAAAAACCACCGCCGAGACGGCGCGCTGGCTGGTGCTGCTCAAGCTCCGTCAACGCCGCCTCGTCACCCTGAAACGCGCCGAGGTTCCGCTCGTCGCCGACCAGACAATCCGCGTGGAGGTGTCGGGATGCCCGCCGCTGTTCTGCCTGCAGGCGGACGAGCCGCTGTTTGGAGAGACTTCCGCACCGCCAGCGGCGGCACTCGTTCCGCTGCTGCTGGCGCCGCTCGACCCGCTGATCTATGATCGCCGTGTGACCTCGGCCTTGTGGAACTTTGACTACATTTGGGAGGCGTACACACCCGTGCACAAGCGCCGGCGCGGGCACTACGCGCTGCCGGTGCTCGCCGGCACCGAGGTTGTCGGCTACGTCGACCCCAAGGCGGACCGCGCGGCGGGCCGCCTGCGCACCGTCTCCCGGTCAGTCCGCCGGGGCCACCGGATCGCGCCCGCCGTGGCCGCGCTGGCCGCCTTCCTCGGACTCGGTCGTTGATCGCGAGACCGGCCCGGGCGGCCCTGGAATCAGCCGGGGGCATCGCCGCCGTGGCGGGAGAGCAATCCACACGTTCGCTCGCGATCGGGGGCTTGCTGCCGGGGCTCCTTCGCTCCCCGCAAAATGACAGCCCGACCTTTCAACCTCACCCTAAAACAGGAAGTTCAGCAGCATCGTGAACAGGAGCGCGCCGACCACGGTCGTGAATACCTTGGCGGTCAGCGCGATCTCCACCGCCTAGGCGGTCGAATGATTGTAGCTGACCCTTTTCAGCACGAGCTCGAGCCCGATGCTGGCAATCGCATCGTCGATGAAGAAGAGGGAGGCGACCCCAAGCGCGACGATGCCAATCAGGTGGACCGCCACCCGGATCGAGGCGTCCGTCGCGGCCGCCATCGCGAGGCCCCGCCAGGAGATTTCGCTGGCCCAGTACTTCGACGCCGCCTTGAGCACGATGAGCATGAACGCCCACCGCAGTACGAGTTCCAACCCAAGGCGCAGCGGTTCGACGGTCGGCTTCGACACGACGGGCGGCTTGCCGTGCTATTGCTCGATCTCGGCAATGGTCTTCTCCATCTCCCGGCGCGCCTTCGCGCTCTCGGAGGCGGCTTTGCGCTCCACTTCCTCCCCGCGCGCGTCCGGTTGCAGGGCCCGGGCAGAAGCAAAGAACGCGAGGAACAGCGCGACGGACAGATGCTTCCGCATCGGCGAAGCATCGGGCAACCAATTACGCTGACAAGCCGACTTTTGTGCCATAAAAGCGATTTCGTCACCCCTTCCGCCCGGACATCGGGCGCCTCCGTCGTGTCGGCCTCCCCGTCCCAATCACTCGCTGAGAACGCTGGTCTCGCCCACGCGGGCGAACCGGAGTGGACGCCGGCAGTTGTCACGCCGCGGCAGGTTGAGATCCTTCGCACGACCGCCAATCCCACGGGCCGGCCAAACTCCGACGTGCTGATCGGTTATCTCGGCCTGGCCGCGAACAGGTTTCGGGAACGCTGGCAGGTCGACTTCGCCGCCCACCTGACCGCGCAGGAGTGCGAACTGTATGAAGCGCCTTTCGCCATTCTCGAGAAGAAATGCGGCCGGGAGCGCACGGGGAGCTGGTGGGTCAACCCCCACGCCAACCCCGGCCTGCGCGCCGCCCTGGCCCGCCTCGACCGCTACCTGGTTGCGTCCGTCGCCGGCGAGCAGCTGGTCTGGACCTGGATCGACGCCGGCTGGCTGCCCGATGAGTCGCTGCTCGCAGTGGCGCGCGACGACGACTTCTCGCAAGGCGTGCTGCAGTCGCGCGCCTTCGCGACCTGGCGGCAGGCCGCCGCGGGAACGCACGGCCTGGTCCAGCAGTTGGAGTCGTTTCCGTTCCCGTGGCCGCCCCGGACGCCCTACGGCGCGCTGACCGGCATCCAGCAGGACTTGCGTTTCGAGGTTGCGCGCGCCGTTCGCAACGGCGACGCCGCCCAGCTCGACGCGGTCATCGCCACCGCCTACGGCTTCCCGCCCGATCTCGACCGCGGCGAATTGCTGCTGCGCCTCCAGCGCCTGCATCACCGCCGCCGGGAGGCGAAGAAGTAGTCTATTAGTCTACTTCGACGCCGTCGCCACTCCCCCGATTTCGAGGCGGGGTCGGTCACGCGACCGACCCTCCAGCTCATGAGCCTTGCCGACGCCTGCCCGGCTCGGTCTCCCTACTGTCCACCTTCAACTCTCAACTTCTTGTCCCCGCCTTAGGGACTCTCGCCGACAAACTTCCACGAGGCGGTGTAGTCCCGCGGCAGCTTCAGCCCCAGGACATGGGCCCGCACCATCTCGATCGGCATGATGCCGCCGAGCATGATGCTGTCGTGGAAATCCCGCTCCTTCATCTTGCCGGTCTTGACCAGGTCACCATAGAGCGTGCGGAGCTGGATGGCGCCCATCATGTAGCCGACCTGGTAGAGCGGCGAATAGTCGCCGTTGAACGAACGCCGCACCTCGCCCGTCGCCGTGTGGCGGTCGTGGCCGACCCTCTCGACGAGGAAGTCGATGCATTGCTGCGGCGTCCATTTGCCGAGGTGGAAATTCAGCGAGAAGATGATCCGCGCGCAGCGGTGGGTCCGCCAGAAGAGCGCACCCGCCCGGTCCTCCGGGGTCTGGTGGAAGCCGAGGTCCCAGAGGTGAAACTCCCACCAGAGCGCCCAGCCCTCGACGTAGAACGGCGTGTAGTAGAGGTTGCGGTGGGAGTTGTAGCGGTCCGCGTACCAGCCCTGCAGGTGGTGCCCGGGAATGAGTTCGTGGAAAACCGTCGCATGGCAGAAGTGCGTGTTGTTCGCGCGCAGGCTGTCGAGCTTGTCCTTCTCATCCATGGTGTCGGTCGGGAAAGACACGATGATCTGGTCGCCGCCGAGGAAGAACGGGTTCACTTTCTGGCGCTCCGGCGACATCATCGTCATGAACCAGTCGTCGATCGCCAGCGGCGGCACCGTGATGAGGTCGCGCTTCGTCACAAAATTGGTGGCCTCGTACGCCATCCGCGCGATGAGCGCCGGCTGCTCGCCCGGCGCGACATAGTCGTGCTTCGCCTTTTCCAGCGCCGCCTTCCAGTCGTCGCCGCAGCCCATGTCGTGCGCCACCTTCTTCCATTCCGCCTCGCACCAGGCGAATTCCTTCTCCGCGACCGCGATCAGTTGCTCCGGAGCGTAGGGCATCATCTCGTGCTCCAGGTCGAGCGCGAGGCCGTCGGCGCCGATCGGATCGCCGATGATCGGCTCGTCCTCGCCCGCCTTCGCGCCGACGATTTTTTCCCGCAGGAACTTCGTGTAGTCGTCGAGCGCCGCCGCGAGTTTCTTGTGCGGCTCGCGGGTCCACCAGCCGAACTGCGGGTCGTAGTTGTCGTAGAACTGGAACCAGTCCTTCAGGCTTCGCCCGAGGTCGCCGAGCCGGTTCGCCGCCCGGTACGCCGCGATCCGCGAGGGCTTCAGCGCGTCGGCGGACGGCTTGTCGCCCAGGCCGGCCTCGAGGGATTTCTGGGCCGCCTCGATCGCCTGGCGGATCTTGAGGAGCGTCGCGGCCGCCTCGTCGGGCTTGACCCGTTCGAACTGGCGGCGCGTCTCCTGGAGCCGGGCGATGTCCTCGGCAAAGCCCATGAACGGCGCCATCTCGGCGTTGCGCTTCTCCTCGCGCGCCACGAGCCCGAGTTCGTAGCGCATCTGGAGGCGCAGCAGGTGCCAGTCGATCCGGCCCTCGACGCCCAGCGGCTCGTAGGGCATCTGCTCGAGCTTGGCCTGCCACGCCTGGTAGAACTCGCGCAGGCGGCGCAGCTGCAGCTCGGAGCCGGGCACGGTGTAGACTGCGAGCAGCGACCGGCGGTCTGTGCTGAAACGGTCGACGAACTCGCGCAGCTCGCTCGAGGCCGGCTTGGCCAGCGCCGCGAGGTCCGGCACGTAGAGCGCGGCGTCGCGAGCCGGCTGCGGGGGCTGGCCGAACCGAAAGTCATCGGCGGCCAAAACCGAACTGACGGCAATTGCCGACAAAAACAAAACCAACCGGCGGGCTCGAGGGGTCATGGCGTGGAAACTTTCCGGCCAGTGTCACGGCCGCGCCGGTTCCCGCAAGCGCGGAGTGGGCGCACTGTAGGGCGGAGGTCTCCGAACCCCGCCACAAACGGTTTCGTCACATTTCAGGCGGGGTTCGGAGACCCCGCCCTACAATTTCGCCCTACCGGGTGCCTCGCGCCAGCCAGACCGTCATCGGGCCGAGCCCGCGGTTGTTCCAGGCGAAATAGGGAATCGCCTGAACGTCCAGCGATGGTCCGTTCCCCAAACCGCCGGTGTGCGCCTCGATCGTCAGCGTTTGCACCCCACCGAGAAGATCCGGACGGAACACCGCTGAAATGCGCGCCGTCGCCGGCACCACCGACAGGTCCGCCAGGGCCGCCTTGGAGTCGAGCTGTTCGACGCAGAAGACAACCGGCCCGCGCTCGAAGGCCACCCGGCCGCGGGCCGCGGCGACCCGCGCGCTGGCGTGCACGGCCTCGACGGTCATCGGGAAGGACAGCTCCACCACATCGCCCGGGTGCCACTCTCGGGTAACCGACACGTAGCCCTGTTCCGGCTGCGCCCGCAGCGTCTCGCCCGCCACCCGCACCGTCCACGCCGGCGCCGCCGGCGTGTCGTAGGCGTAGAGATCGGTCGGCACGGGCCGGCCCTGCACCCACCCCGGGATGCGCAACTTCACCCTAAACCGGGCGGGCCGCGCCGGGGTGACTGTCAGCCGCACGTCACCGCGCCAGGGATACTCCGTCTGTTGGGAAAGCTTCACGGTCGTCCCGCCAACCTTCGCCTCGCCCTCGCTTTGCGCGTAGAAATTCACGTAGAGGTCATGCGCCCGCACGGCGTAAAAGTAGCCGGTCAGCGCAGCCACCGTGCGCATCAGGTTGGGCGGGCAGCAGGCGCAGCCGAACCACGGCGCCCGGCCGGCGAGACCGGCGTTGATCTTGGCCTGGCCGTCATAAATGAGCGGATTGGTGTAGAAAAAGCGGTCGCCCGATTCCGACACGCCGCTGATGAGCCCGTTGAAGGCCGTGCGCTCGAGCACGTCCATGTATTTGGCGTCGCCGCTGAGGAGAAACATGCGGTGGTTCCACATCATCAGCGCCACCGCGGCGCAGGTCTCGTTGTAGCCATCCTCGGGCAGCTCGAAATCCGCACCGTACGCCTCGCCGTCCGCCTTGGCCCCCACCCCGCCGGTCAGGTAAAGTTTCTTCTCCGCCATGTTGGACCAGATCCGGCCGATGGCGGCGGCATATCGCTCGTCGCCGGTCAACGCGGCTACATCCGCCATCCCGGAATAAAGGTAGTTGGCCCGCACCGCGTGGCCGATCGCCTGGTCCTGGTCGACCACGAGCTTGTGCTGCTGGTTGTAATCCGGGCCGCCCGGGCCGCGCGCGTCGAGAAACGTCTTCGCCAGCGCGAGCCAGCGCGGATCGCCGGTGACCCGGTGCAGCTTCACCAGCCCCATCTCCACGATCTCGTGGCCGGGAGCGAGCCGGCGCCGGCCGTCGCCGAAGTCGTGCCAGAGGAGTTCGGCGTTCTTCAGGCAGATGTCGAGCAGGGTCCGCTTGCCGGTGGCCTGGAAATAGGCCACGCCCGCCTCGTAGAGATGGCCGGCGTCGTAGAGCTCGTGGCTCAGGACGGGATCCTTTTCCCAGCGCTGCGGGCCGACCCATTCGTGCGCCGGTGTGTCCGGGTGCATCGTTCGGAAGGTGTAGAGGTAGCCGTCGGGTTCCTGCGCCGCCCCGATCCGGGCGATCCAACCGTCGAGGTGTTTTTCGAGCGCGGCGTCGGGCGTCATGCTGAGCACATACGCGGCCCCCTCGATGGCCTTGTACGCATCGCTGTCGTCGAACGGGTAGATCGTCAGCGGCTTGTTCTGAAAGCCCGTCTCGCCCGCGGCGCGGCGGCGCAGCGTTTCGGCCGCCAGGTCGAAATTGGCGAGGCGGTTCGACTCCTCGCACTGGCGCAGGGCAAACGGGACCGTGACGGTGCGATTCGTCTCCTGGCGCGCCTGCCAGAAACCGCCGGTCAGGCGGACCGCGGTGAACGGCACCGGCTGGATCGGGTAGTCGGCGGCGGGGGCCGGCAGCGGGCGAGCGACCAAGAGGGCGGCGAGGGCCACCGTTCCACGGGGTAGCGGTGTGGACATGCACCGATGTTTCCGCCGCCGCCCGGCCGGCGCAAAACAATATCCACGCGACGTAAAGTGGCGGAGACGATGTAGCGGGGTCGCGCCGAGTGCGACAGCCTCGGCGGCTGACCCCGCCTCTTCTCACAAGGTGGGCGTCGGTTTCCATACCGACGCCTTTGTCGTCGATGGGGACATCGACGACCACCAGTGGCATCGCGATCTTGGCGGGGTCAGGCGACCCCGCCCACAACATGAAGCGGTGGCGGGCGCGGTCGCCCGCGCTCCATCAATTCAAATCCAACCGGTCAAAATTTCCATTCGACGCCGCCAAACGCGCCGAGGCCGGGCGCGGGGTAGCCGTTCACTTCCTCGTACCTCCGGTCGAGCAGGTTCTCGATCCGCGCCTTCAGCGCAAATCGCGGCGTGGCCTGCCAGGTGCCGTACACGCGGACGACGTTGTAGCTCGGCGCGTTGATCGTGACGAAGGTCGCGGCGTCGACGTCCTGCCGGTCCGCGGCGAACACCAGTCCGGCACCGGCGCTGAAGCCGCGGCCGAACTCATGCCAGACGTCGACCGATCCGCTGTGGCGCGGCCGGCGCAGCAGTCGGCTCTCCTCGGTCAGGTTCTCCGCCTCGAGGTAGGTGTAGGCGAGGCGCACCTTTACGGCACCCGGCAGGTCGAACTTGCCCGCCACCTCCACGCCGCTGGTCCGCGCGCTCTCGACGTTGATCACCGTGCCGGGAAAGGTCGTGAAATCGAAGGTGATCAGGTCGCGGAGGTCGGTTTGGAACCAACTCGCGCTGAAGGTGCCGCGATTGTGCGCGAAATAATAGTCGAGACCCGCATCCCAGCCGCGGGCGGTTTCGGGACGCAGGTTGGGGTTGCCGACGTAGAACGCGCTCTGCCCATAGAGGTCGAGGAATCCCGGCGCGCGAAAGCCGGTCCCGTAGCTCGCCCGCAGCTTCAGGTGCGCGCCGTCGGCCAGCCAGGCCGCCGTGACCCGGCCGGTCGTCGCCCGGCCAAACGTGTCGAAGTCGTCGCTCCGCAATCCGGCCGTGAGATACACATTCGCGATCGGCGACCACTCATCCTCGGCGAAAACGGCCAACAGCGACTCGTGATGGTCGATGTCGCCGAAGCCCGTGTTGACGGTGTGGTTGATCTCCCCGGTCACGCCGGCTGTCAGCCGATGCTGCGCGCTCGCGGTGTAGGTGGTCTGCCAGTCGAGGACGGCCCGGCGGTTTTTCACCACGGTGACCTGTTCGCCAAAGGGTCCCGGATTGTCCGACACGAAGCGCCGGTCCTGTCCGCCGAGGACGACGTGGCTCGTCAGGTTGGTGCCGACGCCGAGGTCGGCAAATACCGTCGCGAGTTGGTTGCCCTCGCGATCGCGGTTGTCCGGATCGTTCGTGTACCGGTCGCCGGGATCGCCGTAGGTGGCGACGAAGCCCCGCCAGGTCGCGCCCACCGCGATCGCGTCGGAGACTTTGCGGTCGAGGCGCAGCGCATAGGTCGCGCTGTTGAATGCGTTGTTGGCGCGCTCGTTGTCCGTGTGCCCGCCGGCGGCCGAGAACGTCCAGGCACTCTCCGCATCGCCGGCTTGGGCCGCGACCGCGCCCTGGACGGTGCCGAACGAGCCGGCCTCGACCGACACGGTTCCGGCGGTGGGGCCGCTGCCGCGCTGGCCGCGCACCGCCACGACGCCGCCGATCGCCTCGCCGCCGTAGAGCGTGCTCTGCGGGCCGCGGGCCACCTCCAGGCGGTCGCCGGCGCCATTGGCCGCGCCGCCCAGGGCCACGGCGTAGTCGGTGTTCGGATCGTTGAACCGGATTCCGTCCACGAGGAACAGGGTCTGGTTCGAATTGCTGCCGCGCAAAAACAACGACGTGACCGCGCCATCCGCGCCGCTCGCCGCGGAGATCGCGCCGGGAATGCCGCTGAGCGCACTGCGGAGCAGCGGCAACTGCATGCGGGCTAGCTCGTCGGCGCCGAACGTGTCGATCGCACTGCCGACTGTCGTGACGGCGGCTGGTGTCCGCGTGGCGGTCACAACGTATGGCGACAGCGTTTCCGGCGTCGCGACCTGCGCGGCGGCCAGGGCCGGCGCCAAGCCGGCAAGGAACAAGAGGCGTCGGAACGACACCCGGGGAGAGGTTTTCATGGTCTGCGGCTTTCTACGGCAAGAGCAGACCGCCGCAGGAGACCACTGTGACCGGCCTCAACGAGGCCGGCGACAATGCTCGGGGCATTCCGCCCCACCCTGCACGTTTCCACTCCCACCCTTCATTTACCCCGATGGGTCGGGGGTGGCCCCATGGAACAGGGGCCTGGTGCGATGAAGGTTTGTCGCCCGGGCGCGCACACGCGCGGGCGCGGTGAGTCCCGGCAGCCAGGTCTTCGGACTCCGCATCTCCGCACGCGTCGCGCGCCAAGTTCCAAGGTCCAAGAATTCAAGTTTCAAGAAGGCCGATCGGCCTGCCTGTCCCTTGCCACTTGTCTCTTGTCACCTCGCGCGTTCCGCGCGCACCTCGCCCCTCGCCTTCACTTCCGGGAACCGGAAATTGGCTTTGCTCCCGCCCTGTTGCGGGATGGGGGTCTGTAATGCGTTACCGCAGCGCAACTGTGGCCGATTTTCACGGCCTTCCCTGAATCTACCGGGTTGACTTGAAAAGAACGCCAGGTGTTCGAGGAATCCGCTTCCTTCCCGCCCCAAGCAAGCCGAAACCCTGTGCACTCCTTGCGTTTAGGGTGTTTA
>Ga0265327_10005311_pt1 | contig 10808 bp, 7 predicted proteins | sample 41621metaG_FD_202089 | JGI IMG/M metagenome (GOLD analysis project Ga0265327, IMG submission 202089) | Rhizosphere microbial communities from Carex aquatilis grown in University of Washington, Seatle, WA, United States - 4-16-21 metaG | ecosystem: Host-associated > Plants > Roots > Rhizosphere >... | reverse complement strand
TCCAGGTTGAGCGTGATCTCGTAATCGCGGACGTTCCTGGCGAGCACGATGCCGTTGCGGTCCGTGATTTCGCCACGGATGCCTGGCTCACGGATGGTCACCCGGCTGTCACCGGGCACCTTCTTGAGGAAATCGTCGCGGCGGACGATCTGGAACTGGTGCAGGCGCAGCAACAGCGCCCCGAAGCCCGTCAGGATGAGGGCGGTAAGAAGATAGAGCCGGAAGCGATAGCGTGGTTCCATACCGGATCAACTGTGGCGTTTGCGGTTGCGGCGCTTGAGTCCATCGAACCGGATCGTGTGATGACACAGGTTCGCGATCCGGAAAAGCACCCAGAAAACGAGAGGAGAAAACAACATCGTCAGGCCCGATGTGACGGCGACCTGCATGACTGTCGCGCGGGACAGGACGAATCCCCCGCGGACGAAGGTGATGAGCGCATATTCGGCGGAGAGATAGAAAAAGATCGCGATCCCGGTCAGCAGGGCCGAAAATTGCCACTTGCCCTGCCGGAACAACGGCTGGATTCCCTGCATGAGATAACCCATCGCCGCGAACAATAGCATGGAGTAGCCGAAATGGAGGACCTCCACCGGCAGATTGTAGATGCCGGGGTCGCCGCCCGCCTGCCCAAGCCCGCATTGCGCATCCCAGAGAAATCCGCAGACGAAGGCCAGCAGCAGCATCGTGGGCGTTCCGACGGTCACCGCCGTGCAGAGAAACACCAACTGGACCAGGAGAATCCGCGCGTTATGCAGGCCCGTGAACGCGGGCAGGAACTGCTGCACCACGAACGCGGCGAGCACCAGCAGCAGGGTGATGAGGGTATAGCGGATCACGGACTTTTCGCATGCGTGAGCACGACGAAAACAGTCTCCAGATCACCGAAGTTCACCGACGGACGGACGAGAGCTTCGGAATCGAGAGAGTTCTTTTCGATGGACTCGACGGTTCCCAAAAGGATGTTGGCCGGGAAGATGCCGCCGCGGCCGGTGGTGAAGACACGCTGGCCGGGTTTGACCGACGCCGCCTCCTTGGACAAATAGCGAAGCCGGAGCATCGGCGTGCCTTCGAATTGGCCGCGCTGCCCCACGAGAATGCCCACTTCCGGAGTGCCCTCCACCTTGGCGGAGACCTGCGAGCTTTCGTCGGTGAGCAGCACCACGCTGGAGCGGTCATCCCGCACCAGGTCGACTTTTCCCACCAGTCCTTCGCTCGAGAGCACGGGATACTGGGCGTCGATGTTGAAATCCTTGCCGCGGTCGATCTCGACGGTCTGCCACCAAGTGGTCGGCTGGCGGCGCACGATCTGCGCGGCCACCACGTCGAATTTCGTGGAAGCCTTGAACTTCACCGCATCCCGCAGGCTTGCGTTTTCCTTTTCGAGATCGCGGTAACGGCTCTCGATCAGTTCGAGGCGGTGCATCTGCATCTCCGCCTCGTGCAGCTTGACCTCGAGCTCCTTGGAATGGTGCGTCTCGGTCTGCAAGGCGCGCGCCTTGGTCTCTATCGCCGAGCCCGCCTTGAAAAACGGGGCGATAGCCGAGTAGTATCCGGTTTGGATATCCCTCACGGCACGGTCGCTCCGGGTCAGAGCCCACACGGCTCCTCCCAGAAACAACAACAGGGCGATCAAATTGAGCGGCTTCATGGCTGTGGCAGCCTGCCGGGTTTCAGCGATCGGTGTTGGTCACCCGCTTCAGGAACGAAAGCTCCTGCAGCGCCTTGCCCGTGCCTTCGGCCACCGCGCTGAGGGGATCCTCGGCGATGTGGACCGGCAGCCCCGTTTCCTCCCGCAGCAGGCGGTCGAGGCCCTTCAGCAGGGCACCGCCACCAGCCAGGACGATCCCGCGGTCCACGAGATCGGCCGCCAGTTCCGGCGGGCAGCGCTCGAGGGTGGTGCGGACGGCGTCCACGATCGTGCCGAGCGGGTCGGACATGGCCTCGCGGATTTCCTGCGAGGTGATGGTGATGGTTTTTGGCAGGCCGGCCACCAGGTCGCGGCCCTTGACCTCCATGGTCATTTCCTTCGGCAGCGGTGCCGCCGAGCCGAGGCGGATCTTGATGTCTTCGGCGGTGCGTTCGCCGATCATCAGGTTGTAGGCCCGCTTCATGTAATTGATGATCGCCTCGTCCAGTTCGTCACCCGCGGTGCGGACGGACCGGGCGTAAACGATGCCAGACAGCGAAATCAGCGCCACTTCCGTGGTGCCGCCGCCGATGTCGACAATCATGTTGCCGGAGGCGTCCTGCACCGGCAGCCCCACGCCGATCGCGGCCGCCATCGGCTCCTCGATCAGGAACACCTCGCGGGCACCCGCCTGTTCGGCGGACTCGCGGACGGCGCGGCGCTCCACCTCGGTGATGCCGGAAGGAATGGCGATCAGCACCCGCGGACTGGAGCGGCGGCGGGGATTCACTTTCTTGATGAAGTGACGAAGCATCGCCTCGGTCACTTCGAAGTCGGCGATCACGCCGTCTTTCAACGGCCGGATCGCGACGATATTGCCCGGCGTGCGCCCGAGCATGCGCTTGGCGTCATCTCCCACAGCCAGCACCTCATTGGTGCCGGCCTTGACCGCCACCACCGAGGGCTCGCGCAGCACGATCCCGTGGTCTTTGAGGTTTACGAGAGTGTTTGCTGTGCCGAGGTCGATGCCGATGTCGTTGGAGAACCAATTGCCGAAAAGCTTCTTGAACATGGAGGAAAAAAGGGAAAATCGAAGGATGTCAGTCCCGATGAGGTCCGGGCGGCACTTGGGCTTCCGGGAAAACGTGACCCGGTGACAGCCAAGGAGTTGGACGGACCTCCGTCGAAAGAGGCCGAAGTCTTGACATCCGCCCTGATCAGGTCAAGCGGGAACCGTGTTCCACGTTGCGATTCCGGTGTTCCACGGCCTGCGGGCCCTCAGGCTTGGGCCGGCACCACCGGCGTCACACCCCGTCGCGCCAGAAACTCATCCGCCATCGCCCCGTACGAAATCGACCCCGGACCGGTCGGATCGTGCTCGAAAATCGACTTGCCGTGGCTCGGCGCCTCGCCGATCCGGATCGTCCGCGGAATCACCGACTTGTAGATCTGCTCGGGGAAGAAATTGTTCACCTCGTCCACCACCTGCCGGGAAAGCAGCGTCCGGCCATCATACATGGTCATCACGATGCCTTCCAGCTTCAGGTCGTCATTGGCCCCGGAGCCGCGGATCTGTTCCAGCACGTGCACGATTTTCGCCAGCCCCTCGAGGCCGAACCACTCGCATTGCAGCGGAATCACGATCTCGTCCGCCGCCGCCAGCGCCGAGGTCATCAGCACACCCAGCGAAGGCGGGGTGTCCAGGATGCAGTATTCGAACAAGTCGTTCGGCTTCAGCCCCTGCAAAATCAGGCGCAGCCGCGTCAAATGATCTTCCGCCCGCGCCAATTCGATCTCCACCCCCGCCAGGTCCATTTCGGACGGCACGATCGAAAGATTTTCCCGTCCCGTCGGCAAAAGTTGCTGGTACACCGTCCGATCGCCCATCAGCACCGGATACATGCTCGATCCCTCCGGTGGCTCGATTCCCAGCCCGCTGGTGCAGTTCGCCTGGGGATCCAGATCCACAAGCAGCACCCGCTGGCCGCGCAGCGCGAGCGCGGCGGAAAGATTCAAGGCGGTAGTCGTTTTTCCGACTCCGCCCTTCTGATTGGCAATGGCGACGACCTTCATACAGCGCAGGAGACCCGATGGGCTCACAGTCTCCCCACCGCCAAGCGCGCTGGCAACCAAAACCGCCCGAGGCTTGAAATTCAGGCATTCGACGCTCCGGTATCCTAGCCTACTTGTTCCGCAGGGACGGAGGAAATGAGCCGATGGAGGAGGAGCCTTGGCGACGACCTCCGAACCGGGTGCTTCAGCGTGCTCTCCCCCTTATCCTCATCTTCCGTTCTCTTTATCTTCAGTTCCAAAAGCGCGTCCTATTCTTCAGCGCCAAAGGTGCGTCCTATATCAGCCCAGGCCGCGAGGCCTGGGTGGGCTGCGCCCATTATTGGAGGGCTGAAAGTCCGACCCATGCGGTGGGAAGCCGTCAGTTTTCCCGACTCCGAATGGCTCGGGCTTTTCGCTGCGGGCGGACGAGCCTCCTTTCGTCTGAGCGAATTCGGTCCGGCAAATGCGGAGCAAGCGAACGAACCGCCTTGAATCGGCAGAAGTAATTGAAGCGCCGAGAAGTCGCCATCGACTTCCTGCAAAAAGAAGGCCATGGGAAGGCCCGGGAGGGGTGCCAAAATCGAAAGTGAATCCCCGGGATTCGAAACATCCGGGAATGGCCAAGCCTTGGGTGACCACTACCTTTCTCCGTAGGCCTTGGTGGCTCTGAAGAAACTGGCAGGCAGGCGATTTGCGCCCAAACTCCCTCACCCTCGGACGTATGAATTTTAAGATCGGCACACTACGATTCCTCCTATGCACCGCTGTTGCGGGCAGCTTTCCCTCCAATGCCCTCGCAGACGGCCAGCGAGCCAATGCCGCTGCGTCCTTGCCACTGATTCAATCCGATGCACTGGGCGTCGAGCTTGATGCCGCTTTTCCTCAGGTCATCCGCTACACCCTTAAATCGAAGAACGCCACCCTCCTCGGGGGGGACCAGACTGCTGACCATGCGGTTCTAATCAATGGCACGAGCTACCCGGCATCAGTGACCGCGTTCACCCATGCCGGCAATGAGGCGAAATACGCCCTCCGTGTCCCGGGTGCGGGAATCGATATTATCTACCGCTTCGTCGTAGACGGTAACGTCCTTACACGCAGCATCACGGCCATCAACGGGAGCGGAGAATCAAAGGTGCAGTCCATCAACCTTGGCACCCCTCTGGTTCGCGCTGGGGTCGATCAGGTCGGTGCAAATGCGGCCTTCGTTCGGAATGTGGACCCTGAGCTCTACGCCAATTATTCCGGAAGTCTCGCAGGTGAGACGCTCGGCGCGGTGACCGATCTCGCCGAGGGCTCATGGATCACCAGCTGGTGCTTCGTCGGGACGGCGCAGGCGGTGGCTGCAGGCTACAACAACCTCTTCAACTACCCCTTCACCGTAAAGGTCGGCACGATCGGTGGGGTCAAATGCGCGGCCCTTTACGACCGCGATTACAATTACCGGATCAAGGACATCAAGCCGGGTGTTTGGTTTGAAAGCAAGATCTGCATTTCCGGCGACACCAATGGCAATGGCACCGTGGATTGGCAGGATGGAGCTATCTGGGTGCGGGAGCAATTGCCGCAGATGCATCCCAGATTGGCCGATCTTTACGCCCGCGGTGGCGGCTGGCAGCAGAGTGCGGTCGGCTATCTTCTCAGCAACAATGTCAGCAGCGTGGATACCGCCTATCCTCTCTACGCCTCGCAGATGCGAAAAGCGTACTACCAGACGGAAGGGGTACCGCAGACCATCGAGTGTGCCGGCTGGACGTACCGCGGCCACGACTGGATGTGGGCCGACTGGGATCAGGTGGTCAACCCGGGCGGCGGAGGTGAAGCGGCCTATTTAAAATCGCGCTCGGAATGCGGTCGCTACAACGGCGACCTGTCTTTCCACCTCAATCAGGATCTGATGGCAACCAAAAGCAAACACTTCGACGAGAGTGTCATTGCCAAGGACGCCAAGGGCAACAAACGGGGCCGCTACGATTATTCCGGACAGGAGTTCTACGACATCTCCCACTTTCTCGATCTGCAACGCGGCTCGCTCGTGTCGCGGATCAACAAATTTCTCGACCGTTTCCCGCCCACGCCCATCGCAGTTTATTTGGACCAGATGTGGGACCATCCCAGTGCACTCGCAGGTGGGAATGGACTGGAGGAACAATATGCGAAATCGATCATCGTAAAGACCTTCAAGGACCGCGGCACCTCCACCGCCACCGAGGGCTATCAGACGAATCTGTTCCGCAATGGCATGCTGCAGTGCAAATACCGGAATAATCGTATCAGCCACATCGACGACTTCGTCACCGCTGGGAAACTCATGTGGCAGTTCACCGACGGCTTTTCGGCTGATTTTACCGAACCGTATCATTTGATGTTCGGTGGCCGGATCTCGCAGGAATACCGCAGCGGCAACCTGTTTGGCGGTAACAACATCATGGCCAATGCGCTGGTCGAAGATACCTACCTCAACACGATGATGAACGCCTGCATGCGCCGCTATCCGGCCATGGAATACATCAGCGATGCCGGGAAATACCAAGTGCGCTGGGGTGCTGACATGCTTGCCACGGCGGACAAGGGCACCGGGAAATTCACCCTCGTCCAGGGGAAGGTCACGCTTGCTGATGGCAAAGACCGTTTCCTTCCGGCGCCGGATGGCTCGAGGAAAATCTTTGTTTACAGTGTGGACGGTTCTTATGGTCGTGCTTGGTCCCTTCCTCCGGAGTGGAAGGGCGTGACCGAAGTGGACCGTTGCGAACTCACCGAGTCGGGCCGGAGCTTTATCGACCGGCTTCCGGTGGTGGGTGGCAAAGTGGTCCTCTCCACACCGGCCAAGACTCCTTTCCTTCTGACTGCCGCTGCAGGTGATCTCCCGCCAGTCGGTCCAGTGGATAGGGCTCGCGGAGGAGAAGCCTCAGCATCATCGTCCAAGGGAACATCGGTAGCAGCCAATGCAGTCGATGGTGACGATGCCACTGCCTGGATTTCGGGAACTACCGGGAAAGCCTGGCTACTGATTGATCTGGGCCGCGAATCTGAGATCAACCGCATCGACCTCAGAGAAGAAGGAAATGCCATCTCCTCGTTCCGGATCCAGATCGAGTCCGATGGCTCGTGGAAGGAGGTTGCCTCCGGCACCAAAATCGGGACCGCTCTCCGAAAGGTCTTTCCGACTGTCCGCGGCACGAAGGTCCGGCTGTTGATGGAAGGTACGGCGGCTCCGGTGGGAATCCGATCCTTTGAAATCCGATCTGACACCAATCTGGCCATGACAGCGGTGGCTTCGGCATCTTCCCATTCAGGCCCCGGGAGCTGGGGAGACCATCTTGTGGAAGGGACATTCCAATGGGGTCGCGACCTCCAGGCATCCCGTGCGATGGACGGGTCGGCCGACACCTACTGGCGTGCGTCCGGTGAGAAATCCGGTGCTTGGCTTCAGGCGAAATTCGCGCGCAGTTCGATCGTGAACCGCGTGACGCTTGCCGAAAACGGCAACTGCGTAAAGGCCTTCAAACTCCAAGCCTTCAATGAGAATACCTGGTTCGACCTCCACACCGGCACGGGGATCGGCGCAAATTGCGAAATCAATTTTCCCGAGGTAGAGACCACCCAACTGCGTCTGTTGATTACGGAGGCATCCGATGTGCCCGCGATCTGTGAATTCTCGGCTTTCGGCGTTGGCAGGGCCATTCCCATCGTTTCGCCGCCCGTGGACCTGGCGATCGGCGGCACCGCTACCCAGTCATCCACCTATTCGGATTCCGGACCTCCCCAGGTTGCCGGCCGTGCGAATGATGGGAACGTCAACGGCAATTGGGACGCCAACTCCGTCTCATGCACCGCCAATGGCTCTCTTGGCTGGTGGGAGGTTGATATGCTTGGCCCGAAGCTGATCGGACAGGTACAGGTCTGGTGGCGCGATCCGGCGTCAAGCCGGGACCGGAATGTCGACCTGGTGATCTATGACCACGAGCGCAAGGTGCTGAGCCGGACTCCTGTTTCGGGAGGAGGAGTGCCCCCGCGCCCGGTGGTGATCAATCTGCCGACTCCGGTGAATGGTCAGATCGTCCGCCTCGAGCACACACCCGCCACTGACGTGACCGATCCTTTCGACGCCGAACTGTGCCTGGCTGAGGTGCAGGTGTTCGAGCCGCAGAAGCCCGCATCTGGCGATCGCAAGCCGCAATGATTCATCTCGAAGCCTATGAAGCACATTCCCCTTTTTGTCGCCTGGCTGGCAGCCTCCGCTTGCCTATCCGCCTCTCCCACCCCAGCCCCTGCACCCTACGGTGCCATCCCATCTGCGCGGCAGATCAAGTGGGCGAAGGAGACCGACCTGTATAGCATGATGAATTTCTCCACCATCACCTACTATGACCGGGAGTGGGGGAGTGGGGACGAAGACCCGAAAAAGTTCAATCCCACGCTGTTTGATGCCCGGCAGATCGTGCGGGTGGCAAAAGCTGCGGGAATCAAAGGCATCGTTATTGACGCCAAGCACCACGGCGGCTTTTGCCTGTGGCCAAGTAAGTTCAACGACACCTACAGCGTCAAAAACAGTCCCTGGAAAAATGGCAGGGGAGACATCATCAAGGAGATGGTCGAGGCCTGCCGGTCCGAGGGGCTCAAGGTGGGAATCTACCTCTCGCCCTGGGACCGCAATCACAAGGACTACGGCAAGCCTGAATACGTCACCTACTACCGCAATCAAATGCGCGAGCTGCTGACCAACTACGGACCGTTGTTCGAAATCTGGCTGGACGGAGCCAATGGCGGCACCGGTTGGTATGGTGGGGCGGGCGGCAACCGCAGCATCGACAACCGTACCTATTACGGCTGGGATACGACTTGGAAAATGATCCGCGAACTGCAGCCCGAGGCCTGCATCTTCAGTGATGCTGGTCCCGACATGCGGTGGAACTCCAACGAGTCAGGAGTGAACGCCCCCGACTGCAGGGCCACGGTAACCACCGATGGCTGGTGTCCAGGCCATGCCAACCTGGATCACTTGCTGCACGGCGTGCGCGATGGCAAATCCTACGTTCCCGCAGAGGCGGACTTCCCGTTGCTGGACAAGGCCTGGTTTTGGAATCCCCACACCCGGACGCGAACCCCGGCCGAACTGGTGAACCTCTATTTCACCTCAATCGGGCGCAACGGCACCATGGACATCGGCATCGCACCCGACATGCGGGGATTGATGAGTGATAAGGATGCCGCTTCTCTCAAGGGCTTCGGTGATCGTATCAAGGCCATTTTCGCCACCAACCTCGCGCTGGGGGCGACCATCGCAGCCAGCCAAACACGCGGTAACGATCCGCAGTTCGCGGCCAGGAACGTCCAGGGAGGCTGGGCCGCCAACCGCTATTGGTCCACCGACGACGCCGTGCATGTGGGGGCGCTGGTGATGAGCTTCGGCAAGCCGACCGAGTTTAGCATCGTCAGCCTCCGTGAGCAGATCGCTCTCGGCGAGCGCGTGGACGAGTGGTCGCTCGACAGTTGGCAAAACGGAGAATGGAAGGAGTTCGCCCGAGGTTCCTGTATTGGCATGCGCCACCTCTGGCGCGGTGACCCGATCACCAGCGAGAAGATCCGCCTGCGCATCACCAAGGCGGCTGCCTGCCCGGCCATCGCGGAATTCGCCGCTTACCTGGAACCCGAAGCCATCCGAAAGGAGTGCGGCGTCAAAACCGAACACATCGTTCAAGCGGGTTTACCCACCACAGATTGGAAGATCGTCTCTGCCAGCAGCGAAGGATCATCTGCCACCAACGCCATCGATAACAACCCCGGCACCTTCTGGCACAGCCACACCGCAGCCGGACCGCAGCCCTGCCCACAGGAAATTGTCGTCGACATGGGTAGGGGGCACGAGGTCACCGGCTTGCTCTACACGCCGCGCCAGGATGGATGCACCATCGGAAACATCGCCGAGTACGCATTCTACCTCAGTGATGACGGCAGGACCTGGGGCGAGCCGGCCGCAAAAGGGGAGTACGGAAACATCAAGGCCAGTCCCGAACAACAGGTGGTGATGCTGGCGAAGCCGTCCAGTGGTCGCTACTTCAAGTTTGTCGCCCTCCGCAGTGCCGATGGCATCCCAGTCGCCGCAGCGGAGATAGGCGTCGTTGGAAAATGAGGTGCCCTGCATGCCCAATGCCGACAATTGAACGTGACCTCGGAAAATGAACAGCACGATGCCAAAGCTCCTTCTCCTCCTTTGCGTGCTTGTGGGTCCGGTCACGCACGGCCATGCCGGAACCATCATATGGGGTGCTCCTGTGCCCATTTCGCAAGACCGGGATCTCTACACCGTCGGCACGCTGGTATCCGCCTATAGCTTCAATGCTGGTGCCTCTACCGTCAACGGCGTGTCCTTCCAGAGTGGAGTCGGCCAATTGTCGGTGCTCGGGAGTTCTTTCAGCCTCAAGGGGTTTTCCATGCAATACACTGGTTTTGGTGGCAACGGCCGGGAACCATTTTCCAAGCTGTCTGCCGCCTACCAGCACTGCTTTCGAACGGAGATTATGTGGGCTCCGGAGCAACGGCCCCGGTTGTCACGTTGCGAAATCTGACTGTCGGGCACAGCTACGCTGTCCAGATTTGGGAAAACGATTCCCGGCCCAATCGATCCACGGCTTTCCGCGTCACCCTCGAAAGTGGAGGGAATACGATTGATCTCCACCAGAACTCGACGGGTAGCGAGGGGGGCGTCGGCCAGTTCGTCATTGGCACATTCACGGCAGACGCTGACACCCAGACATTCCGACTATGGGCCGTATTGGCTTCGGTTGACTTTGCCTCATTGAGGGAGGCAGAGATTCCGGCAAGCTCTTTTGGCAATCAGTCTATACGACTGACCCCGAACCCCCGAACAGGGGCTCCAATTCCCAACATCCTTAACAAACCCAAAATTTCACAAAACACCACAAGTGGCCATTCGTTGGGTAAAACAACACAACATCTGGTGGCCGTCTGGGCTGCTAGATTGCCAGCCCGCCGATTCCGCGGTAGTCTTTCGACACCCCATCCCTCTTCGGGGCAACCCTTAACCCTCCTGTCCGGATGTATCTAAAGACTCTCGAAATCCACGGCTTCAAGTCCTTTGCCGACAAGACCCTGATCGAGTTCG
>Ga0265327_10005309_pt1 | contig 10809 bp, 8 predicted proteins | sample 41621metaG_FD_202089 | JGI IMG/M metagenome (GOLD analysis project Ga0265327, IMG submission 202089) | Rhizosphere microbial communities from Carex aquatilis grown in University of Washington, Seatle, WA, United States - 4-16-21 metaG | ecosystem: Host-associated > Plants > Roots > Rhizosphere >... | reverse complement strand
TTTATCTCCGGACAGTTTAATTTCACTCCGGATCTGCTTCCCGGACGCCTCAGCGTGCGCGCAGATTTGCATCGGGCAAACAATAACGATGCCACCAACGAAACCAACGGGGTGAGCGCGCTCATTCCGCAATTGTCATTTTTGAGTTACGACAAAAAGCAGTATTTGGATGTCGGTTACGCCCTCAGTCATTATGGCGACAGCAAAGTCGGCAACGGGAACCTCACGGTGACGCAATGGACGCCGACCGTGGGGTTCGGCCTCAATCAGGGGGCAGACTGGCTGCAATTCCGCGCTTATGACATCCACTTTTCCAACGTGCTCCGCTCGCAAAACAAATCAAGCACGAGAGCGGTGGATGCGAAATGGATTCATTATTTCCAATTGCCCGGCGGCTGGACTCCGGAGCAGATGCAGCTCGGCGCGTTGTTCGGCAAACGTCTGTATGCCGTCGACAGCAATCCGGCAGGCCTCTACAATCTCGCGGATATGCAGAATGGCGGCGCTTCCTTGGGCGCACAATGGAGGCTTGCCGCGAATACCCACCTGTTATTTCACGGCAGCTATGACCGCTACATCAATACGGCGGGCACGACGTATTCCGGTGCCGCCGTTTATTTCGGCATCAGCAGCTTGTGGTAATTTCCTGAAGAGGCAAGAAGCGTGGCGGCAAAAATGAGAATGAATCTGGCTTTGATCGCCCTGCTTGGCAGCGGAGTGGCATCCGCACAAAGCAACGACAGTGCGTGGCAGGAATCCTATGCGCTGGAAAGCGCGAAAAAATATGCGGAGGCGGCGGCTGCATTGAGCCCTGTTCTGCGCGCCTCGCCCGATCACGAGTTTGCACTGACGCGCCGCGCCTGGCTAACTTATCAGCAAGGGCACTACAACGATGCCTTGCTCGATTACAGACGGGTGATCGAACTCAACCCCCAATCGCTGGATGCACGCCTCGGCATGATCTTGCCGCTGATAGCACAGCAGCGCTGGCGCGAGGTGGCGGTGGAAGCGCACAAGGTGATCGCTTTGTCGCCCTGGGATTACACCGCCCATGTGCGGCTGATGCTCAGCGAGGAAGGGGAGCATAAATGGGATGAGTTGTTGCAGCACGCCACCGAGCTGTCTGCCCGTTATCCCACCGATGCGACCGTGTTGGTCTATCTCGCCCGTACCGAAGCGAAGAAAGGAAACAAAAAGAATGCACGGCTGGCCTATGCCAAAGTGCTGGAACGTATGCCCGCGCATGAAGAAGCGACCGCCTACCTGAAGAACACGCCGCTGGCCGACGAGCAGAAGCCGCAGGAAAACAAGCGGCAGGCGCAGGCAGAACCTCAGACATCGAGGGCTATGCCCCGTTCGCACAACCCCAGTCCGCCCGCCGCTGTTGCGAATGCCGTACCCGATTCTCCCGCACTGCCCGTCTCGCACAACGCGAGCGGCAGCGCATATCCCGGTGTGATCTATGAACCTCAAGAGGCGCTGGACTACTGCATTCAGAGTTTCAACGACCCCCAATACCACGACTGGATTTCGTACCGGAATGTCTGTTCTTTTGTGATCAAGGTTAGCTACTCGCAGCATGGTAGCGGTGCCGCCACCACCATGATTCTGGCACCAGGACAAAGCAAAACAACCGGCTATACCAGCTCGGAAGCAGCGCATGGATTACGCACGGGTATATGCCGCGATGGTTATTTTCCGGTGGATGCTCAAGGCCTGTACTGGAATGCCAGTACGGCCACCGATTATCGCTGCATGAAAGCATTTTAGTGGCGCGGTCATGATGCCGAAGTCGAGATGTCGAACCCCGTACCGCTCGGCTCTAGCAAGCCGAATATCGGTGCGGGGTTTATCCGAAGATTAATTTCATCGACAGCGGTCAAGCGCTATCGTTTCAATGGTGAGCGGCACAGTGGGTGTCCGTGGGGAGATTTGTCCATGATGGATATTTCACGCAACGCGGCCTCTTCACGCAGGAAGGTATCCAGCGCATCAGGGCTATACTCATGCGGCTATGGGCAAGCTGACGGGCAAACGCTACAATCCGTCCATCCTGCAACACTCGGAAACCGATCATGCACTTTCGCCTCCCTTCGTATAAAAAACTTGCCTTGATTTTTGTCGGCATCGTTGCCGTTTATTTGCTGTTCGCCTGGCTGGCTTTGCCGCGCATTCTTCAGTCTCAGGCGGAAAAATTCATTGCCGAAAAATCCGGGCATCAACTCACCATGGACAGGCCGGAGTTCAATCCGTTCGAACTGCGTTTGCGTTTGTCCGGGCTGCATCTGGTGCAGCCGGATGGTACGCCGTTGCTAGCCTTGCGCGAGTTGGTGGTGGACATGTCTGCCGCCAGCATCTGGCGACGTGCTTTCGTGTTCGACGACATCCGCATTGATGGGGTTGAGGCCAACGTCGTACTGTTACCGAAGGGGCAGCTCAATTGGTCGGCACTGATCGACGCGCTCAAGAGCAAGGAGCCATCAACGGATACTTCGTTGCCGCGTTTGGACATCCAACATTTTATGCTGGCCGATTCCAAGCTGGACTTCGCCGACAAGCGCGACGCATCCGCTTTTGCCACACGCATCGAGCCGCTGAATCTGGAACTCACCGACATCTCCACTCTGCCCAACGACAAGGGGCAATACCGCGTATCGGCGCATACCGCTTTTGGCGCTCACATCGACTGGCATGGCGAGATCAGTCTGGAGCCGTTGGTCATGAGCGGAAGCCTCCGTGTCGATGAAGTGGATATCGCCAAGCTGACCAGCTATTTCAAAGAGCAGTTGCCGATTGTTCCGCCCGCAGGGATTGCCGGAGTATCGACGGATTATCGGCTGGGCTTCAACGGGGGGAAGGCAGAGCTGAATCTGGAACATCTGGCCGCGAAAGTTTCCGGCCTCAGGCTACAAGGAAAGCAGGAGACGAGCCCGCTGCTCGCCATCGACGCCATCGAGGCGAAGGATGGCGAATTTGATCTGACGAAAAACAATCTGGCGCTGGGCCAGTTCAGTATTAGCGGCGGCAGCGTTGACCTGAAGCCGGGCAAGGGCAGCGCAGCAAAAGCGCTGCAATTCGGCAGCCTCGCCCTCGGAGATATACGCGTCAATCTGGCGGCGCATCAGGCCACGCTGAATCACGTCGCGCTCAAGGATGGGCAGGTGCGCGCTACGCGCGATGCGCAGGGACGCATTGATCTGGTCGAGGCTTTGCAGGCGCTAGCGCCCCCCGCGCAGAGCAAGCAAGTGAGTACGCCGGAGAGCAAGAAAAAAGCTAACGATACCCCCGCTGCAACAAACTGGCGTTATCGCGCAGAAAAATTTGATCTGTCCGGCTTCGGCGTTGCCGTGCGCGACGAGATCATCGCTCCGGCGGCGGAACTGGCGCTCGAAGACATTGCCATCAGCCTGGAAGGAATCAGCGAAGACATGAAGGTTGCCGTACCGTTGCGTGCAGCGTTCAAGGTGCACAGCGGCGGCAATTTTTCGGCGGAAGGGAAGGTTATCCCCGCCGGGCCGAGCGCGGATGTGCGGCTCAAACTCGCCGACCTCAGCTTGATACCCGCGCAGCCGTATCTTTCAGCCGCCGCCAAGCTGAAACTGGCTGCGGGCAATTTGTCCACTGAAGGCCGCGCCAGCTACAACGCCAAGGGTGCAGGCTATCAGGGCAATTTCTATTTGCGCGATTTGCGTCTCAACGAGGCCGAGTCGGGCGATCTTTTTCTGGCGCTGAAATCGCTGGGCAGCCGCGAGTTCGAAGTCACGCCGAAGAAGCTGGACATCGGCGAACTCGTGCTCGACGGGCTGGACACCAAGCTGATTATCGCCAAGGACAAGACGGTCAGTTTGTCGCGCGTCCTCTTGCCGCCGAAAGGCGATGCCGCAGCCAAGCCAGCCGAGGCAAGTGCCGCGACAGCGCCCGCAAAATCGCCGCCAACCTTTCTGGTCAATATCGACCGGCTGCGCGTCAGTCATGGTGAAATGGACTTTGCCGATTATTCCTTGGCGCTGCCTTTCGGTACGCGTATTCACGATCTTCAGGGCAACGTTTCCGGCCTCTCCTCGCAGCCCGGCGCTTCCGCCCAACTGGAACTGGACGGGCAGGTGGATGACTACGGCCTCGCGCGCGCCGTGGGGCAGCTCGACTTGTTCAATCCTACCGATGCAATGGATTTGAAAGTGGTGTTCCGCAATATCGAAATGACTCGGCTGACGCCGTATTCGGCTACCTTTGCCGGGCGCAAGATTGATTCCGGCAAGCTCTCGCTCGATCTGGAATACAAGATCAAACAGCGCCAGTTGCAGGGCGAGAATCAGGTAATCATGGATCAGCTGACGCTGGGCGAAAAAGTGGACAGTCCGGGCGCGGTGAACTTGCCGCTGGATCTGGCCATCGCCATCTTGCAGGATTCCGACGGTCGCATCGATCTCGGTTTGCCTGTATCCGGCGATCTGAATGATCCCAAGTTTAGCTATGGCGGGATTGTGTGGAAGGCGCTGGTGAACGTGTTCACCAAGATCGTCACCGCGCCGTTCCGCGCGCTCGGTGCCTTATTCGGCGGCGGCGAGAAATTCGAGAACATCGCTTTCGAGACCGGCGTCGCGCAACTGACGCCGCCGGAGCGCGAGAAGCTGGTGAAGATTGCGGGCGCACTGAACAAACGCCCCGGCCTAGCCCTGTCGGTGCATGGCGCGTATGCCGAGCCGGACAGGCTGGCGTTGCAGGACAAACAGATGCGCCGCAACGTGGCCGAAAAAGCGGGGCAGCATGTCGAAGCGGACAGCGATCCCGGGCCGATCTCGATGCATCAGCCCAAGGTGCAAGCGGCGCTGGAGAAAATGTTCTCTGACCGCTTCGGTGGCGACGAACTGGTCGCGCTCAAAGACGGTTTTCGCAAGGCCAATCCGGGTCAACTCGAAGAGAGCGCCAGCGGCAAAATGCTGACCAAACTATCCGGTATGTTCCGCAGCAAGCGCACCCTGAGCGAGCAGGAAATATCCGGCCTGAAAGGCGGCGATTTTTACGCCATCCTGTTCGAGCGCTTGCGCGGCAGCGTAGTGATCGACGAGCCGAGACTGCAAGCTTTGGCGATGGCGCGCGGTGTTGCTGCTGCTGCCGCTCTGCAAGCAGCCAGCGCGCCGATGGGGCGCGTGGCGGTGCTGGCAGTTGAGAAAGTGGAGACAGAGGGACGCGACGTACCGGTTAAGCTGGTGCTCGGTGCTGCCGCCAAGAGCGCGTCGGGCGTAGCGGCGGGTGGTGCGGCAAAGTAAAGCCCAGTTGTAGGAGCGAGCCCTGTACGCGAATACCTTTGTCGCGTGCAGGGCACGCTCCTACGCGTTTTAGCCGTGCTTCGATTATTGGGTCTCTATGGTGCCGTTGATTTGCACCGTCATGCGGCTTTCGCCAGCGGCAAATTCCGGGGCGGGAATCGCTTCTTGCGGCACAGCCATCGCGCGCATCATTTGCACCGGATAACGCGGCGGCATGCCGCCGCTGTTGATGGAAAAATGCACGGTCTTGTACGACTTCGCGCCGACGGCGGCGCGTATCGCATCGGCGCGCGACTGGAAGGCTTTGATGGCGTCGGCGATCAGCGCATTTTCGATTTGCGCGCGCGTGTCCGGTGCGATGGTGAATTGCAGGCCGCCGAGTTGCAGGCTGCTTTGCAACTGCATGATGAGTTCACCTGCCTCCTTGAAATCGCCGCTCTCCAGATGGATTTCGCCGTGTCCGCGCCAAGCGTCCACCTGATTGTTCTTGCCGTACACCGGGTAGGTGCTCTGGTTGCCGCTGCTGGCTTTCACGCTGCTGAAGGCGGACGCTTTTTTCAGCGCATCGTTCAGCGCTGTATTGATATGCTGGGCGACGCGACCCGGCAGTTTGTCCTGAATCTCTATCGTCATGTTGGCTGACAACAAATCGTTGGCGACTTCGCGCGCGACCTCGACCTGAAAGTCCACGCGGTTATACGGCTCCGTTTCCGCGCTGGCCCAGACATGAACAGACAGCAATCCACACAGCAATACGATGCGTAACACGGCGACCTCCCTGATGCGAAAAATGGTGCAAAAAAGGGGGAGTTCCGGGTTGCTATCCAAAAGATAAACCGGACTCCCCCCGATGGTACGCGAAAACTGTTGCCCGTTACTTGGTTGGCGGCACTTCCTTCTTGGGTTTCTTCGCTTCCTTGTTTTTTCTTTGCTGTCCTTTTGCCATGATCGCTCTCCTCGGATTGTGGAGTGTGCATAGTAATACGGGCAAGCGATTCGGGTTGCTTTATTGTTGTGAATTATTTTTACGCGTAAATTTTAGCGCTAATTGGCTTTTTTCTTCGGTTTGTTGTCGTTCGTCCTGAAATTCAAAGAATCGTTCATGGTTTTACAGGCTAACCACGAACGGTTCTCTTTTTCTTATTACTTTTCGGGAGGAGGAATTTTTGATGTGTCTCCCGCCAACTCCGGTGATTTCAGCAATGAGCGTTGCAGTTTCAGTAACGCATCCAAAGCTGCACGTTTTCCCGACAGCGAAAAATCGGATTTGAATTCGTCGAATTCAGCGTGCCCCTCGCCAATAGCAAGAATGCTGGTGATGTTCTTGCCGTTTGCATCCGTAATGCTGCAGTTCAAGTTCACTCCGAATATCGTTGGCGGCCAAGTGAATAAACTGGGCGAAGAAGAGTTGGTCGAGACATCAAGGGCAATGATGTAGTTAATTTCATTCTTGCTGATTGCAGCGTCCTTGTCTGATTTCAGCGCGGAGACATTTTTAAATACATTGCTCAGCATTTTGTAGAACCCTGTTTCAATATCTTTGTACGGTTTATACGAGACCTTGTCCCCGCCTCCGCCAGATGTTGTAACTTCTTTCTCGCGGTCACCCAGAAGGTAGTAGCCAACATTTTTTTGAATGACCTGCGCGCTATTGTCGCGTTCGATTCTGGAAATATCCGGGCTGATCTGTAGCGGATGAGCGCAGCCGGTTATAACGCCTACGATCAGAACTGAAAGGAATATTTTGATAAATTGCATTGCTAGCTCCTAGGATAAAGTCGCTGGGCTGCGGTGTTCACGCAGACGGGTTACGAAATCAAACTGCCGAATTTATTTCAGCGCCTGAAGAAAATCCTGATCGGTGTAAAGCGCGGTCAGCAGTTTCTGTACTAACTGCGGATACATTTGCTGCGCGCGCGGAATGGCGACTGCGCCGAGGATCGATGAGTCCCATTCATGGTGGATAGTTTTGGTTTGATTGTAGCGTTCTATTCCACTTTTTTTGACGATGAATTTTGCTGCGATGTCACCGCTCGCAGTACCAAGACCCGATGCATCAATATCATTTTTCAGGAGGACGCCTGATATTTCGATATCGGCTCCGGAATTCAACTTACCCGCGAGGCTCAATTCCTGTTTGATCGCTTCCACAATGTATGCTGCATACGAATTATCGTAGGGAGATACAAGGGAAGAGCCACGAAGCGAAATCGGGTTGGCGTTGGCCTTATCCGGGCTCGAATCGAACTTGCCGACTTTGCTCGCCATGACACCGCCGTCCTTGAGTTTTTGCACATTGTCTATGGAAGCGGAATATTGCGGGGCCATCATGGAGCAGCCGCTTGTGGCCGCGGCGAGGAGGAGTACGAGTGACAGTAAAACGGTGCGGCGCATTAGGCTCTCCCTGAATAAGAAAAATACGAACTGAAGGTGCATCTCCAGCACACTGTGCAGGCGGGGAGAAGTTAACAGGAAATTACCACATCAACAACAAGGAAAAATATATAGGCCTTTTTTGATGTTTACATAATTTTTTATCTGTGATAACAGCGCAGAGTCAGCGGCAAGGCGCTTAGCATTGCCGCAAACCGGAACCGCTATAACCCGGCAGAGGGCGCGTTGGACGAGAAGCCGGAGGCTAAGGTGTTGAGCGTGTCGGTCACGGCATTTTGTGCGGAGACAATGGCGTTCTGAGCGTTGTTTGATGAACTATTCGAGGATGTAGCCGGAGTCGGGGCAGCTTGATTGGAACTCGATGTCCCCGGCAAATTAAACAGGCTCGATGTGTCCGAATTGGACGAGTTGGATGATGATCCGGAGGCCAGCGAATTGAGGGTTTGCGTCACGACATTTTCTGCGGCGAGAACGGCTTGATGTGCTGCCTGCGCGCTAGTTTGCTGGGCTGGCGGCGGGACTGTGTTTGCCTGTTGCGAAGCACTGAATTGCCCCGCAGCGTTATAGGTCAAGGGGGTAGCCGTGTTGGTGCTGGAGGGGATGAACGCGTCCACTCCGGAGAAGCGGCTGGCCGAGGGCGTTGCATTCGTATCGGGGCTGGCTGCTTTTGTTGCAGAGGTGGTGTAGCTTTGTAGGGCAGATGGCGATACGCCGGAAATGGTTGTCATGATTCCCTCCTCTTGCTTGTTGCGGATCGAACTTCCTGCTGAGGATTTTACTCCGTTGTACAAAAAATCCAATTCTTCTTTTTGCGGAGGTTTGTACCTGGCTTGAATTTGGGATATGGGAATGCAGGCGGGAGCGAGGTGACTATTCGGATCAGAACGATTTGTTCCACAGCATGGTGGCCGAGTGTGGCTCAAGCAAGAGTTTCATTCCTTCGCCTTCGATCAAGGCAGAGTGGGAACGGAAGGTGATTTTGAACTGCTCACCTTCCAGCGTAAGCGCATTGGGGCGAAGCGCGACATTGGTTTGCGCCACTTTAAATTCGACGCGAAAAAGACGTGCTAACGAGATGCGTCTGCTGTCGTAATTCTGTTGCCAATGTGCGCTGGGCATCGGGACAACTTTTTGTTGCGGCTTGAGCGGGGAGGGGAGTTGCGATAGGCCGCCGAGATTGAATTCGCTGGGCGAAGCATCTGGCAATCGGGCGAGCAGAACGCTGGCGCTGAGTTGGTAGGAAGGCAGAAAATCGCTTTCGCCATGCGCGAACCGCGTGGTCAGCAGATCGAGCCGGGTCGCAAAGAAATCCTCATCCGGCTGTGTGGCGTGCGCCGCAGAAACCGTTAGCAAGAGAACCAGTGCTGAAGCCAAGCGAAGCATGATTGCCTCCGTTCAACTTGAAAAATAGGGAATGCCGCCTTATGGGTATGTTATCGGCTTGCCTAGGCGGAAACTTAATCTGAAATTTGCAAAACGTTTTATCTAGTTAGGATCGCCGGGTGGGAAGCGCAAACCAATTCCCTCTCCCGCTGGCGGGAGAAGGGGGCAAAAATGCGTTGTTTAGCCGATGCGCTTCCGGTTTTTCAGTCCGCAACTCAAGCCCGCCAACGTTAGCGGGTGGTGGTTTAGTTTATGTGCGGACACCCGCCCTCAAAATTAGTATAATTTGCGCCCATTGCCAACGGGCATGCACTCACAACCACCCCCGCCATAATTGCGGGGAAGCCAAAGGAAAACATCTTGGAACTCTCCAGACGCGTACAAGCCATCAAACCCTCTCCCACTCTTGCCGTCACCGCGCGCGCCGCGAAGCTGAAAGCCGAAGGCAAAGACATCATCGGACTGGGTGCGGGCGAACCGGATTTTGATACGCCGCAGCACATCAAGGATGCGGGCATCGCCGCGATCAACAAGGGCTTTACCAAATACACCGCAGTGGGCGGCACGGCCTCGTTGAAGGCCGCCGTCATCGCCAAGTTCAAGCGCGACAACGGGCTGGATTACACCCCGAAACAGATACTGGTTTCCTGCGGCGGCAAGCAGAGCTTTTTCAACCTCGCGCTGGCGGTGCTCAACCCCGGCGACGAAGTCATTATTCCCGCGCCATTCTGGGTGTCGTATCCCGACATCGTGATCATTGCGGAAGGTAAGCCGGTGATCGTGGAAGCGGGCATCGAGCAGGGCTTCAAAATGACTGCCGCGCAACTCGAAGCAGCGATCACGCCGAAAACAAAAATGGTGGTGATCAACAGCCCGAGCAATCCATCCGGCGCGGTGTACTCGCTGCAAGATTTGTTGGCATTGGGCGAAGTGTTGCGCAAACATCCGCATGTACTGATCGCCACCGATGACATGTACGAACACGTCGCGCTGACCGACGAGAAATTCGCCAATATCCTCAACGCCTGCCCCGACCTGTATCCGCGCACGATGGTGCTCAACGGCGTGTCCAAGGCCTACTCGATGACCGGCTGGCGCATCGGTTACGCGGCGGGGCCGGAGAACATCATCACCGCGATGGAAAACGTGCAGTCGCAAAGCACCTCCAACCCGACTTCGATTTCGCAAGTGGCGGCGGAAGCGGCATTGAACGGCGACCAAGGCTGCATCACGCCGATGGTGAAGGCCTTCCGCGAACGTCATCTGTTTGTGGTGAATGAACTGAACAAGATACCCGGCGTGAAATGCATCATGGCGGGCGGCGCGTTCTATGCGTTCCCGGATGTGCGCGGTGCCATTGCCACACTGCACGGCAATGGCGTGATCAAAGCTGCCACCGACATCGCGTTGTCCGAATATTTGCTGGAGCAAGCCGGTGTTGCCGTGGTACCCGGCTCGGCTTTCGGTAGCGAAGGCTACATGCGTTTGTCGTTCGCCACCTCGATGAATAACTTGCAGGACGCCATCGGACGCATCGTCAAGGCGTTCGCCTAACGGGCATGGCAAATGTGCCTTCCCTGATTATGAAACTTGCCACGCCCGCTTCCCTCTCTCCAGCTCTCTCCCGCAAGCGGGAGAGAGGGACAAAGTCTCGCTATGCGAGTTTTACGTTAAAGCGCCGGTTCATGCGCTAATGGTGTTGTGGTGTTCCCGGTAAAACTCGCGTGACAGATCGCCGACACAATCCCCGAGCGTTTCAAAC
>Ga0265327_10005308_pt1 | contig 10809 bp, 6 predicted proteins | sample 41621metaG_FD_202089 | JGI IMG/M metagenome (GOLD analysis project Ga0265327, IMG submission 202089) | Rhizosphere microbial communities from Carex aquatilis grown in University of Washington, Seatle, WA, United States - 4-16-21 metaG | ecosystem: Host-associated > Plants > Roots > Rhizosphere >... | reverse complement strand
ATGGTAATATTTGAAGGAGCTTTTGTTTCAAGAAAAGGGATTTGATCAACCAATTTTGTTAAGAAACGCGAGTCACGCTTATATGTTCCATCTAAACCTATCATCATATTTGAGATAGGCTCTTCACCAAGATTAACTTTTTGTGTTAAAGGTCTTTCTGTTAAGTATAATAATGTACCACCCAAAATGAGATTGTTGCTGTATTTATAATCGAAGCGTGATCCCAACATTGATTTCTGCTGAACACTAAATAATGAATTACTTTCAGCTGTAACTTTAATCACAGCTCCCGAATTTAGCAATCCTGTATTGATAATTTTTACTCTTCCCAGTGAATAGTCAACCGTATAATCTTGATTTTCTGTAAGCAATGCTCCATTTGCTGTAACCTTTACAGCACCTCGAGGAATATTGGTTTGCCCTACTGAGATTTCCGAACTGGATGAACCAGAATAGGTTCCTCTTAAATAAAATTTATCGTATTGAGGTAGCTGCAATGCAGCAAATCGAGTTGAATCATATAATTCATAGAAAGAATAATATCTGGCCTTTGTAGGGTCATTTTTAAATTTAGAGGCTAAATAACTTCCGAAAGGTTCAAGTACTGGAAAAACAATTCGTCCTTGTTGAGATTGTATTGTTACTCCTTCAATAAAATCAAATATTCCATCTGAAACGCGTTGTTGCTGTGCGTTCAAATTATCCAAATTCATCACGGATAGCAATGGAACTCCCTGCAATAATGGCTCGCCTTGTGCAGGAATATAATTTAACTTTGCTCCTGAAGGATCATCTGCATAAATAATGTTTAGTTTAAAATCTTTTTGCTGAACATTATATGTCCCTAATGAATAAATATTTTTCATCATCAACTTCCACATTGGTAAATCTGGTCTTTGTGATGGGCCTTTCAACATTTTTAAAAATAACACATTAGGATTACTAGTATTCGGAGGAACACTATTTCCCCCTGTTGAAAATTCGCCCACATGATAAACTGTTCCATTAAAAACATATTCATATGCAACACAAAGAACATCATCATTATTTAACTGTTGATTAAGTGAAATGTATCCCATTAAAGGGTTGAATGAAAATTCGCTAGCACTCAGTTGCCTTGCATAGTTGATAATCTGATATTGGGAGATAGGTTGAAGTTTTGTTGTATTCTGATCTTTGGTTAATTGATTTTGAATATTATAAGTTGAACGCAATGACGCTGTATCTTTATCTATTGGGTTTTGTCCTGTTAGATATCCATAAAGTGAGTTTGATCCATTAGCAGGTAAATCTGTTGGGATGCCTGAATTTTTCCAATAGGTATTATCTAGATGTGAGGTTTCTCCCATATCAGAGAATCCAATCACGTCTCGAGAATTATCGAAAGCAGCTGTTCTATTTGTTACCCATACTTCTACACGATTGATAACGATTGGTGAATTATTAATTGGCAAGTTTGATAACCATTTATCATAATTGTCTCTGAAATATTGAGCCAAGAAATAATGGCGATTCATATCGTAATTATCACATTGAATATCGTAGGTGGATGTTTGAGAACCTCCTGTCATAGTTGTTTCAGTAGTTTTACCTCTGTCCTGTGCAATTACAGTAGTCATTGTCAGCCTTCCGAACTGCAAAGTAGATTTAACACCGAAAAGACTTGAACTTCCTCGTATAAGTGTTGAGTTTAAAGGAAGACTAACATTTCCAACTTCAATTTTTTTGATAATATCATCCTCTTTCCCTGTATAATCTAACTTTACTTGGTTATCAAAATCAAACGCAGCTTCTGTATCATAATTTAGATTTATTTTCATCCGGTCACCAATACTTCCTTGCACGTTTAATTGAATCTTTTGCCTGAAGTCAAACTGCCCGGTTGTTTGCTGTTGTGGTGAAAGTTGAGGGTTTCTGACCGTATTAAAATTTCCTGCAAATATTACTTCTGCTGTTCCTCTTGGTCGAATATCAATCACTCCACTACCAAATATTTTGTCGAAAATTTTGGGCCCAACATGAAGTGGTGGAATTAAGCCACTTCCTGTAGCAAAATTTTGCGCCTGTGATCTTTGTCTGAAATAAGCTTCATTTTGACGGGTATTTTCTTCATCCAATAATTGTTTAATGGTTGATGTTGCAGGCAAACGATAATCAGAATTCCCAACTTTTGAAGTGTAATTGTAATTTTTTTCTGTTGAATCTAGCGAATATTTATTCTTGATATTTGCAGGCTCACTCAAATCAAACGGATGTTTTTTTAACCTGCGTTCATAAGGTTTCCTGTCTCTAATCGGATAGGGTAAAGTTTTCTTTGAAGTGTCTTTCGTTGTAGAGTCAGGAGGCGAAATATAAAATACATTTTTGCTCTCAGTTACATCGTAATCATCATACATATTATCGGGCACAGCACCACACACCACCGAAATTACGAAAGTGAACAAAGAAGGGATCGATATGTATTTTAAATTTGTGTTACTCGACAAAGTAGAATTTCGCCATCATAGAATCTTTAAGGTGTTTTTTACTAATTCTTCTACCGTGTAGTTAGGATTTTGCTGTTTAATTTTTGTCAATCCCTTTTCTGCTTCATTTTTGGAAAATCCTAACATCACTAGTGCTGCAAGAGCTTCACTGGAGATTGTATTTCCACTATATGAAACAGACATGGTATCTGTATTTTCTGCTTTACTAATCTTATCTTGTAAATCTATCACAATTCGTTGGGCTGTTTTTGGCCCAATTCCTTTGATAGTTTTTAATAACGCCCAATTAGCGCTCGTTATTGCACTTTTAATATCCGTAGTTTTCAATGACGAAAGAATCATTCTTGCTGTATTCGTACCAACACCGCTCACTGAAATTAACTGAAGAAATAATTGTCTTTCATCTTCATCTGCAAAACCATAAAGAGTATGGCTATCTTCCTTAACAGCTAGGTGCGTGAGGATTCTAATATGCTCTTCATTCTTTATTTTTTCAAAAGTATTCAGAGAAATATTTATCCCATAACCTACCCCCGAACAATCAATTACCAAATAAGTTGGTGTTTTTGTAACTAGCTTGCCTTCTATATGAGCGATCAATTTTTTTGAAAAGTTTAGCCTGCTAAAATAAGAAATGTTTTTAATTTTGAAATACTCATTCAAATTTGTACAGATATCTTGATGTGTTTTATATGAAGAACAACTATTTTTTTTTACTCTTTTTTCTAATGATCCTCTATCTGCCATCATTTTGCCAAACATCTGACACAACAAAAGTTTTGGACGGCAAATACAAAAGTTTTTACAAAAACGGTAAACTGATGCAAAAAGGACATTTCAAGAATTTACAAAAAAGTGGAATATGGTATTATTACAACGAAAATGGAATGCTCACAAAAAAAGAGAAGTTTTTAACGGGTGAAATGCAATGGCAACTTTTTTTTGAGAAAGGGAAAATCACTAAAATTATTGATAAAAAGGGTAAAATAACCGAGCGTTCTAAATGTGGCTGTTAACTTTTTTTTAAATAAATATCTGATTGTAATATTCAAATAATCAATGCCGATTTTTTTGCAGTTTGTTAGGTTTTATTTTTTTTTAAAAAGAATAGTGAAAATCTCAAAAAGAAAATATAATTTAGCATTTTAAATCAATCTAAACTATCAACTATAAGATTATCATTCCTAAACTAAAAAATTTATACATTATACATATGAAAAAAATTTACTTATCATTAGTTGCAGTAACGCTTTTCTTAGTCATGGCCTCACAACTTAGGGCGCAAACTTATTGCTATCCAACTTGGACATATGCATGTACTAATTATTACATGAGTATTGTAAATTTTTCGACTACTGGAGCTTACTCCCCTCAAATCTCTAATTTAGCAATAGGTGCGGATGGTTTAGGAAAAGGTTGTGGTGACAATTTGGATAATAACAATTCTTACTTTCCTAATCAAACTTGTAAAGGTATTCCTGGGTCTGTGATCAATTTTTCCTTTACAACTGGTCCAAATTATAGTGAGAATGTAAGGGTATGGGTTGACTGGAATCAAGATGGGACATATAACGCTACTGATGAGATGGTTTATTCTGCCACAAATATTTCTACAAATTCTACAGTTAACAACTCATTTACAATTCCTTTAAATGCACCTATAGGTCATTCAAGAATTAGGATAATATCTACTTATTATGGTGTAACATTACCCGCTACTATTCCTTGTACTCCTACTTATACCATTCCCTATGGAGAACTGCAGGAGTATAGTATTTATGTATTAACTAATATTACAGCTCCTCCTTTAAGTGGATTTGCTTACAATATTAATACTGATACAGTATGGGTAAACAACCCTTATGTTTTTGTGAATACAACTAATAACGGTCAACATTATTATTGGGATATTACCGGTTATAGTTCAACATTTAATGGAACTTATACACCTTATACACCTCCTGCTTCAAATCCTCGTGCTTGCATAGCTCGTTGGAATAATACTTGTTACCTAGACACAATTGATCAAAACTTTACCTGGAGATTTCCTCAACCAGGATATTACAAAGTGAAATTAAAAGCTACAAACATTGCGGCCATAAATGGGGTAAATGCAGATGGTTTGGATAGTATTACAAAGATTATAGTCTGTGCTTATCCTTCACAAAAGCCTACGGCTAGTTTTTTTAGTGTGCTTACTACTGTTGGTTTCACAGACCAATTATATTACTATGATTTAAGTACAAATGGCCCTACAGCATGGAGTTGGTTCTTAAACCCTACTTATAGAGGTGTAAATACTTATTCTAATACAGGATTTCCTAATGCATTTTATGATGCTTTAGGCAATCCTATTGATACCACTACTCAAAATCCATCTTTATATGCATTTGACGGTGGTGTTTTTGATGTCTGTCTTGCTGTAGGAAATGCAATGGGATGGGATACTTTATGCCGGCATAATTATCTTACTGTAAATAACGGCTACATGATGTGTAATGGAACAGACTCATTAAGTACATTAACATCTGGCTATGTATACGACCAAGGTGGCCCTGGCGGAAACTACACGGGATTAACAACAGGAAATTGTCCTGCAGGATTTTTAATTTCTGCTTGTGCAGATACGATAATTTTAGATGTTGAACGTTTTAAATTAGCCGCTGGTGACTCTTTAATTATTACACAATCGAATGCTCAAGGTCCGGTTGTTAAAAAACTGTTTGGAGCCAGTATCCCTTCAAATTCTCGACATATAAAAGTACCGGGAGGAGATGTTTTCTTCCAAATGACAACAGTTTCTGGATCTCCAGGAGATTCAGGTTTTGCCATACGCTGGTCTATTATTCCGGCAAGTTATGGTAAACCAAAAGCTTCATTTACATTTACAACAAATGGCCCTACTACTAATGGTGTATCTACAGTTTATAAAGGATATACTATCAAATATAGAAACACTAGCACTGGTATTCATATGGGATACAGTTGGGATAGTAATGGAGATCACATATTCGGCTCTATCTCTGGTGGCGATTCGATAAATGCTAATCCTAGCTGGACTCCAAGTACTCCTGGAAACTATAGGATTTGTTTGGTTGTATACAATTGCATAGGACAAGATTCGGCTTGCCATTCAATTAAAGTATTACCAGTACCAGGAAAACCTATAGCAGATATTGGAGTAAATAAAACCTTTGGTTTTACAACAGATACATTTAGATTTTTTGACCAAAGTTCAAACGGTGCTACATCATGGCATTGGTCTTTCAATCCTACTAATATTTCTTATATAGGTGGTACAAATGCTTTCTCACAAAATCCGATTCTTTTCTTAAACAGTAATACTTGCTATACTGTTACACTTACTTCTACAAACTTATTAGGAAGTGATACTAAATTGGCTCCTTGTTTAGTAAATGTATTAGGGTATAACTCCCCTGGCACAGCGTTTACGATTCCTGCTGGATCCGATATAGGGATTAGTCGGGTAAAATTAGGCACAATAGATACAACCACTGCCTTACAATCACCTACTTTTACTCAGATGAATGATTTGCAAAAAACTATTTTATATAGAGGTGTTGATTATACTGTTACAACTTATAGGATTACAAATAATGACCCTATGACTACCAAAGTTTGGATGGATTTAAATATGAACGCCTCTTTCACAGACCCGGGTGAAACTATTATTAATGAAAAGAGTCAGTATAAAATTGCAACTTCAAAAACATTCAGAATCCCAGATAACAATCAAATTGGAAATGCCAGAATGCGTGTTGGAATAACTTATGATAGCACCACTTTAACTCCTAACATGTCTCAATTAGGCTGTTTTGAAGATTATGGAATTTATATTGGTGTTGATTATGTTAGTCCTACTATATCATTAAAAGGGCCATCTGTATATAAGATGCAGGTAGGAAAAACATATACCGAATATGGGGTTACCGGAATAGATAATTTAGAAGGCGATATTAGCAGTCGTTTTGTTAGAACAGGAAACTTAGATGTTAATACTGTTGGTTATTATACATTGACATATACTGTGTCTGACCTATATGGTAATACAAGTTCACCTATCAATCGAGTTGTTCAAGTTGAAATTAACCAAAGTGGACCAACATTAGCGCTTATTGGTAAAGATACTGTAAAAGTTGGTGTAAAATATCAGTATACTGAACAAGGAGCAACCGCTAAAGATAATCTTGGTAATGATATCAGCAGTCTAGTTTATATCTCAGGAAATGTCAATACAAATGTTCTTGGCACTTATACTGTAAACTATACTATTACTGATGCCTTTGGTTTTAGTGTTACAAAGATTCGTACAGTTAATGTTGTTGACACTACAAAACCCGTTATCGTTAGCATTAATGGAAAATACTCAACTGATACTGTTCGCTCACAAATTGGTACGCCTTTTAATTATCAAAATTTTTTACATGCTACTGATAATTATACTTCAGATCTTTTATTAACTCAAACAGGAAAGATTAATGTGAACGTTGCAGGATATTATATTCTATTATTTACAACTACTGATGGTTCTGGAAATACTTCAACAACATATAGATTAGTAGTTAAGATAGACAACACATATCTCCCTTATGTTAATTTAATTGACTTATCATACTTAACTGTTGATGTGAATACTGTATTTACAGATCCTAATGTCACATATAGCAGTCCATATTATGCATGGGGAACTCTTGTTGAAACAATTACTTCAAACCTTGATATGACAAAACTAGGAACATATAACATTAATTACTGTGTAACTGATCCTTCAAGCAACAGCACTTGTATTTCAAGAACTGTTCAAGTTGTTGATAGAATTGCTCCTGTAATTACTTTAATTGGTGATGATCCATATATTTTACCAAGATATAAAGCTTATGTAGACCCAGGTGTGATTATTACTGATAATTACTACACTGAAGCTACTTTAAAAACTCTTAATACTTGTTTTAAACCCGATTATTCAAAAGTTAAAAACGATGTTCCTGGAATATATTATGTCTCATTCAATGATATTGACCCTTCTGGAAACATCGCTAATACAGTCATTCGTACTGTAAAGGTTCAAGATATGTTTGGTGGTATCAATACTGTATCTGCAGCCAATAAAATGAAAATTTACCCTAATCCTAATAATGGTAAATTTACAGTTGAAATAGATAATGGAACTGCCATTCATTCTATTAATGTATATTCAATAATAGGATCATTAGTTAAAACCATTCAGGTAAACACAAACAGTAAGAATATTGAAATTGATATGTCTGATGCTAGTGAAGGAATATATATTGTAAAAATAGATAGCCAAGATGGTTCTTACACACAAAAAGTAAATATCGTAAGATAATCAAATCAAGTTTTTATATTAATAAAAAAAGCAGTCTAAAATGGCTGCTTTTTTTATGCCCTGAATGAATTATTCGAATTGCTTATATTTGCAATCCAAATTTAATAAAATTAAAATGCTTGAAAAGTTAGAAGCTATAAAACAAAGATTTGATACAGTTGCTGAAATGCTCACTCAGCCTGATTGTATGGCTGATATGAAACGATTTACTCAATTAAACCGTGAGTATAAGGATCTTGAAAAAATTGTTGAGAAATATTATGAGTACAAGAATCTAATTGGCAATATAGAAACAAGTAAAAAAATTTTAACAACTGAAAAGGATGAAGAATTACGTGAAATGGCCAAAATGGAACTTGACGAATTAACTGTCAAACAAAGTCCGATAGAAGAAGAAATTAAATTAATGCTTATACCTGAAGATCCTCAGGATTCAAAGAACGCTATTATTGAAATACGTTCAGGTGCTGGAGGCGATGAAGCCAGTTTATTTGCTGGTGATTTATTTAGAATGTATAGCAGATATGTTGATACCAGAAATTGGAAATTGGAAGTGATGGAATCTAACCCTGGTAGTGCGGGAGGATATAATAAAATTATTTTTAATGTGATAGGTGATCATGCTTACGGTGTACTTAAATACGAATCGGGTGTGCATCGAGTGCAGAGAGTTCCAGATACTGAAACTCAGGGAAGAGTACATACTTCAGCAGCATCGATGGTTGTTTTACCAGAAGCTGATGATATTGACATTGACCTAAAAGAAAGCGATGTACGAATAGATACATTTTGCTCATCCGGTCCTGGTGGTCAATCTGTAAATACAACTTATTCTGCTGTGAGATTAACACATATACCAACAGGAATTGTCGCTCAATGTCAGGATGAAAAATCACAAATTAAAAATAAGGCTGCAGCTATGAAAGTACTACGAGCAAGGTTGTATGAAGTAGAATATCAAAAATATTTAGATGAAGTAACTAAAACCAGAAAAACAATGGTTTCTACAGGTGACCGTTCGGCTAAAATTAGAACATATAACTACCCTCAAGGACGTGTGACTGATCACAGGATAGGATTTACAAAATATAACTTGCCTGAGGTAATGAGTGGTGATATTCAGGATTTCATAGATAATTTACAAGTAGCAGAAAATGCAGAAAAGCTGAAAGAAGGTGTGTTGGTTTAACTTAAATACTTACTTCCAATATTTACATGAAAGAACATCACATTATTACACCACGTACTGCAAGATTCTATACTATTGGAAAACTTTCAAATACTACTGAATATATTTGGATAGTATTACACGGATATGCTCAACTCGCAAAAGAATTCATCCTTCCTTTTGAAATACTAGATATCAATAATAACTTTATCATTGCCCCTGAAGCGTTGAATCATTTTTATGCAAAGGGATTTTCTGGAAGACCTGCTGCAACTTGGATGACGAGTGAAGATAGAGAGAATGAAATTAAAGATTATATACTCTATCTTGATAATTTATTTGAAGACTTAAAGCTAAATGAAACGAATGCAAAAATAGTCATGCTGGGTTTTTCACAAGGAGTAGCAACAGCATCAAGATGGATACATTCAACTCAAAACCAAATTGATTATTTCGTAATGTATGCTGGTGAAATTGGAAAAGAATTACTCTCCCCTTTTTCTGAAAAATTAAAACTGTTAAACCTTATTTATATTACGGGGAAAAGCGATCCTCTGATTACTCGAGAGGATCATTTGAATATTTATGAAATAATGAAAAGGCTAAATGCAAAAATAATTGAATTTGATGGTGGGCATGAGGTATTACAAAATGTTGTAAAAACCATTCATTTAGCTATTACTGAAACTGATAATAGAAACATAGCACAATAAGAGCTATTACAATCAATTCTTTAAAAAGAAACCTTTTCTCGCTAATAAAAAAATAAGCTGTAATAATACTCATGGGTATGCTTAAATAGCATATCGCATAAATAAAATTAGTGTTCTCAATAAATAGACTAAAGACTCCAAAAAGAAACATTAATCCTACGCTTTGTAAAATTCTTCGAGTCTTAACTTTATTTCTAAAAAAATGCTGTTGCAGTTCAAATCCTGATATGAGAACAATTGGAAGCAAGATTATCCATGGAATAAATTGTGTAAATGCTGCATTAAATGTTTTGAGTAGCTGCTTTTCAAAACTTTGTTTCACATAAAATATTAACTCATTTAGATTATCATTTAAATAAAAAATAATCGTGGTAAAGTATAGTGGTACTACAATTCCTAAAAGCGAAATAATTAGATAACGAATATTAAATGATGTGAAAATAACAACGCTTATTAAAATAAATGGAAGAAAAACAGAAAGGTCATAATTAAACAAAATACCTAAGCCTAAATACATTCCTGCATCAAACACTAGCAATAAAGGTTTTTGTGATTCATACAAATAGCAAAGTCTTTGTAGGAGAAGTATAATAAAGGTATTAGAGATAAGTTGAGGCGTTAATTCACATTGTTGAGGATAAAAACTATTCAGCAATACAAAAAATAAACCAGGCAGAAAAGTGTCTTTATATAAAATACTATGCTTTGATACAATGTAATTAATTAATATAGCTTGTAAAAAGACAATCAAGACACTAGCTAATAAACTCCATAAAATATGATTATTTATGGTACTCAAATAATGGAAAAAAATTCTTGACAAAGGTGCTGTTTGAATATAATCATAATGATGTTGATGAATGATTGATGGTAACTTCAACAAAACACATAATACAAATAATAAAATGCCTGAAAAAATTGAGTTTTGTCTAAATAAACGTAGCAATGTTTTTAAGTTAAAAAGTTAAACGCATAATTGAAAAACGCTTGTCTTTAAGCGTGCATATTAATGTCGAATTTGATGAAACTTGCTTTGACTCACCAGGCATAAGTTGCACAAAATAACTCTGTGCT
>Ga0265327_10005307_pt1 | contig 10809 bp, 10 predicted proteins | sample 41621metaG_FD_202089 | JGI IMG/M metagenome (GOLD analysis project Ga0265327, IMG submission 202089) | Rhizosphere microbial communities from Carex aquatilis grown in University of Washington, Seatle, WA, United States - 4-16-21 metaG | ecosystem: Host-associated > Plants > Roots > Rhizosphere... | reverse complement strand
TCTTTTCTGAGTGTTTCCAATGAAAATGCAGGATACAACAATTCAAGCTGTCGCCTGATATTAGCCAAACCAATCCCTTCTTCCTCTTTAATTGCAAAGGAGTGTTCAGCGATAGGATTGCTAATTTCAAATGCAAGTGCGTTGTTTTTTAGTACAACACGAATGTCAATAGTTCCGCCCTCTTCACTACCGTGCTTAAAAGCGTTTTCAACCAGAGGTAATAGGAGTAGCGGGGCTATTTCAGCAGATTCTCCATCACTTTGAACTGTTACATCTACTGATAAGCGCCTGCTAAAACGCAGTTGTTGAAGTTCGATGTAATCGTCTATGATTTTAAGTTCATCCTTTAAAGGAATTGTTTTTTCACTGGTTTCATACAACATGTAACGCAATATTTTTGAAAGAGCCATGATGGCATCGGGCGCCAAAGTGGATTGGGAACGGCTAAGCGAGTAGATACTATTGATTGTGTTAAATAAAAAATGCGGATTTACCTGGGATTTCAGGTGCAAAATTTCGGAACGCAGTTTTTCATGCACGAGAATTTTTTCATTTTTAATTGCATTTATTCTGAGTTTAAATAATTTTATTGCGGAAGCGAGGCCTGCAACCTGCAAAAGATCCAGCACAAAGTAATGGAAATTCTGTAATTACTTTTTTTAACGGGATTGTGAACGCCAATTATTCTGATATTGATTTCACTTTTACCGGAACGGGAAATATCGCAACGGATCCACAATTTATTGACACGCTCCTTTTTATTCTCTCTAATCAATCTCCGTGTATAGACTCGGGCGATCCATCACTCCTATTCAATGATCAAACCGCAAGTGTAAATTTGGCAAAATTTCCTTCCAAAGGGAATGAAAGGAATGACCTGGGCGTTTACGGAGGACCGCTGGCGCTATTGCTGCCTGATTGCCCTATTCTTGCAACGGGCTTAAATGAAAACAATTTTCATCCGATAGTTTTTTGCTATCCCAATCCATTTGTCGATCACATTACCGTTGATTTACCTGATCCCGCACATATAAGTATTAGCACGTTTGAAGGACAGGTAATTTTATCGAGAGGTTATAATGCGGGAATACAAAAAATCAATTTTCGGGAAGAGCAGCCAGGACTTTATTTCATAAAAGTAATTTCGGAAACTAGTCAGCGAACACTAAAAATAATAAAGGAAAATTAGAATTAGTAGCCAAGAGCGTCGCGTACTTGCTTAAGTTTTTCATTTGCAAGGTTTGAAGCTTTTTTTTCACCAATTGCCAACTCCTTTTCCAGAAGGTCGGTATTCAACATAAAGTGATCGTATGTTTTTCGCTGTTCTTTGTATTTCTCAAGGATTAAGTCCAATAAAGCAGATTTTGCATGCCCATAACCAAAGCCTCCTTTTAAATAATTCTGGCGCATAGTTTCTACTTGTTCCGTATTTCCTAAAAGCGCATACAGTTTAAACGTATTGTCGGTTAAAGGGTCTTTAACATCTTCCAGGCTTTTACTATCGCTTACAATACTCATTACTACTTTTTTCAATTCTTTCTCAGGAAGAAAAATATTGATAAAGTTATTATAAGACTTACTCATTTTTTGCCCGTCAATGCCCGGAACAATCATTACCCGTGAATCTGTTAAACCTTCTGGGACAATCAAAATATCTTTTCCAATCTTGTGATTAAAGGATTTTGCTATATCTGCGGCAATTTCCAAATGCTGCATTTGATCTTTACCTACCGGAACAAATTCAGCGTCATACAATAAAATATCTGCTGCCATTAAAACCGGGTAAGTGAATAAACCGGCGTTCACATCACTTAAACGTTCGCTTTTATCTTTAAAAGAGTGTGCATTGGCTAACATGGGAAAGGGCGTAAAACAATTTAAGTACCACGTTAACTCTGTAACTTGAGGCACACGACTTTGACGGTAAAAAATAGTCCTGTGCGGATCAAGCCCGAATGCCAACCAGGTAGCCGCAACGGACCGCGTACTTTGTTTGATAAAGTCTGAATCCTTCACGCTGGTGAGTGTGTGCATGTCTGCAATAAAAAATAAACTATCGTTCTCGGCTTTTTTACTGAGTTCGATAGCAGGGATAATTGCACCTAGCAGGTTGCCAAGGTGCGGTACGTTAGTGCTTTGTATTCCGGTTAAAATTCGTGACATAATAAAAGGCAAATTTAATATTTAAAAATAGTAAATCTGCCTTTTATATTTTAAAGCTCTTTTAATCTAAAAGATCACATCTTCAATGCAGCCTATAGGCATCACTACGCCGCTTTTAAGGGTTATGTGTTTTTCTGATACAAACCAAAGCGTGGTTTCAACCATTTGTTTCAGACGTGTATCTCTGAAAATTATTTTCACTTTGTGTTTAAATCCGTTTCCCAGAATCATTGCGGTTTTCAATTTCTCGAAACGCACATGTTTTTCATCTATACTGTTTAGTACATCGCTGAAAGGAAAAGATAATTTTGAAATATTTTCTTTGTTAATGAGGGGAGTTTCCATGGAATAAATTGATTATAAATAAAATAAGAAAAGAAGACTTCATTAGTAATGAAATTCTTACAGCTGAATTTTATTTATAGTCTGAAAACACCTATAAAAGCTCGTTTTTTGGCCGCACTTATAAAGGAAGAAGAGGAAGATGTTTCTGAAAAAAATACAGAACAAAGAACCAGATTATTAGTAACCAGCACTGGAATAAATTCACGTTGATTGAACCGAATTTTATTCTGATACGCGTCAACGTCTTCAAAATCGGAAAGGATAGTCACAGAATTTTTTATTTCGAACGTTTGTTTTTTTAAAGATCCGGAATCATCGCTGGTTATAGCAACCGAAGACCTAGGAAAAAAGCAAAGGAATAGAAAGGGAAAAATTAAATAAATATGTTTTAGTTTTTTCAATGCTTCGATTTACATTTAAAGGTACAATGTAATAACGCGGCGAGGTTGAAAATATTGTTAAAAAACGAGACTATTCGCGCACCTTTCCCCATCCATCGCTGCACTTATGATACCGCCGGCATACCCAGCACCTTCACCACACGGAAAGAGATTTTTCAGCTGAGGATGATGTAACAGCTCTTTATCTCTTGGAATCCTTACAGGGGTTGAGGTTCTTGATTCTACGCCGACTATCACCGCCTCATTCGTGAGATAACCACGCATTTTTCCGCCAAAAGCTTTAAAGCCCTCTTTTAATGCAGGACCAATTAATTTCCCCATCACTTGCTGCATTTCAACACTTGTTAGCCCAGGTTGATAACTGCAATTTGGAAGAGAAGAACTAATTCTCCCATTCGTAAAATCCTGCAAACGTTGTGCGGGAGCGGTTTGTGTTTTACCGCCTAACTCCCAGGCAGCGTGTTCGAATTGTTTTTGAAATTCGAGGCCGGCAAGCGCACCAAATTTTTTAAATGGTTCAAAATCTTTTAATTCAAGTCCCACAACTATACCACTGTTCGCGTAGGGATTGTTCCTTTTACTTGGACTCCATCCGTTGGTTACCACCTCTTCCTGGTTTGTAGCGCAGGGAGCAATAATACCACCTGGGCACATACAGAAAGAGTAAACGCCATAACCTTTCACCTGCTGAACTAAGCTGTAACTCGCTGCCGGTAAATAGTCACGCTTGGAGATAACCTCTTCCAGACTACCGCAGTGATATTGAATACTATCAATTAAAGATTGTGGATGTTCTACTCTAACTCCAAGGGCAAACGGTTTTGCTTCCAACAGAAGACGTTTTTTATCCAATAACTCGTAGATGTCGCGTGCAGAGTGGCCTGTGGCTAAAATAATGTTTTGTGTTGAAAGATCTAGCTCGCCTTTTTCATTTAAAATTTTTATCGAAGAAATTTTTTCATCTTGGGTTTTAAAATCAATGAGTTTGGAATTGAATAAGACTTCGCCACCAAAACGTAAAATGGTTTCGCGTATAAATTGAATAAGTTGAGGTAATTTATTGGTACCAATATGGGGATGTGCATCAATTAATATCTCCTGGCTTGCGCCGTGGTAAACAAAGGTTTTAAGAATTTTATCAATGTCGCCTCGTTTATTGGATCGCGTGTAAAGCTTGCCATCACTGTAAGTTCCAGCCCCACCTTCTCCAAAACAATAATTGCTTTCAGGGTTTACGATGTGTTCTTTGTTGATTGCAGCCAAATCACGCCGCCTTGCTTTTACATCTTTTCCACGCTCTATGAGAATTGGTTTTATTCCAAGTTCAAGGCAGCGCAACGCGGCAAATAATCCAGCAGGACCGGCGCCAATGATGTGACATGTTTTTTTTGAAGAAGAAACATCCGGATAGTGCAATTGAATTTTTTCGGAAGTTATTTCCTCATCAATAGCCGCGAGAACAGTTAGGTTAATCCGTATTTTTCTCCCACGGGCATCAATGCTCCGTTTTAAAATTTTTATATTGAGGATAGAATTTTCTTTAACAGAAAGCTGTTGTCTTATTTCTTCTTTCAGTAAAGCCTGGTTTAAAGCGGTTTGCGGTTCGACCTGGAGTTGTAGTTTTGTTTGCATAGTTTGGAAGATTTTTATTCTTCGATAATGATTTAAAGTTAGATAATTATCGCTACAGATTACGCGAATTACACAGATTTATCAGTTTTTCATTTGCGAATCCGATAGTTATCGGATCAACGTAATCTGTGGCTTTCATCTGAAAGCTAGCCTTCAAAGGTAATGCTAAATACCACCATGCGTGAACGGACTTTATCAATGCTGTTTGTAAAGACACTATTTTCTTTTTTAATCAAATTTTTAGTCCCAATTAAAAGCTTAAGTTCGAAACCTAATTTAAAATACTGAAGATAAAAATCAACTCCTGCACCAGCACTGTAAAAAAAATCATCGCGCATTACTTTTACATTGTCGTCTAACTGATTCGCGCCTCCAGTGGAACCGTTTCCGGCTTTTTTTCGGGCAGAGAGATCCAGAGTATAGCCCCCGCCACCAATAACGTAAGAGGAGAAATTACTTTGACGTTTGGATTGTATTTTTACTTCCATTGGAAAAATTAAAAAAACAGACTCCACTGTTTTTTCAAATATTTTAGAACTGTCGCGATCATCGGTAGCAAGTGTGTACACTAGTTTACGGGTTCCAAAACTAATATTTGGAGTTAATCTCAGGCGCACATATTCAAACAAACGGGCATCTGCAACTAATCCTATCGCGAAGCCCCCGGAAGGTTTTGAATACACTGTCTTCACTTTGTAGCGTGAAGCACCAATAATTGTATCGGGAAATAAAGAGTTAGGCACAGGATTAATTCTAAAGTCGGTTTGATTACCTGCAATGGTAAAACCGAAATGAATTTTTTGCTTATAAAACTTCGGTAAGTTTATGCCGTAGCCATCACTTTCCTGAGAAAAAACAGGTGTTAAGAACAGAAGTGCACTAAGTATTACGATGATTCTTTTCAGAGAGATTATAACGCGTTTTTACCAGGTTAAATTGTGTAAAGTTATTGATTTTGTTGGGTTTAATATTAGTCTAAAACTAATAAAAAAGCCTAAATTTGTAGCCTTATGGAAATTCAGGTTATGAAATCTAAATTGCATTGTGTAACGGTTACACAGGCAGAATTGGATTATATAGGCAGCGTTACAATTGATGAAGATTTAATGGATGCAGCAAATTTAATTGAAAATGAACAGGTGCACATTCTTGATAAAAACAACGGCGAACGATTTGTAACCTATGTATTGAAAGGCGAGAGGGGAAGCGGTGTTATTTGCCTGAACGGACCTGCGGCTCTTCGGGTAAAGTTGGGCGATGTTGTCATTATCATTTCGTATGCTAACATGGATTTTGAACAAGCAAAAACGTTTCGTCCCTGGGTTGTTTTTCCCGACACTGCAACAAATAAATTAAAATAATATGGCCGGTAAAAATACCAAGTCTATCATACAGTTTGTTGTTCTTTTAGGTATAGGTATTTTATTAATTTGGTTGTCTCTTAGCGGCATCACACCCGCGCAGAAAACGGAGATTGTTTTTTCGTTTCAAACTGCTAATTATTTCTGGGTCATCACAGCTACGATCGTATCTTTATTCAGCCATTTTTTAAGGGCTTACCGATGGAATTATTTATTAAAACCAGTGGGGTATAAAACAAATCTTTTGAATGCTACCTGCCATGTACTGGTTGGTTATTTTGCCAATTATGGTATTCCACGTATGGGCGAGGTTACACGTTGCACTTTGGCCGCCAAGTATGACAAGGTTCCTTTTGAAGTGGGATTTGGCACTGTGATTACGGAAAGAATTATTGATTTTATTTTATTCCTTGTGATTTTTGTGTTAACACTGATACTTCAATTTAGCGAGTTGATTGGGCTTGCAAACAAATTAATTTTTGATCCGTTTGCCTCTAAAATGCAAGGCATCGGCCAGAGCCCATTAAAACTTGCAATCATTGGTATAATTATTATCGGATGCGTTGCCGCTTTCTTTTTGTTTCGTAAAAAATTCTCAGCCTTATTAAAAGGGAAGCTAGGCGGCATTCTTAAAGGCATGGCACAAGGAATTGGATCCGTGAGGAAAATGGAAAGTCCTTTGAAGTTTATCGCTTTAAGTCTTATGATCTGGATCTGCTATTTCTATTCGCTTTATCTTTGTTTTTTTGCTTTACCAGAAACATCCCATCTCGGGCAAAAAGAGTGCTTAACTCTTTTATTATTTGGAACCTTTGGTGTTATGTTTTCTCCGGGTGGGTTGGGTGCATATCCCGCAATTGTTGGTGGAATTTTAGAAGTAACCTATCATATCAGCAAGGCGTCTTCAGTGGCTTTACCGTGGTTATCGTGGACAAGTCAGTTTTTATTAGTAGTTGCACTTGGCGTAATAAGTTTAATAGTTTTACCAATTTATAATCGTAAACGAAATGTCGTTTCACAAACTGCTTAAAGATAAAATAGTGAGTAAGGAAGTAGCTTTGCAAAAAATAAAAAGTTTGCAAAAAGAACAAAGTAAAATTGTTTTTACAAATGGATGTTTTGACATTCTTCATCCCGGCCATGTAGATTATTTAAGTCAGGCGCGCGATCTGGGAGATTTTCTGATTCTCGGTTTAAATACAGATACGTCCGTTAAACTTCTAAATAAAGCACCGAATCGTCCTATTAACAATGAACAAACACGTGCTGCAGTTTTGGCTGGACTTGCCTGCATAGACCTCATTGTTTTTTTTGATGAAGAAACGCCTTATGACCTTATTAAATTTTTGCAACCAAACATTCTTGTAAAAGGAAATGATTACAATGCTGAGAATATTGTTGGCTACGATATCGTGAAAGCAAATGGCGGCGAAGTTATTACTATTCCTATGCTGGAGGGCTATTCGACCACTAAGCTGATCGAAAAAATTCTGAAATAGAAAGTTCTATACACATAATATTATTTGTGCGCCTTAAAAAACTTAGTAAACATCTAATCTAGGAATGCTTCGTTTTGGAATTTTGAAATCGCTGAGCATAGATGTTTTGAGGTTCATGGTTAGATTATAGCTTTTATTTGGTCCAAAGGGAACCCAGTCAATACGGGCCTCCCAGCACTTCAGATCACGATAAATATTTACACTTGTGTAACTTAATTTTTGGGTATTAAAATCAAACCCGCTGCTGATACCAATTTTCCAGAATTTTGTGGGCATTAAATCGCCGGAGAAATTCATCTGGTGACTTGGCTTTATTATACGATCATTAATGTTGGTAAGACCCAAGTTATACGTTAGTCTTAAATTCCAGGGCAAACTTTTTGCTGGGTTAAGATCGTTAGCTGCGCCTCGTTCCGCACCATTGGTCATGTCGTTGGGTTGCCTGGTTTTTCGCAGGGCCTCCAGCATGTTGCTGCCAATAGAGGTGTTTATTGTTAGATTAGCATTGGTAAAACGCGCCAGTCGTCCATCGGTGGCGTACGCATATGTATGTATTCTGGTATTTGATATTTTATTATAACCATAAGGATCAAAGGTGGAATTAGCAGTAATATCAAAGTATTTAAACAGGACAGTACGCAATGTAATGCCAACATTACTCATCTTAAAGCTATCAGCAGCAAAATTGTAAGAGCCACTAATACCAAGCCCTTGTATCAGAGTAACCTTTTTGTATGTAATACCAGTATCGGTTTTTTGTTTCAATTTTGCTTCAACAACATTGTTTAAATTAAGGGTTAAGGCATTTTGTTTACCCTGTAAGGGCCCACCAAAAATATTTTTATCATAGATGGAATAACTTTGTTTATTGCCTAATGTATCTACCTGTACTTTTTTCCAGGTGCCGTACCGTGGAGCTCCAAAATCGGGGCGGTAATTATAAGTCAGTGTTGGAATTAATAAATGCCGGATCTGTTTTACTTTCCCCCTTTTAAATAAATAGTCAAAATAAACTTTAGTGTTAAAGGCAGTGCTGAAATTTAAATCATAAGCAGCCGCGAAATCATTTACAGTTCTTGTTCTAACTCTATGTACGATACTGTCTTTTAAGTCGGACATGGTTCTTATTGTATCAGCATAATAATCCTTCCTTATAGTTTTTGTATACATTTCTGATGTAAACTTAATGCCTGGAGTTGCCGTGATATATTTAAAAATATTAAAATTGGTAGAAATAGGAATAGTATGTTGTATACCATAATTGAGACTGTCGATGGGTGATCCTTTAAATAAGGTAGAATCCCTGCCGCTCAAGATATTCCTGGCTTCTAATAAATAACTGATTCCGATTTTATCAAGCACATTTTGTTTTGCAGCACCAGTTCTCTTAAAAGGATAAAAGCGATTTACATTGAATGTGAGTTGCGGAAAAGTAACGTCAACTTGCTTACTTATTGAATTCTGACTATGCGCCGCGTTTATACTTAACGAACCTAATTTATAGGTTTTTGTAAAATTAATATTAGACTGATATGTGTTTTGAACATACTGTCCGGTATTAATTGAATTAAATTTATTAAAGGCCTGATTCTTGTGAAAGTTAACGTTAGCGCTAAATCTAACCGAGGGGTTGCTTTTATTATCCTGAGTATGTGTCCAGCCAATAACGTACGCGACTTCTCGTCTGTAGCTTGATGGAATATCTTTATCGCCAATATTAAGACTGCTGTAACTCAGGTTAACAGCGCCACTCGATTTGTAAAGTATTTTGTAATTATTATTTGTGGTTAGTAGCCACGTGCCATTCGCATAAATATCACCGCGGATTATCATGTCTGTTTTATCATTTATCCCTATGTAATAACCCCCTTGTCTCAAGTTCAAGCCCCTGTCGGCGGAAGTTCCGAAGGTGGGCATTAAAATTCCGTTCGCTTTTTTTTTGGTGTTAGGAAAATATCCGAATGGCAAACCCAACGGCGTTGGAACATTTCCAATTTCGAGAAACATAGGACCTGTAACAATTTTATCATCTGGAATGGCCTTTGCCTTAGTTGCTCTGAAAGCTGTTCGTGCGTCGGCTTCCTGGCAAGGCAAACACCTCATATCCTTAAAATAAACATTGTTAAGACTGTCTTTCTTTATCTCGCTGCCAATTACCAGAAGCTCTCCTTGTTTAGTGAGTGCATTATATATTTTTCCTTTTTTAGTCTTGAGATTGTACATAATTTTATCTGCCTGCATGGTCTCACCACCATCTTTAAAAACGGGATTTCCAACTGGCTTGCCAAGACTGTCTTTTTTGCCATAAGCCATGATGAGATTTTTGTTGTAATCAATCTCAATAAATTCAGCCTCAATATCGGTGCTGCCGTAGTTTACCTTAGCTTTACCATAAAGCAAAGCCTTTCCCAATGAAGGAAGCGCAACAATGCTATCTTCTGCGGAATACTTAACCTGGTCTTCGAGAGACTCTGAATCGTCATCAGTGGTCAATGTATCTGCAGTAGACAATGTGTCTGCGCTAACTTTTTTTAACGTATCGTTTGTTGGGGTTTGGGCATATAACTGGTTAATACTCAAAGATATTAACAAGACAAAGAAGAAAACTACTTTATTATGTGTGACGACTATCAAGCAGAATTAAATACTTTTATTCAAAGCACGAATGCATACAAAGCTACAATACTTTAACGTATTGCATAACAATTTATTAGAGCACATGGTTAAAAAATTACAATATTTCATTGTGCTCGCAGTGCTTGTTACCACCGGATTTGCGTTTACATTTTTATACAAGGGCGGAGGAAATGCCATAAAAATAATTGTAATTGATCCCGGTCATGGCGGTAAAGATCCGGGTTGCCAGGGTGTCATTCATAAAGAAAAAGAAGTTGCATTGGCTGTAGCACTTAAACTAGGAAAATACATAGAGGAAAATTTTAAAGATGTAAAAGTTATTTACACGCGCACTACCGATGTGTTTGTAGAGTTGGAAGACCGCGCTCAAATTGCAAATAAAGTGAAGGCTGATCTTTTTATTTCGATTCATTGCAATGCAGCTGGAAAACCCGTGATCATTAAAGATCCAAAGACCGGCAAAAAACGCCCAAAAGTCTATAGAAATAAAAAAGGAAAACTGGTTGTGGTTGAAAAGCCTAACCCCGTGCCATTTGGAACCGAGACTTATGTAATGGGGTTAAAAAATGAAGAAGGGAAAATGAAAGTAGCCACTCGTGAAAACTCTGCTATTTTTTATGAAGACGATTACGAAAAGAAATACGGTGGATTTGATCCTGAGAGCGAAGAGAGTTACATCATCATGAGTAACTACACGTCGGCTTACGTAATTCAAAGTGCAAGTCTTGCTATGAAAATGCAAGAGGAATACGGAAAAAAAGCAGGACGCAT
>Ga0265327_10005306_pt1 | contig 10811 bp, 8 predicted proteins | sample 41621metaG_FD_202089 | JGI IMG/M metagenome (GOLD analysis project Ga0265327, IMG submission 202089) | Rhizosphere microbial communities from Carex aquatilis grown in University of Washington, Seatle, WA, United States - 4-16-21 metaG | ecosystem: Host-associated > Plants > Roots > Rhizosphere >... | reverse complement strand
CGGCCCCCTCACCTGGATGATCCTGGCCATCATGCCGCCGGCGGTGATCTACGCCCTGCACTACAGCGGTCGCATGAACGCCGCCCTGAAGGTCAGCAAGGTGCAGATCGGGGCGATCAATGAGCGGGTCGAGGACTCGCTGGCCGGCATACGGGTAGTGAAGTCCTTCGCCAACGAGGCGTTGGAGACCCGCCGGTTCGAGGTGGAGAACGCCCGATTCCTGGCCAGCCGCCGGGACGGCTACCGCAGCGAGGCCTTCTTCTCCATCGGGACCACCGCCTTCCCGCAGCTCATGACTGTCGGCGTGATTGTCCTGGGGGCGGTGCGGGTGACCCAGGCCCGGCTCAGCGTCGGCGACATGCTCACCTTCCTGCTCTGCGTGGCGGTGCTGGTGGATCCGGTGCAGCGGCTCGCCAACTTCGTGCGCCTCTGGCAGCAGGGCTACACCGGCTTCGCCCGGGTCATGGATATCCTGGAGACCGCGCCGGACATCCAGGATCGGCGCGGCGCCCTGCCGCTGAACCGGCCCCGAGGCGCGCTGGCGTTTCGGGATGTCGGGTTCCGCTATGATGAGGACGGTCCCCACGTCCTGCGCCATCTTTCCCTGGATATCCGGCCGGGAGAGTTCGTCGCTCTGGTGGGGGCGTCGGGGGTAGGCAAGAGCACCCTGTGCGCCCTGATCCCGCGGTTCTACGAGGTGACGGAAGGCGCCGTGCTGCTGGACGGGGTCGATATCCGCGACCTGCGCCTGGACGACCTGCGCCGTCAGGTGGGGGTGGTGCAACAGGACGTCTATCTGTTCGCCGGCACAGTGGCCGACAACCTGCGCTATGGCCGGGCGGACGCCACCGAGGCCGAGGTCGTCGCGGCGGCCAAGGCCGCCAACGCCCATGACTTCATCATGGCTCTGGCCAAGGGCTACGACACGGACATCGGTCAGCGGGGAGTGAGGCTGTCGGGCGGCCAGAAGCAGAGGCTGACCATCGCCCGGGCTTTCCTCAAGGACCCGCCGATCCTGATCTTCGACGAGGCCACCAGCGCGCTCGACAATGAGAGTGAACGCGCCGTGCAGGAGGCTCTGCTGGCGCTGGCCCAGGCGCGCACCACCCTGGTGATCGCCCACCGGCTCTCGACCGTGCGCAAGGCCGACCGCATCCTGGTGCTCACCGAACAAGGCATCGCCGAGCAGGGGACCCATGACGCCCTGATCGCGGAGGGCGGGGTCTATGCCAGCCTCTACCGCGTTCAGGCCAGCCTCTAGATAGATGGCGTCGGGGACGGGCAGGCCCGTCTCCGACCCGTCAATCGTGGTGGGCGACCTTGTCGCGGACCGTGCGAGGCAGGTCTCTGACCGCCTGCAGCACGGAGACCATGGTGACCTCAAGATCGTGCAGCCTCTGCTGCAGTTCGAGGTCCTTGACCCGTTGCGGCAGATCCAGGTCGCGAACCCTCTGCGGCAGGTTGCGCAGCGCCTTCACGCCGGACTCGACCCTCGGTTCGACGCCCATAGCGATCAGCTTGTAGGTGGCCTTGGGATGGCGGGCGGCGAGGCGGACGGCCTGGACCGGATGCCGGGCGGCGACCTTGATCACCACGGGCCCCGCAGCGCGGAGGATCGATTTGCGGCCCAGCATGGCGGCGGCCCCGCCCAGCACCAGGGCGCCCAGGCCGATATAGAGCATAGGCCGCTTCTTGAATTCGGCGCCAAGGCTGAACTTTTCCGCCGGCATCCGTTCCCGGGGTGCGGCCATGGGATCGGCGGCGGCGCGCTCGGCTTCCGAGAGCCCTGCGCCGGACTCCACCAGGGCGGGCCATTCCTGGCTCGGCTTGGAAACCCCGTTGGCCGCCTTGGGCGCGGCAGGCTTTTCGAGGTCGACTTCGGTCTTGGCGGGCATGGACTGTCTCCAGAAACGACGCCGGCCTGGCGAGGGGTCCCTTCAGACTGAAGGGGTTTTGCGCCAGTCCGCTTTGATCTTGCGCAGGTTTTCCACGCAGAAGATCTGGGTGGAGCCCATTTAACGGGCCGTGCAGCGACCTGTTCCGCGGCCCCCGAGCCTATCACGCCGGACGGATCGGTCGCACCACCCCGAAATCGCGTACAGATTGTCGCGCAGGTTCAAATGGTCGCGCCCCAGGGGTTCCAGCGCCTGTAAAACGCGTCGGGCCAAGGGGCGACGAGCGGTGGTCGCCAGGGGCCCCGGGGTCACTGCCAGCGGCGCGCCCATCGAGTCTCACACAACTGAAGACGTTGGAGATTTTCCGAAATCTCGCCCCGGCGCTTCACGGTTCGATGCCGTCCTGACGCCCGCGTCGGGCTCCCCAGAATGGGTTCGCCCCACCTGTCCAATCACGAAAGATTCAACGCACCTGCGACTCCCTGTCCGCCGGCCACGCTTGCTGCTGATTCCCGAACCGAGTTAACGATTCGTCCTGAGACCTTTCACCATTAACCGGTCTTAAATTAACTCGCTGGCAAGTTAACGGCGAGGTTCGGGCGGATTCCGGGATTCCCCGGAAAATATGAAGCGGGCTGTCGAGGAGGACATAATGCGCGTACTGTTGATCGAGGACGACAGCGCTACTGCGCAGAGCATCGAGCTGATGCTGAAGTCCGAAGGCTTCAACATCTATACGACGGATCTGGGCGAAGAAGGCGTCGATCTTGGAAAGATCTACGACTACGACCTGATCCTGCTCGACCTGAATCTGCCCGATATGAGCGGCATGGACGTCTTGCGCACCCTGCGGGTGGGCAAGATCAATACGCCGATCATGATCCTGTCCGGCTCGGCGGAAATCGATACCAAGGTCAAGACCCTGGGCGGCGGCGCCGACGACTACATGACCAAGCCGTTCCACAAGGACGAGCTTGTGGCCCGCATCCACGCCGTGGTCCGCCGCTCCAAGGGCCACGCCCAATCGGTCATCAAGACCGGCGACATCACGGTCAATCTCGACGCCAAGACCGTGGAAGTGAATTCGAGCCGCGTGCACCTCACCGGCAAGGAATACCAGATGCTGGAGCTGCTCTCGCTCCGCAAGGGCACCACCCTCACCAAGGAAATGTTCCTGAACCACCTCTATGGCGGCATGGACGAGCCCGAACTGAAGATCATCGACGTGTTCATCTGCAAGCTGCGCAAGAAGCTGGCCGCGGCCGCTGACGGCAAGCACCACATCGAGACGGTGTGGGGCCGCGGCTATGTCCTGCGGGATCCGTCGGAGGCCCAGGTGGCCGCCTGAGCGCCACCGACGCTTCACTGACCTCCAAGACGCCCGCCCTCACCGGCGGGCGTTTTCCTTTCCGCTTCGGTTCAGGCTAACCTCCCCGGCAAGATCGAGCGCTGGGAGGCGACGCCCGTGAATAAGAGACTGGCCCTGGGGCTCGCCGTGATCGGTGGGCTCGTCCTCGCATGGTGGGGCGCCAAGACCCCGGCCCCGCTCCGCCCTCAGGCGCCCGCCCAGCTGTTCTCCGCCGGCCGGGCCATGGTGGATGACCGGGTGATCGCCCGGGTTCCGCATCCCGTCGGATCTGCGGCCAATGCGGTGGCCCGCGACTACCTGGTCGGCCGCTTGACGGCCATGGGCCTGGCCCCACAGGTGCAGCGCGCCGCCGCCGCCCTGCGCACACCGCACTCGCCCGAGCCCCTGGTCTTAGGGGCGACGGTGGAGAATATCGTCGGCGTCCTGCCCGGCCGCGACCCCGCGGCGCCGGCCCTGGCCCTCATGGCGCACTATGACAGCGTGCCCGCCTCGCCCGGCGCGGCCGACGATGCGGCGGGGGTCTCCTCGGCGCTGGAAATCCTACGCATGATCAAGGCGAGGGGGACTCCAGCCCGGGACGTGGTCCTGGTGATCACTGATGGAGAGGAACAGGGGCTGCTGGGCGCTGTCGCCTTTTTCCGTGACCATCCCCTGGCGCGCCATGCGGGCTTCGTTATCAACATGGAGTCCCGCGGCGGCGGCGGTAAGGCGCGGATGTTCCAGACCGGGCCCGACAACGGCCAGGTGATCGACCTTTTCCGGCGGACCTCGGCCCAGCCGGTATCGTCTTCCCTCGACGTCTTCGTCTACGAGCACCTGCCCAACGACACGGATTTCACGGTGTCCAAGGGCGCCGGCCTTCCCGGCCTGAACTACGCCTTCATCGGGCGGCAGTTCGACTACCACTCCCCAAGCTCCACCAGCGACGCCCTCGACCAGGGCAGCGTGCAGCAGATGGGGGATGAGGTGGCGCCGACGGCCCTGGCCCTGGCCTTCGACAAGGCCTTGCCCGGCAAGGCGGCCAATCTCGTCTACGCCAACACGTTCGGCGCGCATGTGCTGGCCTATCCGGCCTGGGGCGGCTGGGTGGCCCTTGCCCTCGCGGCGGCCCTGACGGGGCTCGGCGTCTGGCGTGGCCGAAAGGGTCTGGCCGGCGCTGACCTGGCCCGCGGCGTCGGCGCGGCTGTCTATATGGCCCTGTTGATCGCCGTTGTTCTGCGGTTCGCCCGGCGCCTGACGGGCGCGGATTTCGGTTTCCTGGAACAGCGGGTGCTGCTGGCCCAGGCCGACCGGTGGGAATTGGCCCTGCTGCTGATGGGCCTGGGGGCCGTGCTCTACGCCGCATCCATCGCGGGGCGCGGACGCTCCCGGTTTGAAACCGTTCTGCTGCCGGCGGTGGCGGGCGCGGCCTGTTCCGCCTTTGGCCTGGACACCATCGGGTTGGGGATCGGCGGCGCCGGCGCCCTCGTGGGCCTCGCGACCTTTGGCCGGCCCACCGCCGTCGCGGGAAGCTGGACAGGACTTATGCTGACGGCGTTTGTGGTGGCCATCGCGGCCCAGGTGATGGCGCCCGCCACCGGGTTCCTGATCGCCTGGCCACTGGTGGTCGCGGCCCTTGGCGGAGCCCTCAGCGGCATGGGCGCGGTGCGCCCCCCCTGGGCGACCCTGGCCCTGGCCCTGCTGAGCCTGGTGGGCCTGGGCTGGATCCTGGCGTTCGCCCATGGGGTCTATGAGGGACTGGATCTGGTGGAATTGCTTGCGCTGCCGGCCTGGCTGTGCGGGCTGATCATCTGGCCCCTGGCGCAGACCGAGGAGGACGAGGCGAGCCCACGGGCCGTGGCCCTTAGCCTCTTGGTGCTGGGCGTCCTGGTGGCCACCGTCGTCCGGATCGCCCCGCCGTGGAGCGCCCGGCACCCCCGCGCCACCATGGTCAGCTACGCCGTCGATGTGGACCACGGTCGCGCGAGCCGGATATCCGCGACCCCGGACCTTCCGCCCTGGGCCGAGAAGGTGCTGCGGGCCGATGGCGGACACCTGAACCGCATCAACATGCCCGCCGTAAGCCGCCGTCCCGTCTGGGCGGCGGACGCCATGCCGGTTCCCGCCGTCGGACCCACGGCGACCCTCGCCCGCCTGGGCGACGGCGACCTCGTGCTGAAGGTGGTTCCGCCGCCGGGAGCACGGGTGCTGAATTTCGAGCTGAGGTCCAAGTCCGCCCTGACCGCCACCACCGTGGACGGCCGCCCCATCAAGCTGTTCGACAAGCCCGGCCAGTGGAGCCGGTTCCAGTTCGCAGCGGCGCCCGAAGGCGTGTCTGTCGGGTTCCGGGCCACCGGGCCCGGCGAGATCGAGGCGCGCTACGCGGCGGTGACCGAGGCCTGGCCGGCGGCGGCCCGACCGCTGCCGGCGCGGGACGCCAGGACCATGCCCTTCCTGACCTCGGACTCGCTTACCGCCTATGGCGCACGGCGGCTCAGCTGGTGAGCCCGCCCAGGGGCGCCGGCCGTGACAAATGGACCGATCAACCATGATATGACTTGCGAATTGGGGTGAACGCCGATGATCTCCGGCCTGCGCGTCGCCCGTGAGTCTTGGGCGGCGACGCGGTTCTGACAGCCGCAGGACCCGGCTTTGGCCGAGGCGCCGTTCAGGTGCGGGGGGATTATGCAAGAGTTCGATCCGCGACGCCCCACACCGCGCACGTCCCCCCGCGTCCTCATCGGGCTGGGGGCGCTGGCTGTGCTCGCCGTGGGATGGAAGCTCACCGCCGGCGACGCCACCGCCCGACCCGGCCCGCTCAATCCGGCGACTCTCGCGGCCCTGCAGCACGCCGCCTTCACCCAGTCCGAGGCGCAGCCCGGCTTCACGCGGCCCGAAAGCGTGCCGGTGAAGATCCAGCCCGGCGAAACCTTCGAGGCCGCCGTGCAGCGCACCGGCGTTGCGGCGGCCGAAGCCCACCAGGTGGTGCAGCGCCTGGGCGAGGCTATGGATACGGTGCACATCAAGGCCGGCATGGCTTTCGACGCCGCCATCGCCAGGCCGCGGGGCCAGCGCGGGCCCGTCCGGCTGATCGGCCTTTCCCTGCGTACCGGCCCCGCCACGGCGCTGACCGTGTCCCGCACCTTCGACGGCGCCCTGCGCCTGCGGGAGCTGGAGGAAAAGGTCCGCGACGAGCAGATGGTGGCCCAGGGAGAGATCACCGGATCGCTCTACGAGAGCGCCTCCAGGCTGGGGGCGAACTCGTCGATCACCTCGCAGATGGTGAAGCTGTTCTCGCACAAGATCGACTTCGACCGCGACCTGAAGCCCGGGGACAAATTCCAGCTGGTGTTCGACCGCGAAGTGACCGAGAGCGGCCGCACGGTGGAGACCGGCGACCTGCAATATGCCGAGATCAAGGGCATCCGGTTCTACCGGTTCGAGCGCCATGGCGCGACCGACTACTTCGACGAACTGGGCAAGAATATCAAAGGCTTCCTGCTGCGCACGCCGGTGGATGGCGCGCGGATGACCTCGACCTTCGGAATGCGGCTGCATCCGGTTCTGGGTTATAACCGCATGCACCAGGGGATCGATTTCGGCGCCGGCACGGGTACGCCGGTGCTGGCCGCCGGTGACGGCGTCGTGGTGGAGGCCCGACGCTGGGGCGGCTATGGCAACTGGCTGCGGATCCGCCACTCCGGCGGCTGGGAGACCGGCTACGGACACCTCTCGGCCTATGCCCGCGGCCTGCGCGCCGGCCAGCATGTCCGGCAAGGCCAGCTGGTGGCCTATGTCGGCGCCACCGGCCTCGCCACCGGTCCGCACCTCCACTACGAGACCTGGTTCAACGGCGCCCGGGTCAATCCGGTCAGCGCCAAGGTGCCACAAGGTACAGTGCTCGCCGGAGCGGAGTTGACGGCCTTCAAGGCCCAGAAGGCTCGCATCGACCACATGGTGCGCAAGGACGATTCGGGCGCCGACGAAGCGCCATCCACCCTGGCCAGCGCCGAGGAAAAGCCGGCGACCCTGCGCCGTTGAGCACGTTACGACGTCTGCCCACTGGCTTTTTCGGCCAGAACGCCGCCCCGACCGGCCTGCCGCTTTTCCGCCATAGCCCGGCGCTCTAAGCTGCGCCTTCGAACACGGTTCGCCCAATGGGAGCAGGCATGAGCACCATCGCCGCAAAACCGGCCAAGCCCCGCGCCCGCTACGCGGCGCGCCGCGACGCGATCATGGCCGCCGCCGTGGAGGTGTTCCACGCCAGCGGGGTGAGCGGCTTCACCCTCGCGGCGGTGGCCAAGCGGATGGACCTGCATCCCGTGAGCCTCACCTATTATTTCAAGCGCAAGGAAGATCTGGCCGCCGCGGTGCTGCTGGAGACGATCTCACGCTATGGGGACATGCTGGACCTGGCCGAAGCCGAGCCCACGCCACCCGCGCGCCTGCGCCGGTTCATCCAGGCCTATTTCGAGGTGCGCGGCCGGATCGTCCGCGGCGAGGCGCCCAGCCTTGCGCCGTTCAGCGAAATCCGCCTGATCGAGGGCGAACAGACCGGCCCGATGATCCAGGCCTTCGAGGGCCTCTATGTCCGCATAGGCCGCCTGCTGAAAAGCGACGCCATGCCCTGGGTGACGGCCCCGCGCCGGCATGCGGCCGCCCGGTTCCTGGTGAGCACGCTCACCTGGTCGGACACCTGGCTCCAGGCCTATGCGCCGGACGACTATTCCCGCGTCGCCGACCGGGTCGCCGACATCCTGATCCGTGGCGTGGCCGCCGACGGCCAGACCTGGCCGCACCGACCGATGATCGCCCTGGGGTCGCCTGTCGCCCAGAACGACGAGGTGACCCGAGAGCGGTTCCTGATCGCCGCCACCGACCTGATCAACAGCGAGGGCTATCGCGGCGCCTCGGTGGACAAGATCTCGGCCCGGTTGAAGGTGACCAAGGGCTCGTTCTACCACCACAACGCCGACAAGGATGAACTGGCGGTGGCCTGTTTCGAGCGCAGCTTCGAACTGATCGAGGACGCCCGACGCCGCGCCCAGGAAGCCCACAGCGCCTGGGAGCGCCTGTGGCTGACAGTGGCCTCTCTGACCCTGTACCAGGCCTCCGGCCAGGGGGGACGGATGATGCGGCACTATTCCCTGGCCGCCGTGCCGCCGCCAATGCGCACCGCCATGCTGGCCCGCTTCCAGCAGATCGCCCTGTCCTTCGCCGGCCTGATCAGCGACGGCGTCGCCGAGGGCTCGATCCGGCCGGTAGACCCGCTGCTGGCGGCCCATGTGATGATGGTGGCGTTCAACGCCGGCAACTCGCTCGATCCCCGCGCCAGGCCCGGCGACACCGCCGGGGTCATGGAGGCCTATGTGCGGCCGGCCCTGATGGGCGTGTTCGTAGAATAGGGCGCCACGTCGCCCCCGCCACGAAGCCGCGGGACAGATTGGACCCCAACCGATCCGAATGGGCCCGAACGCGCTGAGACGGCTCAGCGCCCTTCGGACAATCGCGGCCGCGCCGCGGGACGTTCATGCGCGTCCGGCACGCTTCGCGTCACGACAAGGCGAACGATCGCCGAGCGACCGCGCAAATCAATCACATCTGTAAATTGGCGCCCTGGAGCACGGCAGACTGGTCCTCCAACGTCCTGGTCGCGGCCTGCCATGGTCCCGTCACGCAAAAGGACCTGCGCCATGACCCTCCGAAGTGCGGCGCTCGGCGCCGCGATCCTCACACTCGCCGTAACGGCTTCCGTCCCCGCGCGAGCCGCGCAGGACGCCGCGCCCGAGCCGGCCCAGCGCGACGGTCAGCACGACTTTGATTTCCACCTCGGCGCCTGGAAGACCCATATCCGGAGCCTGCAACATCCGCTCACCGGCTCCACGACCTGGGTCGAGTACGACGGCACGCTGATCGCGCGAAAGGTCTGGGACGGTCGGGCGCAAATCGAGGAACTGGTGGCCGATGGGGCCGGCCGGCATATCGAGGACCTGTTGCTCTTCCTCTACAATCCGCGGACCCACCAATGGAGCCTCAACCCGGCCGCCAGCAACGAGGGTGTCATCGGTCAGCCGATGATCGGCGAATTCAGGAACGGGCGCGGCGAGTTCTACGACCAGGAGCCCGCGGCCCATGGCCGGACGGTGCTCGTCCGCCAGGTCTGGTCGGACATCACCCCGACCTCGCACCATTTCGAGCAGGCGTTCTCGAACGACGGCGGTCGAACCTGGGAACCGAACTTCGTCGCGACCCTGACGCGGTCCTGATCCAACCCACCACCACGCGTGCGGCCTGCCAAGGTCGCGCCACCCCAGGGGACCAGTTGTATGACCCTTCGAGGCCCGGCTTTCGCCGTCTCAATCCTTGCCCTCGCCCTGACGCCCTGGGCCCCCGCCCAGGCGGCCCAGGACACCCCGGCCGCGACGACGACCGGGGACCTCTCCCACCTGCATGACTTCGACTTCCTGCGCGGGGACTGGACGGCGCACCACCGCAAGCTCAGGACCCGGCTCGTCGGCAGCACCGACTGGGTGGAGTTTGACGGCACAGTGAGCCAGCGCCCCGTGATGAACGGCTGGGGCAATTCCGGCGACAACCTCTTCAATGTCCCCGGCGCCGCTTATCGCGGGGTGAGCCTGCGGGCCTATGATCCCAAGACAGCGGAATGGCTGGTCTGGTGGCTCGACGGACGCGACCCCACCGGCGAACTCGGCCCGCCGATCCGCGGCCGGTTCGAGAACGGCGTCGGCCACTTCTATTCCGACGACACCCTGGACGGAAAACCCATCCGCGTGCGGGTCACCTGGACCCGCCCCGGCGCCGACAAGGCCCGGTGGGAACAGGCCTATTCGGCGGATGGCGGCAAGACCTGGGAGGTCAACTGGACCACCGACTTCACCCGGGCCGGCAACGCCCCAGCCCCTCGCCCCATGCCGCAACTTCCATGAACGACGATCCCTGCCGTCGCCGTTTGATGCAGCTGTCGCTGGCGATCCTGCCGGCGTTGGCGGCGCTGGGCGAGGCCGGTGGCGCCCTGGCCGACGATGCCCCCCACGTCGCCGGCCAGGGCCCTGAACGCGACTTCGACGCCTTCTTCGGGTCGTGGACCGTACGCCACCGCCGGCTGAAGACCCGGCTGGCCGGAGCGAATGACTGGGAGGCGTATGACGGCGCCACCAGCTGGCGGTCACTGCTAGGCGGCGTCGCCAACTGCAATGACAGTATCACCCATCGTGGCGGGACCTCCTATCGCACCCTGGGCCTGCGGGCCTGCGATCCGCAGACCGGCGCCTGGGCCGACTGGTCCCTCGACGCCCGCGACCCGCTGAAGATCGACGCCGCGGGGATCGGCCGGTTCAGCGACGGCGTCGGCCTCTTCCTCTCCGACGACACCCTCGACGGCCGGCCAATCAAGGTCCGCGGCCAGTTCTCGTCAATTTCTCCCGACGTGAATCAATGGGACCAGGCCTTTTCCGCCGATGATGGCCGGACCTGGGAGACCAACTACGTGATGCGTTACATCCGGACCGCCTAGATCCGGATGGCTTCTCCCGAAGCCTGAATCCGGA
>Ga0265327_10005305_pt1 | contig 10812 bp, 11 predicted proteins | sample 41621metaG_FD_202089 | JGI IMG/M metagenome (GOLD analysis project Ga0265327, IMG submission 202089) | Rhizosphere microbial communities from Carex aquatilis grown in University of Washington, Seatle, WA, United States - 4-16-21 metaG | ecosystem: Host-associated > Plants > Roots > Rhizosphere... | reverse complement strand
CAGCCGCGCCCGCGCCGACAACGCGGCCGGGACATCGACCACGGTCTCCCCCGACGCGACGAGCTGCTGAGCCAACAGTGCGCCGTGCCCGGTCGCGCCTTCGATCGCCCACAGGCGCGGTTCGAACGGCGCTGCCCACCGCAACAGCCGGTCGCGCTGACGACGATCAGCCTGCAGCGACAACTCGCCGACGACCCGTTCGTCACGGTCGATCACCGCAGCCATATGCGATCCCTTGTGGGGATCGATCCCAATGATGAACACGAGACCCTCCTCGATCAGAAGTGAAACGCCGCGGCGGGCACTCCTGATGCGGGGATGCCGTTCCTGTTTCGAGCCACGCCACAGCACGGGAACCGGCAGGCAGGTCTCATCGCTCGAAAGCCAACCCGACAGGCGGCAGGGCATTCTCGAGACCACCCCGCCGGCACCCTCGACGCTACGAAACCAACGCAGCGCGTGACACGCACTCAACCATCAGGGCAATATGCGCTCGTGTATCCCGATCGAGACCTCGCGTCCGATGCGAGGGGCCCGACACTGCGGACTCAACGCCTCGTGTTGCGGCGTTGGCGCGCCGAAGACCTAGCACCCTTTGCCGAACTCAACGCCGATCCCGACGTAATGGCGCACATGCAGAAGACCATGAGCCGAGATGAGAGCGACGCATTCGTGGCGCGCATCGAGGAGGAGTTCGACGACTGCGGTTTCGGTCTGTGGGCCGTAGAGGCGCCGAACCACTCGCCGTTCATTGGCTTTGTCGGGTTGCACCGAGTGCCGTTTGACGCCCCCTTCACGCCTGCGGTCGAAGTCGGATGGCGCCTGGCCCGCGAGCACTGGGGCTATGGATTCGTGACCGAGGCGGCTCGTAGTGCGGTTCGCTACGGACTCGAAGAGGTCGGTCTTGACGAGATCGTTTCCTTCACCAACCCAGACAACGTCCGGTCGTGGAAGGTAATGGAACGCCTCGGCATGATTCGTGATCCGGCGTCGGACTTCGAGCACCCCAACGTTCCAACGGGACACTGGCTCCGTCCCCATATCTTCTACAGATTTCCGCCTGCGGCCCCGTCGCCGTAGCGCCCGATCTGCCGCTCGGGTACTCCCTACGCCGCGGCACGATCGGGCATCATGCGCTCGTGCGAGGGTGGATTCGATTGCTCGCCGCAACGCTGGTAGCGCCTGGGGCGTCTGGTTGGTGATGACTTCTCGAAGCGGCGCAGGTCGGCTCGGCGTATTCGTGATCGTCGCACTGGCACTGAGCGCGACTGCGTGCAGTTCAGGTCATCGAGGCGCTGCTCGGACAGCACCGAGGTCGACAACGACGACCCTCGGCGGGGTGCAGCCGCGGCTGAAGGTAGGGCAGGCGGCGACGATCACGGGGTCGTCGATGGAGATGATTTTCGCATTCCGGTCGATTTGGGTCTCGCAACCCGATCGCGTCGCCCGCATCGATCCCAACACGGGACGCGTGATCGCGACGATCGCGGTGCCGGGCACGAGCGACGCTCGCAACCTCGCCGCTGGTGCGGGCGCGATCTGGATCGATGACAGTGGCACGGAGACGTTGACCCGCATCGACGCTGGACGCAACCAGGTGGCCGCGACGATCTCGATGCGCGCGCACCTGTTCGTTGTCGACGGACTCGCGTTCGTCGACGGCAAGCTCTGGATCGTCCGACCGGTGCCCAACGACGAGGCACAAGGAGACGTGGTCTCCATCGATCCCGCGACCAACCGAATCTTCCAGCGTGCCATCATCCCCCGCACCTTCGACGTCATGTCTGGCGGTACCCACGCGCTTTGGTACGTCCGCGGTACGAACCTCTTGCGCTTCGACACGACGACCCTGCACGCGACGGTTGTTCGTCAACATGTGAACGCGATGCTCGTAGCAAGTGATCAGCACCTCTGGCTGCTCACGCCCTCGGGCGTGATCGAGGCCGACGAGCACACCGGAGCACAGATCGGACCGCCGATCGCAATCGAGGACACGGTCAATCTGGCTGCGGCGGTCGGGCCGGGCGCCGTGTGGCTCGCCAGCCAGCCCGATAGCAGCAGCGGCGGGAACGTCACACCCTACGATCTCGTCACCCACCGTCCGCTCGCCGCGCCGACACCAATCGGCTTCCCGATCGTCACGATGACCGCCCTCCCCACCGCGGTGTTGATCGACGCGGACGGCATCACGCGCATCCCGTACAGCCGATAGCCGACAACCCAAACACCGACGAACACCAGGACGGACCGCGCGCCATGTCTGCCGATCGAGACCACCCGCGCATGCGCGCCAGCTCCTCGGGAACGTGGGCCGACAACGTCGCGTTTGGTCATGCGGTGGTAACAGTCGCCCTAGCGGATGTGCTTGCGCGGGTGTTAGCGCGCCGAAAACGCGGACCCGTCAATTGGCGGGTTCCGCCGTCAACCCCGAGGGCGGGGATCGCTCGTCTGCAACGCCGCGAACACCGCGGGGCCGATCGGCAGTGGTGCGCAGCCGTGCGTCGTCCCGCACACGAAATCGAACTGCGGCTGGGCCCCGCCGTGACACGACGCGCAGCTCCCGCCGAACCGGTTCAGCACTTTGGCGCCGCCGCGGCTCAGGATCGTCGTGCCCTTCGCCGACACGTCGAGGGAGAAGAACTCCCAGTCGTTCGTCGACGGGCTGAAGCCCGGTGCGCGCTTCACCATCGCCTCCTGGGGAACGAGCTGGATGATCGTGCCGACGGGATAGCGACCACCCTCGGGCGAACGGGCGACCGCGAGCGCCTCGGCGAGGTGGCCGCGCACGTTGGAGACGAAGTGGTCGCCGACCCGCGTCATCGAGTTGACGTTCACGAAGTCGGCGGCGTTGAGCTTGGCGTCCTGCACGACGGCTGTGCTCGACGGCGATGGCGTGGTCGAAGACGGCGGCGGCGCCGGCGCCGGGGCGGCAGCGTGGCTCGCGGACGATCCTCCGCCGCAGGCCACGAACAGCACCGACGCCAAGGCGAGCGAACTGCCCCACACATATCCGGTTCTCGCCCACGCACGCCGCACCGGAGGGATACGCAGCCGCCCGCGCCGCGGTTCAGCCGTCGAACCACGTCCACTTCCAGGGCGTGATCGTCTCCAGGGGGCCGGCGAAGACCAGATGGCCGCTCGAGCTCGCGCGGCGCCGGGTGACGACGGGTTCGACCAGGTCTTTCGCCTCGAGGGGTGCGGCATCGAGCCAGGTCACCGTCACTCGCCGCTGCTCGTCGGCGAACGTCCACGCCCCCGCCACGCCCGCCAACGCGCACAGCGCGGGCAGGTGTTCGTCGCGGACCATTTCCTCGTCGTCGCCCTCGTCGGCGAGCTCGTCGACCTCGACGTAGACCCCGAGGTTCGGGCGGTACGGCACCGCGGCGGCGGAGATGAGCACGCGCGGCGCCACGGCCACGTCGCGCAACGCGAAGGGACCAGACAGCCGCGCGCGCCGGTGCAGATGGAACCGTCCGGCTGCGTGCAGATCGCGGCCGAGCTGCATGAACTCGCGCAGCGTGCGCTCGACCGGCTCGGACATCAGATACAGCGTCATGTAGTGAATCGCGTCGAGCGGGCCCTCGCTCACGAGGCGGGCGGCCCGGCACGCGGGCGTCGACACCCACCGCTGGCCGTATGCGATCCCGTCGAGCGGGTACTGCTCGGGCATGTGATCGAGCTGATGCCACTCGTTGTACGAATGGTGCTCGCCCGGATCGGTGATCTCCGTGAACGAGAAGAAGCCGAGCTTGATCTTGCTCATCCCGATCCCGTCATCGGGGCCCGTGATCACGCACCGCGATGGTGACGCGCGAGGTGGCGCACAAGCGGTCCTGGTCGTCGCGCATCTCGACGTCCCAGACCCAGCTCATGCGGCCGCGATGGATCGCGACGCCGACCCCGTGCACGGTCCCCTCGCTGACCGGGCGCAGGAAGCTCGTGTTGTTCGACATGCCGAGCGGGACGCGACCCTCGGGGAGGACGCCGCGCGCGGTGCCCATCGACGCGAGGGTCTCCGCGATCGCCGCGTAGACACCGCCGTGGATGATCCCCATCGGCTGGCATACGCCCGGACGGACCGGGAGGTGGCCGGCACACCGGCCGATCTCGTCGGACTCGTCCACCACGAATCCGATCGTCGCGTCGAACGCGCGCTCGGGAGGCACTCGGAGCTCGTACGGCGCAGCGTCGGTCACGAGGGCCGAAGATAGTGTGACGCGATGGGCGCGGGCACGTGGGAGAGCCACCACGCAATCACCTCGTTGATGTTCCGCTACGCGGAGTACGTCGACGCGGCCGACTTCGACGCCATCGCCGATCTGTTCGCCGACGCGATCATGACGAACGAGGGTGTCGACGGCGAGATCGCCGGTGGCGAGGCGATCAAGCAGATGTACGTGAACACGAACCGGGTGCACGACGACGGAACCCTGCGCACCCGGCACCTGACCTCCAACGTCCAGGTCGACGTCGAGGAGGCGGCCGGAACCGCGACCGCGCGTTCGGTGTTCGTCGTGTTCCAGCAGACGCCCACGCTCCCACTGCAGCCGATCGTGAGCGGCCGCTACCGCGACCGGTTCGTGCGCTCCAGCCGCGGCTGGCGTTTCGCGCAGCGTCACATCATCGTCGACCACGTCGGCGACGTCCGCGAGCACCTCGCGTTCGATCTGGCCGCGTTCCAAGAGCAGCATCGGCGGTAACGGCACGCCGATAGTGTCCGCGAGATGAACGCGGCCGACGCCCGGCATCTCCTCGTCGTGTACCACTCACGATCCGGCGGAACCCAGGCGTTGGCCGACGCCGCGATCGCCGGTGCGTCGAGTGACGACATCGACGAGGTCGAGGTGCGTGTCCGGCCGGCGTTCGACGCCACGGTCGAGGACGTGCGTTGGTGCAACGGCATCGTGCTCGGCACGCCCGAGAACTTCGGCTACATGAGCGGCGCCGTGAAGGACTTCTTCGAACGCATCTACTACGCGGTGCTCGACGAGACGCGCGGCCTGCCGTACGCGCTCTTCGTCAAAGGCGGCCACGACGGTGAAGGCGCGATCCGCAGCGTCGAGCGCATCGTGACCGGACTGGGCTGGAAAGCGGTGCTCGCGCCCGTGCTCGTCGTCGGCGAGCTCGACGACGCCGCCCTCGAACGCTGCCACGAGCTCGGCATCACGTTCGCGGCGGGCCTCGAAGCCGGGGTCTTCTGACCGGTGAGCTACGGGACGCTCGCGCTGATCGTCGCGATCGGGCTCCTCGGTCCCGCACTCGCGCTCCTGCCGACCCGCGTGGCACCGCCGGTGGTCATCGGCGAGATCGCGGCGGGCATCGCCTTCGGGCACACCGGCACACACACGATCGATGCGACCCAACCCACCCTCGCGTTCCTCGCCGACATCGGGTTCGCGTTGCTGATGTTCATCGTGGCGACGAACCTGCCGCTGCGCGACGCGCGGATCCGGGGCGCCGCGCGGCGCGGCCTGCTCGCGACCGCACTCACCGTCGCGGGCGCGATCGCACTTTCCCCCGCACTCGCGGCGCTGACCGGCCTGCACCATCCCGCGGTGCTGGCGGTGCTCATCGCATCCAGCTCCGCCGCGATCGTGTTGCCGATCCTCGGGACCCGCGATCGCGACGAGGCATTGCTCGTGACCATCGCCTGGGTGTCGTTCGCGGATGTCGCGACCGTCCTCGCGGTCCCGTTCGTGCTCTCGAGCGGGAGCTTCGGCCGCGCGCTGGCCGGGGCACTGCTCATCGTCGCGGGTGCGACCGCCGTCGGCCTCGTGGGCCGGCGGCTCGTCGGGCTCGAGCCGGTCGAAGCGCTGCGCGACGAGTCGCACCACATGGCCTGGGCCCTCGACCTGCGCCTCTCTCTCCTCGTGCTGTTCGCGCTCGCGTGGATCGCCGAACGCTTCGACACCAGCGCGCTCCTCGCGGGATTCGCCGCGGGCGTGATGGTGTCCCTTCTCGGCGAGCCGCGGCGGGTCGCCGATCAGCTCATCGGGCTGGGCGAAGGCTTCTTCGTCCCGCTCTTCTTCGTCGTGCTCGGCGCGCGCCTCGACCTGGCGGCGATGGTGCATTCGCGTGACGATCTGCTGTTGTTCGCGTTGCTCACCGTCGCGACGACGGGCGTGCCGGTCGCGGTCGCCGCGATCACGCGCCTCCCGCTGTCGAGCGGGCTGCTCGCGGCGGCGGAGATGGGCGTGCCGGCGGCGGTCGCCGCCCTCGGTCTGGCGTCCAACGTGCTGCGGCCCGGTCAGGCCGCCGCGATCATGGGCGCGGCGGCGGTGTCGCTCGCGGTCGCCTCGGTCGGCGCGGCGCGGCTCGGGCCGGGATGGTCGGTCAATCCACGCGCACCGGACGCCGGGGGGTGAACACGAACGTCGCGCCACCACTGATCTTGGCGAGCGCGATCTCGGGCGCCTCGGTCCGCGGGGCCGCGTCCGGGTCGATCACGGCCTCATACGCGTAGCGCTCGTCACCCCGGGTCGCGACCGGATGACACGTAGCGTGCGGATTCACCGCGTGCACCATCGCGTCGAGGGCCCGGTCGCCCGCGCCGCCGAGCTGCGAGAACCACGTGAAGCCGTCGCCCTCGTCCAGGACCGGACTCGGGCCGAGCGCGAAACGGACGTGCGTATCGTCGACCTGCTCGACCCGCAGATCCACGTACGTACGGGGCCAGAACATGGGGTGCAGCGCCAGCAGACGCGCGATGTCCGCGGCGTCGCCGTTCGTCAGACCGAGGACCGGCACCAACCGTTGCGCGGTCATCCCCGCGAGCCCGGTGAAGATCTGCGGCAGCAACGCGAGCGCGGCTTCCTCGCCGAAGTTCTGTGCGACCGAGACCGCGAACGCGCGCAGCAACAGATGGCTCTGGACGGCGACCTCTTGCAACGCGACGACGAGCGCGCGGTGCGACAGGTCCTCGAGCTCGAAGTCGGGATCGAACTCGCCCGAATAGTCGTCCCAGCCGCCCGCCTCCGCGTTCGTTGCGGGTTCGTCGATGGCGACGGTCGCGATCTTCGACTGCTCGACGATCGCCAGGTACGGGTGCGCCTCGACCGCCGGGTAGCTCGGATCGATCGTGATCGTCCAGTGACAGTGCGGTTCCCGGCCCGCAGGCACGCGCGGGGGCCGGTGCAACGGGCGGACCTGCGCGCGCGGATTGGTCGCGACCGCGGTCGCGTCGAACGTCGGGTCCTCGATCGCGTGGCACATCCCGTGCACGTATTCCTCGCCCATCGGCTCGACGTCGAGGAGTGCGCCACAGTGCGCGAGCCAGAACTCGCCGTGATCGGCGTCGTCGACGCGGCACCGGAAATCCATGAAGTGGTGCGGCGCGCCGATGTCGAGCTGGATGTTCTTCAGGATCGTCGCGACGTCGCCGTTGCCGAACCGGAGCGCCCGCTGGGTGCGGCGCGAGTAGATCGGGCTCGCGGCCATCCACTCCTCGATCGCGACCTGCTGCATCTCCTCCCGCGTCCGGTTCGTGTGCACGAGCGGCATACCGACGCGGTCCTGCAAATGGCCGTGCAGCAGCCACTCGCGCCCGAGCACCGCGAGCTCGGCGCGCGAGAGGTCGTCGAGCTCCACGTCACTGATCCTTCGCCGCGGCGATGACCGCGTCGATCTCGGCGACCTCGGAGTCGGTCAGGCGCCATTGCGCGGCCGCCGCATTCGCCGCCACCTGATCCGGTCTCGTCGCGCCCGCGATCACGCTGGCGACGACCGGACGCGCCAGGAGCCAGGCGAACGCGAGCTCGAGCAACGTGTGGTCGTGGGCGCGGGCCCACGCGTCGAGCGCCTCGACCCGGTTCATCACCGCGGCGGACAGCGCCTGGTCCTGACGATCGGCCGGCATCCCCGCGAGCCGCGTCCCCGAGGGCGGGGCCTCGCCGCGCTTGTACTTCCCCGAGAGCACGCCGCTCGCGAGTGGGAAATAGGGAATGAACGCCACGTCGTGCTTCGCGCATGCGTCGAGGACGCCCTGCTTCTCCGGGCCGCGGCGCAGGAGGCTGTACTCGTTCTGCACGCTCACGAACCGGGCCCATCCGTTCCGGGCGCTGATGGCGGCGGACTGCTCGATCATCTCCGCGGAGAAATTGCTGCAGCCGATCTCCCGCACCTTGCCCGCGCGCACGAGGCCGTCGAGCGCGCCGAGCGTCTCGTCGAGCGGCGTGGACTGATCGGGGAAGTGCAGTTGGTACAGGTCGATGTGATCGGTGCCGAGGCGGCGCAGCGAGTCGTCGCACGCCCGCGGGATGTACGCCGCGCTCGCGCCACCCTTGCGGTCGTCGTCGATCGGACCGCCGAACTTGGTCGCGATCAGCGCGCGTCCCCGTCGCCCCCCGAGTGCGCGGCCGAGGAATTCCTCGCTCAACGTCCCGCCGTAGATGTCGGCGGTGTCGAACAAGGTGATGCCCGCATCGAGCGCGGCGTCGACGACCTTGCGGGTCGCGGCTTCGTCGATCCGGCCGCCGAAGTTGTTACAGCCGAGGCCGACGACCGAAGCGTCGAGTGCACCTATGGAGCGAGTCTGCATCCGCCCAGCATGGCCCAGCCGGAAACGTCGTGTCAGACCAGGCGCGTGCGGGCGATCTCCTGCGCGGTCGCGTAGTCGGGCTTGTTGGTGTTCGTGCGGGGCGCGTCACCGACCAGGAGTGCCCGCGGCACCTTGTAGCCCGCGATCTTGGTGCGGCAGTGCTCCCGGAGTGCCTCGAGCGTCAACTCCGGTGCGCCGTCGCGCAACTGCACGAGGGCGACGACCTTCTGCCCGAAGCGGTCGTCCGGCACGCCTACGACGACGGCATCGAACACGTCCGGATGGGCGCGGACCGCGGCTTCGACCTCCTCGGGAAAGATCTTCTCGCCCCCCGAGTTGATGCACCCCGAACCACGACCGAAGAGGACGATGCGCCCCTCGGCGTCGATCGTGGCCCAGTCACCCGGAACGACCCAGCGCACGCCGTGCGCGTCGGTGCGGAAGGTCGCCGCGGTCTTGACCGGGTCGTTCCAGTAGCCGAGCGGGATGTGGCCCCGGCGCGCGAAGAGCCCCTCGACGCCCGAACCCGGTTCGAGCGGTTCGAGGGTGTCGGGGTCGAGGACCCAGGTGCGGCCGTCGGTCGTGAACGCGGGGCGATCGCGTTCGGTGTTCGCGCCGACCTCGCTTCCCGCCGCGCCCGTCTCCGACGCGCCGTAGCTGTCGTTCAACACCGCCTTCGGGAACGCGCGCGCGAGCTGGGTCTTCACGGACGCGCTCAGCATCGCACCGCCGTTGCCGAGGCCGATGATCTCCGAGCAATCCCAGCGCGAGGGGAAGGCGAGCACGGCCTCGGCCAGCGGGCGCGCCATCGCGTCGCCGATGATGCCGATGGTCGTCGCGTGCTCGACGACCGCGAGGTCGAGCACGAGCGCCGAGTCGAAGTGCCGCTCGGAGTACACGATCGCGCGGTTTCCGCCGTAGAGCGCGATGAGCGTGAGCCACTGCCCACCGCCGTGCATGAGCGGACCGAGCACGAGCGGGCTCATGCGGAACTGCGGCTCCGCGTTACGCGCGATCTCGGACGGTTCCGAGATCGGGTCGAACACGGAGCCGCCGAGGCAGCACGCGTAGAAGAAGTCCTCGTGGCGCCACATCACGCCCTTGGGCATGCCGGTGGTGCCGCCGGTGTAGAGCATGTAGACGTCGTCGGACGAGCGCGGAACGCCGGCGAAGTTGCGCTCGGCGCTCGCACCGTTCCATTCGCCGACTCGGATGCGACGATCGAAGCCGAGGCCGTCGAGGAGCGCGACGTACTCGTCCTCGACGATCATCGCGACGAGTTCGGCATCGCGGATCACGTAGCTGAGCTCGTCGGCCACGTACCGCCAGTTGACGTTGACGGGTACCGCGCCGCATTTCCAGCAGCCCAGCAGCGCCTCGACGTATTCCGCCCGGTTGCGCGAATAGATGCCCACGCGCTCTCCCGGGCGCACTCCGGTCGCGACGAGGTGGTTCGCGATGCGGTTGGCGGCGGCGTCGAGCGAGCCGCGCGTGTGCCGGCGCGGTGGCGCGACGAGGCATTCGGCGTCCGGCCCGGCGTCGCAGAGCGTCTCCCAGAGATCGGCCAGGTTGAACGTCGGGGCGCGCACGGAGCGGGGGAACCGGCCGATCAGCTCGCCGCCGAGGCCGCCGCGGCCTCGCGCTGGCGCGTCGTGCGGTGAACGGGATCGGTGTCGAACGCGGGCAGCACATGCTTGCCGAACGTCTCGATCGTCTCGAACGCGAGATCACGTTCCATCGTCGACGACAGCAGACCGAACACGACTTGATCGACCCCGGCATCGGCGTACTTGCGGATCGCCCTCTCGACCTCGTCCGGCGTGCCGTACGGCGTGTCGCCGGCCTTGATGGACTCGTCGATCTGCGCCGGGGTCGGGTCGGGCAGGAGCGCGGGCCACTCGGGAATGCCCGCGGGACGCGGGAAGGTGTCGAGGTAACGCAACAAGAGGCTGCGGTGGTAGCCCATGCCGAGGTCGGCACCGAGGTTGCGCGCGCGCTGGCCGTCCTCGAGGCACAACAGCTGCGTGGTGACCATGATGTTGTCGTTCACGAAGTCGCCGACGGGCTCGGCCTTCCCGATCTCGTTCTTGTAGAGCTCGACGAGCGGCTTCACCGACTCCGGGCCGCCGATCGTGAAGCACAAGACGCCGAGGCCCATGTGGGCGGCCTTTTCGAACGTCGACGGATTCCCCGCGGCCACCCACATCGGCGGGTGCGGCTTGGAGTAGGGCTTGGGGAGCACGTTGCGTGCGGGCATCGAGAAGAACTGGCCGTCG
>Ga0265327_10005304_pt1 | contig 10812 bp, 14 predicted proteins | sample 41621metaG_FD_202089 | JGI IMG/M metagenome (GOLD analysis project Ga0265327, IMG submission 202089) | Rhizosphere microbial communities from Carex aquatilis grown in University of Washington, Seatle, WA, United States - 4-16-21 metaG | ecosystem: Host-associated > Plants > Roots > Rhizosphere... | reverse complement strand
TGGTTGGCGCGCTGGTCGGCGGCTTCAAGCCGCCACAGATCGAGGAAGTGTCTCACCGGTTGGGTCATGAAAACCCTCCATTCACCGCCCAGACCGGTTGGGCTGGGCGGGATCGAAAGTGGCGGCGGCGCCTGATGCGCCGCCGGTTCCGGACAGGGCCGGGGGATGTTTGGAAGACTAGGCGGCCGCCTTGGCCTTGGATCGGGCGGCTTCGCAGGCGCGTTCCAGCTTCTCCACCGCTTCCCGAGCCTCTTCGAGGGTCAGGTTGAGCGGCGGCAGCAGGCGTATGCAATTGTCGCCGCCGCCGGCGATCAGCAGGTGCTGGTCGCGGGCGTGCTGCATGAACTCGCGGTTCGGCGTCACCAGCTTCAGGCCGATGAGCAGGCCCTTGCCGCGAATGTCGGCCACAACGTCCGGGAAGCGCGACTTCAGCCCTTCGAACTGCTGGGTGAAATAGCCGGCCACCTCGTTCACATGGGCCAGCAGCTCCGGCGAGTTGAGCTCCTCCAGGGACGCCAGTCCCACGGCCATGGCCAGGGGATTGCCGCCATAGGTGGACCCATGGGAGCCCACGGTCATGCCACTGGCCGCCTCGGCGGTGGCGAGGCACGCCCCCACCGGGAAGCCGCCGCCCAGCGCCTTGGCCACGGCCATGATGTCCGGCTCGATCCCGGCCCACTCGTAGGCGAACAGCTTGCCGGTACGGCCGAGGCCGCACTGGATTTCGTCGAGGATCAGCAGGGTCCCAGTATCGTCGCAGAGCTGGCGGATGGCCCGCAGGCTCTCCACCGACAGCGACCGCGCGCCGCCCTCGCCCTGCACCGGCTCGACGATGATCGCCGCCGTGGTTGGGCCAACGGCCGCCTTCAGGGCGTCCATATCGTCGAAGGGCAACTGGATGAAGCCCGGCATGCGGGGGCCGAAGCCCTCAAGATAGGAGGCGTTGCCGGAGGCGTTGACCGCTGCGAGCGTCCGGCCATGGAAGGAGCCATCGAAGCCGATGATGTCGATCCGTTCCGGATGGCCCTTGGCCCAGTGGTACTTGCGCGCGGTCTTGATGGCGCACTCGATGGCCTCGGCGCCGGAGTTTCCGAAGAACACCTCGTCGGCGAAGGTGGCGTCGGTCAGCGCCTTGGCGAGCTTTTCCTGGCCGGGGATCGTGAACACGTTGGACACGTGCCAGAGCTTCTCGGCCTGGTCCTTCAGGGCCTGGACCAGCTTGGGATTGGCGTGGCCGAGCGCGTTCACCGCGATACCCGCCATGCAGTCGAGATAGGCCTCGCCGTCGGTGGTGAAAAGTCGCGCGCCCTCGCCTCGCTCGAACGCCAGCGGGGTGCGGCTGTACACGCCCATGATGTGGTCGCTGGGAACGGGTGCGGCTTGCGTCGCGGTCTTTTCGGTCACGGGACAGGCCCTCCAAAAGTCAATCGTCCCCGCCGCAGGGCGACGGGGACTGGAAGGCTTGGCGTTTTCCGCTCAAGGGGCGGAGATGTCAATGTTAGCTGTGTGACAGCCCGCGCGCGGGCGCCGCGCCAGCCGGGGACCGACCATGGGGATCAGCTTCACCAAGCGGCTGCGTGATGGAGTCATGCGGGGCGAGATCACCTGTTCCGTCCGCATCTGGCAGGGGCCGCGGGTGAAGATGGGCGGGCGTTACGCCATGGGTCCGGGCGTTGTGGTGGTCACGGGGTTGAAGGAGATCACCCTGCAGCAGGTCACGCCGGACCTGGCCCGGGAGAGCGGCTTCGAAGGCCTGGTGGACCTCCTGAAGGTCGCCAAGCATGGGCCGGGCGAGCGGGTCTATCTGGTGGAGTTCGTCTATGAGGGCCCGGAGCCGGAGGCGCCGGCGAGCGCGGCGGACAGCTCTACCGGAACATAGTGAAGCCGCTGACGTTGGGACTGTGACATCGACTCTCGCGTCGATCACCCCCGAACCGAAAGACCCCCTCCATGAAGGCTCTCATTCTCGCCGTCGCCGTCTCGGCGATGCTGGCCGGCGCGCCGGCCAGCGCCCAGCCCGACCACCGCGACCGGCAAGACGCCCAGTCGGACCACCGCGACAATGGCGAACATCGCGGCCAGGACGACCATCACGACAATGGCCGGCATCGCGGCTGGGGCCAGGACTATAATGGCGGCGACCACCAGTGGCGGCGCGGCGAGCGCATGGGCTACAATGACTGGCAGGCCTATCCGCGCGTCAACTACCGCGAACACCACCTGCGCAGGCCGCCCCACGGCTACGAATGGCGCAGGGCCTCGAACGGCAACTACATTCTGGCCGCCGTCGCCACGGGCCTGATCGCCTCGATCATCATGGACGCCGGACGCTAGGACGGACTCGGGACGGGCTTCAGGTCTTGATCTTGTAGCCCGTCTCGAACATCCACAGGCAGACCGAGGTCAGGGCCACGATCAGGCCGATGGTGATCCCCACCCCGGTGACCAGCGACCCCTCCGCGTGGCCGATGAAGCCGTAGCGGAACCCGTCGATCAGATAGAAGAACGGGTTGAACCGGCTGGCCGAGCGGAACGGCTCGGGCAGGCGCTCCACCAGATAGAAGGTGCCCGACAGGAAGGTCATCGGCATGATGATGAAGTTGGTCACCGCCGACATCTGGTCGAACTTCTCGCTCCACAGGCCCGCCATCACCCCCAGCAGGCCCAGCAGCACGGCCGCGCCCAGGCCGAAGAACAGCACCGCCCAGACATGGGTGACCGGCAGATGGGTGAAGGGGATCACCGCCAGGCCGGTCACGGTCCCCACCAGGACGCCGCGGGTCGCCGCACCCAGGGCGAAGCCGGCCACGTGCTCGGTCGGGGACAGGGGCGGGGTGAGGAAATCCCCCATCAGCCCGTTCATCTTGGCCTGCAGCAGGCTGGAGGACGAGTTGGCGAAGGCGTTGTTGAGGATCGACATCATGATCAGGCCGGGGGCCACGAAGGCGCCGAACGGCACGCCGTGCACCGGGGGCCGCGCCCCCTGGGCCGCCACCACGAACACCATCATATAGAGCAGGGCCGTGACCACCGGGGCGGCCAGGGTCTGGGTCCCCACCTTCCAGAACCGCTTCACCTCACGGAGATAGAGGGTCTGGAGCCCCGCCCAATTGACCCCATGATAATCGCGGGGTTCCGGCGGCAGGACGATCTCGACGGTCGGCATATCCTTCATGGCCGCTGATGTGCGCCTGGAGCGCGACCGCCGCAAGAGGGGCGGGACCGGCCATCGGCGAGCCGATGGATCCGCCCCGGGCTGCGCCGGCCCGCAACGCACCCCAGGGGTGCGGCTTTTTGACTCAATATGTGGTTCCTGTGGACGAAGGCAGGGGCGCCTATTGTGGGTATTAAGGAACTGGTTACGATATCTGGTAGTTGCTGGTGGTCGCAAAAGCGTACTGCCACAAGATGTTGATCCCGACCGCGCGGGGGCGTCGTCGGGTCCTTGAAAACGGTGGAGGCGAATTCCATGGGTTGGACCGACGAACGGGTCGAGATGCTGAAGAAGCTCTGGCAGGACGGCCTTTCGGCCAGCCAGATCGCCAAACAGCTGGGCGGGGTGACCCGCAACGCTGTGATCGGCAAGGTCCACCGCCTGGGGCTTTCGGGTCGCGCCACGCCCTCGAAGCCGGCGCGCCCGGTGTTCAAGGCGCCCCGCCCGCAGCGCGCCATCCAGGCGCCTGCCGCGCCGCGCCGCATGTCGGAGCCGGTGAGCGCCCAGCCCCAGCCGCCGCAACTGCCGGTGCGCTATGTGGACGAGGCGCCCGGCTCGGCCACGGTGCTGACCCTGGGCGCCCACATGTGCAAGTGGCCGATCGGCGATCCGTCCAGCGACGGCTTCACCTTCTGCGGTCGCCGCCAGTCCGACGGCCCCTATTGCGTCGAGCATGCGCGGGTCGCCTATCAGCCTGCCCAGACCAAGAAGCGCTCCGGCGCCAATGAGCTGGCCCGCTCGCTGCGCCGCTACATCTAACAACCAAGAGATCTGCGAGATCCGTTGGGGATGGGGGGCGCGCCCGCAGGACTTCGGTCCGGGCCGGGCGCGCCCCTTTCTCGTCAGCCCTACTCGTCCGGGAACGCGTCATAGTCCCGCGCGCCATGCAGGACATGAAGGATGGCCACCCGGTCGGCCTCGATCCGATAGAAGATCGGGTAGTTCCCATAGACGCGTCGCCTGACATTCGGGTGGCGGTAGCGTCCCACCAAGGGAAAGCCCTCGGGCCCGTCGCCGATATGCCTCGCGGCGTCAATCAGGTCCCGCACACAGCTGCGGGCGCGACGCGGATTGTCCTGAGCGATATAGTCGCCAATGTCTTCGAGATCCCGACGGGCTTCGTCGGTGAGGACGACCTTCACGAGCCCTCGCCAGCCTTTGCGGCGTACCGCTCCTCAAGCGTTTCCAACACCGCGTCCAGGTCGTGAACCCGCCCGGCGTCGGCATCGGCCACGCCCAGACGAATGGACGCATCCAGGGCGGCCAGGCGCACCTCGCGCTCGTGGATCAGCCGCACCCCCTCGCGCATCACCTCGCTGCGGGAATTGTAGCGGCCGGTTTTCACGAGCTGGCTGACGAAGTCTTCAAGCTGACTTCCAAGATCGACACTGCTGGCCATGAGCGCCTCCTGCGCCAAATCCAATTCGACCGATAACTGTTATCAAGACGAGGTCCTGCGTTCCTACGCGCCATTTGGGTTTCGCGCGCGCGCTCGCTACCTTCCCCCCATGACCGACCTCGCCCCTGAGTCCGCCGAGCCGACCGCCGCTGAAGACGGCAATGCCCGGCCCTATTCGGTCTCGGAGCTGGCCTTCGCCCTGAAGCGCACCCTGGAGGACGCCTATGGGTTCGTGCGCCTGCGGGCCGAGCTGTCCAAGGTCACCTTCCATTCCAACGGCCATGTCTATCTGACCCTGAAGGACGAGCGCGCCGCCATCGACGGCGTGGTCTGGAAGGGCTCGGTGCGCAATCTCGGCGTCCGGCCCGAACAGGGTCTGGAGGTGATCGTCACCGGCAAGATCACCACCTATCCGGCCGGGTCCCGCTACCAGATCGTCATCGAGACCATGGAGGCCGCGGGGGTTGGCGCCCTGCTGGCCCAGCTCGAGCGGCTGAAGGGCAAGCTGCAGGCCGAGGGGCTGTTCGAGGCCGCCCGCAAGCGGCCCCTTCCCGCCATGCCGGCGGTGGTGGGGGTGATCACCAGTCCCACCGGCGCGGTGATCCGCGACATTCTGCACCGCATCCGCGACCGCTGGCCGTGCCGGGTGATCGTCTGGCCGGTGGTGGTGCAGGGAGAGGCCGCCGCGGCCCAGGTTCGCGCGGCGATCGACGGCTTCAACGCCCTGCCGGAGGGCGGCGACCTGCCCCGCCCCGACATCCTGATCGTCGCCCGGGGCGGCGGCTCGGTGGAGGACCTGTGGCCGTTCAATGACGAGGCCCTGGCCCGTACCGTGGCGGCGTCCTCCATCCCGCTGATCTCGGCCGTGGGCCACGAGACCGACACCACCCTGATCGACTTCGTCTCCGACCGTCGGGCCCCCACCCCCACCGCCGCCGCCGAGATCGCCACCCCGGTGCTGGCCGAGCTGAGGGCCGCCATCGCCGACTATGACAGCCGCCTGCATCGCTCCGGCGGACGCCTGGTGGAGGACCGCCGCGGCCGCCTGGCCGGGCTGGAGCGGAGCCTGGCGCGGGTTCCCGACCTGCTGGAACTGGCCAGCCAGCGATTCAACCACGCCCAGAGCCGGCTGGCCGCGGCCCTCGAACGCAATGTGGCCGCCCATCACACCGAACTGGTGAAGGCGACCTCGCGCCTCAACCCCGCCCTGCTGCAGCGGCCGCAGCAGGTGCAGACCGAGCGGCTGGGGCGGCTGACCCTCCGCCTGCAGCCTGCCGTGAGCCGCGCCCTGGACCGGGCGGGAGAGCGGCTGGTGAGCCTGGCCAAGCTCTATCAGTCGGTGGATCCCGACCGCCCCCTGGCCCGCGGCTTCGCCCGGGTGCACCGGGCGGACGGCAGCCTGGTGCGGTCCGCCACGACCCCGCAGAGCGGCGAGGCGGTGCGGCTGGTGTTCGGAGACGGCGCGCGGGATGCGGTGATCGATGGCGACCCGGCGACGGCGGCGGCGAGCCCCGCCCCAACGCCCGCCCCGCAGCCTGCGCCACGGCCGGTGCGCGCGACCAGGCCGCCGCCCGGCCCTTCCAACCAGGGCGATCTGTTCTAGACGGTCCCGGCGCGCTACATTGGCGTCATGAACGCACACGACCGCGATTTTCCCGGCCCCGCCGCCGAACTGGCCGTGCTCCACTATGGCGACGGCGAGTTCGCCGTGCTGAAACCCGGCCGCTATGTGCTTTGCGCCGTCTCCGGCCTGAAGATCCCGCTGGAGGCCCTGCGCTACTGGAGCGCGCCGCTGCAGGAGGCCTATGCCGGCCCGGCCGAGGCCCTGGCCCGGTGGCAGGCCCTGAACCCCTGATCGGCGCCGTGGATCGACGCGGCGTCCTGGCGGGACTGGCCGCCGCCGCCCTGGCGGGACAGGCCCGCGCCAAGGTCCCCGGGCTTCGCCTGACCGGCCGGTTCCAGCAGGGCGGCTTCGCCCTTGGTCGCACCGCGCCGCGAGCCCAGGTGTTCGTGGATGGCGGCTTCGAGGGGCCCGCCTCCCAGGCCGGCCTGTTCGTGCTGGGCTTCGATCGGGACGCCAGGCCGCAGTCGATCATCCGGGTGGTGACGGACGAGGGCGAGGCGGTCCACATCGCCACCATCACACCCGGCGACTACGACATCCAGACCATCAACGGGCTCGCCCCGGACCAGGTGAATCCCGAAGGCGAGGCGCTGCTGGCCCGGATCGCCGCCGAGAACCAGCGCAAGGGCGAGGGGTTCGCCAGCCGGGCCGACACCGACGATTTCCAGGGCGGGTTCATCCTGCCCCTGGAGCACTACCGCCTGGCCGCCCGGTTCGGCGGGCAGCGGATCCTGAACGGCGATCCCAAGCGGCCCCACTATGGCAGCGACCTGGCCGCCCCCATCGGCACGACGATCCACGCCCCGGCGCCGGGCCTGGTGGCGTTCGCCGAGACCGGCCTGCACTACGAGGGCGGCCTGACCCTGCTGGATCACGGCCAGGGCCTGATCACCGCCTATCTGCACCAGTCGCGCATCGAGGTGGCCCGGGGCCAGACCGTGAAGCGCGGACAGGCCATCGGCGCCGTAGGCAAGGAAGGCCGCGCCACCGGGCCTCATCTCTGCTGGCGGATGAAGTGGCACGGGCGAAATCTCGACCCCATGCTGATGGTGGGCGCACAGACGCCATAATCATCGGCTCCAAAGCCCGCCCGTACAAAGGCAGGGCCCGATGCTGAACCGGATCACTGAGACACTGACTCCCCGGCGCACGAACCTGCTCATCGGGCTCGCGGCCCTGGCCTGGCTGCTGGCGCTCACCCTCGTGCGGGGCCTGTGGACCGACGTCACCGCGGCCTGGGTGCAGGCCATTGGCAGCGTGGTGGCCATCGCCGCCTCTACCACCGTCGCCACCCGCCTGGCCCGCAGCGAACGGGCCCAGGCCCTGGCCGACGCCCGCCAGTTCGCCCTGGCCGCCGCCTTCGACGTGGTGAAGTTCTTCGCCCTGCTGGTGGCGACCCTGGAGGAGCCGCGGGCGGCGACCCGGGGGAACCTGGCCATGGCCTGGGACCGCATCGAATTCGCCGAGGGCCTGCTGGCCCAGGCCTGCACGCCGCAACTGGGCTCGCCGCGGGCCATTGGCGCCCTCTACGCCCTGCGCCATCATACCCATGTGGCCCTGACCCAGGGCCGCGAGCTGGACGGTCGGCCGGCGCGCCTGGGGGCCTCCGATCTGATACGCCTGGCGGCGAATGTGGCGGCCAGCTACGACGCCGCCGCCGAGGCGGTGGGGGAGGCCGCCTGCCGGTACCCGCAGCTGCTGGAGATCAACCGCCGCTCGGTGCGCAAGCGCCTGCCGACGGTGGTGGAGGCCGAAGCCGTGGGTTAGCCCTCCCGGCGGGCCTTATAGACCTCGTTGGGCCAGCGCTTGTGGACCCAGAACCACTCGGCAGGCCGGTCGCGGACGCGATCCTCGATGAAGGCGTTGACCTTGCGCACCCCGGCGGCGAGGTCGGCGTTGCGATCCCCGGTGTCCTCCAGCCAGATCGGCCCGTGCACCAGCACACGGAAACGGGCCTTGCGGGTGCGCTGCACGCTCATGGGCTGCAGGGGGATGCCGAACCTCAGGGCGAAGCTCGAGGGCCCCGGCGCGGTGTAGCAGGTGACCCCGAACATCGGGGCCGCGACCCCGCCGTTGAACTTCTGATCGTTCATCAGGGCCACGCACTCGCCCCGGGCCAGGGCGCGGATCAGCTCGCGGGCGCTCTCCCCGCCCTTGGGGGCGAACAGCCGCACGCCGTAGCGGAATCGGCTCTTGCGGAAGCTGGCGTCCACATAGGGGTTGTTCATCGCCCGATAGGTGATCTGGCAGGTGATCCCGGCATGGATGATCGCGGCGGGCATCACCTCCATGGAGGAGAAGTGGCCGGAGATGAACACCACGGATTGTCCGGTCTGCGCGATCTCCGCCAGACGCTCGCCGCCCACCAGCTCGACGCGGGAGGGGTCACCCACGATCTTGTCCAGGATCGGGAACTCCAGGGCCACGCGGCCGGCCTCGGCCCAGCTGGCGGCCACCAGGGCGGCGATCTCGGCCTCGTCGGCCGTCGGGAAGGCGATCCGAAGATTGGTCTGGACGATCCGGTGGGTGCCGGTCATCGGCCCCAGCCAGCCGAACAGCCAGGCGCCGAAGTCGGACACCACATCGATGGGGAACAGGCGCGCCAGACCGGTGACCAGGTCATAGGCCAGCGCCTCGAGCCGCCAGGCGATGTCCTGCGCCAGGGAAGGTTTAGCCGGGGTCATGCCCCTGTAGTAGTCGCAGGGTTCCCATCCGCGCAACGCGAACCGTAGTCGCTTGGCGCGCGATTTGCCGAGTTCCAGTCAGCCCGTCTCGCTTTGAGACAGGCCGCGGCAAAAACAAAGATTGGGATCTAGAATGGAACCGGTTGGCAACAACATCGACGTGCATCTCGGAAAGCGCCTTCGCCGGCGCCGGCGCCTGCTTGGCCTGACCCAGCAGCAGCTGGCGGGCGCCTGTGGCGTGCGCTTCCAGCAAATTCAGAAATACGAGTGCGGGGCCAACCGGATTTCGGCGGCCCGTCTGTGGCAGCTCTCCGAGGCCCTGGAGGTTCCGGTCGGCTATTTCTACGACGGCCTGTCCAGCGACACCGCCCCGCGCGAAGCCGCCACCGAGACGGAATCCGGCGGCGAGATGTTCGCCCGCAAGGAGACCCTCGACCTGATCCGCGCCTATTACCAGCTGGGCGAGCGTCCGCGCCGCCGGCTGCTCGACCTCGCCAAGTCGCTGAACGGCGACCACGAGGCCGCCTAACAGTTCCAGTACGCTTTTGCCGCGTTTCCCCTCGGGCTTCGGTCCGGGGGGAATTGGCGATTTCCCGGCCGCGCCGGGCGCGGTAGACCGGGCGCATGCTCGCCCCAGATCGCCTCGCCGCCCTCGACGACTTCCTCATCGAACTCAATCGCGCCTCAGCCGCCGCCATCGCGCCGCTGTTCCGCGCCGACCACGGGCTGGAGGACAAGGGCCATCCCGGCTGGTTCGACCCCGTCACCGCCGCCGACAAGGGCGCGGAAGCCGCCATCCGCAAGCTGATTTCCGAGCACTATCCCGAGCACGGGGTGATCGGCGAGGAATATGGCGAGGATCGCCCCGACGCCGAGTTCGTCTGGGTCCTGGACCCTGTGGACGGCACCCGCGCCTTCATCGCCGGACTGCCGGTCTGGACCACGCTCATCGGCCTGCGCCACCAGGGCGTCCCGGTGCTGGGCTCCATCGGCCAGCCCTATATCGGCGAGCTGTTCATCGGCCATGCCGGCGGCTCGCGCCTGCTGAGCCGGGGGGAAAGCCGGCCGCTCAGGGTCCGCGCCTGTCCCAGGCTTACCGACGCCATCATCGCCACCACGGATCCCGACGGCTGTTTCAAGGGCGCCGAGCTGGGCGCCTGGACCCAGGTGCGCGCCGCCGCGCGCCTGGCACGGCTGGGCTGCGACGCCTATGCCTATGCCATGGTGGCCCTGGGCGCCCTCGACATGGTGATCGAGGCCGGCCTCAAATGCTGGGACATCGAGAGCGCCATCCCCCTGATCCAGGGGGCCGGCGGCCTGGTCACCGACTGGCGCGGCCAGCCGGTGGGCCAGCAGGGCGGCCAGGTGGTGATCGCCGGCGACCGGGCCTGCCTGGACGAGGCCCTGGTGGCCCTGAAGCGGGCGGCGAACTAGGTTTTCGGCGGCTTCCTGGCCGCAGGCTTCTTCGCCGCGGCGGACGTCTTGACGGCGGGAGCCTTGGCCGCCTTTGCCGGAGCCTTGGCGGCGGGCTTTGCGACGGCCTTTGGCTTGGCCGGGGCGGCCTTCGGCTTGGCGGTCGCAGGTTTCGCCGCCACGGGCTTGGCCGCCTTGGGTTTCGCAGTCGCCTTCGCCGGCGCCGATTTGGGGGCCGCAGCAGGCTTGGCGACCGGCGCGGGGGCGGCTTTCGGAGCGGCGGCCTTCGGCGCTGCGACCTTGGGGCCCGGCGCGACACGGCCGGCCAGGCGATCGAATTCGGCCCAGAAGATCGCCCGCTTGTCGTCGGTCTCCATCAGGATCTCGTGCTGGGCGCCGGGCACATTGACGAACCGGCCGTCCGGCAGGCCCGCCACCACGATCGCCTGGCCCTCGGCGGTCACCAGCTGGTCCTGCT
>Ga0265327_10005303_pt1 | contig 10817 bp, 9 predicted proteins | sample 41621metaG_FD_202089 | JGI IMG/M metagenome (GOLD analysis project Ga0265327, IMG submission 202089) | Rhizosphere microbial communities from Carex aquatilis grown in University of Washington, Seatle, WA, United States - 4-16-21 metaG | ecosystem: Host-associated > Plants > Roots > Rhizosphere >... | reverse complement strand
CCGCGCGGTGCGACGCCCTCCCTTCGCCTTCCCGGGAGTCTGGCTCTATCTCGGCGAGGACGAATCCGAGTTCGGGGTCGTCCACCTGGTCGGCGAAGGTGCGGGCGCGGCTGACTATCTTGGAGAGGTCTCGGCGCCCGACACTTCCGGCACGGGCCGCCTCGACCACATCGCCTTCCTGGCCGACGACTGGCCCGACCTGCGCGCGCGCTGCCAGGCCGCCGGTGTGACGTATGCCGAGCGCATCGTGCCGGGCCTCGGTCTGCGGCAAGTGTTCCTGAGCGACCCCTCCGGCGTCACGGTAGAGGTGAACTTCCCGACCTAGACCGCGTCGGACAGGCAGGGCGAGTGGAACAGCTCCCCGCGCCAGGCGCCGGCCGCGGTCCGCGCCGCCACCACCAGCCACACCGCCGCCAGCGACGCGACCAGGGCCTCGCCCGCCACCGCCAGCGCCGGGATCGGCAACTGGCCGCCCAGCTTCAGGGTCGCCACGGCGAAGACGCCGAGGGGGAAGGTGTAGCCCCACCAGCCGATATTGAACGGCAGCCCGCCGCGCAGGTAGCGGGCGGTGAACAGCACCGCCATGGCCAGCCACCACAGGCCATAGGCCCATAGCGCCAGCCCGCCGATCAGGCAGACGCCCCGCGCCGCCGCGCCCAGCTCGCCCAGGCCGTTGGCCGCCAGGATCGATGGAGCGGCGGCGCCCAGGACCAGCAGGCCGAGCGCGCCGGTGCCGATCGGCCCCAGGGCCAGCCAGCTCGACGCGGCCATGGCGGCCGGCGGCAGCTTGTGCAGGGCCAGGCGCAGGAACAGGATCACCAGTACGCCCAGGGCCAGGGGCACGCTGAGCGCCCACAGGCCATAGCCCGCCGTCAGCACCTCAAGGCGCGCCGCCGGATCGGTCACGTGCGGCGCGAGCAGGCCGGCGGTGACCGCCGCCACCTCGCTGGCCACCATGGGCAACAACCACACCGCCGTCATCTGCTCCAGGCCGTGCGACTGGCGCGTGAACATGAGATACGGGATCGCCATGCCGCAGACGACCGACAGCGCCGCGTCCGCCAGCCACAGCGCATGGGCCGCCTCCACGGCGACTTGCCCCCAGCGCGGCAGGCCGAAGATCAGCAGTCCGTTGACGATGGTCGCCAGGCCCATGGGGATGCAACCGAAGTACATCGACACCACCGCGTGGCCGAAGATGCGCTGGGCGCCGTCAAAGAACAGGACCCAACGCGCGGCGTAGAGGACCGAGAACAGGCCGAAGAGGCCGGCGTTCAGGATCCACAGTCCCTCGGCCGCCGCCCTTACGGCCGGCGAGACGCCCGGCAGCGCCGCCAGGGCGAGCGCCAGGATGCCGGTGCCCATGGTGACGGCGAACCAGTTGGGGGTGAACTGACGCACGACCTCGCGCGGGCTGGCGAGGCGGGAGAAGGGGCGGAGGGCGGCGAGCGGAACGGCGGTCATGGCGAAGGTCCAGGCGAGAGGGATCAGCGTTTGTCGCGCGCCCTCATAATCACTTCCAACGAATGATTACGCTGGTTCCAATCGAGAATTTCGATTAATCAACCGGCCGACAAGCCCAGGAACGCCCGCGCCGCGAGGCTGAGCCGCCGTTCGCGATGGCGCAGCCGATGAAAGGCCCGCGGGGCTACAGCGAAGGGGACTTCGACGAGAAGGCGCGCCGCCAGTCCCGGCACGGCGACGCTGCGCGACAGCAACGCGGCTCCCGCGCCGGCCCGCACCGCGCTGCGCACCGCCTCGTTGGCCGGCAGGGTCATGGCGACGGTCAGGTCGCCCATGCGCCGCCCCCGGGAGGCCAGGGCCGCTTCCAGCGCCGCCCGCGTGCCCGACCCGGGCTCACGCATCACCCAGGCCGACGCGGCCAGATCTTCCGGCTCGGACGTCAGACCGGCCCAGGGATGCCCGGGGGAGACGATCAGGGCCAGGTCGTCGTGGTCCAGCAGGCTTCGCTCGAGAACCGGGTCGCCGATTTCGCCCTCCACGAGACCCAGTTCGGCGGCCCCTTCGATCACAGCCCTGGCCACCTGGGCCGTGTTGCCGATGGCGATGTCGAGATCGATCCCGGGATGGTCGCCATGGAAGGCCGCCAGGCGGGGCGGCAGCCAGTAGCTGGCGATGGTCTGGCTGGCGTGGATCGACAGTCGCCCGCGCGTCAGGCCGCTGAGATCCGCCAGCGCCGTCTCGGCCGCCGCCGCCCGCGCGAGCACGGCCCTGGCCTCCTCAAGGAACACCTGGCCACCGGCGTTGAGCACGACGCCCCGCCCCACCCGATCGAACAGCGCGATGCCGTGCCGCGTCTCCAGCGCCGTCACCGCGCTGCTCACCGCCGACTGCGTCAGATTCAGGGCCCGCGCCGCCCGCGTCACGTGCTGGCGCTCGGCCACGGCCACGAAGATGCGAAGCTGCTCCAGGGTCATGCCGTCAAAGGCCCAGGTCGGTCTGGGATGATCAAGTCCGCCCGGCCCGCCGGCTCACCCAAGCCGGGCCGCATAGGCGTCCCGCTTGAAGCCCACCAGCAACGTCCCACCGCCCAGGTCCAGCACCGGCCGCTTGATCATCGACGGCTGGGCCAGCATCAGGGCGATGGCCCTGGCCTCGGTCAGGTCCTGGCGCTCTGCCTCCGGCAGCTTGCGAAACGTCGTGCCAGACCGGTTGAGCAGCGTCTCCCAGCCCACGGTCCTCGCCCAACCCTCCAGGGTGGCGCGGTCGACGCCGGCGGTCTTGTAGTCGTGGAAGGCGTAGGCGACGCCGTGGCCGTCCAGCCAGTCGCGGGCCTTCTTCATCGTGTCGCAGGCTTTGATGCCATAGATGGTCACGGACATGGGGTCGGCGCGCCTCCGCAAGGTTGGAGCCTCGCACACAGGCTCCGTCCGCGCCTTCCTAGCCGTTTCGCCGGCGACTCGCACCGGCTCCGACAGGCGCCGATCAGGCGGCCGCTTCCGGATGATACCGCCGCACCGCCATCCATCCGAGGGCGATGGTCACGACCAGCAGCACCACCTGGGCGACCAGGAATGGCGGCTCGTTGCCCTTGGGCGCCAGGGCGTTCAGTGGCGGCAGCTTCTGGAACGCCTGCACCACGCCCACGAAGCAGTTGAGATAAAGGGCGAACACGGCGGCGATCACGTAGGCCGGCCGCCAGGGCCCGTGCAGGTGGCGGCCGTAGAGCGCCACCAGGGCCACCAAAAGCACCACTAGCGAGATCGCGCCAACGATGTGTGGCGGTCCGATGGCCCTGGAGTGGAACAGGAAGCCGGTGGCGCTGGTGGCCACGGTGGTGGCCAGGAACACCGCCGTCCAGCCACCCAGGCTGCGGTTGGCGATCATGGCGGCCAGGGCTGCGAGGCCGGTGGCGATGCCGATGAGGCTGATGATCACATGCAGTTGCGTGAAGGCGGCGACTGACAGTCCCAGGATCATGTCTCGTCCTTTCCCTGGAGGCGGCGCCATCACAGCGCCCAGCGAGGCTAGCGCCGATCCTCTGGCCGCCCCAGGAGCGGCGTCCTCGTCCGGCACGAAAAGCGCCGCTTCGAACAAAGACAAAGGACAAGAATATCCAAGACTTGTCTGATCGACCTCGCGCCGCACCCTACCGGGGCGCAGGAGCCCCGCGACGGCTTGCGGCGCGCGAGGCGAGGTCTATCGTGCCGAACCGGAGCGACATCCCATGCCGCCAGATCGCGATTCCACCGCCGCCCGCCCCAGCCACCGCGCCAACGCCGCGCGGACAGCGGCCGCATGAGCGCCCCGCACTTCATCTTCATGCTCACGCGGGACGACCGCACGGCGCCCAACGCCGAGGATCTGGCCGAGCAGGCGCTCCAGGCCGGCGTGCGCCACATTGGCTTCAAGGATGTCGGCCTGCCCTGGTCGCGCCTGAGCGCCCTCGCCCGTCGCCTCGCCGAAGCCGGCGTCGAAACCTACCTCGAGGTGGTCAGCCTCGACGTCGAGCGAGAGCGGGAGTCCATCGCCGCCGGCGTCGACCTGGGCGTGCGCAACCTCCTGGGCGGCGTCCACGCCGAAGCGGCCGCCGACGCCCTGGCCGGCGCCAACCTCGCCTACTACCCCTTCGCCGGCGACATCCGCGGCCATCCCAGCGTCCTGGCCGGCGAGCCCGCCGCCACCGTTTCCGACGCCCGCCGCCTCTGCGAACTCGGTCATGTGGCGGGAGTCGACCTCCTAGCCTATCGGGGGGCCGTCGACGGCGGCGAACTGGCCGTCCAGGTCTGCGCGGCGCTCGGCAAGCCGGTGATCGTGGCCGGCTCCATCGACTGTCCCCAGCGTATCCGCGCGGTCGCCGCGGCCGGCGCCCACGCCTTCACCATCGGCACCGCCGTGCTGGAAGGCCGCTTCCACCCCGACTCGGATTCGACGGCGGCGCAGCTTCGCGCCGTGGCGGCGATCCTCGCGGACCTCGACGCCACGCGGCCCCGCCGGGAATGAGAACGCAACTCTCGCGACTCTGATCTTGCAATGAGACAATCGTCTCATTAAATGATGGCGGACGGCGCATCTGGCGCCGTCGCAGCGCCCATGCGTCGCCCGGCGCGTGGATCGATCGAAGGAGCCTGGCATGCCTCTGACCCGGGAACAGATGGACCGGAAGATGGACGAACACTTCGGCTATGAGGCCAGGGACGACATCCCCGGCGTACTCGCCACCCTCACCGAGGACGCCGAGCACGACATCGTCGGCTGGCCGGGCGGTCCGACCCATGGCCGCGACGGCGCCCGCCCGTTCTACGAGACCCTCTTCGCCGATCTTTCCGACGGCCAGGTGCGCTGCCTGCGCCGGCTGCACGGGGCCGATTTCCTGGTCGACGACAGCGTCTGGCGCGGCAAGGCGCCTGGCCGGCCCTTCGGCCTGGAAGGACGCGGCCGCGACCTGGAGTTCCGCCTGCTGCACGTGGTCGAGTTCACCGACGAGGGAAACATCCGGCGCGAGAACGTCTGGGTCGACCTGGCCTCGATCATCCAGCAACTGCCCCAGGGCTGACGTGACCAGGCCGACGCCGCAAGGCCGCTCGAACCAGAAGCAGCGAACCCGCAAGGACCTGCTCGACGCCGCGGCGCGCCTGCTGCGCGAAGGGCGGCGCCCCAGCCTGGACGACGTCGCCGAGGCGGCGCTCGTCTCGCGGGCGACCGCCTACCGCTACTTCGCCAGCATCGAGGCTCTGTTGCTCGAGGCGTCTGTGCACGTCTCCGCCCCAGACGCCGGCGTACTCGACGCCGCGTCGCCCACCGACCCGGTGGATCGCCTGACGGCGGTGGACGGCGCCTTCGAAGTCATGATCCGGGACAACGAGGCGCCGCTGCGCCTGATGCTGGCGCGCATCCTCGAACGCAGCGTGCGCACCGACGTCCCCACTGACCTTCCGGCGCGCCAGAACCGCCGCGCGCCCCTGATCGAGGCGGCGCTGGAGCCGGCGCGCCGCAGCCTCGCCCCCGAGACCTACGACAAACTCGTCGCGGCGCTCTCCATCGTGATCGGCACAGAGAGCTTCATCGTCACCCGGGATGTCCTGCGCCTGTCCGACGCCGACGCCGCCGAGGTTCGCCGCTGGGCCATCGCCGCCCTGGTGGAAGCAGCGCGGCGAAGTTGAAGGGCCTCAGCGTCGAAGGTCTAGGACCCGCCAGAGGTCGCAGCGATGGCGGCGCCAGGATCGCGACCGGCGTTCGATCCTGACAGTCTCTGACACGTCGAGGCGCTACTGGATTGACGCGCGCTCGCTCCACGGGCCCCGTCAAAGGAACGATGGATGGCTTTCTTCCGATCGAACCGGATAGCGGCGCGCCGGCGCAGGATCGCAATCCTGCGTTGCGCAGTCATCCTGGTGAGTTTGGTGGCTTTGCCGATCCCGGTTTCTGCACAAGCGGCTCCGGAGCCGGCGAAGAGAGAAGGATCAGTTGTGACTAATCAAGAAGCCTGGAGTTTGTACGAAAAATATCTGAGCGCTTGGAACACGGTCTCAATCGACGAACGATTGAAAATATCCAACGAAGTTTTGAGCGAGAACATTGAATACCAAACGGCTAGACATGATCTGTCCACCGGACGATCGACAGTCATCGAAGACATGGCCACGTTTCATAGGAATTTCCCGGGAGGGCATCTTGAAATCGGCGATGTTTCTTCGCACCACAATGTCGCTTTGTTGACTTGGGTTATCATCAAGGCCGATGGCAAGGAGTTTGCCCGCGGAGGTGACCAAATGACAGTCGGTCGCAACGGACAGATCTCCAAGATCATTACCTTCGCGCCTTCTGTAAAGAATCCAGATTGATCTCTAGGAAGTTTTCATTTTAACGTCATTCAAGCTCCTCTGAGGGCTATACATTTATCAAATACTGATTTCCTGCTGCAGGGTCTGAGGTACATCGAGCGGCGCCGGGCGAGCGGGTAGGGGCAAGAATCATTCCCACTCGATCGTCCCCGGCGGCTTCGACGTGACGTCGTAGACCACGCGGTTGACGCCCCTCACCTCGTTGACGATCCGGGTCGCGGCGCGCGTCAGCACGTCCCAGGGGAACTCGAAGACATCGGCGGTCATGCCGTCTGTGGACGTCACCGCGCGCAGGGCCAGGACGTCCTCATAGGTGCGGGCGTCGCCCATCACGCCAACCGTCTTCACCGGCAGCAACACCGCAAAGGCCTGCCAGATGCTGTCATAGAGGCCGGCCTTGCGGATCTCGTCGAGATAGATGGCGTCGGCCTTCTGCAGCACGGCCACCTTCTCGCGGGTAATCTCGCCGGGGATGCGGATGGCCAGGCCCGGGCCCGGGAACGGGTGGCGGCCGACGAAGGCCGGCGGCAGGCCGAGCTCGACGCCCAGCGCCCTCACCTCGTCCTTGAAGAGTTCGCGCAGCGGCTCCACCAGCTTCAGCTTCATGTAGTCCGGCAGGCCGCCGACGTTGTGGTGGCTCTTGATCACCGCCGAGGGGCCGCCGCGCGCCGAGACGCTCTCGATGACGTCCGGATAGAGGGTGCCCTGGGCCAGGAAGGCGGCGCCCTCGATCTTGGCGCTCTCGCGGTCGAAGACGTCGATGAACAGGCGCCCGATGGTCTTGCGCTTGGCCTCCGGCTCGGTGACGCCGGCCAGTTCGCCCAGGAAAAGGTCAGCGGCGTCAACGTGAACCAGCGGAATGTTGTAGTGGTCCCTGAACATGGTCACCACCTGCTCGGCCTCGTTCTGGCGCAAGAGGCCGGTGTCCACGAAGACGCAGGTGAGCTGGTCGCCGATGGCCTCGTGAATCAGCACCGCGGCCACTGAGGAATCGACCCCGCCGGACAGGCCGCAGATCACCCTCTGGTCGCCCACCTGCTCGCGGATGCGCGCCACCGCCTCGGCGCGGAACCCGGCCATGGTCCAGTCGCCCGAAAGGCCGGCGATGCGATGGGTGAAGTTGCGCAGCATCAGGGCGCCGCGCGGGGTATGCGCCACCTCCGGGTGGAACTGCACGCCGTACATCCGCCGGCCCTCGTCGGCGATCACCGCGAAGGGGCTGCCCTCGGACGTCGCCGCCACCTCGAAGCCGGGCGGGATGGCGGTGATTTTGTCGCCGTGGCTCATCCACACGGTTTCTTCGTCGCCGATGTCGCCCAGGCCTTCCAGCAACGGCGTCTCGCGGGCGATGCGGATCTCGGCGCGGCCGAACTCGCGGGAGTGGCCACTCTCCACCGCCCCGCCCAGCTGGGCGCACATGGTCATCTCGCCGTAGCAGATGCCCAGCACCGGGACCCCAAGCTGAAAGATGCGGTCCGGCGCCGAGGGGCTCTCGGCCTCGTGGGCGCTGGCGGGCCCGCCCGACAGGATCACCGCCTTGGGCGCGAAGGCGTCCAGCATCCCCTCGACCTTGTCGTAGGGATGGATCTCGCAATAGACCCCGCTCTCCCTCACCCGCCGGGCGATGAGCTGGGTCACCTGAGAGCCGAAATCGACGATCAGGACGCGGTCGTGATGGGGAGTGTCTGACATGGCGGGCCTTTAGAGCAGAATCGCCGAAACGTCACGGGGGCCCTACGTCCTGGCCAGCACCGCCACGAAGAACCCGTCGGTCCCGGCCGTCCTCGGGGTCAGGCGCAGGTAGCCCGCTGCAGTGAGGAAGCTGTCCGCCACACCGGCCGCCGGCATGGCCTCGAACCCCGGTGTCCGCGCCAGGAAGGCCGCAACGCGGTCCTCGTTTTCCTCGGCGAACAGCGAGCAGGTGACATAGACCAGCCGCCCGCCGGGCTTCACGAAGGCCGCCGCGCCGTCCAGCACGGCGTCCTGCTCGGCCATGCGCCGTTCCAGCTGCTCGGGGCTCAGCCGCCACTTGGCGTCCGGGTGCCGCCGCCAGGTGCCCGACCCCGTGCAGGGCGCATCGACGAACACCAGGTCCATCTTGCCATCCAGGCCGCGCAGGGGGTCCTTCTCGATCGGCGAGCGGACCTGCAGGTTGCGCACCCCCGCCCGCTGCGAGCGCCGCACGGTGTCGGTCAGCCGCCGGGCGTCGGCGTCATAGGCGTAGAGCTGGCCGGTGTTCCCCATCGCCGCCGCCAGGGCCAGGGTCTTGCCCCCGCCCCCGGCGCAGAAGTCCAGCACCTGCTTGCCCTTTATCTCGCCGGCGCAGGCTGCCGCGACCTGCGAGCCGATGTCCTGCACCTCGAACCAGCCGCGCTCGAAGGCCGGCGAGGCCTCTACCGGCGCGGCCCGCTCGCTGGCGGCGGGGGCCGGGATGCGCACGGCGTTGGCGGCCAGGTCACTGGTCTGCGGTCCAAAGGTTTCCAGCGCCTTCAGAACATGGGCGACGTCGGACTTCAGGGTGTTGGCGCGCAGATCGACAGGCGCGCGCTCGGCCAGCGCCGCCAGCTCGTCCCCCGCCGCCTGGCCGAAGGTCCGCTCCAGCGAGGCAGCCGCCCAGTCGGGATAGTCGCCGCGCACCGCCGCCGGAGCCTCGGCCAGGGCGCCGGGATCCGCCAGCCGCGTCCGCTCCGCCTCGGTCAGTGCGCCCGGCCCATGCTCTTCGGCCGCCGCCGCCTCGATCCGCGGCAGGTCCCAGCCCCAGAGCGTCGCCAGCGCGCCCAGCACCCGCGCGCGGTTGGCCTCCTCGCCCATGGCCCAGGCCAGCGACCGGCGCCGGCGCAGCACGTCCAGCGCCAGGCCCGAGACGAACGCCCGGTCCTTGGCCCCGGCGTAGCGAGCGCCGTCGCCCCACGCCTTCAGCGCCAGGCGCACGGGCTTGTGGCGCTGGTCCATGTCGTCCAGCACCTCGATCGCCGCCGCGATACGGCCGCCGTCACGCATCTTGAGCCTTCCAACGTTGGTATCGGGTCCTTCTCCCCTTGCGGGAGAAGGTGTCAGGCGAACAGCCTGACGGATGAGGGGTCGACGGACCAGGGGTGACTAGCGCGGCGCGAGGCTGACCGGAGAGGACGCTCGACCCCTCATCCGACCCCGCTCGCGCGCGGCCACCTTCTCCCGCAAGGGGAGAAGGACAGCAAACGACAGCCCGCCTCTACATCTGGCTCGGATAGTTCGGCGCCTCGCGGGTGATCATCACATCGTGGACGTGGCTTTCGCGCAGGCCCGCGCCCGTAATGCGGATGAACTGCGCCCGCTTCTGGAAGGTCTCCACGTCCGGCGCGCCCACATAGCCCATGGCGGCCCGCAGGCCCCCCACCAGCTGGTGGATCACCGGATGGATCGGCCCCTTGTAGGCGGTCTGTCCCTCGATGCCTTCGGGCACCAGCTTCAGGGCGTCGCTCACCTCCTTCTGGAAGTAGCGGTCCGCCGAGCCCTGGGCCATGGCCCCCACCGAGCCCATGCCGCGATAGCTCTTGTAGGAGCGCCCCTGGTACAGGAACACCTCGCCCGGCGCCTCGTCGGTGCCGGCGAACATCGAGCCCATCATCGCCGTCGAGGCGCCCGCCGCGATGGCCTTGGCCAGGTCGCCCGAATATTTGATGCCGCCGTCGGCGATCACCGGCACGCCGGAATCCCGCGCCGCGCGCGCGGCGTCGGTGATGGCGGTCAGCTGCGGCACGCCCACTCCGGCCACGATCCGCGTGGTGCAGATCGAGCCCGGTCCGATGCCCACCTTCACGGCGTCCGCCCCGGCGTCGATGAGGGCCTTGGCGGCGTCATAGGTCGCCACATTGCCGGCCACGATCTGCACCCGGTTGGTCTCGCGCACCAGGCGCGCCACGCTGTCGGCCACCTGCTTGGAATGGCCGTGGGCGGTGTCGATCACCACCACGTCCACGCCCGCCTCCATCAGCGCCAGCGAGCGCTCGTAGCCGGCGTCGCCCACGGTCGAGGCCGCGCCGACCAGAAGGCGGCCCTGGCCGTCCTTGGCGGCATGGGGATGAGCCTGGGCCTTCTCCATGTCCTTGACGGTGATCAGGCCGACGGCGCGGAAATCCTCGTCGACCACGATCAGGCGTTCGATCTTGTGCCGCCGCAGCAGCGCCCGCGCCTCGTCCTGGCTGACGCCCTCGCGCACCGTGATCAGGTTCTCGTGGGTCATCAACTCGCGGGCCGGGACGTCGTCCGAGCCCTCGAAGCGCATGTCGCGGTTGGTCAGGATGCCGACCAGCTTGCCCGATCCGCGCTCCACCACCGGGAAGCCGGAGATGCGGCGGCGCGCCTTGATCTCCTTGACCTCGCGCAGGGTCGTCTCGGGATGGATGGTCATCGGGTTGATGACCATGCCGCTCTCGTAGCGTTTTACCTCTCGCACCTGGTCGGCCTGCTCTTCCACCGAAAGGTTACGGTGCAGGATGCCGAGCCCGCCAGGTGCGAGAGGTAAAACGCTAC